>JGI1684J13235_1000693_pt1 | contig 12304 bp, 11 predicted proteins | sample PonA232FremontCA_2_FD_13235 | JGI IMG/M metagenome (IMG submission 13235) | reverse complement strand
CCTCGGCGTACTCCTCGCGGTCGACGCGACCGTCTTCGGTCTCCAGGACGCGGACCTCGACGCCCTCGCGTTCGAGCCGCTTCCACGGGAGGATCCCGGCCGGGTGCTCCAGGTCGGTCCGGACGACGACGTCGCCGGGCTCCCAGTCGATCGCGCCCGCGATGCGATTGATCCCGTCGGTCGTGCTCTCCGTGAGGGCGATCTCGGCCGGCTCGGCCCCGACGAACGCGGCGATCCGCTCGCGCACCGACTCGTACGTCTCGAAGGCGTGACCGTACGGGTCGGTCGCCGCGGAGCCGTACTCGTGGTCGGCGATGAACCCGGACGCGGCCTCGACGACGTACTTCGGGCTCGGCCCGTGCGCGCCGAAGTTGAAGTACGCCGCCTCCCCGAGCGCCGGCACGTCGGCGCGCAGCTCTCGGGGCGTCATCCCGTCGTCTCGGGTCAGCATCTCGCCGTCGGGTTCGGCCATTCAGGCGGTGTGCTCCGTGATCGCGTCGGTCAGGGCGTCCTCGTTTTGCGCGCCGACCATGCGGTCGGCGAGCTCGCCGCCGGCGAACACGAGCAGCGTCGGGATGCCCTGCACGCCGTACTCGGCCGCGAGCGACTGGTGGACGTCGACGTCGACCTTCACGACGGCGGCGTCGGTCTCCGCGGCGACCGACTCCACGGCGGGCTCCATCATCCGACACGGACCGCACCAGTCGGCGTAGAAGTCGACGAGGACCACGTCGTGGTCGGCGACCAGGTCGTCGAACTCGTCGGGACTGGACAGCTGAATCGGTTCCGCGGGAACGGACTCGGTTGAACTCATACTCTCCAGTACGCCGCCAGCGGTGATAATAGTTTTGGGTATTCCGTACAATATCGTGTGGGCGAGTGTCACCGGGCGGACCGGTCCGGAGGCGCGACGGCCGACAGCCATTAGGCGGTGACGCGTCCTCGTTGCACTCGATGACCGACGAGAGCCCGACCGATGCGAGCCCGACCGACGCCGAGCGCCGGGCGCGGCCGCACCGCGCGCGGCTGCTCGCGACGCTGCGCGTCCAGTACCCCGACGCGCTCGCCGACCGCGGCTACCGGCTCCTCCACCCGGAGACGGGGGATCGCTACACTGGCGACCGGCGACACCTGGTTGCGGCCTGCCGGTCGGTCGCCAACTTCGCGCTCGGCGCCCTCGCGGACGGCCCGGACTGGTGCGTCCCGGCGGCCGAACACGGTCTGGCGTTCCTGCGCGAGGCTCACCGAAGCGACGACGGCGGCTACCGGCTCGTCGTNACGGCCGACGGCGACCCGNTCGACCGCACGCGGTCGGCGTACGGCCACGCGTTCGTCCTGCTGGCGTACGCCCGCGCCGCGGACGCCGGGATCGACGGCGCCCGCGAGGGGATCGCGGCGACGCACGCGCTGATCGAGGAACGGTTCCGCGACGACGCCGGGCTGCTCCGGAGCGACTGCGACGCCGAGTGGACCGAGGTAGAGCCGTACCGCGGCCAGAACGCGAACATGCACGCCTGCGAGGCGTACCTCGCCGCGTACGAGGCGACGGGCGAGGACCGGTACCTCGATCGAGCGCGCCGCGTCGCCGAGGCGATCGCGGTCGATCTCGCGAGCGAGACGAGAGGCCTTCTCTGGGAGCATTACACCCCCGAGTGGGAGCACGATTTCGGGTACAACGCCGACGAGCCCCGCCATCAGTTCCGCCCGCCGGGGTATCAGCCGGGCCACCACGCTGAGTGGGCGAAGCTCCTCGCGCTCCTCGACCGGTACGACGCGGAGGAGCCCGCGGCATCGATCGACGGCGCCGACATCGACTGGTACGACCGCGCCCGCGAGCTGTTCGACGTCGCCGTCGACTACGGGTGGGCGGAGAACGGCTTCGTCTACACGCACGCGGCCGACGGCTCCCCGCTCGTCGAGGACCGGTACGGCTGGGCGCTCGCGGAGGCGATCGGGGCGGCCGCGGCGCTCGCGGAGCGGGCGGCGACGCGCGGCGACGCCGACGCGGCCGAGCGGTTCCGACGCTGGCACCGCCGATTCGCGGTTCGGACGGACCTGTACCGCGGGCCGGCCGGCGTCTGGTACGAGAAGCGGCTCCCGTCGGACGCCGAGGGGGACCTCGTCGCGCCGGAGCCGCCGGGCGTCGAGCCCGACTACCACCCCGCGGGCGCGTTCTTCGAGAGCTGGCGGTCGGTGCGACGGACGCCGTAAGGCGTCGGTCCCGAGCGTTCGCGCGTCGGTTCCGTTACGCCGACGGCGCGGCGTCGCGGCCCCCGCGGACCGCGACCGCGCCGTGGTAGAGGATGATGGCGCAGACGAACAGCGCCGAGCCGACCAGCAGGACGAAGCTGACTCGGTCGAGGACCGGCATCGCCAGCCACGCCGAGACCTCGCCGAGCGCGACGGCGAGGCTCGCGATCAGGAGCATGAGCCCGAAGTAGATCGTCACGTCGTCCTCGTCCACGTACGCGGTCGCGCCGGAGCCGATCCGCGCGCCGAGCGCGCTCCCGAGCAGCAGCGCGGTGACGATGCCGAGGTCGATGACCCCCGCCCGCCCGTAGGTGAACGCGCCGACGCCCCCCGACATCAGCCCGCCGAACAGGCTGGTCCCGACCGCCGCCGCCAGCGAGGTGCCGATCAGGTAGTAGATGGCCGGCATCCGGACGAAGCCGCCGCCGACCCCGAGGAATCCGGAGATCAGGCCGACGCCGCCGCCGACGCCGGAGATTGTCCACAGCGACGCCTCGCTCCCGTCCGCGAGCGTCATCATCGGCGGGATGTTGTACGACTTGATCTTCCGGGCGATCTCGGGGACGTCGTCCTCGGGCGCGTCGTCGGCCGGGGTCCCGCTTTCTCCGTCCGGCTCGTCTCCCGCCGCGTCCGGCTCGTCGCTCAGCGCGCTCCGCGTGAAGAGGATCCCGATGGCCGCGAGCAGGATGACGTACGCGACGCCGACGACGACGCCCGCGATCCCGAGCACCTCCAGCCCGAACACCAGGCGACTGCCGAGCTCGATGCCGACCGTGATCCCGACGAACATCAGCGCGCCGAGCCGGTAGTCCACCTGCCCGGCGTCGTGGTGTTTCAGCGTCGCTATCACCGCCGTCCCGAACACGAACGCCATCGAGCTCCCGATGGCGACCGGCGCGGGGTATCCGAGGATGAGCAGCGCGGGCGTCACGAGGAACGACCCGCCCATCCCGAAGAAGCCGAAGAACACCCCGACCATGAACCCGAAGACGACGAACAGCGCGAAGAGGTCGGCGCTCAGTCCGAGAAGCTCGAACATCTATATCCGCCGTATCCGTTTAAATACGGTCGACGCAAGCTTGTCCTCGAGCACCCCGTAGACGGCGTACAGAAGTGCCGCCTCGACGAGGACGAGACCGATCACGGCGAGCGCCGCGATCGTGGGGGACGCGCCGGGGAGCAGCTCCGTGCCCGTCATCGGCTCTCCGCTCCGCGTCCGGCGTCTGCGCCCGGCGATCGCGTCGGATACGTCTCTGTGTACGTCTCTTTCATATACCGTCCGTAGCGTGCGTGTGCTGATAATGGTTTTGGGATTGACGTACAATACTATATCCGCATGACGGACGGAACACTGCCGATAACTTCCGCGTACGTTATGCCGCCCGACGACTCGGATCTCGCATCGGCGGAAGACGACCGCGGTCGAACCCCTCGCGACGCGTGCACACCGGTCAGTCAGTGTCGTCAGTGCGTCTCCAGTAGACACGGTGGTCCGGCAGCAAAGGCGATGTCGCGGCGGTCGCGAGGGAAACGGGCGATGGTGTGGCGATCGGAGAAACGGGCGATGTCGCGGCGCGCGGGTGACGGGCTACTCGGTCGGCTCCGTGTCCGTGTACCGGTCCGGCAGATACGGGGTCAGCGCCGCCGGCACCAGCGGGATCACGAGCGCGGCGAGCTCCGCGAGGTGCCGCCGGAGGAGGGTGTACACGGCGGCGACGAGCAGGGTCCCGGCCACGATCAGCCGGAGGGGCCCGTTGAGCAGGTAGAGGAGCGGGAGCGCCAGCCCGACGGAGAGCGCGAGGTCCTCTGCGGCGCCGTCGTACCTGATCCCGCGACGCGGCGCGACCCAGCGCTTCCGGTAGTGGTCGTACACCGCGCGGTCGGAGTTCCCCTCCCAGGGACGCAGCTCCAGCCCGCCGCCGTACATGTCGGAGACGCTGTGGAGCGCCGCCCCGAGGAAGAACAGGGCCGCGGCGACGGTCACCGCGGAGGGGGTCACGAGGGCGGCGACGAGTGAGACGCCGGCGAACGCGGAGTAGTAGTTGGGGTAGTGGAGGGTCTTCCGGTGGCCGACGTACATGTCGAGGTCGGGGAAGAGCCCGCCGAGGAACCCCGCGACGAACCCGACGGTCGCCAGTTCCGGCGCCACGCGCACGAGCGGCGCGGCGAGCAGCATCCCGGCGAGCACATGGGTCGGGAGCATCATCGTGGTGGAACGAAAGCGACAGAAATATTTGAACGTGTCGGCCGGACCGGCGGCGATCGGTCGAGCGATCCGCCCGGAGGTGGCCCGAAACCCCGAAACACTCCGGATCAGATGTCTCGACGCTCGAACAGCGCCTGCGAGAGGATAAGCAGGCCGACGAACGCGACGAGCAGGATCGCCGAGTCGATCGGCTCGAACGACCCGTCGATCAGGATCGGCGTCGGCTCGTAGTACTGCGTCGGGCTCAGGTACTGTATCCAGTCGTATCCCTCGGCACCGCCGACGACGGACTCGACGAGGTAGAGGACGAACACGGTGCCGACGGCGCCCCGCTCGGCGACCGCCGCCCGGTCGACGGCGACCGAGAACGCGAGGCCGACCCCTGCACAGACGAGGAGGTACGGGACCGAAAGCAGGTGCGTGAGCAACAGGTGATCGAGTGGGACCGTCTCCCCGACGGCGACGACGAACAGGTAGATGATCGGGCCGCCGAGGGCGTTGACGGCGATCATGGGGACGAGCAGCGCGGCGAACTTCTCGACGAGCAGCCGGGACCGCGAGACGGGGAACGACAGGAGGAGGTCCATCCGCTCCGTCTCGACGTCTCGCGCGACGACGCCGCCGGCGACGTACGCGAAGTACAGCCCCAGCCCGAGCAGCCAGACGAAGTTGAACACCTGCGCGCCGAGGAACCCCTCGATCGTCGACAGGCTCTCGATGCCGAACGCCTCCAGCATCGCCGGCGGCAGGTCCTCGAAGACGTCCTCGTAGTCGACCCCTTCCAGCACGGTGAAGTACCAGACGATGAACCCGGCGTACGCCCCGACGCCGGCCGTGAGGACCGCGGCGCCGCGGAGCCGCCGTCTCCCCTCGTACCGAGCCGTCTCAAGCATTCGTCGCCCCCGCTCCGTCGCTCACGTCGACTCCGCTTTCGTTTGCCGTCTCCTCGCTTCCGTCCCCCTCGTCTCCCGTCTCCTCGCTTCCGTAGTAGTGCGCGAACACGTCCTCGATCGGGGGTTCGCCGATCTCCACGTCGCGGACGTCGTGGGCTGCGAGCTCGCGGAGGAGCGCGTTGACGTCGCCGGCGTAGATGAACTGGACGCCCTCGACGAATCGCTCCGGGTCGACGACGCCGTCGAGGTCGGCTATCGCCGCGACCGCCGCGTCGCTCGCGTGAACGCGCACGTGCTTCCCGCTCCGGTGGAGGAGCGCCTCGACGTCCTCGAGCTCCACGAGCGACCCGGCGCGGAGGATGCCGACGCGGTCGCAGACGCGTCGGACCTCGCTCAACACGTGCGAGGAGAAGAACACGGTCGTGCCGCGCTCGCGCTCGTCGCGGACGAACTCGTTGAACGCCTCCTGTTTGAGCGGGTCGAGCCCGCCGGTCGGCTCGTCCATGATCACGAGGTCGGGGTCGTGCATGAACGCCTGCACCAGTCCGAGCATCCGCTTGTTCCCGGTCGAGTACTCGCGTACCGGTCGCTCTATCGGCGGGGTGAAAAGATCTAGCAGCTCCTCGCGGCGACGCTCGCCCTTCATCGCGCCGTGGTAGTCGAGCACCGCCTCGCCGGTCGCCTCCTCGTCGAACCCGAGGTGCGCCGGGAGGTACCCGATCCGGCCCTTGACACCGGTCAGCGCGTCCTCGTCGCGGATGTCGGCGCCGAGCACCCTCGCCGTCCCCGAAGTGGGCTTCAACAGCCCGAGCAGCAACCGTATCGTCGTCGACTTCCCCGCGCCGTTGGGCCCGAGGAACCCGAACACCTCGCCCTCGTCGACGGCGAACGACACGTCGTCGTTCGCGACCACGCTTCCGAACTCCTTCGTGAGCCCCTCGACGACGAGGGGGCGGTCGGTCTCACCGGACATAGAACCACCACGCCCCGGCGGCGACGAGGAGCAGGAGGACGATCAGCACGGCGGACTCGATGGGGACCTCGCCGCCGGACGACTCGACGACCGAGGCGGCGACCGTCGCGGTGTCGCCGGTGACGCGGACCCCGTCGGGATCGGTGTAGCTGATCTCGACGCTGGCCGGATACCGGCTCGCCGGCGCCTCGCCGTCGACCGCGAGGTCGAACGCGACCCGCCCCGTCTCTCCGGGCGCCAGCGACGGGACCACGGTGGTTCGGAACTCGCTCTCCAGCGGCTGGTCGACGGCGAGACGCAGCTCGACGTCGCGGAGCTCGACGTCGCGGCGGTTCGTCACGTCGAGCCGCAACACGCCGTCCTCGCCGGCCGCGAATTCGGCGTCGACCGGGGACACCGTCACCGCGTCCCGGCGCTCGGCGACGGGAACGCGAACCGCCTCGCGGGTCGTGCGGACGGTGTCGGCGGCGCTCCGGTAGCTCGTCGAGAGGACCACCTGCTGGGGGACCGAGTCGGCGCCCGCCGGGACCTCGCCGCGGAACCGGAAGGCGGCGCTCTCGCCGGCGTCGAGGTCGCCGACGGCGTACCGCGGACTGCGGGGGGCGAACGCCCCGTCGCCGACCGCGAGGACGACCCCGTCGACGTCGCTCGGCCCGTCGTTGCGGATCGTCCCGCTGACGGTCCCGTTCTCGCCGACGCGGAGCGTGGAGTCGTCGACCGCGACCGAGAAGGACTGCTCCGCGCGCGGTCGGAGCCCGACCGGGATCCCCTCGTGAGCGCCGCGGATGCCGTCGACGTCCGTGTACCGAACGCTGCCGGTGAGGCCGAACGACTCCGCGGCGGCGTCCGCGTCGACGCTCGCCGGGAACCTGACCGTCGCGTTCTCGCCGGGGTCGAGCCGGTCGATCCGCGCGGTGTTCCGCTCAGTCTCGCCGAGCGCGACGTCGGGACTGTTCGCGGCGAGTTCGACGGAAAGGTCGCGTGCGGGCTCCCCGCCGACGTTGGTCACGTTCGCGGCGAGCGTCCCGGAGTCGCCGACCTGGACGTCCGTGTCGACCGTCCGCATCGCGAACCGGGGCGCGTCGTCCACGGTCACCCCGATCGACTCGGTCAGCGTCCGCGATCGGTCATGGACGACCCCGCTCCGCGGCACCGAGCGGAACGTGTGCGAGTACTCGAGCCGCACGTCGAGCGAGTACCGTCCCGGCTCCGCGTCGGCCGGGACCCTGACCGAGACGGGCACTTCCCGGACCGCGCCCTCGCCGATCGATCCGACGGCGAACCGGCCCGTCTCGACGACGAGGGGCGAGCCGTCGTTTCGAACGTCGATCACGACGCTCCGGGCGGTCGTGACGGTGGCCCGCCGGGCGTCCGACCCCGCTTCCACGTCGCCGTCGTTCGCGATCTGCACCGTGAGGTCCGTCGTCGTCCCCGGGGACACCGTCGAGTCCGGGACGTACACGTCCAGCTCGGGCTCGCCGCGCACGAACGGCGGCTCCTCTTGGGCGACGGCGAGGCCGGCGAGCGTCCCGACGAGGAGGGCGACGACGGCGACGACGGCGAGGACCCGGAGGGGTTGTCGGGACATTCACGCCCCCGACCCGGCGGCCGCAGTGCGTCTGTCGGCCGACCGCACCGACCACGCGCGGGAGTGATGGTCGCGTGTCATGTGTGGAACTCCGCTCGCCGATCATATATGTTTACGTGTGGCGGTGGTATCGGCCCGGCGGCGGCCGGTACGGGGGGCTTATTTCGCTGGAACAGCGTGTCGAGGTATGCTCATGACGCCGGGACCGACCGCGGTCCCCGAACCCGTCCGCGACGCGATGAGCCGCGAGCTGATCAACCCCGACGTGGACCCGGAGTTCCAGCGGATATACGACCGGCTCACGGACCGGCTGGAGACCGTGTACGGTGTCGAGTCGAGCGCAACGAGCGAGGCCGACGGAACTCCGGAGGCGCTCTCCCGCGACGTCGTCGTCCCCGGCGGGGAAGGGATCCTCGGTCTGGAGGCCGCGATCGCCTCGCTCGTCGAGCCCGGCACCGAAGTGCTCTGCCTGTCGAACGGGCTCTACGGCGACGGATTCGCCGACTTCGTCGAGTCGTACGGCGGCGAGGCGACGCTGGTCTCGGCAGAGTACGACGACCCGCTCCCGCTCGCGGAGCTGGAGTCGACCCTCGCCGACGGCGGCTTCGACGTCGCGACGCTGGTCCACTGCGAGACCCCCACGGGGACGCTCAACGACCTCGGCCCCGCGCTGGACCTGCTGGAGGGGGCCGACGGCGAGATCGTCACCGTCGTCGACGCGGTCTCCTCGCTCGGCGGGGTCCGAGTACCTACCGAGCGGATCGACGTCTGTCTGGGCGCGTCCCAGAAGTGCTTCAGCGCGCCGCCGGGACTCACCACGGCCGCGATCAGCGAGCGCGCGTGGGCGGCGATGGACGAGCGCGACCCGCACTCGCTGTACACGAACTTCCTCCCGTGGCGCGACACGTCGGAGGGATTCCCGTACACCCACCTCACGACCGAGATCGTCGCGCTCGACGCGGCGCTGGAGATGTGGCTGGAGGAGGGGCTCGACGCGGTTCGGGACCGACACCGGGCGGCCGCGGCGCGGTGTCGCGAGCGCGGGGCGGAACTGGGGTTAGAGCCGTACCCGGACCCCGAGCGCAGCTCGCCGACGGTGACCGCCTTTTATACGCCCGGGCGGGCCGAGGAGCTGCAGGAGCGCCTGCGCGAGGAGCGCGACGTGCTCGTCGCGACGGGGTTGGGCGAGTTGGCCGGAGACGTTCTCCGCGTCGGGCACATGGGACACAACGCGCGGGTCGAGCGCGTGGACGAGACGATGGACGCGCTGGAAGACGTCTTATAAACCGGACGCGGAGTAGTCGAGGGAATCTCCGGGAATTCGGTGAGCCGGCATCGTTGACGCTCTTCGAAGGCGTCACGCTCTGGTCCGATTCCAATCAGCACGGCCAAAATATATGCCAGTGCACCTGTCAGTGCATATCGAACATGCAGCGAGTAGCCCTCCTCGGCGGCGGTTTGCTTATCGTCGGCCTCAGTATCGTCCTCGCGCAACTGGTTACCTTCCCCGCCATGCTGTTCGGGGGGTGTACAGACGTCGGTGTTCCGGAGGGTGAGGGGCAGGGAATCGGCGTCCTCGGCGTGGCGGACGGGAACCTCCTGTACACGCCCGACGGGGTGAACGAATGCAGTATTCCGCTCCCGGCGGTCGGTATCCCGACCGGACTGATCGCCGTCGGAATCGGCTCGATCCTATCCCAGAGGGTGACAAGGAACTGAGCGGGACTTCACTTAAAAGGGATCGCGTGCTTTCCGGACGGAGTAGCGCCCTTATTTATATACCGTCCCCGCCGGTCGCTCCGTCGTTCCTCCGCGGTTCCGCCTCCGGAACGCCCTTGCCGCCGCCCCGACCAGTTGGGAGTGAACATGAATCATCGCACGCTCGGGAGCGTCGGCGAGGTCAGCGAGGTCGGCTACGGCTCCTGGCAGATCGGGAGCGACTGGGGCGACGTGAGCGAGTCTGAGGCCGTCGCGGCCGTCGAGACCGCCCGCGACGCCGGGATCGACTTCTTCGACACCGCGGACGTCTACGGCGACGGGCGCTCGGAGCAGATCCTCGGCGACGTGCTCGGAGACGACATCGCGCGCGGCGACGTCACGGTCGCGACGAAGGCCGGCCGCCGGCTCGACCCCCACGTCGCCGACGGGTACACCGAGGCGAACCTCCGCCGGTTCGTGAATCGGTCGCGGGAGAACCTCGGCGTCGAGACGCTGGACCTGGTCCAGCTCCACTGCCCGCCCACGGACGTCTACTACCGGCCGGAGACGTTCGACGCGCTCGCGACCCTCGCGGACGAGGGGCGGATCGCGGCGTACGGCGTCAGCGTCGAGCGCGTCGAGGAGGGACTGAAGGCGATCGAATATCCGGGCGTCGAGTCGGTCCAGATCATCTTCAACCCCTTCCGCCAGCGCCCGGCGGAGCTGTTCCTCGACGAGGCCGCCGCCCGCGACGTGGGCGTGATCTGCCGGGTACCGCTCGCGTCCGGCCTGCTGACCGGCGCGCTCTCGCGCGACGACGAGTTCCCGGAGAACGACCACCGCAACTACAACCGCGACGGCGACGCCTTCGACGTGGGCGAGACGTTCGCGGGCGTCCCCTTCGAGGCCGGCCTCGACGCGGCCGACGCGCTCGCGGACCGCGTCGACGCGGTCGCCGACGACCCGACCGACGCGACCGGCGACGACCTCTCGCTCGCGGGGTTCTCGCTCCGATGGATCCTCGACCACGACGCCGTTTCGGCCGTCATTCCGGGGTCGACGACGCCCGAGCACATCCGGTCGAACGCGGCCGTCAGCGACCGTCCGCCGCTCGGCGACGACGCGCACGAGGCGGCCCGCGAGGTGTACGACGAGTTCGTCCGCGAGCACGTCCACCACCGCTGGTAGCGATCGGGCCGGCGACGGAACGTGCCGCTTTTCTCCCGAGCCGGGCCAGGTCGAGGTAACCCGTGAACGCCGACCCCGGAGCCGGCGGCGAGGACGAGCGCGAGACGCCGAGCGACGACTCCGTCCCCGACGAGGAGCGCGAGGCGCTCGTGACGATCGCTCACGGCGCGGTGGTCACGTCCGGGGGCGTCTCCGGCCAGCGGGCGCTGACGGCGGCGACCGAGTTCGTCCTCGCGCGGGGGCTCGGCCCGACGGCGTACGGCGTCTACGCGCTCGCGTGGCGGATCGCGCAGCTCCTGTCGCGGCTCGTCACCTTCGGGAGCGTGCCGGCGCTCCAGCGGTACCTCCCCGAGTACGCGGACGACCCGGCCCGGCGGGGGACCGTCGCCGGGCTCGCGTACGCGACGACGCTCGGCTTCGGCGCCGCTATCGCCGCGGGGGTCTGGCTCGCGGCCCCGCGTATCAACGACCTCACCGTCGAGGAGGCGGCCTTCCCGGGCGCGATGCGGGCGTTCGGCTTCCTCGTCGGGCTCCTCGGCGTCGTGATGGTCGCGTCGGCGATCTTCCGCGCCGTCGGCTCCGCCCGCGGCGAGATCGCCTTCAACAAGCTGCTCCGGCCGGGCGTCCGGCTCGTCGCCGCGGTCGCGGCGCTCGCTGCCGGCTACTCGATCGGCGGCGTCGCCGTCGGGATCGTCGCCGCGACCGCGCTGCTCGCGGCGGTCGCCGTCCCGCTCGCCGCGCGGGTGACCGGGGTCGTCCCGTCGCTACGCGGCGCCCGGCGGGAGGCGCGGCGCTTCTACGACCACGCGGCGCCGGTCGCGATGAGCAGCCTCGGGAAGGTGTTCCAGAACCGCGTTGACGTGCTGCTCGTGGGGGCGCTCCTGACCGCGACGGCCGCGGGGGTGTACAACGTCGTGCTCGTGCTGATCGCGATCGCGTGGATCCCGCTCATGTCCTTCAACCAGCTCCTCCCGCCCGTCGCCTCCGACCTGTACGCGAACGACCGGACCGCGACGCTGAACGCGGTCTACACCTCTGTGACGCGCCAGATCGTCACGGCGGTCGTCCCGATCCTCGTCGTCCTCGCCGTCTACGGCCGGGAGCTGCTCGGGCTGTTCGGCGACCCGTACGTCGCGGGGTACCTCCCGCTCGTCGTCTACCTCGGCGGGGTGTTCGTCGGCAGCGCGGTCGGCGCGACCGGCTGGCTCCTGATGATGACCGACCACCAGTACGCCCGGATGGCGCTCGACTGGCTGCTCGCGGTCCTCAACGTCGCGCTGACGTACGCGTTCGTCGTCCGCTTCGGGCTCGTCGGCGCCGCGCTCGGCACGTCGCTCGCGATCGCCGCCCAGAACGCGATCCAGGTGCTCCTGCTCCGTCGGTTTGAGGGCCTGTGGCCGTTCGACCGTACCTTCCTCACCCCGCTCGCGGCCGGGGGCGCGGCCCTGCTCGTCGCGCGGGCGGTCCGCGCGGTCGTCCCGGGTCTGGCCGCGGTCGGCGTCGGGGGC
>JGI1684J13235_1000692_pt1 | contig 12307 bp, 10 predicted proteins | sample PonA232FremontCA_2_FD_13235 | JGI IMG/M metagenome (IMG submission 13235) | reverse complement strand
TCGTCGTTTCGAACGGCTTCTTGGAGGCTTACGTTGGACCCTGTATGTTCGAAGGAGCCGGAATAGGTCATTCCAGTCGTTACGATGGACATACCCATACCGGTGCCGAACTGTGTCTCAGACGTTTCTGCGTCAACAGAGTAGCTGATGTTAGTCAGCGGAACGTCGTCTTGACCACCGATTGTAATTACTGCGTCGTGACCGATTTCCTTCTGTGGGTCGTCACGAAGGTTTCCGTCTACGTTTGGTGTCTTGGGAGCCATAATTTGTTACCTTTATGTGTTAATCGTGACAGTTTGGTCAATCCGCTTCACGATTCCGAGCGGTGTAACTCCAACGTCGATGTTCACTTGGTCAGTGTTTGTCGGGTCCTCGTAAACATTGACGGTGAGGTTCTGTTCTCCATCCTCGTTCGGCTTGAGAAGCCGGTCACTGACCAGCCCACGAAGCTGAACGAAGAGTGTCGTTTGTGCCTGATTCCGTGTCCGCTCGTCGTTGATACGGCCAATGATGGCCTCACCAACGAGCTTGGAGAGCAGTACAACACGGTCTACAATCCGACGCCGCCAGAAGTCCCGCTCCCAGTCCGATTCCTCGGACGTGGAGAGGTTGTCCTTGATTCGCACCGTGCCAGCCTGCCGAATAGGAATCACGTATGCGTCACGGAACTTCTGTGCGTCAGACCGAGACACGTCGTATGCAACGTCTGTGTAGCCCGATACTGCGTCGTTGTACACAGGCTCGTTGATTGCGTGTCCAGCGAACACACCAGCGACACCGGGGATGATTGTGCGGTTGTAATTTTCTCCGTTTCGAGACGGAGCAATCACGAACAGCGCATCATCAGCGAGTGCGTCACTGTAGTCTCCAGCGTCGTAGCCGGGTGCGAGTGGGTCGTTAGTCGGAACAGTGTCGTCAACGTTCGGTTGTGCGCCGACAAGACCCTTCGCCATCTTGTACTCACCACGTAGTGTGGTGATATGTCCGCTCAGTGTAGCTGCAACTGACTCTGCATCAGTGAGCGGTGCAAGAACACCAGTGTCACCCTCTGCGAGAGCATCGTTAGCAGCAGCGATAAGCGTGTTATCCCACTCCTGATAGCTGTAGGAAACCGAAACGTCAGTCACATCATCGTTCCCGACAATAAATTCACCCTCGTAAGGGTTGATGTACGCTACACCACTATCTGATGGCTTATCAGGAGCGCCACCAGCATACCAGAACTCTACCTCTGCATCAGTTTCATCAATGGTAACTGTAACCTCTTCCTCGTTGTGGAGAATTGGTGTGTTTGATAGTGTTCCGCTTGCGTTCGTATAGTCTTCTGTAGTCTGTACCTTCGGGACGGGAACACCGTAGAGGTAATTGATATTAGCACCGTTAGCCAGTGCTTCCTTCATCGCGTCTGCCAACTCAGAGCCAGCACCGAACTTCTTATCTGCTTCGGTAGTGGCACCAACTTGAGTTGGATTACCTTCTACGGCGGTTCCGTTAGATGTGTCAGCGTTGCCGTAGAGAATCAGTGTCTCTTCAGCGCCAACCTGAACACCGGAAATTCCGCCCCCTTGCGTCTGAATCCGTACTCCGGGGAATCCTCCAAATGTTGTCATAGTTTAATCACCTTGTATTGTTTGCATTGTCATCGTCCGACGTGTCTCCATCAACCAACATATTAATTCACGAACTCCTCTGGAAGATTGAAGTCTGTCACGTAGTCTTCAGTTGTGTTTATCTCCATAACTGACCACACGACAGTATCAATCCGCCACCGTCGAAGAGATGGTGTTGTCTCAAGCTCGTGTGCTGGTTCGCTGTCTTCGACATTGAACCGCCACGTAAGTGCCAACTCTCCGCCATCCTCTGCTGGAAGCGGAAGGTTTGGTCCGTGGCTATCGTGTCGATAAAGCGCACGGTATAGCTCGTTTCCGAGAGTGCGTGCGTCATAGCTACTGCCCTCAGCAGTATACAGGTCAAACTGTATACGCAGTCGGTACTCTGACTGGAATCGACGGCCAATGCGGTTGCCGTCTTCGTCTGTGACAAAACTCACACGGTCTGTGTTAAAGTCCTGAATGTCAATTTTGTCAACAGGCTGCACTTCCAGCAGAGGTAGCTTGACATTACCATTAGCGCCAGTTCTTGACGCCTCATATGGGAGGTACGACATTTCTGATGGCATTGTGTCTGTCTCTTTGACAGAGCGAATCATCCCATCAATTATTTGTTGTGGTCGAACCATTAGCTGAACACCTCTTCGAACATCTCTTCGACCTCATTAACTACGTTCCGTGGTAGTAGTTCCTCTTCCTCAATCTGGTCAACTGCATTTCGGAAGAACGGTCGTGGGCGCATCCCTTCTGCTGATGCAACCACAACTTGTTCTCCACCTTGTGTCTCAAAGGCCAGTGCTTGCGCGCTGTTGGGAGTAATCGGGTCTCCGCCACCCAACTTCCCTGTGCCGTACTCGATGTACACAGCGTGGTCTGCGGTCGGTCCAACAGTGTAGGTCGCTGTGTCCACCTGCGTAAACTCGATTGAGTTAACAAGCTCTCCTGTGTCAACAGCATCGAGCCGGTACACGTTCTTTTTCATCTCTTTGTTGAGAATCCGAGCAGTTGATTCGACACCATCATCCATCGCTGGCTCGATGCGAGATGCAGCTTCGCGTGCCTGAGCAGCAAACTCGTTCATCTCGTCCGCAAGTTCATCGAAGCCAGATATGTCAGTCATACGTCGTAAGTGTCGTCTACGTCGAGGTCGTAGTCTGTGTCGTCAAAGTACCTATCCCAGTCGTGCCAATTCTCCGATGCTGTCGTGTTCCGCACGTACACACCTGTCGATTGGCTGTTGATAGCTTTCTTGAGTCTCTCTACAATATCCTCGTACCGAGCTTTGAACGAATCTCGGGAGTATTGAGACTTTGTACTACCGCCGTCTTCGAGGTCTTGTAGCGCAACATCATCGTTGTCTTCTGCTCCTTTTGCAAGCTCACTCGTAGCCAACTGCTTGATAGCAGCGATATGATACGGTGTCACATCTCTGTCTTTGATTTCAGTCGCATCATTAATATCAAGCTCTAACATTGCTTCCGCAAATTCAATAGCGTCCCGCTTTTCAGACTCATTGTAGTCGTCGGGGACTTGAACCGGAATCTCAGTTAGCTCGATATATTTTGGCTGGTAAGTCATTGTATGCTGTGTCGATTAGGGAGCGTCGGACGATGACATTTCTATGCAGTGAAATTTGTGAACACGTTAGCCTGTAATGGCGACTGCGGCATCCTCGAAGATGGCCTTCCACGAACGCCGTGTGTAGACCTGAACGTTGTCCGACATACGCTCGTCGTCTTCGTACTCCCGCGAGTCCATACCCGTCCGGGTAAGCTCGTAGCCGAAGTATTCTGTGTCCACAATGAACGCACCGGGACCTGATTCGTCACCGAACTCGCTACCGATAGCGTGAGCGTTGTCAACGACAACGTTGAGGCCAGCAATCTGACCAATCTCACCGGACGCAACAACGTCGTCACCAGACTCCGTGGCTCGGTTGAAGTTGTCGTCAGTGAGTAGGTCGCCGTATGCCTCAAGGTCGAGGACAAGCATATCCGGCGAGTATTCTCCACGACGGACCTCAATCATCCCGTCACGGATGTCACCGAACGTCATCGTCCCGTCGTCGTCACCAGCGTAGCCGGTGTCTCCGTTCGGGTTGTTAGTTGCGTCAGGCTTGACGTTATCTCGAAGCGTCTTGAACGCCTCGAAGTTAAGCCGCTCGTCCATCGCGCGAGCAAGCTGGTCAACCTCTCGGGCCTTCATATCAAGAAGACCGTCCTGCTGTGCCTCCATCGAAATGGAAATCTCGCCAGCGTACTTGTCGAACGTGACGAGAACCTCCTTCACTGTGGTCTGGTGTCGTGGAACCTCTGCACCCTCGGGGACAACCTGCACACGTCCCATATCGTCTTGGGCGATGTTGAATTGGTACGCATTGCTACCAATCGAGGAAGCGTCAATCTGCGCGAAGGCATCTCGGTAAACGAGGTCCTCCTCGACGTACTCCTCAACTGTGTCACGAACGAAATCCTCAGTGATTACGTCTTGAACTTTTAGTGTCATAATTATTCACCTCTTAAGGTCGCTGTGCGACCAGTCCGTACTTTTGTCCATCCTCGGTGCGAGTTTTGAGTACGACGTACTCGTCACCTTCGTCTCCAAGCTCTCCTGCACTTGCACCACTACCGTCGTGACTGCCGACTGAAGAGCCAACACCAGCGTCGTCACCGAGAGCAGCTACAACAGGGCCGTTAGTCTTGATAGTAAGCCGCTCACCAGCAGCAACGTCGATGTATGCTACTCCAGCAACATCGTCGCCAGAAGCGGCGAGTGAAGCTTCACCATCTCCATTAACGGCAACAGCTTGGCCTGACTCAACTGCTTCAGCAGCAGTCAAGTAGATGTAGTGTCCGTACCGATTTGCTTCGTCTCCGGGGTCAAGGTCTTCAAATTGCATATCTTGTCACCTCTTTAGTTACCCATAACTCGCTGACGGATTTCTTGCTGCTTGGCCTGAACATCTTCGGAAAGCTCCTCGGCAGAGCCACCGAAGTCGCCCTCAGCGTTCTCCTCAGCGGTTTCCTCATCGGGGTCAGCACTCTGCGGGTCAGGAGTGATTTCACCCTCAAGCTCGGCGTCGTCGCCAAGCTCGTCTTCGAGGTCCTCTCGCATCTCTTCGAGAGTCCACTTGTCTTCGATTCGCTCTTGTGGCACACCAGTGTGTGCGGAGAGTTGCTCTGCGTATGCGGAGCGAACGGTCTCTACTTCCTCTTCAAGCTCTTCGAAGTCGTCTCGCTCCATAATGTGAGGCTCGTCAGTCTCCTGAAGTGCCTCTACGTCAGAACGATTAACTTCATCCAGAAGGGCAGTCCGCTCCTTAAGCTCCTCAAGGTCGGACTGGAACTCCTCTCGAAGCTCCTCAACAGCACTCTCGGTGCCGTCGTTGCCCTCAAGCTCGTCATAGGCGCTTGCCTTCTGACGAAGCTCCGAAAGCTCTTCCTCTGTAATTTCATCTGTCATAGTTGAATCACCATTGTTGATGGTAACAGATTCCGAAGGCTCGTTACCAGTGCCATCAGCCGATACGACCGAAACCGAGCGGTCAGCGGAAAGGACCTCTACCGTACCAGAATCCTTTCCTGCCTTGCCGCCCGCATCAGCCGATGAATCGGCATCATTTGCGGAGCCGCAACTAACACAGCCGCTCATTTCTTCCTCATCCTCTTTATCTCCGTGGTACGAATTGGATGAGACCATATCCATATACTCTTCGTGCGTCTCACACGGCATATACACCGTGTCTCCGTCCATCTCGTGTTCGTGAACAGTGTCGCAGCCGATTTCTTCGGCTCGTCCCATCGCTGCGCCACTATTCATATACACGTCGTCGTGGTCTTTCGTAATCTCTGCCATATTTTCTGAGTCACCCCAGTCTTTGTCAAATACCTTCTTGGCTGTCCCGTCAACCCATCCTCGGATTTTATCTTCCATCTCGTCGGAGAGTCCGTCAACAGCCGACACGCCACGCCCGCCCTTCACAGCACGTAATGCGCTCAGTGAAAGGCGTCCGTCTGGTTCGACAACAGGAAGCTTTAAGTCACTGTATGTCTCACCGGGGAAGCCACCTTGCGCCACAAGGAAGTGGTTCGCAATTTGCTCCTTCTCTGATTCTGACAGGTCACTGAATGACCCGTCAAGGAAGCCATACTCAGACTCGAAATCCTCCAAGTCTGGCCGATTCCAGTCTGCTTCCGGTTCGTCGTCATCCCAGTTTGGCTTGTGCATCTCGTAGTCAGCAAGGTGTGCGATACGAGACGCGACGGGAATCATCCGTCTCTCGGAAGCTCGTTCTTCTTCGTACTCGTGCATACCTTCACGGTCGTCTTCAGGCGTGTCTTCGCCTTCGGGATACCGCTCGTGTTCCTCGTCGTACTTACTTGGGTTTCCGTCAAATTCAGCACCTTCAGGAACATCGTAACTGTTAAGTTCAACGCCCTCAACAGCGTCCATATCCTCGGGAACATCAGGCATCGAGTCGAACGGATTGTATGCCCAGTTCAGCAAGCTAATGTCGCGCTTACTTGGACACCCGTTCGGCCCGCCATCCATATCAGCATCATCAGCACCACGCATCCGACTCACGAACGAGATTGTTCGCTTGGCATCCTCAACATCGTTCTCCGTCCACTCGTCTTTGTTCCGTTCGAGTAGACGTAGGTTGCGCTTGATTACCTTTGCCGGTTCAAGTGATGCTTCACGACTGCACGGATGCTCCGACCAGTCACGAAGCTCTGAAGCGGACATATTGACTGTATCGTTCCAGTCAGAGTACACTTCGTCAAGCTCCTCCTGAAGCTCTGCCGCAGACATTTCTTCCATATCCTTTTCGGCGGAAGCGTCTGTGTTCATCGGCATCAAGTCACTGTATCCTGCGCTGACAGTAAATCCAGTTGACTCAAGCTGGCCGTTGTTCATCTCGTGAACCTCGACCATAACCTTATGCGTCTTTTCATCGACGTGAACAATCTGGCCGAAGAAGTCTGGCTTCGCCTGCCATCGAACAAGCTGTCCTTCTTCCCACTCAGGGGCCATATCAGACTCAGCTTGTTCAGTGACACTCCACTTCTGGAGAGCGGAGAATGGCTCTGCCATCAGTGTGTTAGTCGCTACCCAGTCACCGCTCTCGTAGTTGTAAATACGGAGCAGCGCAGCAGGGTTCATCTCAGTGCCACTAACAGGCTGTGAGTTGCTGATTTTCTCAGGCTTGATGATACCGTCTTTGACAACCTCTTCAATACGGGCGTGTGTTGCGTTCTCCAAGTTATTTCTTGGATTATCGTTCAATCCTGCAAGCACGTAGTCTCCTTCTTCGTACTCTTGTGCTTCAGCGATGAACTGTGCGTTCTCCTCTTCGTCTTCGTCTCCATCAGGAGCGTCAGGGTCGTACTTCGGGTGGTCTTCAGGAAGCAAGTCGTTATCCTGAACGTATGCGTCGTTCTCAGGGTTGCCGTTTCGAACAAGGTATAAAAAGGCGTTAACACGAGCATAACTCCACTGCTGCTGTGTCATACCCTCACGATGGGAGTCGTTGTACGCCCCCATCCCGCGCTTGTAGACGTTCTTCAGCATCCGGTAGGTAACACGCTTGCTCTCGTCGTCACCGTGTTTCTCGTTGTGTTCCTCAACCTTGTTCTTGAGACCACTCTCAACGGAGTCACTGATAAGCTCTTCTACTTCAGCGTTTTCTGCCTGACCATCAGGCTTGACCTCTCGCCGTGGGTCTTCTCCATCAGCGAAGTCGCCACGCTCTCTCGGGAAATTGCCCCACGGCTCAATCTTGTCATCAAAGGCCTTGGTGACAGTGCCATCACCTTCTTCCCACTCTCCGTCGCTGTTCTGTGTCCACACCTGTGCTGTGACCTCTTCGTCGTCGTTGTTCACAGACGTTACCTTGCCGTGGCGCTCGCCGTCGTCAGTATACCACTGAACCCAATCGTCTTCACTGAAATCAGTGTAATCTTCTGCGTTCGAGCGACCAAGCTCGACTGCGCTCTCAGATACGTCAGAAGGCTCCTCAGCGCCGCGCACAGAGTCTTCATAGTGACCAATGGGTTTCCCTTCGATTGGATGGAAAGAGCCGTCACGCTCCTTGTACATCCGTAGAGTGTAAAGCACATCATCACCCGAAGGTGAGAGGCCTCGGTCGCCACGAATGTCAGGGATGTCGTCCCCCTCTGTGTAGGAGCCGACGACCTTTCCAATCTCTGTCGAGTTTCGAGTGTCCCATCGGACCCAATCTCCTTGGGAGAACTTCATATCTGAGGCCATTTCTTCCATATGGCCTGAATGTTCCCACTCTCCGTCAGAAATCTTTCGAATAATGTTGTCAGTCTCTTCTTTCCACTGTGAATCTCCGTCAACTGACTCAACAGTAGCGATATTACCATCAATCTCTTTGATGAAAACCTCGCTATCATTAACCGTCGAAAAGAACATCATTCCTTCCTCGATAATCGAGGCATTACTCTCGACGGTTATTACATCGTCAACCTTTGTCGCGTTCTCAGAAACGTCTGCACCCATCATCTCAGCACACTCAGCAGCAGTTAGCTCGGATGATGGACCAAACTCTGCTGTATTGCTCGGTGCTGCTCCAGAAGGAACAATGCTCAGATTATCAAAACGAACCCGAGAGACCTTCTTTGCTCCTTCTTCTGTCTCGCTCATCTGGTCAACGTCATCGTGATACCCACGAATAGACACTTCCAACAGACCACTCTTCACTCTCTTTGCGAGGCTCCGGTCGTGAAGTTCAGCCTCGTACAGCACACCAACGCCATCCTTATAGTCAGCACTAAGGACAGTACCTACAACACCGCGTGAGGTATTGTCGTGGTCTTCGACTAAAGAACGACCTTCCAAGGTTTCTGCTGCGGGCTTGAGCGCATCTTTCGGCCACTTCTTTTTGATACCACTTTGGCCGCGAGTAACGTCGCCCTCACCAATGGCAATCCCGTGAATAGTCCACGGGCCTTCCTCGTCAAGTTCTGTGGAGAGGTGCGCCGCATTTTGCTCAAACACGACAGCTTCCTGCTGTACACTCATATGTTAGAAGTCCAGTAACAGTCAACTGCGATACTCTTCGTCTCACCATACTTGTAATCAGAGTGGGTACTTAAAAGGGGCATTAAAATCTGTTCCTCCAAAGCTCTGTTTGGAATACTTCGTCCTTTAAAGCCGCACAGAAACGTGTCGGACTACGTATCTCTCCGACCATATCTGCTCGGCACGTTCTGAAGCTTGCTCCAAGAGAAGTCCACGCATCAAGTACAGACGCACGGTTCCACCCTTCTGGAAGGCTATCAAATCCAACTCCGGGGTCATCAACACCGGGGATGTTAACTAATTCTTCAACATTATCTACTCCGTGCCGTGAACACAGAAGTCGCTCCTTTGCCGCTTGGAGTTCCTCCATATCATATGGTTTATCTGTGAAGGAGTACACTTCTGCCATCTCTGCCTTTCCTGCGAGGTCTCCGGGGTCAGCGTCTTCTTTATCAGAGAACGTTCCCTCATACGAGGAAACTTGCTCCTCGTCGTATGCTGCGTTCCCACCTTCCAAGAGACCGACAATATATACAGGTGTGTCGCTTGATGCTTCTACTTCTTCGGTAACTGTTTCTCCCTCGTCATCAACATCAACTGGCATCTCGAAGTTTGATGTTTTTGTATCTAAGACCAATGCAGGCCCATCAGGGGTTTCTACTCTGTCCGATTCTGAAAATTTAGGCATTGTTTTTCACTCTCATTCCGTATTTTTCTTCAAGGTCTTCAATCGTAAACTCTTCATCTTCTTGCGGCGGCGCGTGTGTTAACGAGGTGCCGCTATCTCCTTCAACAACAGGTACAAGCTCTGTGTTGCAGTTAAAGTGCCACGGTGGAGAATCTGGAAGCGGGTCAAATCCTATGTGAAGATATGATTCATCCGTCTGCTCCATCCACTGTTCGCTAAGTGTTTGTTCACTATCAAAGTACGCCACTGCTGGCTCTCCATTACATCCTGCAAGGTCGTCACAAAGAGGTGTGGTACTTTGTTCACAAGAATTAATGGCTTTTACCCCAACCACATCGCTGTGTGCTTCAAATTCTGTGAGCTTTGTCACATTCACAGCACGTTGAATCTCCATATGTGCGATAATCTTTGCACGCTGCCGGAGCCTACTTCGAGTGAATGTTCCACGGACACGCTCGATAACGTTCTGCATATCTTCACCGCCCTGTACAGCGTTTGTGACCTGCTGTTCAATACGCTTTCCGAGGTCATCAACAGCATTTTCCACAGCACGGCGCACATTGCGTGTGAACTGTCGCTTGTTGTTTCTGTGTGTAGAGTTGTATGTTGCTCCGTAGTCCATACTCGTGTTAGACTCTAACGTCTGTAGTGAGTCTCGTACAACAGTTTCTAACACTGCCTCAGATGTTTGGTCAAGTGACGCACGACGGAACGCTTGTCGCTCCGAGCTTGCTAATACACTCGGTAGCTGTGTCATCGCGCTACGCGGAGCGTCACGGAACTCAGAGCGGAGACGGGACACGGTTGTGTCAACATACTCTTTGAATACGTCGTTTATCTCACCGTATACGTCTCGCTGCTCTGATGTGGTACTCACAAACCGGGGGTCAGCAAGCTCGGCTGTCCAGATGTTTTCTTCCTCAGAGTCCTGTTGAGCGCCATCCGGCTGCGGCTCGCTGTTGCTCGGCTGACCCCGGTTCGCGTTTCCCGAATCACCACTTTCTCCGGGTTCTTGTTCGTTGTCCTGCTTGCCACGATAGTCGATAATGTTTTGGTCTGGCCCGACTATATCATTTTCTTCTTCGTTTGGTCGTCCCATCTTGAATTTCACCTTCGTAGAGTCTTCTTCTGAGATACCGAACATTTCTTGTGCTTTCTCTTGCACAATCTCGGAAAATTCTTCTTCCATCTCTCGACGTGCCTCTTTTAGTTGTCGCTGTACGTCACGCTCTTGGGACCGAGATACGAACTGGTTAATCTGATTCTCGAACGCGCCGAGCGTGTACTTCGGCATCGGCATCGAAGACATAATGTAGTCGAGGTCGTACTGAAGATACTCGGCAATATCTGCCACATCTCCAGAGATAGTCCGAACGTCCACGTCACCACGGACACCTTGCTTAAGTCCGGGCTGGAAGTTGTCCATATCGTGAGCGTTCATAAACCTATCAATGTCGTCTCGCTCCCACGGACTCTCCTCAGAGCCGAACATAAAGAGCCAGAGCGGATATGCCTTCGACGCGATGGCCTCGTCGTTATCTTGCAGCTTTTTCTTGAGACCTTCGATACGCGCGCTTGCAGCCTCCAAACGAGACGTTCCGTACACTTCCCCAACGTCAGCGTCACGGGTAAGTGGAATAATCTCGTCAGCAGTCCAGTACCGCCGGTAGTCGTCGTCGTTTCTCCAGCGGTTTGTGGTCATATCCTGCTCATAGGCTGCCGCAAGTCCATCTTCGGTTGTCGGAACATCATTAATACTCACACCATCATCGTTGTCAAAGATTTCCTCTGGCCGCTGTGGTGGTAGCAGGAGTGCCTGACGAGGCATTGTGTGTACCTCGATAGACTCGGGATTGATGAGCTTAACGCCGTACAGAATATCGTTGTCTTCTTTTGCTGGAACCTTTTCGACAAGGACAGTACCACGAACTTCACGCTGAACTGCCGCTTTCTTAAGAAGCTTTCGGATGTCACGGTCTCGCTTGCCACCGATAATCGCAGCATTGGCAAGCCAACGCATCAACCGCTCATTCTCTTGTTCATCGAGAATGTCCGACTTAACGTAGTATCCGGGTTCCACGATTTGTCGGGCAAATGACGTGATTGGCTCTCGCACAATCGGTGTCGTCTCAAACTGTCTCCAGTATCGCCGCATCCTATCTTTCGGCGGCTTCGTTCGCTCAACGTCACCACCTGATAGGTGCGGTCTGTTAGCGAATTGGTCTTGACTCTTCGGGTCCGGTGGGCCTGTCTCGTTTACAAGCTCTGCTGTGTCTGTACTCTTCTGAGAGGCAGACTTTCTACCTCCAAGAACTTTGCTTCGTAGATTTGCTTTATTTGTCACTTTCAATCACCTCATTACTGTAAGTCTTCAAATATTTGTACGCTGATAAAATCTTTCAATGGGAACGTTCTTTCTTTGCCGTTTTTGCTAACAACTACAACTTCAAGGTCAAATGTTCCGGCTTTAGACGTATCGGTACTCTCCCACTGATATTCAACTTCTCCATTGTTTTCATCAAGAACGTTCATCTCAGCCCCGTCAAGACGCTTTGAATCAGCATCACGTCCTTTCATATGTAACATAGGCTGTTTATCAGTAAGGTCATATCCAGCACCATTATCGAGAAGGCGACACTGAAAAGCAGGAAGTGTATCTCCTTTCTTAAGTCTATCACCTGCTATTACATTAACGCTTGCGTTATTTTGTGACGTAGTAAGCTCAATTTCTGGCATCTACATCACCTCTGTATCTGTGTTAATCATTGTATTTACCTCAGTGAGCCGAGATTGAACGGCTGCATACTCGCTTTGTCTGTCAGTGCTGTTCGCTTCTTGTCCTTTGCCCACGCAGCAAGTGCGAGTGCGTCACAGAAGTCATCGTGTTCGCCGGATGGGTGGAATATCTTCAGCTTACCAGAGCTTGTGTAGTCGTACTCAAGCGCCGTTAGCTGTTGTTTCA
>JGI1684J13235_1000687_pt1 | contig 12380 bp, 14 predicted proteins | sample PonA232FremontCA_2_FD_13235 | JGI IMG/M metagenome (IMG submission 13235) | reverse complement strand
GGGCGGTCGGTCGCGTTCGTCGGACGGTCGATCGCGTTCGTCGAGCGATCGGTCGCGTTCGTCGCGTTGCCGTCGCCCCCGGATTCGGTACCGCGGCCGGGTCGTCCGTCAGCGCCGGGCGAGCCGCCGCCGGCGCCCGGACCGGCGCCCGGGCCGGCTCCCGGGCCCATGTCCGCGGGCGGGCCGCGTCGCTCGGACGCCAGCGGGCCGCCCACATCGTTGCCGGCGACGCCGCGAGCGATCGCCGCGACCTCCGGGCCGCTCGCCTCGCTCGCCCGCTCGCGGAGCGCGCCGAGTCGTGACTCGTTCAGGCCGCGGTCGGCCCTGACCGACTCGGGGAGCCCGCGAACCACGTCGGCGCTCCGGTTGGCCTCGCGCTTGACCGTCTCGGCTCGGGCGCCGATCTCCGCCATCCGGGCGGCGAACTCGCCCCGGCTCAGCTCACCGGCGTCGCGGCGCTCGCGGAGCTCCCGCTGGCGCCGCTCGATCTCCGTCAACCGGTCCTCGGTCCGGTTCAACCGCTCCGCGACGAGGGCGGCCCGCTCCTCGTCGGTCTCCGTCCGGTTGAGCGCCACCTCGAACGCCCGGGAGTCGACCTCGCCGGCTATTTCGGCCCGCTGGACCCCGATCACGCCGGAGAGGCGTTCGCCGGGGCTGATCTCCGTCCCGTTCGCCGTCTCGTTCCCCTCGCTCGTCTCGTTCGTCGCCACCGGGTCGTCCTGCGCGGCGACCGTCCCGATGGGGCCGGCCGCGGCGATCCCGGCGACGCCGACCAGCACGACCGCGACGATGAGGAGCGCGATACCTCGTTTCATCACCTGACCGTAGGCGACGTATCCGTATATAAACCGATCTCCGTTAAGTCGGATCAACGCGGATTAAACGCGGTACAGCGGCGGGGCGGCCGTTACCGATGCGCCCCGCCGTAATCGACCCCGACTCAGTACGACTTCGCGAAGTAAGCGGTCCGTTTCGCGTCCTCGCCGCAGATGGCGCAGGTCTCGTCGCCGTCGCCGTCGACGAGGGGGTCCTCGTCCTCGAACGGCACCATCACGATCTCGGCGGCCATCGGCTCTTTGATCGGCTCCTCGCACTCCTCGTCGCCGCACCACGGCGTCTTCACGTAGCCGCCGTGCTGGCCGAGCGTCCCGAGGATCTCGGCGCGGTCCTCGGCCTCGCGGACCTCGCCGTCGAGCGTCTCCTCCGCGGCCGCGTACAGCTTCGCGTAGATCTCGTCGAAGTGGTCGCGGACGGTGTCGGCGACGCCGTCCCGCTCCTCGACGACGCTCTCCCCGTCGGGGCGGTGGACGAGAGTGAGCTCGCCGTCCTCGACCTCGTGGGGGCCGATCTCGATCCGGAGCGGGACCCCGTTGAGCTCGTGTTCGTTGAACTTGAATCCGGGATTGCGCTCGTCGCGGTCGTCGAGCTCGACGCGGACGCCGGCGTCGTCGAGATCGTCGGCGACGCCCTCGGCGTACTCCAGCACCTCGTCTTTGGTGTCCTCCTGCCAGATCGGGACGACGACGACCTGTTCGGGAGCGACGCCGGGCGGGAGCACGAGCCCCTGCTCGTCGGAGTGGGTCATGATCAGCGCGCCGAGCGCGCGCCACGAGAGCCCCCACGAGGTGGTGTGCGCGAGCCGCTCCTCCTCGTCCTCGTCGGAGAAGGTGATGTCGAACGCCTCCGCGAACGACTGCCCGAGGTGGTGGGAGGTGCCGGCCTGCACCGACTTCCCGTCGGGCATCAGCGCCTCGACGGTCGTCGTCGTGTCGGCGCCGGGGAACTTGTCGTGGTCGGGCTTCTGTCCCTTCAGGACGGGCAGCGCCAGCAGGTCCTCGTAGACGGACTCGTACTGGTCGAGCCGCGTCATCGTCTCGTCCCACGCGTCCTCTGCGGTCGCGTGCGCGGTGTGGCCCTCCTGCCAGAGGAACTCCTTCGTTCGGAAGAACGGCTTCGTCTCCGTCGCCTCCCAGCGCACGACCGAACACCACTGGTTCACGCGCAGCGGGAGGTCGCGGTGGCTCCGGACCCACTGGCTGATGTACGGCGTGATGATCGACTCGGAGGTGGGCCGGACCGCGAGCCGCTCCTCGAGCTCCTTCGTGCCCGCCTCGGTCACCCACGCCACCTCGGGGTCGAACCCCTCGACGATGTCCTTCTCGCGTTCGAGGTACGACTCGGGGATGAAGAGGGGGAAGTAGGCGTTCTGGACGCCGGTGTCCTTGAACTTCGCGTCGAGGAACCCCTGCAGGCGCTCCCAGACGGCGTACGCCCGCGGTCGGGTGACGATGAATCCGCTCATCCCCTCGGGGCCGTAGTCGGCCAGCCCCGCCTTCTGTACGACCTCGGCGTACCACTCGCCGGTGTTGTGTGACTTGGACTCGGTGATCCCGAGCTCCTGGTCGTCGTCGCTCATTATCGTGTGAAGGGCGGGTCGCGGGCTTAAAACGTCCGAAGCCGTGCGAGTCGTTCAGCCNCGCTGCGCGAGCCGTTCGGGCGCGGTCGCGCGATCCCTCGACCGCCCGACGGCCGACGGGTCAGCGGTCGACGACGCGCTCGTTTCAGATCGCCGGAACGCGGAGAAACGTTAACCCCTTCCGGGCGCCTACGCCCGATATGGACCTGTCGGGGCTGCGTCGGTACACGCCCGAAGAGGTGACTCGGGCGCGCCGCGAGGCCGCCGTGCTCGCGCCCGTCGTCGAGCGCGGCGGCGAGGCCCACCTGCTGTTCACCAAACGCGCGTCCCACCTCGGGAAACACCCCGGACAGATGAGCTTCCCCGGCGGCGGGCGCGAGCCCGAGGACCGAACCCTGACCGACACCGCGCTCCGCGAGGCGAACGAGGAGGTCGGGATGCGCCCGGACGAGGTCGACGTCTTGGGGCGCCTCGACGACACCCGGACTTCCTCCGCTTACCGGGTCCGGCCGTTCGTCGGCGTCGCGCCCGACCGCGAGTACGTCCCCGACGAGTCGGAGGTCGCGGAGGTGGCCGTCCTCCCCGTCAACGGGCTGACCGACCGCGCGAACTACGAGTCGGAGCGTCGCATCGGTCACCCGGAGTACGGCGACCACCGGGTCCACTTCTTCCACGTCGACGGCTACACCGTCTGGGGCGTGACGGGCCGGATGGTCGTCCAGCTGCTGGAGCGCACGACCGACTGGCGCGCGCCGGAGGAGGTCGACCGAGTGGTCGGCGCCGACGCCGAGCTCCCGATCTAACCGGTCCGGATTCGAACGAGCGATTTTAGTACGTACCAGCAAAATCCGCCGGCGTGTCCGAGCTCGTCGAGACGCTCCGCGGCGTCGACGGCGCCGAGGCGCGCGTGATAGCCAGCCTCGACTCCCTCGACTTCGATGTCGAGTACGTCCGGGAGGACCTCGAGTCGCGGTACTCCGACCAGGACCTCGAGTCCGCGTACCGGCTCGTCATGGCGAACCAGGTCACCGGCGACGAGTTCAAGGGCCTGATCGGCGAGGAGTTCGAGGCGCAGACGCTGTTCTTCGAGAACATCGTCGTGCTCGTGTTGCCCTCCGCGCGCTACGAGGCCGTCTTCGCGTCGTTCGACCGCGACGAGCCGTTCCCCGTCACGGACCTCGTCGACGCCGCCGTTCAGCGCTGATCGACCTGGAGACGGCCGTTCTGCGGCGCGTTCGTTACTCGGCGCGTTCGACCGCCAGCCGCAGCGCGATCGGGGCGCCGTCAGCGAGCGCGGCGACGAGATCGCGGTCGAGGTCGGCGGCCGCACCGTCGCCGTCGACGAGGATCGTGCGCTCGTCGTCGGTGTAGTCGCTCGTCCGCCCAACCATCGACCGGTCGTCGAGGAGCGTGAGATCGGGATCGCCGCGGCCGACGATCTCGTCGACGTACGCGGGGTCGTCGAGCTCGACCCCCTCGTCTCCGGGCTCCCCGACCCCGATCGTCGCCGTGATCGTCGCCTCCGCGTTTCGGCACGCCTCGCGGAATTCGGGGGAGAAGTCGCGGGGCGCGCGGTCGGCCTCGATGCCGATGATACAGTCGCCCGCCGGCGTAAGCCAGTCGTCGGTTGTGAGCTCGACGGTGCTCGCGTGCTCGGCGGTGACGTGCTCGTGGCCGACGGCCCGAACGACCTCGACGAGGGGGTCGTCGCCGCCGTCACCGCCGTCGCTCTCGGCGTCGGTCTCAGCGTCGCTCATGTCCGTCGGCTCCGCAGCGGCGGGACAAGTGACCGTCGCTTCAGGCGTCGGCGCCCTCGGCGAGCGCGGGGATCAGCCGGGCGGGGTTCTTCGCCAGCACGCGGCGCATCAGGTCCTCCGAGACGTCGAGCGTGAGCACCTCCATCACGCCGACGTTCGGGTGGATGTCGGGCGCACCGGAGCCGAAGAGGACGCGGTCGGGGTGTTCTAAGACGCCGCGCTCGAGCACCTCGCGGTAGCGCACCGCGCTCGTGTCGACGTAGAGCCGGTCGTGCTCGTCGAGCAGGTCGAGCGTCTCGTTCATCAGATCGGCGTCGAGGGGGTAGCCGCCGAAGCTCGAGAGCACGAGCGGAAGGTCGTAGTCGAGGAGCTCGCGCTCGACCGCCTCGGGCGGGAACTCCCTGCCGGCGTGGACGAAGAGCGGGAGGTCGGCCGACTCCAGCCGACCGAGCACGTCCTCGTTCGGGAGGCCGTCGACGTGCGGGGCGAGCGTGAACCCGTGAAAGCGGTCGTCGTAGGAGTACTGCTCGACGTCGTCCGGCCGGGCGTGGTGGTCGTCGCGCTCGGCGCGGAGGTTCCGCACCGCGGCGACCGGGCCGTTCCCCGGGTCGCGCGGGCCGTTGAGTCGGGCGAACGCGACGAACGGGCGGTCGATGGAGAGCCGCGCGACCGCGTTGTTCGCGCGGAGGTAGCTCCGGCCGGGCGGGCGCCGGCCGGGGCTCGCGACCGCGCGCACGACGCCCGCTTGGAGCATCTCCCGTTCCAGCCGCTCGGGGGAGATGTCTCGGCCGTGCGTGGCGACCGAGGACTCGTCGGGGTCCAGCGTCGCGCGGGTGTCGACGATCCGGAAGTCGTGTTCGAGCCCGAGCATCTACCGGCCCGTCTCGGGGTATCCGGATGTGCCTGTCGGTCTCACGCTCGGGTCCCGTCGCTACCGGGTCCGACATCCTTGCCCCCGGACGCCCTCAGGGCCCCGCGGTCGAGACGATCTTCACCACGTCGCCCTCGCTGAGCTCGTGCTTCTCGCCGATCCGCCGCGAGGAGCGGGCGTCGACCGCGTGGAGGTACCCCTCGCCGATGTCGGTGTGGACCGCGTACGCGAGGTCCGGCGGCGTCGCCCCCGACGGGAGGAGGAACGCGTCCGGGAGGACGTTGCCCGTCCCATCGGTCCACTTCGAGGCGTCCTGTACCGGGTAGACGGTGATACGGTCGAGCAGGTCGTAGACGGCGGCGTTCAGCGCGGTCTGGACGCCCGTTCCGCCGTGTTCGGTCATCGCGTCGCGGATCGCGTCGAGCCCCCTGCGCTGCTCCTCGGAGACGTCACCGAGGATCTCGAAGTCGCCGTCGCCCGGGTCGTAGTCGACGACGCCGGCCTCCGCCGCCCGGCGCAGACCGAGCTCGCCGTCGGCGGTCGCCGGGATCACCAGCTTGTCCGTCCCCTCGCGGATCCGGTCGAGCGCGCCCTCGGGCGCGGCGTCGACCTTGTTCGCGACGACGACGATCGGCTTGGTGCGGCGGCGTATCGCCCGCGCGAGCGCCTCGCGGTCGTCGCCGGTCCACGCCTTCGGATCGTCGGGGTACTCCAGCCCGCGGAGGACCGCCGTCACGTCGCGCTCGGTCGCGCCGAACCCGGTCAGCAGGTCCGTGATAGACGCCTCCAGGTCGAAGTCGGGCGACCGCGACTTCCGCTCGACGCTCTCCCAGTTGTCGTCGACGATGCCCGCGAGCCACAGGTCCATCTCCTCCTCGACGAAGTCCACGTCGTCGAGCGGGTCGTGCGAGCCGACCTCGACCGGTTCGCCCTCCGCGTTCGTCGCGCCCGAGGCGTCCACGACGTTCAAGACGACGTCCGCGTTCGTCAGCTCGTCGAGGAACTGGTTGCCGAGCCCCTTCCCCTCGTGGGCACCCGGCACGAGCCCGGCCACGTCGAGGAGCTCGACCGGGACGTACCGCTTCCCGCCGCGACAGTTCTCCGAACCGCACCGCTCCTCGCGGTCGAGACAGGGGCACTCCGTGCGGACGTGGGTGACCCCGCGGTTCGCGTCGATCGTCGTGAACGGGTAGTTCGCGACGTCGACGTCGGCCATCGTCGCGGCCGTGTAGAAGGTGGACTTCCCGGCGTTCGGCTTTCCCGCCAACGCGACCGTGATCATAGTCGAGGGTCGCGGCGGGACGAAAAGCGCCTTTCGGTCGCCCGCGCCGCGGTCGTTATTTGCCGACCTCCCGGTCGACGCCCGCTGACCCCCTACGGAAACTCCACGAGGTCGTCGTCGACGCCGCGGAGACTCTCGGCGAGCTTGGAGTCAGGGGGTACCGCATTCAGGAACGCCTCGGAGCCGAACTGCGCGTCGCCGTTCACCGACACCATTCCGAGGTCCGCGGGGTCGCCGTCGAGCCCGGTGAGGAACGCGACGGTGCGGACGGCCGGAACGTCGTCGACGCGGGCCGCGACGTCGACGGAGCCGTACAGCGACCGGTGGGTCGCCACGTGGTGCACGCAGGTCGGCGTGGGCGCGAACAGCAGCAGGAATCGCGCGCCCGGCTCGGTGCGACCCAGCTTCGGCCGGAGCGCGTGACGTTCGTCGCCGTGAAAGTACCGCTCCATGCGCCGGTACTGGCGCAGGATCTCGTTCGCCCCGGTGGCTCGGCGCACGGCGGCGTCGGCCTTGAGCTCGATCACGTGATCGACGCGCTCGGGCGTCCGCAGCCGGACGTACGCGTCGACGACCCCGCGACGCCCGTCGGCGTCGTACGGCTCTTCCAGCCGGATCTCCGGGTCGTCGTGGGCGGCGGCGTAGTGGTCGACGACGCGCGTCGCCAGCTCGTCCTCCCGCATCGGTTCGGACCACGGCGCCGACGGCGAATAAAGCCGCCGACGGCGGGGCGCCGATCGGCGCCCCGACCCCCGCTCGGACCCTTCGACGGTTCCGGCGATCCGGATTTCGTCAAGGGGTTTGTAAGGCTCGAACCCCTACGTTCGACGATGTCTGATAGACTGAGTAGACGGCGGTACGTCGCTGGAACCGGGGCCGCGCTGGCCCTCGGAACGCTCGCCGGCTGTTCCGGCGGCGGAGGGGACGGCGGCGACGGCAACGACGTCCCCATGGAAGACGACGTCCCGAGCGCGATCGACGACCACCTCGCGGAAGCCCGGCTGTACGAGGGGACCATCGCCGACTACACCGGGCAGGACGAGGTCACCGTCTCGGTCGGCGCCGGAGAGGTCGGCTTCGCGTTCGACCCCCCGGCGATCCGGATCGACTCCAGCACGACCGTCGTCTGGGAGTGGACCGGCGAGGGCGGCGCCCACAACGTCGAATCCGTGGAGGGGTCCGAGTCCGACTTCAGCAGCGGTAACGCCGTCAGCGAAGAGGGCTCGACCTTCGAGCAGTCGTTCGACAACACCGGGATCCAGCTCTACCGGTGTACGCCGCACGAGGCCAACGGGATGCTCGGCGCCATCGAGGTCGTCGAGAGCTAAGTCCGGGTCGCTCCCGTCGCGGGGTTCGACTTTTACGGACGCGTCGGGACCTGTGCCACTAGCTTAGCCCTCGAGAGTCGAGACGCAACTCAGGGGAGGTACGACCAGCGCACGTCCACGATGCGGTCGTGCTCGCTCGTCACGGTCGGTCGCGCGAGGTGGTCGTTCGCGTTGACGCCCGCCTCGGCCAGCCCGATGAGGGCGTCTTCGAGCGATCGATCCGAGCGCTCGACCGACGGGTCGCGCTCGTAGGGGGCGTCGATCGGCTCCCCGGGGTCGTTCGCGACCGCGACCTCGTCGGCGAGGTCCCCGCCGATGGCGCGCGGCGGCTGGTGGAACCGCCAGTCGCCGACCGTGAGGAACAGCCAGACGTCGCCGTTGATGGCGTGGTACTCCCCGGTGACGGCCGAGTCCTCGTGGGCGACGATCCGCGACAGAACCGCCGTTTTCGTCCGGTAGAGGGCGTCTTTTCGCGCGGAACGGACGTTGCTCTCGGTGACGTCGCCGCGGTCGTAGGCGGCGGTCGCCTCGTCGGCGAACTGCTTCGCGACCTTGTTGACGACGTACAGCGATTCGAGCAGATCGTCCGTCGGTTCGAGCGGGTCCACGGTGATACCTCGGCGGCGTAATCGACGTGAGTTCGGCGCGTCGAGGGCAAATGCGTTTCGGGGTCGCGCGGGTCTCGACCGCGCCGCCGCCCGTTCGGATGGTTAGTTCTTTATGCACGCGGCCGAAGGCTGACTCAAGCAATGTCGGACGACTCGCTCAAACTGTACACAGCGATTTACGTCGCGCTCCTGGTCGCGGCGACGCTGAACTTCGTTCTCTTCGAGGCCACGTTCCTCAACTTCACCTACGCCCAGGCGCTCGGCGGGACGCTGGTGATCGCGACGGTCAAGACGCTCCTCATCGTCGCCTACTTCCAGCACCTCCGGTGGGAGAACCGCTCGCTCACCTACGTGATGGCGCTCGCGCTCGCGCTCACGATGCTGCTGATGGCCGCGGCGACGTACTCCATCTCGTAACCCCGCGGTCTCGTCGGTTCCCGGTACGCCGGCTTTTTGTTCGTCCGCTTCCCTCCCCGGCCCGACCGAACCGACCCGGCAGTTCTGACACGTTCGGCCGTGTTTTTTGTAGTCGTATGCGAACTGTAGCGTATGGAACTCCGCGACGCCACCGCAGCCGACGTCGACGCGATCCGGGAAGTCGCCCGCGAATCACTGCTCGCCTCCTACGGGCACGCGGTCGACGAGGCGCTGCTCGCCGAGGCGGTCGACGAGTGGTACGACCCCGACGACCTCGTCGCGGACATCGGCGACGGGGGGACCGTGTGTCCCGTCGCCGTCGTCGACGGTGACGTGGTCGGGTTCGCCGAGAGCTACGTCGTCGGTCGCCGCGAGCGGGTCGGGGAGATCGACTGGCTCCACGTCCACCCCGACCACCGCGGCTCCGGCTTCGGCTCCGCGCTCCTCGAACGCGTCGAGGCGGAGCTTCAGGAGGCGGACGTCGACCGCATCGAGGCGCGCGTGCTCGTCGCCAACGAGGCCGGCACCGCGTTCTACGAGGCCGAGGGGTACGAGCTCGTCGGAGAGCGTCGGGTGGAGATCGGCGAGGAGACGTTCGACGAGCGCGAGTACCGCAAACAGGTCAGCCGCCTGACCGGAATCTCCGAGGGCGTCGTGGAGACCGACACCGGCGACACCGTGTACGTCGCCTTCGACGAGAGCGAGCGCGGCTCCGACGGCCCCTTCTACGTCGCGTACGCCGACCCCGAGCGGGAGCGGCGATACGGCTACTTCTGCGGGAACTGCGAGGGGACGAACGTCGCCATCGACACGATGGACCGCATGGAGTGCGGCGACTGCGGGAACCGGCGGAAGCCGTCGCGCTGGGACGCCGCCTACTGAGCCGCGCGCGACGGTCGACCGATCCGTCCGCGGCGGACCGATCCGTCCACGGCGACACCGTCGATCTACAGCGTCTCTTTCACGCCTAACACGCGCTCTTCCGCCTCGCGCCCGGGGTCCCACTCGCTTCCGTCTCGGTCGGCCTCCCGGTGTTCGGCGACGGTTCGCGCCATCGCCTCGTCGACGGGCGTCGACTCCCAGCCGAGACCGGCGAGCGCACACGTGTCGAGCAGGTGCGGGTACTCCCTGTATAGCGGGAAGTCGTCCGGTTCGAGCCCGCCGGCCGCGAGCGCGTCCCCGCTCGCGGGCACGACCTCGCAGTCGGTCCCGGCGGCCGCTGCGATCGTCTCCAGCGTCTCTTCGAGGGTGAGCGCTCGCCGGTCCCCGACGTTGTAGGCGGCGCCGGGGTCGCCGCGCTCGGCGGCGATCCGGAGCGCGCTCGCGACGTCCTCGACGTACGCGCGGTGCCAGAGGTTCTGACCGTCGCCGGGGACGACCACGCGGTCGTGCGAGAGGACGCGGCCGATCCAGTAGTCGAGCCGCTCCGTGTAGTCGTACGGGCCGTAGACGATGCAGGGCCGCACCGCGGTCGCGCTGACTCCCTCCTCGGCGGCCTCGAAGACGGTCCGGTCGCCTTCGGCCTTCCGGTTGCCGTACGTCTCCATGCTCTCGTCGGCCGCCTGTTCGGGAGAGCACGGCCGGAGCGGCGTCTCCCCCTCGCGCTTGGGAATCTCCTCGGCGGCGTAGCTGGAGCCCGACGAGACGTACACGTAGCCGTCGACGTCGGCGAACACGTCGACCGCCGTCTCCACGTCGCCGGGATGGTAGGCGACGCAGTCGATCACGATGTCCGGCTCCGCGGAGAGCTTCGCCGTCCGGAGGTCGCGCTCGTTCGTCCGATCGCCCTCGACGTGCGTCACGCGGTCGTCGTCCGCGAACGGGTTCTCGTGATTCCCGCGGTTCAGCATCGCGACTTCGTAGCCGTTCGCGAGCAGATCGGAGACGGTGTGCCGCCCGATGAACCGCGTGCCGCCGATGACGAGCGCCGTGTCGGTCATATCACTCCTCGGTCGAGCGAGTTCAAAAGCGTGACCGAACCGGAACCCGGCCTGCGGCGGGGACGACCGGAGTTCAGTCGTCGCGGTTCGCGCGCGGCCCGTCACCGCGCCAGCGCCGGTAGAGCAGGTACGCGATCCCCAGCCCGAGGAACCACGTGCTGACCCCGATCAGCGCGTATCCGATCCCGATCAGGAACTCTCCGGCCGGGAGTTGGAACATATCAAGACTCGGCGTCTCGGCCACATAAACGCTCCGAGCGAGGGGCAGTTACAGGGTCCCGGCGCACGTACGTCATCCCATGACAGACCACAGTCGGCGCCGACCGTGGCTCGCGGCCGTGCTTGCCCTCGCCGTCTCGGGCCTCGGACACGCGTACCTCCGTCGGTGGGGGCGCGCGCTCGGATGGTACGTCGCGGTCACCGCGACGCTCGTCGTTATCGTCCCCGACGCGGCGGTGGAACGGCTCATCGCCGGCGACGCGCCGCCGGTCGCCGACGTCGCGCCGGCCCTGCTCGTCGTCGCCGCCAGCGTGATCGACGCGTACGTCCTCGCGCTTCGGAACAACCGCGCCCGCGAACGAGAGCGACGCGCGGTTGCCGCGGAGCGGGCCCGGTCGAGGGCGTCGTCCGCCCGGCCGGACGACGCGGCGCCGCCGGACGGCTCCGGTCAGCCGACGGTCGACCGCGACGGAGAGACGGCCGCGATGTCGTGTCCGCACTGCGGCCGCGAGACCGACCCGTCGTTCGACTTCTGTCAGTGGTGCGCCGAGCCGGTTCCCGAGTGAGAGACCCGCGGCGTACCGCGCGGGCTAACGGGCGTGGTCGGCGGAAAAAAGCGAGCGCGACGGAAAACGGAACTCGGCGGCGAACGCCGGCTCAGAAGAGGTAGAACAGCGGGAAGATGAACACCCAGACGATGTCGACGAAGTGCCAGTAGAGGCCGAAGTACTCGATCGGCCGCTCGTCCTCCATGTAGTGTCCCTGGTAGGCCCTGTAGAACAGGAAGCAGGCGATCAGGAGCCCTCCGACGACGTGGATGCCGTGGAGCCCGGTGGTGACGTAGTAGATCGACGCTTGGATCGGGTCGCCGTGGGCGTTCGAGCCGATCATCACGCCGCGGTCGAACACCTCGTGGTGCCATTCCCAAAGCTTGATTGCCAGGAAGGTGAACCCGAGCAGGATCGTCGCGCCGAGCGAGGCCAGCAGGCCCTTCCGGCTCTTCCGGTGGGCCGCGACGAGCGCCAGGATCACCGTGAACGATGAGGTGATCAGCACGAACGTGTTTATCAGGCCGGGGAGCGACTCCGTCAGCGGCTCCCACGTCATCCACCCGGCGTTGTACCGGACGAAGATGGCCGCCGAGAGGAACGCGCCGAAGACGATCACGTCGGACGCCAGGAAGAACCACATTCCCAGCTTCACCTTCTCGACGCCGTTGAACGGCCACCGTTCGGCGAACTCACTGGGCGGTGCGTAGAAGTCCTCTAACCCCCACTTCACGCCGCTCGCGATCAGCCCGACGAGTCCGACGACGATGAACACCGGGTACATCACGTTCGAGATCTCGACGCTCGTCGACGCGAGCGACTCGCCCACGATGAACGTGACCGAGTCGGCGAACCCGGAGAGCCCGAACAGGAAGAACCCGGTCATCAACGAGAGGGCGAACGGCCAGATGCTCGCGTGGCTCGGGTGTTTGTCCCAGTACGGGTACTCCTTGATGTGGTCGGAGTGCGTGTCGCCGCCGTCGGTCGCGGCGTT
>JGI1684J13235_1000685_pt1 | contig 12391 bp, 8 predicted proteins | sample PonA232FremontCA_2_FD_13235 | JGI IMG/M metagenome (IMG submission 13235) | reverse complement strand
CGCCTTCGACCTGGACCGGATCGCCGGGCCCGCCATCCGCGTGGCCCGCCCCCAATCCGAGCGCGAGCTCACCACCCTGGACGGACACACGCGCCAACTGAGCCCGGATGATCTGCTGATCTGGGACGCTGAGCTGCCCATCGCCCTGGCCGGGATCATGGGCGGCCTGGACACGGAGGTCGGCACCGGAACCAGCCGGCTTCTTCTGGAGAGCGCGGTATTCGACCCGACCACCATCCGCAAGACCGCCAGGCGCCTTGGCCTGTCCAGCGAATCCTCCTACCGCTTCGAGCGGGGAGTGGACCAGATCGGCTCCGGGCTGGCCCTGTATCGGGCGGCCCATTTGATCCGCCGTCTCACCGGGGCGGAGGTCCTTCAGGGCGTGGCCCGGAGCGAGCCCGCGCCCTGGCAGCCGCTGCGTATCCCCTTCCGGCCCGAACGGGCTCGAGGCCTCCTCGCCCTGGAGGCGACGGACGCGTTCTGCCAGGCCACCCTCCAAGGCCTGGGCTGCGGGGTGGAGACCGAAGAAGACGGGGAATGGACAGTTACCACGCCCAGTCATCGGCACGACCTGCACCGCGAGGTGGATCTCATCGAGGAAGTGGCCCGCGTCTACGGCTTCGAGAACACTCCCGAGGAGCTGCCGCGGGTGGCCAAATCCCTGCACGGGGAGGGAAACATCCCGGAAAAGGCGGACGACGCCTTCCAGAACACGGTGCGCCACTGGGCCAAGGGGATCGGCCTGCAGGAGGTCATGAACTACAGCTTTGTCAGCTCCGCGGACCTGGACACCCTGAACCTGCCTCGTGAGTCGCGCCTGGAGCTGGCCAATCCCCTCACCTCGGAGCAGGACACACTGCGACCCGTCCTCGCCCCAGGCCTTATGCTGAGCCTGCGCCTGAACGTGGACCGCAACAGCGAAAACCTGCGTATTTTCGAAGTGGCTCGGGTCTTCCAACTGGACCGAAACCTGGACACGACCAGCAGGGAAACCACCCTGCTGGGCATCGCCCTGCACGGGAGCAGGAACCCCCGCAACTGGCCCTGGAGCAAGGAGACAGCGGACTTCCTCGATCTCAAGGGCATGGTGCAAAACCTGCTTGCCACTCTACACCTCGGCCCGGAGGACTGGGTGGAGCAGACGGAACACCCCTATCTGGATCCCTGCGCCGCGATCCGCATTGGAGAGGAGCACCTGGGCTTTGCCGGCGAGCTGGCCGCCGAGGCCGCCCGCGGCTACGACGCGAAAGACCCGGTGTGGCTCGCCGAGCTGGACCTGGACCGCCTGCAGTCCCTGGCCCGCAGCGTCACCGTGACCTACACCCCCTGGTCCAAGTATCCTCCTGTATTCCGGGACATGACCCTGGTCGCGGGCCCGGATCTTGCCTTCGAGAAAATCCGCCGCCAGATCGAGGCCGCCCGCTCCTCCCTGCTCAACGACTTCATGCTGCTGGACATCTACCAGCCCCGGGAAGGGGACAACCGGAACATAACCTTGCGCATGGTGTACAGGCATCCGGAGCGGACCCTCCTGGCCGAGGAAGTCGACAGTGAACACGGGGAGCTGGGGAATCACCTCCTGCAGACCCTCCCTGTTCGATTTCCCTGAGGCACGTTGTGGCCATGTCCCAGAACGGAGGACGCACCTACAAGATCGGCGAGGCCGCCAGGCTCCTGGAGCTGGAGCCCTACGTCCTCCGCTTCTGGGAAGAGGAGTTCCCCCAGCTGCGGCCCCTGCGTACCGCCAGGGGACAACGCCTGTACACTGAGGAGCATCTGCAGCTCATCCGACGCATCAAGCACCTCCTGTACAAGGAGGGCATGACCATCGACGGGGCCAAACAGCGGCTGGACGACCTGCACAAGTGGGGGAGCCTTCTGCGGGAGATCAGGGAGGATATCCAGGAGATCAAGAGGCTTTTGAGCCGCTCGGGGTCCTGAGGGAAGGGCCGACCAGGAGCGGGCCCTCGTGCCGGTTCGGCGGTGCCGATCACCCCAGCAGAAGGGGAATGAGCACCGGCACAAGGAGGCTGAGGACCAGTCCGTTGATCACCGCCACCACCGCGTAGCTGGCCCCCACTTGGCGGTGGATGACCCCCAGGGTGGTATCCATGGTTGTGGCCCCGCCGGAGGCGATGGGGGCCAATTGGCCCATGCTGCGCACCATAAGCGGTGTCAAGGCGATGGTGAGCACTTCGCGGAGCAGGTTGGCCAGGAGGGTGATCCCCCCCAGCTGGGCACCCCCGAGCTGGGAGGCGAGGACGCTGGCCAGGCTGTAGTATCCCATTCCCGCCCCAACTGCGCAGCCCTCCCGGAAACTCACCGCGTCCAGGGCCAGTGCGAGGGCTCCCGCCCCGAGAAGAGACCCCAGGCCAACAAGGAGCGGCACGGCCAATCCCCGGGCCTTGAGCCGAAGGATGTTTCGCAGGGCCCGAGTGTCGCCGCCCACGCACATTCCGACCAAAAAGATCAGCACATACAGGGCGTACAGGGCCAGTTTCTCCTCCTCGGCCACTGCCTCGGGCACCCAGCCGCTGTACCCCGCAGCGACCCCCAGCACGAACCAGCTCAACAGGATGAGGCTGCCCTTCATAACCTCCCCCGGAACCACCGCACGTACACGGGCCAGATCAGAAGGAGGCTCCCGGCGACGGAGGCCAGACAGAAGGCCAGCCCAAGCCAGCCCAGGGTGGCGAGGTTGCCCACCAGTCTATCGCTTGCCCCCAGGCCCAGGCCGAGAAGGAAGAGCATGAGGCAGACCGCCCAGTCCGCCGCCCTGGAGCACCAGGTCAGGAACCTGTGCCGATGCCTGAGCATAACGCCGACGATAATGCTGAGCCCAAAGATGGAGAGAATCTGGAGCATGATGGGATTACCGCGTTCTTGGTGATCCGTAATCCTTCCCCGCGTCCCTTCCGGGGACGAGCGCGACAGTCTGGACAGACGGGCAGCAAACAAGGTAGAACAAGACATGCCCGGCCTCGGATCAGAGGAGTATCACGTAAGACACCCACGCACAAGGAGTCCGCACCATGGAGCTGTCCCGCAGAGTGCAGCGGATCCAACCCTCGGCGACCCTGACCATCAACGCCAAGGCCGGGGAGATGAAAAGCCGCGGTCTGGATGTAATCAGCCTGGCCGCCGGGGAACCCGACTTCCATCCTCCGGATCACGTCACGGCCAGAGCAAGGCAGGCGGTGGAAGGGGACCACACCCGCTACACCCCGGTTCCCGGAACCCCGGAGCTGCTCCGCGCCGCTGCCGGCTATTTCGCCCACTTCTACGGCGTCCGGGCGGAGCCGGAGAACATCCTCGTCTCCAACGGAGGCAAGCAGTGCCTGTACAATCTGTGCCAGGTGCTGTTGGACCCCGGGGACGAGGTCCTCATCCCCGCCCCCTACTGGGTCAGCTACCCGGAAATGGTGCGCCTGGCTGACGGCGAGCCGGTTGTGCTGCCCACGGATCCGGAGAACGACTTCCTGCTCCAGCCGGAGGCCATCAAGGAAGCCGTGGGCCCCCGGACCAAGGCCCTGATCCTGAACACCCCCTCCAACCCCACGGGCTGCCACTACAGCCAAGAGCAGCTGGACCGGGTCCTGGAGCAGGCCCTGGCCCAGGATCTGTACATCATCTCCGACGAGATCTACGATCAGCTCGTCTATCCCCCGGCCCGTCCGGCCTCCGCCGCGCCGTGGCTCGCCTCCAGCCCCTGGCGCGTGGCCGTGGTGAACGGATTGTCCAAGAGCTTCGCCCTCACCGGATGGCGCATAGGCTTCGTCCTGGCCCGCCAGGAGATCATTCAGTCCATGAGCAAGATCCAGGGCCAGAGCACCTCCAACATTTGCACCATCGCCCAGGAAGCCGCGGTGGCCGCCCTGGAGGGGTCCTTCGCATTTCTGGAGGACAAGCGGAGGATGCTGGCCCACCGCCGGGACCTGGCTCTGGAGCGGATCAGCTCCTGGTCCGGTGCGGTCTGTCCCGAGCCCAAGGGCGCCTTCTATCTCTTCCCCCGGCTGGACGCCTTCTACTGCGGATCGGTCACCGACTCCACCTCCATGTGTACCTATCTCCTGGAGGAGGCCGGAGTGGCCCTGGTTCCCGGGGCGGCCTTCGGCGACGACCGCTGCGTCCGCCTGTCCTACGCACTTGCGGACGAGGAACTGGACAAGGCCCTGACCAGACTGGGAGAGGCCCTGGCCAAGCTATGAGCATCCGACTCTTCCGCCCCGACCCGGCCCGGCCCTTCCAGCTGGTGAAGTTCCTCTCCTGGAGCTTCTTTGTGGTGATCCTGGCCTGCAGCATCCTCATGATCCTGATTATTGGCAACTACGCCAAAAGGACCATCTTGCAGAAGAACCGGGAGTACGCGCATCTGCTCGCGGAGAATCTGAATCATCAGATCTACCGGCGCTTCACGCTGCCCACCGTGCTCGGCTACGGCCAGGTCCAATTGAAGGAAAAGCAACAGTATGAAAGGCTGGACAGGGTCATCCGGGCCACGATCCACGGGTTTCGGGTTCTGGACGTGCGGGTTCTGGATTTGGATGGAAATGTCGCCTATGCCATGCACAAGGACAAGGACAAGCTCGAGCAGGAGGACATGGTGGGCCGGGGTTTCCAAAAGGCCGAGCAGGGCGAGCCCTTTTACCAGATCATCCGCAGGAAGGGCTCCATATGGTCCTTTCTGAACCTGGATCTGCCCGCCCGAAGCCATGTCCTGCAGACCTCCTTTCCCCTCAGGGCGGAAAAAAGCCTGTCCCCTCACAAAAAGGGCCCCATTATCGGCATCCTCCAGTTCAGCCAGGACATCACCAAGGACCACGAGACCATCTTCTTCTTCCAGTTGCTGGTGGCGGTGGTCATTATCGCCTCGTCGCTCTTGCTCTTCTTCATCCTCTACATGATCATCCGCCGCGCGGACCGGATCATCGCGGAACGGATCCGGGAAAAGGAGCGCCTGGAGCACAAGCTGCACCAGAATGAAAAGCTGGCCAGCATGGGCCGCATGGTGGCCAGTATTTCCCACGAGATCCGCAATCCCCTGGGGATCATCCAGAGCAGCGCGGAGATGCTGGTCAAAAGGAACCAGAAGGGCGACAGCGCGGAGAGCAAGCTTGCCGGAGCGGTGTACGAGGAGTCCCAGCGACTCAGCCGCACAGTGCAGGATTTTCTGGACTACGCGCGGCCCAAGGAGCCCACGTTGCACGATGTGGACCTCTCCGCGATCGTGGAGCAGTGTCTCGCCTCCCTGGACACGGAGATCAGGCGCAAGCAGATCGCGATTCAGCTGCAGATCCCTGAACGAATCCCTCTGCGCGGGGACAAGGACCTGATTTATCTGGCCCTGTACAACCTGATCATCAACGCCTTGCAGGCCATGGACAGTCCGGGGGAAATACGCTTTACCTGGCTGGAGGAGTCGAAGCAGCTGGAAATCCGCGACAGCGGCCCGGGCTTCAACTCGGATTTCGTGGACAAGTTCACCGAGCCCTTCTTCACCACCAAGGAGAAGGGAACCGGGCTGGGCCTGGCCATTGTCAAGAACATCCTGGACAGCCACGGGGCCGGGCTGGAATTCTTCTCCTCCGCCGAGGGCGGGGGCGTGGTCCGGATAACCTTCGGCAAGTCGTGAACCGGGAGAACGCATGGCGGCACACATCCTTGTCGTGGACGACGAAAAGAACTACCTCCTGCTCTTGGAAACCCTGCTTTCCGACGAGGGGTACCGCGTAACCTCCCTCCAGGACCCCGAGCTCGCCATGAGCTACCTCCAGGAGTCGGACGTGGACATCCTCATCGCGGACATGAAGATGCCCCAGGTCAGCGGGCAGGAGCTGTTGGAGCACGTCAGACAGAACTACCCCCACATTCCCGTCCTGATCATGACCGGATACGGCAGCATCGACGGGGCGGTGGAGACCATGAAGTGCGGGGCCTTCGACTACATCAACAAGCCCTTCTCCAACGACGAGCTCCTTCTCTCCGTGGCCAAGGCGGCCAAGATGAGCCAGGCCGAGCAGCAGAACCGCCTCCTGCAGCAATCCCTGCAGCAGCACCGCGGCCTGGAGCGGGTCATTGCCCGGAGCCGCTCCATGCAAGGGGTTCTGGACCTGGTCGGCAGGGCAGCGCCCAGCGGCAGCAACGCCCTCATCTCCGGCGAATCCGGCACCGGCAAGGAGCTCATCGCCAGCAGCCTCCATTTCTCCTCCGAGCGCCGGAGCGGGCCCTTCATCCCCGTGTACTGCCGCTCCCTGGATCCGGCTGCCCTGGAGCGGGAGCTCTTCGGCCTGGTGCAGGAGTCCTCCACAGGAGCCATGGCCCAGAAAAAGGGCCGGCTGGAAGCGGCCCACAATGGATCCCTTTTCCTGGACGAGGTGGCCGAGCTGTCCCCGGATGTCCAGGCCAGGCTGCTCCGCGTGCTCGAGGAGCACACCCTGGAGCGGGAGGAGGGAGCCGCGCCGGTCAACGTGGACGTCCGGCTGCTCGCGGCGACCACTCGGGACCTGCAGCGCGAGATCGAGAGAGGGAGCTTCCGGGAGGATCTCTATTACCGCCTGAACGTGGTGCACATCGAGATCCCTCCCCTGCGGGAGCGGGCCGAGGACATCCCCGTTCTGGCGGCGCACTTCCTGAACCGCTTCAACCAGGAATACGGCCGCGAGGTATCCGGCTTCTCCCCCGAGGCCCTACAGGCCCTGACCGCATACCACTGGCCGGGCAACGTGCGGCAGCTGGAAAACGTGGTGGAGCGCTGCGTTGTGCTGGCCCGGGGCGAGGAGATCACCCTCCGCGATCTACCCGCGGACCTGAGGGACGAGACGGAACAGTTCAAGTCCGCCGCGGACATGCTTCCCACCCGGCTCAACCTGGCCGAGACCCTGGAGCGCATCGAGGCCGCGCTCATCCGCAGGGCACTGGTCCAGAGCGACTTTGTCCAGGTCAAGGCAGCGGAGATGCTGGGGATTTCCAAAAGCCTCCTGCAATACAAGCTCAAGAAGTACAATATCTCCGGCAAGACGCAATAGCATGCCACCAAGCGGGATCTCCGACTTCATCGCCGACTTGAAGGCCTCCTCCGCATTCCGGGACCTCATCGTGCACCACGAGCACCTCCCGGGTAGCCCCGGCTCCCACGCCAAGCCCACCATCCCCTGGCCCGCCCCCATCCGGGACCTTCTGAGCCGGCTGGGGATCGAAGAGCTCTACGCGCACCAGGCCGGGGCCCTGGACGCCATTCGGGCCGGGGCACACACCGTGATCTCCACCCCCACAGCCAGCGGCAAGAGCCTGATCTACGTCCTGCCCGTGCTGGAGCGATTTCTCGCCGGGGCCAGGAGCAGGGCCCTGTACATCTCCCCCCTCAAGGCCCTGGCCCGGGATCAGCTCAAGACCCTGGATCGGAGCTTCGCCAAGCTCGAGGTGGATCCAGCTCCGCGGGCAGCGGTGTACGACGGGGACACCCCCAAGAAGGAGCGGACCCGGATCCGAAAGAATCCCCCGGATCTGCTTCTGACCAATCCGGAGATGCTGCACCTGGGCATCCTGCCCGGGCACCGCATGTGGCCAGATTTCCTGGCCCATCTGGACTACGTGGTCATCGACGAGGTCCATACCTATCGCGGGATCACCGGCTCCAACATGGCCTGGGTCTTCCGCAGGCTGCGCCGCGTCTGCCGGGCCTACGGAGCTGACCCCACCTTTATCCTGTGCTCCGCCACCGTGGGTAACCCCGCCGAGCTGAGCGGCAACCTCACCGGCCTCCAGGTGCGCTCCATCGCCGAGAGCGGCGCCCCGCAGGGACCGAAGCACTTCCTCTTCCTCAATCCGGTGCTCTCCAGCGCCGCAGCCAACGCCCTGCAGCTGCTGCAGGCGGCCCTGATCCGGGGCCTTCGAACCATCGTCTACTGCCAGTCCCGGAAAATGACCGAGCTCATCTCCATGTGGACCAAGCAGCGCCTGGCCAATTACGCCCCGTACATCAGCGCCTACCGCTCCGGCTTTCTGCCCGAGGAGCGCCGCACGATCGAGGCCGGGCTCGCCGAGGGGAGCCTGCTGGCGGTGATCAGCACCAGCGCCCTGGAGCTGGGCATCGACATCGGGGAGCTGGATCTGTGCCTTTTGGTGGGCTATCCGGGCTCGGTCATGACCACCTGGCAGCGCGGCGGACGGGTGGGGCGCAAGCAGCAGGAGAGCGCGGTCATTCTTCTGGGCCAGGAGGACAGCCTGGACCAGTACTTCATGCACAATCCAGAAGAGCTCCTTCGGCAGGAGCCGGAGAAGGCGGTCCTCAACCCGGACAACCCCGTCCTGGCCCGCAACCACCTCCTCTGCGCGGCCGCGGACATGCCCCTTAGCCGGGACGATCCCCTTCTCGCGGGTGATGGCACTCCGGCCCGCCTGGAAAAGCTTGTCGAGGAGGGCCAGCTGCTGCCGAGCTCCGACGGGGCCGCGCTCCACCCCAGGGACCCGGACGTGCAGCAGAAGGTCTCCCTGCGCGGCTCGGACGCGAATCTGCAGATCATGGACCGGGACAGGCACAAGGCCATCGGGGACATCGACCGCTACCGGGCCTGCCGGGAGACCCACCCCGGGGCGGTCTACCTGCACCGGGCGACCTCCTACGTGATCCAGGACATCGATTTCGAGCAGGGCGTGGTCCTGGCCAAGCAGGCCAGGGTAAGCTACTTCACCCGCGTCCGCTCCGAGAAGCAGACGGAGATCCTGAGCCTCACCAGACGCAAGCTCCTGGGCGACGTGGAGGTCTGCCTGGGCCGGATCCGGGTCACGGAGCGCTTCACCGGATACGAGAAGCGCCAGGTCAAGGGCCAGAAGCTTATCTCCGTGCTCCCCCTGGATCTTCCCCCGGTCATCTTCGAGACCGAGGGGCTGTGGATCCGGCTTCCGGACCGGATCCAGAGGGAGGTGGAAGGGCGGAGGCTGCACTTCATGGGCGGGATCCACGCACTGGAGCACCTGATCATCGGGATCATGCCCCTGTTTGTCCTCACCGACCGCAACGACCTGGGCGGGATCTCCTATCCCCTGCACCCCCAGCTGGAAGCCCCGGCAGTCTTTGTCTTCGACAGCCATCCCGGGGGAGTCGGCCTGGCTGGCCAGGCCTTCTCCCACCCGGTGCGCCTTCTGCACAAGGCCGGACAGACCATGGCCTCCTGCGGCTGTTCCCACGGATGTCCCTTCTGCATCCAGTCCCCCAAGTGCGGCTCCGGCAACCGCCCCCTGGACAAGCGCGCGGCACGGGCCATCCTGGAGCTCATCCTGCCCGGGGAAGCGAACGGGGAGCCGCCCGATGCCGAGGCCCCTTCCGCTGTCCTGGCATCCCCGCCGGACCCGGAAAGGGCAGGGGAGTCCCATTCAAAGGAGGAGCAGGACAACGGCCTGCGCTACGCAGTGCTCGATCTAGAAACCCGGCTGTCGGCCCAGGAAGTAGGGGGGTGGCATAACGCGCGCAATATGGGGATGAGCTGCGCCGTGCTCTACGACAGCGCCACCGGGGAGTACGCCGCGTACATGGAAAGCGAGGTGCGAGAGCTCCTGCGCGCCATGCAGTCCGTGGATCTGGTAGTGGGATTCAATCTCATCGGCTTCGACTACCGGGTCCTGTCCGGGTACGAGCCCGAATTCCCGCATCCGGCCACACTGGATCTCCTGCGGGAGATCCAGGCCGTGCTGGGGCACCGCCTGTCCCTGAACAACCTGGTCCAGAACACCCTGGGGGTGAGCAAGTCCGGCAGCGGGACCGAGGCCCTGGCCTGGTGGCGAAAGGGGGAGACGGACAAGGTCGTGGACTACTGCCGGGAGGACGTGCGCCTGACCCACGCCCTGTACCTCTTCGGCAGGCAGGAGGGGTACGTGGTGTACGCCAACAAGGCGGGCAAACAAGTGACCCTTGAAGTCAACTGGACGTAGTTTGGATGATGAATTGCCGGCATCCGGGAGTCCGGACGGAAACGAGCCCGTTTCCTAGCCCTCCTCCGTATCCCTGGAGCGCCAGTAGGAGCAGCCCTTGAGGGGGCACGCCAGGTGCTCCCCCCGGCTCTTGGTGCTTCTGGCCTCGAGCAGGGGGTGGCCGCACTTGGGGCATTCCTCGTTCACAGGCGGGTTCCACAGGGCATAGGTGCAGTCCGGGTACTGGTTGCAGGAATAGAACACCTTGCCCCGCTTGGAGCTCTTTTCCACCAGCTCCCCGCTACAGCCCTCCACGGGGCAGGGAACTCCCGTGCCCAAGGGGGAGGTATAGCGGCAGTCCGGATACCCGGTGCAGGCGATGAACCGACTCCCGGTCCGGGACTTCTTGAGCACCAGGGTCTTGCCGCATCTGGGGCATGTCCCCATCTCCTCCGGCGGCGCCTCCTCCACGGGCTGGATGGCCCCCTGCTCGTCACGGGTGAAGTTGCTGCTGTTCTGGCACTCAGGATAGCCCTCGCAGGCCAGGAACTCCCCGTGCTTGCCGAACTTGATCACCATCCGCCTGCCGCAACGCTCGCAGGTCAGGCCGCTGTCCACCCCGGTCTTGACCTGGGCCATGTTCTCTTGGGCGCTTTCCAGGGCTGGTTCGAAGTCCTTGCTGAAGTCGTGGAGCACCCCCTCCCTGTCCAGCTCCCCCTCGGCGATGCGGTCCAGGCTCTCCTCCATCCTGGCGGTGAATCCCACATCCATCAGGGTGGTGAAATGGCCCACCAGGAGATCGCTGACCACCTTGCCCAGCTCGGTGGGGACGAACTGCTTCTTCTCGGTGCGGACATAGTCCCGATCCTGCAGGGTGGAGATGATCTGGGCGTAGGTGGAGGGGCGTCCGATCCCCTTCTGCTCCAGGGTCTTGACCAGGCTGGCCTCGCTGTAGCGGGCCGGGGGCTGGGTGAACTTCTGCTCCTTCTCGATATTGTGGACCGTAAGCTCCTCGCCCGTGCCAAGCTCCGGCAGCCGGACCTCCTTCAGGGAATCCTCCGGGGAGTAGACCTCCAGGAACCCGGAAAAGATGAGCCGCTGCCCGCGGCAGCGCCACTTCGTCCTTCCGGCCTGGATCAGGACCACGGTGTCCCAGTACGTGGCCGGGCTCATCTGCGAGGCGACGAAGCGCTGCCAGATCAGGCGGTAGAGCCTCTGCTGATCCCGACCCAGGAAGGATTTCACCTCGTCCGGGGACAGACCCGGGTCCACGGGCCGGATGGCCTCGTGGGCGTCCTGGACGTTGCCCTTGCTCTTGAACTGTCTGGGTTTCTGGGGCAGGTATTTGTCGCCCATGCGCTTCTGGATCCAGTCCCTGGCCATCTGCAGGGCCTGGGAGGAAACCCGGACCGAATCGGTGCGCATGTAGGTGATCAAGGCGGTGGTGCCCCGATCCCCCAGATCGACCCCCTCGTAGAGCTGCTGGGCCACGGTCATGGTCTTCTTGGCCGAAAAGCCCAGCTTGTTGCTCGCCTCCTGCTGCAGGGTGGAGGTAATGAAGGGCGGCCCGGGCTGCTTCTTGCGCTCCTTCTCCTGGATGTCCTCCACCAGGAAGGGACTGGCCGCCACTTCCTCGTGGAGCTTTTCCGCTGTCTCCCTGTCCCCGATCCCCGGTTTCTTGCCGTCCACGCGCCACAGCTCCGCCTCGAAGGGGGGAGGCTGCTTGCCCTCGAGCTTGGCCTTGAACAGCCAGTACTCCTGGGCAACGAAATTCTCCCGCTCCCGCTCCCGCTCCACGATGAGCCGCAGGGCAACGGACTGAACCCTCCCCGCGGAGATGCCCCGCTTGACCTTTTTCCACAAAAGGGGCGAGAGCTTGTATCCCACCAGCCTGTCCAACACGCGGCGGGCCTGCTGGGAATCGAACAGGTTCCGGTCCAGCTGGCGCGGGGCCTGCAGGGCGGCCTTCACCGCCGGTGAGGTAATCTCGTTGAACTGGATCCGATTGAAGTTGCCGTTCACGTCCTTGATCAGCTCGGCCACGTGCCAGGCAATGGCCTCGCCCTCCCGGTCCGGGTCCGGGGCCAGATAGACCCGCTCAGCCTTCGCAGCGGCATCCCTGAGCCGCTTGATCACCTTCTCCTTGCCCGGAACGGTGCTGTATTCGGGCTGAAAGCCGTTCTCCTCGTCCACGCCGAGGCTGTTGGATGGCAGATCCCGCACGTGGCCCACGGAGGCCTCCACTGTATATCCCTTGCCCAGGAACTTCTTGATGGTCCGCACCTTGGCCGGGGACTCGACAATGATCAAATCTTTGGTCATAATGCCTTTACTTCTTTTTTGCCCGATCCGCGCCCGATATGGACGTCCCGGAGAGGCCGCCTCTTGTGGGGAGGAAGCCGAAATCGCTCTGCAGCGGCCATGTTCCGGGCGCCGGCCATTCCGGCCCCGAAACGGCTCGCCNCCGGGTCACATGCGCTTGGGG
>JGI1684J13235_1000682_pt1 | contig 12415 bp, 8 predicted proteins | sample PonA232FremontCA_2_FD_13235 | JGI IMG/M metagenome (IMG submission 13235) | reverse complement strand
GGATCAAAGCCTGCCCCGTACCCCGATACGGGGTCCGGGATGACAGAATTGCAATTAACATGCTTATTCTGACCGACATTTAAAGTATGACAAGACACTAGTATAGCCGTGAACATGAAAGATGTGATTACGTGTTTATGTGGTTAAATGATTGCGTTAAGAATAAGGACCTAAAGCCCGAAATTCAACAATCACGAGAGATTTCATGCTTCGATGTCCCCGGCAGGTCATGGGGGTTTACTTGGAAACGAGAACGTTTACAAACATGGAACATCGAACCTGATAGAATGTATGGAGAATTTTGAAAACCGGGATACAATTGCTGCAATAGCTACGCCGCTGGGTGAAGGCGGAGTGGGGATAGTACGCATAAGCGGTCCGGAAAGCAGGGATATTGGAGAAAGGATATTCAGTTCCGCAAAAGAGGCTTTCTCTGGACTCAAGCCATATGTGCTGCACCACGGCTGGATCTTTGACAATTCCAATCGTATTCTGGATGAAGTCTTGATGAGCTATATGCCGGGACCGGCATCTTACACCGGCGAGGACGTAGTGGAGATTAATTGTCATGGGGGGCCCGCAGTCCTGCAATCCATCCTTCAACTGGTCCTTGCCTTGGGGGTGCGTGCTGCAAATGCCGGGGAGTTTACCCTCCGGGGGTTCTTGAACAACCGCCTCGATCTTACCCAGGCGGAATCGGTTGCGGAAATGATCTCTGCCCAGTCCGAGTCTGGAATAAATATTGCCGGCTCCAAGCTGCAGGGTGATCTGCAGGTACTTGTGCAAAGGCTCCGGGAGAGACTGGAAAGATTAAGGAGCGAGTTGACTGCTGAATTGGATTTTCCGGAAGACGAAACAGATACCCTGGGCAATGAAGATTTGGGTGCGCGGCTGGAGGAGGTGAAAAAGGAAGTCCTCCTTTTGCTGGAAAATTACGATAAATACAGTTGCTGGCGGGACGGAGCCCTGGCGGTTCTAACCGGAAGGGTGAACGCGGGTAAATCCAGCTTGTTGAATGCCCTCCTCGGTCACAGCAGGGCGATAGTGACCTCCATCCCCGGTACCACCAGGGATTACCTGGAAGAAAAAATCAATCTGGGCGGATTGCCCTTGCGCTTGATTGATACTGCCGGCTGGAGGGAAGCCCGGGATGCTATCGAAAAAGTGGGTCTGGAAAAACTGCAGGAATTGATACAAGACTCGCAACTGGTCTGTCTGGTTTTCGATCTTTCCATAGATGAACCCGGGGAACTAAAAGACCTTGCCCTGAAGCTGGGCAGTGATAAAGTCCTGGGAGTGGGAAATAAGGCTGATCTTGCATTCGCTCCTGAACACTTCGGCAGATGGCTCAGTGACCATGGGTTTGAATGGGTTGCATTATCTGCCAAATCCGGAAAAGGGATGGATGATCTCCACCGTGCCCTTGGACAGAGACTGGTCGGGAACAGTTCTGAGCCTGCCCAGGGGGAGTTGGTTCCCAATATCAGGCAGAGGGACCTGCTGCTGAAGACAAGGCAGGAGCTTGACAGTCTGCAGGCGGAACTGGGAGAGGATCTACCCTTTGACATACTGGAGATGCGCTTGCAGCAAATATGTAATCTTTTGGGAGAGATAACCGGGGATATAAGTTCCGATGATATCCTGGAGCGCATATTTTCCCGCTTTTGTATAGGGAAGTAAAAAGAGCTATAAGCTGGAAGCTCAAAGCAAAAAAGAAGAGGGCTGGAAGCAAGAGGGAAGACAGGGCTAAACAGCTCAGCAGCTAGGTTGCTTAACAATTCCTGATTTGCAACCTAATACCTATAACCTGCAACTTACAGCATACAACTTTAATCACTTGCGGTTTCCTCCAGTTCCAGGTCGATCTGCTGTCTGGCTAGGCTCACATTGGTCAGCCGCACATTTAGCTTTTGTCCGAGTATATACGTCTTGCCAGTTCGTTGCCCCACAATTTTCTGGTCCCCGGAATACAGTTCGTAGTAGTCGTCTGTGAGGGAGGAGAGCCTGACCATTCCGTCAGCTGAAACTTCTGTTAGTTCCACCCAGAATCCGAAATCAATTACAGAGGAAATCACTCCGGAGTATGAAGTCCCGATCTTGTCCTTCAGAAAGAGGACAGTCAGCCGTTTCATGATCTCCCTTTCCGCGGACATGGCGTTTCTTTCCTGCTTGCTCATGTAGTCCCCTGTCTTGAGCATTTTTTTGTATCCCAGCTGCGTGGTGGAGATAATCCCCAGATGGTTCTTCAGGGATCTGTGCACGATGATATCTGCATATCGCCTGATCGGGGAGGTGAAATGGCAGTAGGACTGCGAGGCCAATCCGAAATGGCCCTGGTTGTCAGGGTTGTAGGAAGCCTGCATCATGGTCCTTAATAGCAGCCTGTTCACCAGGAATTCCAGATCCGAGTCCTCCACCTCCCAGAGCAGAGTCTGCAGGCTTTTGGCATCGGAGTTGTCAGGTATTTTGCTTGCAAAGTTCGTCTTTTTCAGGACATTGAAAAGCGAGGCGAGTTTGTCCTGATCAGGCTTGGGATGTATGCGAAACATGCATGGCTCGTTGTTTTGTTCCAGGTAGGATGCAACCGCTTCGTTGGCGGCAATCATGAACTCCTCTATGATCTGGTGCCCGAAGTGCCTGACCCTGGGTTTAATATCAGCGGTCTCCCCTTGGATATTGAAGAGTATTTCCGGTTCTGGCAGGTCGAAATCCAGAGACCCGCGCTCTCTCTTTTTCGCGTAAAGCAATTTTGCAAGATCGTATGCATTCTGTAGCATGGGATACAAATTTCCAAGGTTATCCTGTTCCCCGGGATCTTCGTCCAAAAGGGCCCTTTTTACCTGGCTGTAAGTCAGTCTCCCCCAGCTTTTGATCACTGCTGAATAAAACCGGGAGTTTTTTTGTTCTCCGGCAGGTGAGAAGTCCATCTCCGCCACCATGACAAGGCGCGGAGTATCCGGGTTGAGGCTACAGAGTTGGTTGGACAGTTCAACCGGGAACATCGGTTCCACGGATTGAGGGAAGTAATAGGAGTTGGAACGCTTTCTCGCCTCCTCATCCAAGGGGCTCCCAGGTTTAACATAGTGGGTTACGTCAGCTATGGCTACGAAGAGTTTGTACCCGGATGTGGTTTCTTGTACATAGATCCCGTCGTCAAAGTCCTTGGCCTGGGCGCTGTCTATGGTTACAAAGGGATGATCCCGCAAGTCCCAGCGCTGGTTTATATCATGTTCGCTGGGTTCACTGGGCAGCTTGCTCGTAGCATTGGTCACGATCTCCGGGAATTCGCCAGGGACATTGTACAAAAACTTCACGATCTTTTCCTGAACCCGGGCATCGTCTTCCATACCCAGGATTTCGATTCCGTCTGCGGCCCATAATCCCCGGTCCATGTTTTCCCTGGGTTTGACCAGCACCACTTCTTCGATCCGGGGTTCCCGGGATAAGTCCTCAACATCCACCATGTAATTTATTTGCATGGATTTGTGGGTGGATTGGCCCCAAAAAAGGGTGGAATCCATCTTCTTCATGATGCGCACAGGAACGTAATTGAGCGACCTTTCTACTACACGGACTATCCTGCCTTCCGGATTTTTGCCCTTGGTGTTGGGCAAAAGCGCGGCAGCGACCTTGTCTCCGGGAAATGCATCACTCATGTTTACCGGAGAGATAAATACGTCCTTGCGCCTTTTGTCTTCAGGAAGAACAAATCCTATACCCGAGCTAACCACTTCCAGGGTGCCGGTTACCATGTCCATCTTTTCAATAAGGCCGTAAGCCCTTCCCTGGCCGATGCTTATTATCTTGCCCTCCTCCTCCAGCCTGTTCAATATGTTTTGTATAGTGTCTTTTTGCGCTTTGTCCGGATTAAAGGCCTGATAAAGCTCTTTAGCGGAAACAGGCTTGGATTTTTTCCTGAAGAGTTTCAATATTTCCTTGGCATTGATTTGGGGTGTGTCCTTCTTGTTTTTTTTAGCCATAATATATCCTGTGTGAATGTAGTAATAGATTTTTGAAATTATTAGTAGTTGAGGCAGCTATTGCAGGCAAGTCCTTTTCAATAACTGCTTGTAGCTTGTGTTTGGAAACTGCCACAATAAAAAATTTGGGTTTTATAACCAGCCCTTTGTTCTGGGTGATTTTGCCTTGTTGTTTATTTGTATCACGGGCTTTAACATGTTAGATTACTCCAGGCATTGTTAGCTGGTCAAAACTTGTCAATGGGAGTTTGATACCTGATTTTTTATTTAAATTAATACAATACAACAAAATAAAGTATGTTATAGCAAGTTTGTCTGTCAACCGTTATTGGCACAAAATCCGGGAAAATTGATAAATTAAAATGCTGTTGGCAAATGATTTGGAGTGCCCGACATAATAATTTCCGGGTCTGATTTATTTAGGATTAAAACATTTGACCTGGATTTGAAAAAAAGATATGTTTTTAAATTACTTTTCTGCTAAACAATTACAGAAGCCCTGATTAAATAGTTACCTATGAATACTGTATTATTTCCGGCTCAAAATATATTTCTCTGGTTGGGGAGGGGATTTTTGAAAGTCCTGCAGGAACTGGGTGGGATGTTTGTATTTTTCCTGCAGGGAGTCGCCCTTGTATTTTCATTTCCTCTACAGCTTAGAAAATTTCTGGAACAAATATACTTTATTGGTGTAAAGTCTGTATTTGTTATTTTGCTGGTGGGCCTTTTTGCAGGCATGGTACTCGGGTTGCAGGGATATTACACCCTGGTCAAGTTCGGTTCCGAGGGAGTGCTGGGCGGAGTAGTTGCATTGTCCATTATCAGGGAGTTAGGTCCGGTGCTTACCGCGATTATGGTAATCGGCAGGGCCGGGTCTGCTATGGCTGCTGAAATCGGGATAATGCGCATAACCGAACAGATAGACGCCCTGTACACCATGGCCATAAATCCGGTGCGTTACTTGTTCAGCCCCAGGATCGTAGCCGCCTTGGTCTGTTTTCCCCTGTTGACCGCACTTTTCGATGTGATCGGGATAATTGGCGGCTATTTAACCGGTGTGGTTTTGTTGGGGATCAATTCCGGGATTTATATGAGCAGGCTGGAGAATCTGGTGGGATTGACAGATGTGATGGGCGGTTTTTACAAGTCCATTGCCTTCGGTATTGTGGTTGTTACTATTTGTTGTTACCAAGGATTTTATGTACATACCAGGAAAGAGGGTTTCGGGGCCAAAGGGGTTAGCCTGGCCACCACCTCTGCTGTAGTTATGTCCAGCGTTCTGGTTTTAATAACCGACTATGTCTTAACCTCCTTTTTGTTGTAAATGACCATGAATACCCCGCTAATACAATTCCAAAACGTCAGCAAGAGGTTCGGTGACAAGGTTGTCCTGGACAATGTGGATCTGTCCATTTATCCGGGCGAGGTCACTTCCCTGGTGGGAATGAGCGGAAGCGGCAAGAGTGTTACCTTGAAGCTGATTATTGGGCTCCTTAAACCGGACAAGGGCGATATCCTGTTCAATGGCAAGCCTGTCCGTGAGATGAACTCCAGGGAAAGAAAGGAGATGAAGCTGCTGGTTAATTTCATGTTCCAGAACAACGCACTGTTCGATTCCATGAATGTTTTTGATAACATAGCTCTTCCCCTAAGTGAGAAGGGCAGAGTAAGTCGGGAGGAAATAAAGACCCGGGTGGCTGACAAGGTCGAATTGCTCGATCTTCAAGATACTATGGAAAAGTATCCTTCCCAGATTTCCGGGGGGATGCAAAAAAGGGTTGCCCTTGCCAGGGCCCTGGTTAACGATCCCCAAGTGGTTTTGTTTGATGAGCCTACAACAGGCTTGGACCCTACCAGGAAAAATTCCGTACTTTCCATGATAACACACAACCAAAAGGACTTTGGCTTTACCGCAGTTCTTGTCAGCCACGATGTCCCGGACGTGTTTTATATATCCAACCGGGTAGCTATTATCGAGGAGGGAAAGATCATTTATCAGGGGGCACCCGAGGAATTGGAACAAAGTGAGCACGAGTTGGTGCACGAATTCATCAATTCCCAATCATCCCTGGAAAATGAAGTAATGGGACTGGAAAATCCCAGGGGGCTGGATACAACCTATCGTTACGCTGCAAATAATGGCGAACTGGGAAATCGATTTGTGGCAGTCTTGTATACAGTACAAAATTTCTCCCGTATTCAGGAAATAGTCGGAATTTTGATGGCCCACAACATCATTGCCACATTAAGCAGGATACTGAACAATCATATAAGCGGGGAAAGCATAATATTGGGACGTTGCAGCGACGATCGAATATTATGCATTTTATCGGAAAGCGACATGGACAGAGCGAAAAACATGGTAAGCAATATATCCGAAGATTTGCAAAGCCAGGACTTTTTGCGGCAGTCCAAATATATCAAAAAATGTATGGATTTTTCCATAACAGCGGGTATAGTTGAGGGCAGTCCCGATCATTCCTTGTATGATTTGATCGAGAAGGCCGGGAATCAGGAGAAGGAATTGGTAAGGCTCAGATGCGGGGATCAGCAAGAGTGAAATTGGAATGAAAAATTATATATTTACTGCTGATAATACTAATATTTGCGAGAGCAAATTGTAAAAAAACAACTAACACTACTGCGAAAGTTTTATATTAACTTTCTGAGATAGCTTGGATCTGTTCAAGCAGCAGCTGGGTTGAACACTGTGGGACTTGATTATCCAGCCCTCTTATTGAGGGCTGGAGAGAAAAAGTTGGCCACCCGGCAAGGTTTAAAGTTTCGCTGTAGTGCTAACTTGTTTTATATTTCTCGTTTTGTTTACAAGGGGGCAAGGAGGCTAAGTATGGCAAATAAATATACAATGGAAATCTCCGTAGGGGTGTTTGTTCTGATCACCCTCTTGTGCGTCGGGTATTTAACTATCCAGCTCGGGCAGATGCAATTCATGGGTGGCAACTATTATACAATAAATGCCAGGTTCAACAATGTCGCCGGATTGGGGGAAGGGAACGAAGTACGTGTTTCCGGGGTGCAAGTTGGAAGAGTGCAGGATATAGAACTGAAGGACAAGCTGTACAGAGTTAATGTGAGCATGGGAATCAAAAAGGAATTAAAATTGAGCAAGGACTCTTCTGCCTCTATAAAGACCAGTGGATTGATCGGGGACAAATACATAAGCATTACTCCAGGGGGGTCACCGGATAATCTAAAACCCGGGGATGTGATAGTGGATACGCAACCCCCGTTGGATATCAAGGAAATGCTAGGTAAATATGTTTTTGGGGATGTAGAAGGAGATGGGCAGGGTAGTAACAACCCGTAGTTTCGGCTACAGTGTTTCAAATATAATCAGAAAAAATAAAAGAGGATACTGTAATGTTTTCTAAAAGGACCTTTTTGCTGAAAACAATAACATTGGTTTTGGGCTTTTGCTTCATGGTGATTTTATCCAGCGGTGTGGGGCTGGCTAAAAAAGAATCCCCGTACAATGCAACCCAGCACTATATTGACGATGTGATGCAATTATTTCAGGAGTACGAAATTTGCAGCGAGAAAAAAATTGGCCCGGAGGAGAAAAAGGCCCTTAGAAAGGATCTTAGCAAAATGGCAGCCAAGATATTTGATTACGATTATATGTGCAGGAAAGCCGTTGGGCCCTACTGGAGGGTGTTTACGGATAAACAGCGCAAACAGGCAGTTAAACTTTTTACTGAACTCCTGGAAGAAAACTATTTCGGCAAGTTGCTGAAACACATGCAAGAAATACAGAGATTGTGCGGAGAGAATATCCGGGTTATGGGACAGGAGATGTTAAGTTCAGACAAAGCGGTGGTGAGATCCATTATTGTTTATGGTGACAAGGAATACCCTGTTAATTATAACATGCGGAAAAAGGCTGGTAAATGGCAGATTTACAATGTTGTAATAGAAGGGGTGAGCCTGATTAAAAATTACAGCAGTCAGTTCAGGGAGATATTGGGGCGTAACAAGCCGAAGGCCTTTTTGCAGAAACTTCAGGACAAGGTGGCAAGCCAGAAGTGATCTCGCGAGCTTGAGATCGATCAACCCGAACCCATAACCCTGGACAGTGTAGGATATGCAGTTTTGGATAAAGACTTTAATGTTTTTGGTTTTTCTCGGGATTTTTGTGTTTCCCCCTCAAGTATTCGGAAGCGAGCCAGTTCAAAAAGGCAGGGGGGATACTTCCGGCAATGCCAGTGTGGAACAAGGCGGTCCGGATTTTGACTTGGGAGATGAGAAATCGGACAACTTGGATCAGGACGGAGAACTGGACCGGGAGGCGCTGTACCAGAAGCTGAGAAAACAGGATCAGGGCCGTAAGAAATTGATTGCCGACCCCTTGGAACCGGTTAACAGGGCTGTATTCAAGTTCAATGACAAGGTCTATGTTTACGTATTTACTCCTGTATCTGATACTTATACAGTAATTGTACCCAGCGGCCTGCGGGACAAAATCGGAAATATATTCTACAACCTGGGTTATCCCCAGAGATTCGTCAACGATCTCTTGCAGTTTCGATTTTCCGCTGCTGCCAAGGAAACAGGCTCTTTCCTGGTTAATACCTGCCTGGGATTTCTGGGTTATCTGGATGTGGCACAGCATATTGAATCACTCAATAACCCGTCGCCCCCTGACAACGACTTTGGAGTTACCCTTAGATACTGGGGTATGGGGCAGGGATTTTATATAGTCTGGCCTGTAATGGGCCCTTCCACACTGCGTGTAAGTACTGGCATGGTGGGTGACTATTTCGTGGAACACTATACAGATCCGTTTACCTATTACAGTTCCTGGGAGCTGAGTTGGGGGTTCAGGATGGAAGAAAGGTTGAACAGTGTGCCTTCGATCTTGAACAGATACAACAAGATGAAGGGGGCGGCACTTTCTCCGTATGTTGCGGTCAAAAACGGATATGTGCAGTACAGGCAGAATAAGCTGCGGAAATAAGAGAGCTAAAAGCTAAAAGCTAAAAGCTGAAAGCAAGAAAAAAATTAGTGCAGTGAAAATTAGAAAATTTGAGAATTGGTTATTGGTGCAATTCCAAGCCATTAGAGTATTATAATATTGAAGTGGCGTTGTGGTGTTTTAGGAAACACTTACACATACACAGCCTTTCAAGCTGACAAGTTCATTCATAACCACTTAACCACGTAACCACGTGAATCCCTAAATCCCTAAATCCCTAAATCCCTAAATCCCTAAATCCCTAAATCCCTAAATTCCTAAATCCCTAAATTCCTAAATCCCTAAAACATAAAACTTACAACTAATATCTATGCATGAATATATCCGGATAGAAGACGCTTCTCACCACAACCTGAAAAACATTCAAACCGACATACCCAGGAATTGCCTAGTGGTGGTCTGCGGGCCGAGCGGCTCCGGAAAGTCCACATTAGCCTTTGACATAGTCTATGCAGAAGGTCAGAGGAGGTATGTGGAGTCCCTTTCCGCCTATGCCAGACAGTTTCTGCCCCAGATGGACAAGCCGGACGTGGAGAAGGTGGAAGGGTTGTCCCCCTCCATATCCCTGCAGCAGCACACGACCTCCAGGAATCCCCGTTCCACCGTGGGAACGGTAACCGAAATCTACGATTTCTTGAGGGTGTTTTTCGCCAGGCTTGGAACTTCCTATTGCCCGGAATGCGGCCGTCCTATAAGGACCCAGTCCACAGACGAAATTATAGATTCCATCTTGCAACTGCCGGAAAAGACCAAGTTTTATCTGCTTGCCCCCATGGTGGAACACAGGAAGGGCACGCAGCAGGAGCTTTTGAAAAAACTGAAGGGACAAGGTTTTGTCCGGGTGCGCGTGGACGGGGAGATCTATCACCTGGAATCCGTGCCGGAACTGGAAAAAAACAAAAAGCACAGTATAGAAGTGGTAGTTGACCGCCTGGTTTTAAAATCCGATATAAGGAAACGCCTGGCAGACTCCCTGGAACTTGCCCTGAATATAAGTGACGGCAGGGTTATCGTCTCCATGCTGCAAGGGGAGGAGCACATGTACAGCACCAAGGCGCTCTGCCCCCACTGCAATATAAACCTTCCCACTCCCAGCCCGCAGCTTTTTTCCTTCAACAGTCCCCAAGGTGCGTGCGATTTTTGTTCCGGAATAGGGAGCCTGGAGTATTTCGAGCCCCAGCTCCTGGCCCCGAACCAGGGACAGAGCCTGCGCCAGGGAGCCATTCTGCCCTGGAAGAAGAAAAAGGTGCTCTCCAGATACCAATCCAGTCTGGAAAGCTTGGGAGAAAAATATGGATTCGATCTGGATACCCCTTTGAAGGAATTTTCCGGTCAGGCCTGGGATAAATTGTTTTACGGAGATGAAGACTCGGGGTGGTCCGGTGTGGTCCCCATCCTGGAAGCAGGCCAGGAGATGGGGAGAGTATGGCGGGATGAACTCTCCCGTTTCAGGCAGTTTAGGCCCTGTCCGGTATGCGAGGGTGCGAGGCTGAAGCCCGAGTCCCTCGCGGTGAAGATTGACGATGTCAATATCCAGCAGTTTTGCAATTGGTCTGTCCTCAAGGCCCTGAACTGGATATCTGGGGTGGTTTTTTCCGGTTCCTGGGCCCAGATAGCTGATCCCATAATCAAGGAATTGGAGCACAGGCTGTCCTTTTTGGTCAGCGTGGGGCTGGACTATCTTAGCCTGCACAGGAACATGAGCACCCTCTCCGGTGGAGAGGCCCAGAGGATCAGGCTTGCTGGACAGCTTGGTTCCGGATTGGTGGGAGTTATTTATGTTTTGGACGAGCCCAGCATCGGACTGCATCCCAAGGATAACCAGCGGCTCATCCAGTCCCTGCAGGACCTGAAGCAGCGCGGGAATACGGTAATGGTGGTGGAGCACGACGAGCCCACCATACGTTCCGCAGACCACGTGGTGGAACTCGGTCCCGGTTCCGGAATGCTGGGAGGGGAGATAGTCTATGCCGGTGATGTGCCGGGCCTGGAAAGTGCTGATACCCTTACCGGGAAATATATGCGCGGCGATCTGGTGATTGAACCTCCGGATTACAGGAGAACGCACAACTCCGAGCTCAAACTCATGGATATAAACACCAANAACATCCAGGGGCTGGACCTGGATGTTCCCTTGAATGTCCTGCTCTGCATCACCGGAGTATCAGGTTCAGGCAAGAGCTCCCTGGCNATAGACACCCTGTACAAGCAAATAGCCCTGGCCAGGGGGATAAAGGTGGATAATCCGGGCAAAGTACAGGGGATACAGGGACTGGATCTTATAGAGAAGATCGTGTACATCGACCAGTCCCCTATAGGGAGGACCCCGCGTTCCAACCCGGCAACCTATACCAAGGTGTTCGATGATATCAGGGCTTTGTTCGCCTCTACTGCAGAGGCCAGAAAAAGGGGTTTTCAGCAGGGCAGGTTCAGCTTCAACGTCAAGGGCGGCAGGTGCGAGGCATGCCAGGGTGAGGGACAGATCAGGGTGGAGATGCACTTTCTCCCGGATGTGTTCGTTACCTGCGACGTATGCAAGGGCAAGCGCTACAACCGGGAGACCCTGGAGGTGGAGTACAAGGGCCTGAATATATCCCAGGTCCTGGATTTGACTGTCCGCCAGGCCAGGGAGCTGTTTTCCAACCATCCCAAGCTGGAGCGCAAGCTCTCCATACTGCAAGAAGTGGGGTTGGAGTATCTGAAACTGGGACAGCCCGCCACCACCCTGTCCGGGGGAGAGGCCCAGAGGCTGAAGATCTCCCGGGAACTGGGCAAAAAGAGCCTGCCAGGTACCATGTACGTCCTGGACGAGCCTACTACCGGACTTCACATGCACGAGGTGGGCAAGTTGATCCAGGTGCTGCAGGAGTTGGTCAAGAAGGGGGCAACAGTGGTGGTTATAGAGCACAACAAGGACATCATCCTGGCCTCGGATTACGTCATGGACATGGGCCCCGGTGGAGGTGAGTTCGGGGGGAAAGTAGTAGCCCAGGGCACCCCGGAGGAGATAATGCAAAGCCCGGATTCAGATACCGGGTACTATCTAAAGAACGATTAGGATAACTTTAGCTGACATTGCAACTTGCTGGGTTCAAGGCTTTCCAGGATGCTTTCTATAACTCTTTTTTAGGCAACATGATACAGTTTTAAAGGCATTGTTCTCATTATCGGTTCCTTTCTCAACCGTTCAGTAATTTTACAACGCTTGGCTCAATTGCTGAAAAGTTCAACAACTCTTTACTTATAACCCACAACTAGTGTCTTGTCACAAACATTTTGTCGCTTTCACAACAACGTTATTCCGGCGGTCGCCTTAATCCAGAAAAATAGAAAAAGACTGTATCCCGGATCAAAGCCTGCCCCGTACCCCGATACGGGGTCCGGGATGACAGAATTGCAATTAACATGCTTATTCTGACCGACATTTAAAGTATGACAAGAC
>JGI1684J13235_1000678_pt1 | contig 12445 bp, 10 predicted proteins | sample PonA232FremontCA_2_FD_13235 | JGI IMG/M metagenome (IMG submission 13235) | reverse complement strand
CGTGGTCGATCGAAGGGCTCCGCGATCGGCTCGCCGAGCTCGATACCGGCGGTCAGCCGGTCCGGACCCTCGAGTTCGGCCCGGAGACGATCGAGGACATCGCGATCGTGACCGGCTCGGGGGCCGACTGGATCCGCGAGGCGGCCGACGCCGGAGTCGACGCACTCGTTACTGGAGAGGGCAAACAGAAGGCCTACCACGAGGCGCGAGCGGCCGGACTGAACGTGTTCCTCGCCGGCCACTACGCGACGGAGACGTTTGGCGTCCAGCGGCTCAACGAACTCGTCGACGATTGGGGGATCGAGACGACGTTCGTCGACCACCCGACTGGGCTGTAGGCCGACGGGCCGCGCTCAGAGCACGCCGGTCGTCGTCGCTGCCTCGATCGCCGCTTCCTCGTCGATGCCGTCGCCCAAGATCGTGTAGCGGTCCCGTATCCCGTGGGCGCTCGTCATCGCCCGGACGAACTGTTCGTTCTCGATCCCGAGCCCGTCGGCGGTCGTCGGCGCGTCGATTCCGGCGAGTGCGTCCCTGACGCGGCGCCACTCGCCNCCCTCGCCGCTGTGGAGATACTCCGTGACGATCGAGGCGACGCCGACCTGGTGGCCATGTAGCGCCGCGTCGGGCGAGAGCCGGTCGAGTTGATGAGAGATGAGATGTTCGGCCCCCGAGGCTGGCCGCGAGGAGCCGGCGATCGACATCGCGACGCCCGAGGAGACAAGCGCCTTCACGACGACCCACGCGGATTCTTCGAGCCCGCGCTTGATCGAGGCTGAACGGTCGACCAGCATCTCGGCCGTCATTTGCGAGAGCGCACCCGCGTACTCGCTGTACTCGACGTTTTTCAACCGGTGAGCGAGTTGCCAGTCCTTAACCGCAGTGTAGTTCGAGATGATGTCGGCACACCCCGCCGTCGTCAATCGCCAAGGGGCCGCCGCGATGAGTTCCGTGTCGGCGACAACCGCCAGCGGTGGGTGTGCGGCGACAGAGTGGCGGGTATCGCCATCCGGAACGGACCCGCGCCCGGAGACGATGCCGTCGTGGCTGGCCGCCGTCGGGACGGAGATGAGCCCACAGCCGCGCTCGTCGGCGGCCATCTTTGCGATATCGATCGGTTTGCCGCCCCCGAGGCCGACGAGATAGCCCGCGTTCGCGGCGTCGGCCGCCGCCAACACGTCCTCGACGGTAGAGAACGTCGCCTTTTCGACCGTCGTGATCGCGGGATCGATCCCGATCCCCTCGAAGTCGGCCTGGAGCCGGTCGGCCGCCAACGCTCGCGGCGACGGGGTGGTGACGATCAGCGGCCGGCCGTCGAGGTACAGTTCCTCGACGACGTCGACGACCCGATCCAGAACGCCGTGGCCGACGACGACGCTCCGCGGGAGGCGGATCCACGTCGATTTCTCGAACATATCGTCCCTGTGTAGAGCGAGCGTAAAACCGTTCTCCCAGCCGACGGCTGTCGGTTTTTCAGACGGCTTCGTCAGCTCTGGTCAGGATATATAACTGAGCAGCCGTCAGTTTGACCGCCTCCTCGGGGTGAACACGGAGGAATCCCACCATGGGATTTCGGCTTCGCCGTCGGCTTTACGGTTTCAACCCGTACGCAGAGGGAGCCGGCACCATACCGGGGGAACCGCCGCTGGTTTCCTGCCCCCTATGATTCGTGGCTGGTCTCTCACTGATTCTGTAGCAACCGATGCTACACAGGGCTATATAAAAAGGGCCCGTGGTGGGGAATCCGCCAATCTACGTCCGTGGATTGCTACTGGTGTGTCCGCTTATCTCTCGCCTGTTCGCCCCTGGGTTCCGGCTGGGTGTCGGGCCACTCGTCACGCTGTGAAAAGCGGAGGTATGCGCTCGTCTCTCTATCACGGTGACGTCCGCTCACACCCGAAGCGGTGGGCGGGAGTCACATAAATTCCGAGTTCTCCGGTCCGTTGGTGACGTGCACCTCGAACGGTTGCGTACCGACGTGGCTTTGCTCGACGAGATGCCAGTACGTCTCCGCCAACTCATCGGGGTCGAGGAACGTATCGTCGTCGCGGTCGGGAAATCGCTCGCGGATGTCGGGCGTGTCGATCTGGCCGTCAAGAACGATATGAGCGACGTGGATCCCCTCCGGACCGAACTCTTGAGCGATGTCCATCGCCATCCCGCGGGCGGCGAACTTCGCGGCGGTGAAACCGATGGTCCCGCCGAGGCTCCGCACCGCCGAGGTCGCGCCGGTGAAAAGCACTGTTCCGCCGCCGGTTTCGAGCATGTCGTCGACGGCCTCCTGCGAGCAGACGAACGCACCGCGGCCGTTGACCGCCCACGAGCGCTCGAACGCCTCGACGCTCGTGTCCATGAGGCCGCTCCAAGAGGGCGAACTGGCGTGATTGACGAGGATGTCGACCGGGCCGAACGCCTCGCGGACGGCGTCGAACCCCGACCTGACGGCTTCGACGTCGGTGAGGTCGGTCGGGACCGCGAGCCCTTCACCCGGGCCGGGGAGGTCGTCTGCGAGTTCCTCGAGGTACGCCGCCGAGCGGGCGAACAACGCGACCTGACATCCCTCGGCGGCGAACCGCCGTGCGAGCGATTCACCGAGCCCCGGGCCGACGCCGGCGATAACTGCGGTGTGAGTCATACGCTCGCGTTGATCGTGTGGAATAAAAAAGGACGCTGCTTACTCTTCGATGCCGGAGATCGCCTCGCCGAGACCGTCAACCGGGCGGTCGGCGAGCGCGTCGTCGACCGAGTCGGGCAGTCCGAACCGGTATCGATCGGGATCGGCGTCGTCGCGCAGTTCCGTCCGGCCGTGGTAGACGGAAATGGCGGTGTCGAGATGGAGCCGGACGGCCTCTAAAAGCGCCTCCGCCTCCAGGGGTTGGCCTCGACGCTCGATTTCCTCGACGGACGCGCTGGGCGGCGCGTTGAACGCCCGCTGGGTGATGATCGGTCCCTGGTCGAGGTCCGTCGTCACGTAGTGGGCGGTGACGCCCGCGATGCGAACACCTTCCTCGCGGGCCTGTCGGTACGGCTCCGCGCCGGGGAACGAAGGCAGGAGCGAAGGGTGGATGTTGATNATTCGGTCCTCGTACCGGAAGACGACGTTCGGGCTCAGAATCCGCATGTAGCGGGCCAACACGATGAGGTCAGTGTCGTACTCGTCGAGGAGTTCGAGCAGTCGCCCCTCGTCCGGGGTGCCCTTTTCATCGCCGATATCGTGGAAGTCGACGCCGTAGTGTTCGGCGAGCGGTTCGAGGTCGTCATGATTGCCGATGATGACGCTGATGTCGGCCCCGAGTTTCCCGTCGGCCCACGCCTCGAACAGCGCCTCGAGACAGTGGGACTCCTTGGTGACGAGGACGGCGATGGTTCGGGTTTCGCGGTCGGCAGGAAACCGGACTTGGATGTCGACGCCGAGGTCGTCGCCGAGTTCCGAGAGCGCCTCGCGGAGCTCCCCGCGGGTACAGCTCATCCCGCTCGTGTCGACGGTCATCGTCATCCGGAAGATCCGGTCTCGGACGGCCTGGTCGAGGTCCTCAATATTGATATCGCGCTCGAAGAGCAGCGTCGTGACGCGGGCGATGAGCCCGGTGTCGTCCTCGCCGACGACGGTGATCTCGGTGTACTGTCGGCTCACGGCCGCCACCTCCGCGGCGGTGCGACGGGCGAAGTCATACTCCCGTGTGGGAGGCGGGCTGTAAAAAGGGGCTCGAAAGCGGGTCGGGCGGCGTGGGGGAGTCGACCACGCGTGTCGTTGGCCCGGCGAGCCGACCCGGTCGATCCCGGGAGCGGTGGGCGTCCCACCGGCGAGTATCGCACCTTTTACGCCCCCGCCACCGAAATCGCGGGTATGTACGACGGCCTGAAGGGGTTCCGCGAGTTCTACCCCGGCGAGATGTCCGCCCGACGGGAGCTAACCGACACGGTCGAAGAGCGGATCCGGCGGTACGGCTTCCGAGAGATCGGGACGCCGGCACTCGAGCGCACGCAAATGTACGTCGATAAGTCCGGCGAGGAGATCACGGAGGAGCTGTACGCCTTCGAGGACAAGGGCGGTCGGTCGGTCTCGCTCACGCCGGAGTTGACACCGACGGTCGCGCGGATGGTCGTCGAGACGGGTGGCGAACTCTCGAAGCCGATCAAGTGGTTCTCGACCCGAGCTTTTTGGCGCTACGAGCAGGTCCAACAGGGCCGGTTCCGGGAGTTCTACCAGACCAACGTCGACATCTTCGGCTCCGAACGCCCCGAGGCTGACGCCGAAATCCTCGCCGTCGCCGCCGACACGCTGGGTGATCTCGGGCTCTCAGCCGAGGACTTTGAGTTCCGGGTCTCACATCGAGATATCCTCGGCGGCCTGCTCGAGTCGCTTGACAGCGACGTCGAGACGGCCGACGCGATCCGAGCGGTCGACAAACAAGAGAAGATCGACCGCGAGGAGTACCACGAACTGCTCGTTGAGGCGGGGCTGACGCGGGGCGAGGCCGAACGGTTCGACAAGGTGCTCGGGACAGACGACCTCGATGACCTCGTCACATTCGCGGGGACCGACCGCGTGGAAGCGGCGGTCGAGAACCTGCGAGCCGTACTGGAGGCGGCGGCCGATTTCGGCGTCCGAGACCACTGTACAATCTCCTTAGAAACCGCTCGCGGGCTCGATTACTATACCGGCGTCGTCTTCGAGTGCTTCGACACCGCCGGGGAGGTTTCGCGGTCGGTCTTCGGTGGCGGGCGTTACGACGACCTGATCGAGGGGTTCGGGGGCCAGCCGACACCCGCCGTCGGCGTCGGGATCGGTCACGAGACGCTCTCGCTTCTGTGCCAGCGGGCGGGGGTCTCCCCCGAGGAAGCGACCGAAACCGACTATTACGTCCTGACAGTTGGGGACACCCGGGACGTCGCCGCAGAAATCGCCCGCGACCTCCGCGAACTCGGCCACGTCGTCGAGGGCGATCTCAACGACAGGGGGTTCGGCGATCAGCTCTCCTACGCCGACGGGATCGGCGCGGAGACGGTCGTCGTAGTCGGCGAGCAGGACCTCGCAGAAGACTGCGTGACCATCAAGGATATGACCTCCGGCGAGCAAACGCAGGTCCCACTCCAGGGGTTCCCGCCGAGCGAGGGACGGCCGACGTACGACGACTACGGGGGGTGAAGCCCGCCGGATCGACTCGGGGAGGGCGGGCCGGTCGTCCCGGTGGTAATGTCTGACGCAGATTTATACGTGCGGGGGAATGAAACGGATGTATGTCCGGGAACCGAGTCGACGAACTCGAGGCGAAAGTGCGCGAACTCGAAGCGACGATCGAAGGGCTGACTGACGAACTCGTCGAGACGAAGGAGCGATTGGGCGCTATCGAGGACGAGACGGGGATCGAACCCGACGCCCTCGAGAGCCGACTCTCGCGGACGTCCCGGAACCGGGGCAACGAGCGCTCCGAGGCCGACGACGAGGGGCCCGAGGGCGCTGACTCCGCCGAGAGAGCGGAAACTACCGATGGGGACGACGCGGACGACGAGACGGCGGATTCGACGGGTGACGACATCATCGTGGCCTGAGCCGGACGACACACCTCAATGCATATCAAAGCGCTCGTCCTCGACAACTTCAAGAGCTTCGGCCGCAAGACCCGAATCCCGTTATACGAGGATTTCACCACTATTAGTGGCCCGAACGGCTCGGGGAAATCCAACATCATCGACTCGGTGCTGTTCGCGCTCGGGCTTGCCCGCACGTCGGGTATCCGGGCGGAGAAGCTGACTGATCTGATCTACAACCCCGGCCATGACGACGAGGACGACGGGTTCGCCGGGGAACGCGAGGCGAGCGTCGAGGTACTCCTTGACAACGCCGACGGGACGCTGTCGCGAGAACAGGTCGTTTCGGCGGCCGGGTCAGAGAAAGTCGGCGACGTCGGTGAGATCTCTGTCCGACGGCGGGTCAAACAGACCGACGAGGACACCTACTACTCGTATTATTATCTCAATGAACGGTCGGTCAACCTCTCCGACATCCGCGATCTGCTTGCACAGGCGGGGGTGACGCCGGAGGGGTACAACGTCGTGATGCAGGGCGACGTGACCGAGATCATCACCATGACCGCCGGGGCGCGCCGCGAGATTATCGACGAGATCGCCGGTGTCGCCCAGTTCGACGCGAAAAAGAAGGACGCCTTCGGCGAGCTCGAGACCGTTCAAGAGCGCGTGGACGAGGCCGAACTTCGCATCGAAGAGAAACAAGAGCGCCTCGATCGTCTCGCGAACGAACGCGAGACGGCGCTCGAGTACAAGAAACTCAAATCCGAGAAGGAGGAGTACGAGGGGTATCTCAAGGCCGCGGAACTCGAAGACAAACGCGAGGAACTCGAAGACGTGCGCGCGTCAATCGAGGAGCGGACGGCCGAACTCAAGGAACTTCAGCGCGAACTCGACAAGCGGCAGGGGCGTCTCACGCGGCTCGAGGAGGACCTCGCCGATCTCAACGCCGAGATCGAACGAAAGGGCGAAGACGAACAGCTCGAAATCAAACGCGAGATCGAGGAGGTCAAGGGCGAGATTTCGCGGCTCGAAGACCGGATCGAGGCGGAAAACGAACGCATCGAGGCGGCCGAAGACGAACGCAGACAGGCGTTTGTCGCGATCGACCGCAAGAGCGAGACCGTCGAGGAACTCGAGGCGGACATCCGGAATAAAAAGGTCGAGAAGTCATCGCTGAAAGCCGACGTCCAAGAGAAAGAAGCCGGTCTCGAGTCGGTCGAGGCCGAGATCGAGGCGGTCGATTCGGAGTACGAGTCCGTCCGAAACGAACTGGAGGAGCGCCGCGAGGCGCTCCAAGAGCTGAAGGACGAGCGCAACGAACTCCAGCGGAAGCAAGACCGGCTGCTCGACGAGTCCAGGCGACGGACAAACGAGGAACGAGAGGCCGAAGAGAAGATCGAGGCCGCGGAAACCAAGCTTCCCGAACTCAAGGCCGAGCGATCGGATCTCGAAAACGAACTCGAAAAGGCGAGAAAGAACCGCGGGACGATCACTGAGGTCGTCGAGGATCTAAAGGCCGAGCGGCGGGCGTTACAGGAAGATCTCGAGTCGATTGAGGACGAGATATCGGCAAAACAGGGCGAGTACGCCGAACTTGAGGCGCGGGCGGGCGAGAGCGGAGACACCTCTTACGGTCGGGCGGTGACGACGGTGTTGAACGCCGACATGGAGGGCGTTCACGGGACAGTTGGCCAGTTGGGGGGGGTGACCCCGGAGTACGCCACGGCGTGTGAGACGGCCGCGGGTGGCCGCCTCGCGAACGTCGTCGTCGACGACGACGGCGTCGGCCAGCGCTGTATCGAACACCTCAAATCGAGAAACGCCGGCCGGGCAACGTTCCTCCCGATGACGGAGATGCACGGCCGGTCGCTGCCCTCGGTTCCCGACCTGCCGGGCGTGGTCGATTTCGCCTACAACCTGATCGACTTCGACCGGACGTACGCCGACGTGTTCTCATACGTCGTCGGCGACACCCTGGTCGTCGAAGACATGGCGACCGCACGCGACCTGATGGGCGATTTCCGGCTCGTTACCCTTGAGGGCGACCTCGTCGAGAAGTCGGGCGCGATGACCGGCGGGTCGAGTTCCGGATCGCGGTACTCCTTCACGAAGAGCGGGAAGGGACAACTCCAGCGGGTCGCAGAACGAATCACGGAACTGGAGGATCGAAAGCAGTCCGTCCGAGAGGAGTTCCGGGACGTCGAATCGCGGCTGGAGGATGCCCGCGATCGCCAGACCGACGCGGCCGAGCAGGTCCGCGACGTCGAGTCCGACATCGAGTCGATCGACGAGAAACGCGAGACGACAGAGGAGCGAATCGAGGCGTTGAAGACGGAACTCGAGGAGATCGAGTCCGAGCGCGAGTCGGTCGCCGACCGGATGGATGAGATTGAGGCCGATATCGATGGGGTGGACGCCGAGATCCGGCACACCGAGGCCGATATCGAGGAACTTGAGGCCGAGATCGCCGACTCGGAAATCCCGGAGTTGACCGAGCGCGCCGAGGCGATCCGCGAGGAGATCGCGGGGCTCGAAGAGCGGATGAGCGAACTCGACGGCGAACTCAACGAACTCGAACTGGAGAAACAGTACGCTGAGGAGGCGATCGAGGACCTTCACGATGACATCGAGGCGGCCCAAAACGGGAAGGCCGAGGCCGAAGCACGCGTCATCGAACTCGAGGACGACTTGGAGGCCGAGCGCGGGAGGCTCGAAGCCAAGGAGGAGGCGGTCGCCGATCTGGAGGAGGAACTGGCCGATCTCAAGTCCGACCGCGAGGAATTAAAGAACGAACTCGCGGACGCGAAATCGGCCCGCGACGAGAAACGGGAGGCCGTCTCACGTGTCGAATCACGGCTTGATGACTTAGGCGACACCGAGTCGCGCCTCGAGTGGGAGGTCGAGGAACTCGAATCGCAGGTCGGCGAGTACGACCCGGAGGCGATCCCGGATCACGACGCGGTGACAGCCGAGATTTCGCGGCTCGAGGGCGAGATGAACGCGCTTGAACCGGTCAACATGCTCGCCATCGAGGAGTACGACGAGGTCGAGGCCGAACTCAACGAGCTCGAACAAAAGCGGGGGACGCTGGTCGAGGAGGCCGACGGGATCAGAGAGCGGATCGAGGGGTACGAGTCCCGCAAGCGCGAGACGTTCATGGACGCTTACGAGGGAATCAACGAAGAGTTTCGGGACATCTTTGCGCGGCTCTCCAGCGGCAGCGGCGAACTCGTTCTAGATGACCCCGAGGACCCCTTCGAGGGGGGGTTGACGATGAAAGCACAGCCGGGCGACAAGCCGGTCCAGCGCCTCGACGCGATGTCCGGCGGGGAGAAGTCCCTGACAGCGTTAGCCTTTATTTTCGCGATTCAGCGGTACAACCCGGCCCCCTTCTACGCGCTCGACGAGATCGACGCCTTCCTGGATGCGGCCAACGCGGAGATGGTCGGCGAGATGGTCGAGGAGTTGGCCGGTGAGGCCCAGTTCGTCGTCGTCTCTCATCGGGCGGCGCTGTTGGAGCGGTCCGAGCGAGCGATCGGCGTGACGATGCAGGAGAACAACGTCTCGGCGGTGACGGGAATCGATCTGTCGAGCATGGAGGTGCCGGCAGATGACTAGCGAGGACGAGCGCAGCGAGTCCTCGGAACCGCGAGCGGGAGGAGCGGAGCAACGACACGCGAGCAGCGAGGATCGACCGCAGGGGGAGCCTCAGAGAAGCCGAACGGGGAGCAACGCGACCCGTAAGGCAGGCGAGGACGAGCGCAGCGAGTCCCCGGAGAAATCGAGCGGAGAGGGTAGCAAGTCGCTTCAGGCCGACGGTGGCACGGCGGACGAGATCCCGCTGAATATCGCGGGCCACGGGGCCGAATCGCCGCCGGGTGGTGAAAGCGGGGGCGACGGCGGCGGCGATGGCGTCCTCTCCGAGTTCGACGTCTCCGATCCGAACGAGGCGTCCGAAGAGGAGGTTGAGCCCGTCGAATTACTGGTCCAACTTGCGGAGGACGGCGAGATCGACCCCTGGGATATCGACGTGGTGACGGTAACCGATAAGTTCCTCGACCGGCTCGATGGCTCGGACCTCCGAACCGGGGGGCGGGCGCTGTTTTATGCGTCGGTGCTGTTGCGGATGAAGAGCGACGCGATGTGGATCGACGACGAGCCCGAGGAGGCGGCCGAGCTCGAACCAGAGCCGTGGGAGCGGCCGCCGGGCGAGGAGCCGCCGGAGGCGTTCGAGGCGGACCCCTTCGACCAACTCGAACGCGAGATGGATCGGCGGATCGAGCGCAAGCGCGCCCGAGGGATGCCGGAGACGCTCGACGAGTTGGTTCGGGACCTCCGCGAGCACGAGCGCGATACCTGGTGGAAAGAATCCAGGACCTACGATACGTCGGGGTCGCCGTCGGGGTACAGCCGCGGGACGCGCACGCTCGATTACCACGCGGGCGACGACTTCCGGATGGACGACGAGCCGACAGCCGAGGAGGTGACAGGCAAGACCCACGACGAGCACATGGAGGACATCATCGCCGACGTCTATCGACAGCTCCGGACCCACTACGACCGGGGGCGCGAGGAAGTGCTGTTTGCGGAGGTCCAGACGGCCGGTGGTAGCGTCGTCAACACGTTCCTCGGGTTGTTGTTCCTGGCGAACCGCGGGCAGGTCAGACTCCAACAGGACGACCTCTTCGGCGACCTCTGGATTCGCGACCCGACCGGTGGGGCGGTTGAGGAACCGGCCTCGGCCGACGACTGACCGATTACACGGGCGTCGTCGAGCGCCGACTTTTATATAGCGTTGGCTTGGAAGCGACTGCAACGACCCACACGCGGCTGCGATAGTGGGTGCAGGGTAGGAACGTGCGACATATTTATCACTATTTATCATGTACATTAGCTAGATGAGGGGATCATCAGTATGAGCACACACAAGCGCGTGACGGTCGATTGCTATCTTCGGGGATCAATGTTCGCCGGTTTGATTGCCGACACCATCAGCGCACTACGCGAGCACAACAAGGCGGGGACGATAGACGCGCTCACCGTCGACGTATGGCCGGACGAAGTACGCCTGAGCGACGGGGGGGCCGGCGAACCGGTCGTCGAGCGATACAACCGGTTCCTAGAGTGGGCCGGCGAGCACGGCGTCTCACTCGAACCGGCGTTCCGGCGCACGGAACGGACGGTCCCGGTGATCGATACCACCGAGACGGTCCTCGAACTCCCCGTCGTATGTCTAACCGTCCGCATCGGGGGAGAAATCGAAATCGTCGCGCCGCACAGCACGGAGCATACGACGTACACCGTTGAGGACGCAATCGCCGACATCAACGCCGGGCGGGTCCGGGAGACGGGTCAGAGGGCTCCGGCTTCGTTGCGCTCTTCCGACGGCGACGACAGCGCCCGCGTTCAGGATTCAACAAGCCAGCGGAGCGACTGAGCCATCCCGCCCTATCGGGAGCGCGGCCCGGGTGGGGGCCCGCCACGCGCGTCGTTCCGGCGGTCTGATTATACTACTACACTCGCGCGCGTTATCGGTGCGGAAAGCGACTAGCGCTTCCGTTGGGACGCTCGGGGACATCGGCCCCGGGTTCGGCCAGGTGGGGGCGTTCGGGAGGTATCTGTTTTTCCGACCCTCGAAACTACCGTGGTGCTTTTGATGTGGATCGGGTGCCGCAAGATCATCCCTGTTCTGGCGGTGGTCGTTTCGCCGGCTAACCGAAACCAACCACGAACGTAGCGGTAACGAGGAATAACGAACGACGGTATAGATCTATATTCCCCACCCGATGTATCCTGATGGTATCTAATGGTATTCTCCGACACTCTTATGTACTCCGAGGACGTTGTTACAGTTACGATGAGCGAATACAGCACCCCGATGTCAGTCGCGTTCGACTTCCAGCGCAGCGCCGTCGAAAGCACCCACGAAGCGATCGAGAGCAGCGTCGAGGCACAAAAGCAGGTCAACGACGCCATGGTCGACGGCTTCGGTCCCGCCCGCGACGCCTCCGAGCGCAGCACCGATCTCGTCCGTTCGGGCATCGACTCGTACTTCGACGCCGTCGACTCGGTCATGCCCGCCGGCAGCGGTGTCGACGAGGTACACGAGATGATGCACGACCAACTCGACATGCTCGAGGAGAGCCAACACGAGGCCATCGACCAACTTGAGAACAGCCTCAACGAGGGCACCGAGTCGGCCGAGGAGATGCTCGACGAGTTCCTCGCGGCACTCGGCGACCAGATCGAGAGCCTGCTTGAGGCCCACGAGGACTTCGAAGGCCAGACGCTCGACGCCCTCGAGGAACTCGAGGAGACCGTCGAGGAGATGCAGTCCGAGGTTGAGGCCCGCGGCGAGGAGATGCAGGAGCAACTCGAGTCCCAGGCCGAGGCGATCCAAGAGCAACTCGAAGACGTGACCGAGAACGTCCAAGAAGCCGCGACCGAGACCGCCGACCTGTCGGCCTAACCGCTTCGGACACACTCGCACTTTTTTTGCCGCCACGATCCGTACCGACGGGTACACAAACGGCCGCCCCCCACGGCCGGTATGAGCGAACTCACCGTCGAGGCGGTCGACTCACTCGAGGCGACGGATCTCCCCGCCGGCGTCGACGCCCCGGAGTACGTCCTCTACGGCGGAAAGGGCGGCGTCGGCAAGACGACCTGTGCGGCCGCGACGGCGCTCTCGAGCGCTCGTGGCGACACGCCCACGCTCGTTGTCTCGACCGACCCGGCACACTCGCTGTCCGATACGCTTGACACGAAAATCCCCGCCGAACCGACGCGGATCCGCGACGACGTGCCGCTTTTCGCCGTCGAGATCGACCCGGAGGCAGCCGAGGGACCGTTCGCCCCCGGAGGCGAGGGAGCCGAGGCGGGCCCGTGGGGCGACGACGGCGCAAACGACGGCCCG
>JGI1684J13235_1000676_pt1 | contig 12470 bp, 10 predicted proteins | sample PonA232FremontCA_2_FD_13235 | JGI IMG/M metagenome (IMG submission 13235) | reverse complement strand
AGCTCCTATCTGGCCCTGCTCTGTGCAGGTATCGGCCTCGGCCAGGATTCTCAGCTTGTATTGGACGGACAGATAGCGTCTTTTCTTTTTCACGGGGACCTCGGGGTCGGGCCTCGCGGAGATTTTCGCTTCGGCCCCCTCCCCGGAGGGGGCCGCCTCTCCCGAAGAGGAAGAGATCGGACTAGGATCCTTGAGTTGGTCAATCTGTGCTGTCTCGCTCATGGGGTAGCCACCTTACCGCCCTTGTTTAAATTCTCAAGGGGTCCGTGTCTCAACCTCATTGGCACAGAGGGATGTGCAATTTTAACGCTCTTTGGAATTCATGAAACACTTTGGTTGGTCTCGAAAGCATACTCTAAAATTATTGCTCAACAATTCAGTTCTTTGACCACGCCAAGAAGGCGTGGATTTCTACGTTGTGATTGAACATTAGAATCAGGATAAAAGTTAAAATTTACAAATAGAGAAGTAACACCCCGATAAAGCCAAACCATGGGCGACCATGGGGCGGAAAGCCACGGGTCTTACGGAGACAGCCGGGTTGCCAACGCGTAATCTAAGCGCTCCATAATATCTGTGGAGCGTTTTTTTTGTACTTTCACTTCAAGGAGCCCACAATGTGCCAGGAGAGCAATACAGCTCTCTGTCTACTAAGCTTTTTATCAACACAACGAAGTCCCTGAAAGGAGGTCAACCATGGCCAACCTATCCGAAGCAGATCAGCAGCAGGGTGATTTTTGGTTACTGGACGGCAAGTATCTCACTTTCGAGCTCGGAGAGGGAACCTACGGCGCAGGTATACTCAAGGTTTAAGAGATTATCAAGATGCAGGATATCATTAAGGTGCCCCGCACACCGGAGTACTTGAAGGGAGTGATCAACCTCCGGGGCAAGGTAATGCCCGTGCTCTCCCTGCGTTGCGTCTTCGGGATGGAGGAAGTTGGAGACCTCCCGCAATACCTGCATTATCGTCATGCAGGTGCAACGGGGCGAGACCTCGGTGGTACTGGGGGTGATCGTGGACAAGGTCTCCGAGGTCGTGGAAATAGGCGAGGATGATATCGAGCCCGCGCCCTCCTTCGGGACCAAGGTGGACACCCACTTCATCCTGGGCATGGCCAAGACGAAGGATGTGGTCAAGATTCTTTTGGATATGGACAAGGTGGTAAGCGAAGAGGAAATGACCTCCCTGGCCCGGACGGAGGGCTAGAGTCCCGGCAACAGGGACCGCAGCAGAATGAACGCCTGTCGGGAAAACAGTCCTTACGGCTCACACAGTCGAAGCAAAATGTACAAGGAGCGCGACTATGAAGCACAACATGTCTCTTAAGTTCAAGTTAATGGGGCTCACAATCGGCCTAGTGCTCATCCCCGTCGCCATCTTGAGCGCCAATTTTCTGAACGAGCTGGGTGAGTTCAAACAAATGTCTCTGGAGGAAGCGGAAAAAGGGATTACGGATCAAGTCAAGCAGACGCTACAAAACGGAATCACCGCCGCGAGAAACGAGGTGGATGATTTCGTGCATCAGGGGGAGGAAACCCTTCTCTTGCTGACGGATTCTGTGAGTCTCTCCAGATATCTCGAATCGGGGTCCGAAGCCCAGGAAGATCTCACTAACTTCAAGAGTCAAACCGAAAACCTATTCCACGACATGACTGTGGAAGTCGAGGGAGAGAGCCGTCCCATCGTCTCGCAAATCCGCCTTCTCAATCGGGACGGCCGGGAGAGGATCAGGTTTGCCCACGGTCAATTCGAAAAGAACCTGCAGAGTCTGTCCGGCAAGGAGTGGTTCCGGGAAGCGAGCCGGGTGAGAGAGGACCAGATTTATAACTCAGGCGTGATAAAGAGCGAAGACGGCGAACCAGTACTGCTTCTGGCCAGCCCGGTCTATGCGGATAACCGAATGCAGGGCGTTGTCGCTGTCGAACTCAAGTGGGCTCTCGTGCGCTCCCTTTTGGCCCGGCACGACTTCACCGAGTCCGGATATGCCTACATCATCAACAATGATGGGGTGCTCGTGAGCCACCCGGACTACGATTTCTCGGACAACAAGGACCTTACAACCTCAGACCAAGGAGAGTTGGCGGACATCATCTCCGAAAGGATGCTTGCCGGAGAGAGCGGGACCGCCAAATATACTTTCGAGGGAACCACCAAGGAGGTTAGCTTCAAGCCGCTTCACGTCGGCGAGAAACTCTACTCCATGGCAGTGACCCTTCCTGTCAGTGAGTTCAAGGAGCCGGTCAGGAACCTGGAACAGCGCGCTGAGGCGATCTTTTCCGCCCAGGTGACGAACCTGCTGATCATCTCGGGCATATGCATTGTCCTGGCAATTGTGATAGGCTACTTCTTAAGCCGACGCCTGAGCAACCAGATCAGCCGCAACATCGACAACCTCAGGGAAAGCTCCAGGCAGTTGTCCTCGGCCTCGAATCAGCTATCCTCCTCCAGCCAGAAGCTGGCCGAGGGCTCCAGCGAGCAGGCCTCCAGCCTGGAGGAGACTTCCTCCAGCCTGGAGGAGATGTCCTCCCAGACCAAGCAGAACGCGGACAACGCGAGCCAGGCGGACAGCGCGGTCCGGGAAACCGCCCAGCAACTGGAGAGCGGCGCCGAGTCCGTGCAGCGCATGTCCCAGGCCATGCAGGAGATCAAGAATTCCACTTCGGAAACCTCGCGCATTATCAAGACCATCGACGACATCGCCTTCCAGACCAACCTGCTGGCCCTGAACGCGGCAGTGGAAGCCGCCCGGGCCGGCGAGGCTGGCAAGGGCTTCGCCGTGGTGGCCGAGGAAGTGCGTAACCTGGCCCAACGGAGCTCAGAGGCGGCCCAAGAGACCTCGGACCTGATCGAGAAGTCCCAGGCCAACGCGAACCATGGAGCCCAGGTGGCCGAGGAAGTGGCGAGCAACCTGGAGCGGATCAGGGAAGGCACGGAACGGGTCAAAACCCTGATCGGCGAGATCTCCGCTGCGTCCAATGAACAGTCACAAGGGATCGAGCAAGTGAACAACGCGGTGTCGGAAATGGACAAGGTGGTGCAACAGAACGCCTCGGATGCTGAGGAATCCGCCAGCGCCGCAGAGGAGCTCGACTCTCAGGCCAGCGAGCTGAACCGGATCGTGTCCCATCTCACCACCTTCGTCCACGGGGAGAACGGCCATGCGGCCGCGGAGAGCTCCCCAAAAGAGCGACGGGAGGTGTCTTCCGCTCAAGACCGGAAAACCGGACAGAAGCGGCAGGGATCGGATGATGGCGGACAGCGGAGCGTCGCTTCGGGCCGAACGCAGCAAAAGCAGCAGAACCGCGGGGCAGAGAACGTTACCGGGCATGCGGACCAGCAGCAGGCGGACCGCATGATCCCCTTGGATAACAACGACTCTTTCAAGGACTTCTAAGCGGATCGAAGTGCAGGGCGGGAAGAGCCCCTTCCCGTCCGGCACAATATCATCCCGTCAGGGTAAGCCTTCACGGGGGGGGACTACCGCGCTTATGCGGCAGAAAGAGGAGCCCACCGCTGAGGCGCGGAGAGCGCGGAGGAGGACGCGGAGGCTTTTTTGTGATCCTTTGCCCTGAGACGGGGCAAAGGATCAAAGTGCTCCGTCTTGCTGGAATACCGTACTACTGTTTGTGCGTTTTGGACCTCAACGGAACGATAGGACAAGTCAGCTCTTCAAGCACCGGGCTGAGCCCTTTTGCTTTGCGGCAGCTCACCGCAAAGCAAAAAGTCAACCTCTGCGAGCCCTCAGCGACCTCTGCCTGCCCGGTTAAATGCCGGCAAAGCCGGCCCTGCGAAGCAGGATTTAACCGGGGCGTCTCTGCGGTTCACCATTTCCGCTCTATGAATGGACACCCGTCAGGAATGCAAAACCTGAGTATCTTTCGCAGGGAGGCCGGGTGTGCGGTTGCCTATCTACTGACGCGCTTGACGGTGTTCCCTCCTTTTTCGACTCAGCCCGCGACGGGACAAGGCTGGCGAATATACCTACCAATAAGGCCATCCCAAGGAAAGCACACAAACGGGTGATACTGCCGTTTCCAGTAAAAAGTCTCTTCCGTGTTTTTGTAGCCGCTCTCTCAGCATAGTTTCCATGTATCCCTTCACGGGGTATTTTTTGAACTTACTTACTGGAGGTTTTAAGTGAAAAAAATGCCCCGTGAAGGATTACGTTTCCATGCCATTGTTCGGTTTACACTGGCCGTAGCACTTTCACGCCTCCGGTCTAGAGTCTCGCCCGCTCGCTACGGCCTCGTCATAATCAGCAACTTGATTGGATTCAGTGTCGTGTTGAGCCCCCAAGGAAGCTGCTATTGTCCAGTAGGCTGCTACCAACTTTGAGAGGTCCGGTTGATTTTCCAATTCTAAGGAAGCAAGGCAAGGGCGCCCCTGCCCTCCCAGAGGCTAAGAGGTCTTCCACCTTGACTTTGTCCAAATTTTGTCTAGACAACGGGGAAAAGTTTACGCATGGATTGAAGATAAGCGTTCACAAAGTCCCTTCTCGGAAGAAGGATGCGATTCCGGATTTTAGAGTATAGAAGCTAATAGCGCTGCCACTGTATTTTACTCACTTTGCTGTCACGGAAATGAATGATGTAAATTTTCTCTTTATCCGGGATTCTATAATGCCACACATCAACTTTTTCACCCTTCTTCTCGTCCCCAGTGTCGATAGCCTTCCGCAAATTTTCCTTGGAGTCGGGCTCTCCGGCCAATGCCGCCACTCGGGCCTTGGAATCCCCGACACGGATAAGTTTCCCTTCGACACGCCAGGCCTTCACCTCAGCAGCTTGCGACCCCACAACCGCGACTGATGCCCCAAGAAAAAGGATCATTAACATCAGGACACTCGTCTTGCGCAAAGCCATGTATGCCTCCTTGTCAAAACCCTTATTGTCTCCGATATCGGCCCCTACGCTGATCCCGAAAAGGCTCTTCAGGAGCCCATTACTTGAGATACCACTTCTTATGCTCCCGAGCAAGAACACTTGTATCGTTGCGAACGTATTGATTGCGGCTAGGTCCCGGAAGATGTGACCGTGGCCATATTTTCCGGACAAAATGACACATGACCACCTCGCTATGGCCATGCGGCGCCCCAGCTGACTACCCTCCAAAACGAGTGTCTTGTCACGTTTCATTTGTCGGATAAAAGAGTATAAAGAATATCTGTCTAGGAAACACAGAAAGCCATGATTCATGGAGAGACAAGACACTAGCTCGTTTCTTTTTCAAAAAAAGAAACCAAAAGACGGTGAATAGACTCTTTTGATTTTCTTGCTTCTTCTTTTTCCCAAAGAAGAAGCGGACTAGTGCCTTGTCCTGCTCAATCTGTCAATATGATGGAACATATGCGTGGCTGTGCAGTGACTCCATTAAACCGACGATTCACGCTGGACAAGTCACTAGAATCTAACATGTTGGAAAAATTGAATACTTACGGACGGATCTAGCAGCCTAAGCGAGTTCGAGCTCTTGAAGTGACGCTATAATCGGAAGACAGGACGCCTTGATAGCGGCAGGGAAAAATTTTCAGGCACTGAGCACATGGGATTATGCTCATAATTGCCAACATATTTGAATATTGCTACAAAATGAAAAGAGGATGGAATGTATGAGTCCAGTGGCCGGGTCACAGAAAAGGAGAGTATATCGATGGGTGAGCTCTCTATCCGTCGTCGCGGCAGTCTTTGGCGGAATTGACCTCTTCATCGACCCAACCCTTTTTGACATCGTTGTCGAGATCATTCTGCTCGCCAACGTCGGCATTCACTGGAGATACTTCCATTGAACGCCGGAAACACAATGAGCATGGGACAAGTTGAAGGGACAGTGTGCAGGGATGCCGCACTACAAAATGAGCCAAACTTTTTAACCATCCATTCATTTCCCATCCTACCAACTATAACGATGTTTTACGTTTGTTCACTGCAGATGATATTCCGGCTTTGTGCATAAATATTCGCTTAGTAAATTTCGATCCGTATCTTGTGAAATTTTTTTTAAATTTATCTTTAAAGCAGCTTTTTGTTGTTGGGGACTCATTTTTTGAGAACTGACCTTTTTGGATTGAAGTCAGGCATTGAAGAAGTATAATCAAGGAAGCGATGCGATGAATGAGCTGATTCTCATCCTCGGAGTGTCTTGGTTCGCAGGTTTCGTCGCTTTTCTCGGAAGCATCTTTGGACTCTGCGAGGGATCGCCGGAAACGACCGGGAAGCAGGAACTCATCCACGGGATCGTGGCCCTGGGAGGAGGAATCCTGGTTGCGGCGGTTGCCTTTGCTCTTGCTCCGAGGGCTGTCTCTGTGCTGACTCCAGTAAGCCTTTTTATGACCTTCTGCCTTGGAGGGATCATCTTTTGTCTTCTGGACATCAGGATCAGCAAAGCCGGAGGCAGCAAGGCCCAGTTCATGGCCATGCTTATGGATTTCATTCCCGAAGCAGCTTCCTTGGGGGCGGTATTCGGACACAACCGCAGCATGGGCATGCTGCTCGCAGCCTTTATTGCCGCGCAAAATCTGCCCGAAGGCTTCAACTCCTACCGGGAGATCGCCGCCTCGGGAGTCAGGCCCCGTAGCGCGCTAACGGCCTTATTCTCAATCAGCCTTCTCGGCCCGTTGGCAGCCTGTCTGGGATACTTTTTCCTGCAGAACAAGCCTGTATGGACAGCTGGCATCATGAGCTTCGCCGCCGGAGGCATTCTCTATCTCATCTTTCAGGACATCGCTCCCCAGAGCAGGATGGAGCGGCATTGGACCCCTCCCTTGGGGGCGGTGTTGGGTTTTGTAATCGGAATGGTCGGCCATCAGGTGATTGGATGAGATGCGTCTCATTCTCTGCATCAAAGTGAGCATATGGTGACAATGCTTATGATTGACCATGATATGACTGATCATAAACGCAGTGTGTGTTTTTGAACTCCATATAAATAAATCATAGTTAAACAAATCTGTGCTTATTAGATTTATAAGAGATTGCTATGCGCAAATTTTGTTTAATTGGAATTGCTTGTTTAGGGATTTTTGCTCTGTTTGCTATAAACAAATGGCAAATGAATTATTGGCACTTNAAAAAGAAAATAGAAATAAACTCCAAAGCAAAATTACTGCAAACAAATATTGGATCTTCAATACAACATAGACTAAACGCTCTTAAAGCATTAAAGTCACTTTTTATAATACATCCCCAAACATCACCTGATGAATTTTCGTCATTCGCTGATTTTCTCTTGAAATCCAATCCTCCTATTCGTGCATTACAATATGCCAATTCTCAAACGCGTGTTGTATATGTATATCCCTCCAAAGGAAATAAAATCACCATGAAAAAACCAATGCTGCTAAAATCAAATCCCAAAAGGGGCCCCTATGTAAAAAAAGCAATTAAACAAAGAAGAGCTATTTTACAAGGCCCTTACAAGTTGAGACAAGGAGGTACTGGTGTAGTAGTTAGATTGCCTATATTTGATAATGACAAATTATTAGGGCTAGCAATTGGAGTATACGACCTGCCTATACTTATTGAAGAAGCTGTTGAAGGTATTGATTTAAAGAATTATCAATTGCAATTAAAGGATGTTAAGGGTAACATTTTTTGGGATAGTGGAAATACTAAAAAGCATATTGATGGAGTAGACAAGTCTATTTCAGTAGCTGATACTGAATGGAAAATGAGTTTAAGTAGAAAAAATGTTCGATATCCAAATACTTTGGATAGGATATTGGTTTGGTTCTGTGGCATTGGATTTTTGCTGTGTATTTTAATCATAATACAACGTTCCTGGTCACAAAAAGAGCTTTTGGAGAAAACAGTAGAAGAACGAACCCGGGACCTCAATCAGGCCAAAGAGAGTCTCGAAGAGGACGTGCGGAAACGCAAACATGCGGAAAGGGAACTGCAGAGGTATCGTTACCTACTGGACAAGTCCCAGGAGATCTCTCATCTGGGGAGCTGGGAAGTCGACGTTTCCACAGGGCGGCTCACCTGGTCCGACGAAACCTATCGCATCCTGGGACTCGAGCCTCAGGAAGCGGAGATCACCTATGAAACGTTTCTCCAATTTATTCATCCGGATGATCGTGATGCCGTGGACGCCGCATACATGGAATCCATCCGCACGAACAAGGACACCTCTGAGACCGAATTCCGCATAATCCGTGAGCGGGATGGTGCTATCCGTATAGTATTCGTGAAATGGTATAACATGAGGGATGATTCGGGGAATATTGTCCGGTCGATAGGCATGATTCAGGACATCACCGAGCGCAAGCAAATGGAAGAAAAACTCGAGGAGATGAGCATCTATGACTCTCTTACAGGACTCTACAACCGCAACTTTTTCGAAGAGGAGATGAAGCGGCTCTCCGACGGACGGCACAATCCTTTGGGGGTCATAGTCTGCGATCTGGACGGATTGAAATTCCTCAACGACACCCTGGGACACCAAGCCGGTGACCACATGCTCGCCAACATCGCTGAGATTCTGCGGCAAAATTTCCGCTCCAGCGACATCATAGCCAGAATCGGAGGAGACGAGTTCGCAGTACTGCTCACTGAAACTGAATCCGATGAGGTGGAGTTAATGCTGCAGAGACTGCGTGACGCGGTGCGGGATTACAACAGCACAGAACCTGAGATGCCGCTCTCTCTGTCCGTAGGCCACGCCTTGGGGGACGGGGAAACAGCAGATATACAGCCACTTTTCCGCGAGGCGGACAACCGGATGTACCGGGAAAAGATCCAGCACAAGGAAAGCGCCCGCAGTAATATCCTGCAGGCCATAGCTAAGACCATGCAGGCCAGGGACTTCGACACTGAGGGCCATTGCGACCGCCTTCAGAAGCTGGCCGCCTCATTGGCTCAATCACTGGAACCTTCACAGGAGTTTGTGAACGATCTGTACTTGCTCGCTCGCTTTCATGATCTGGGCAAAGTGGGAATCCCTGATCACATCCTGTTCAAGCCGGGTTCCTTAACGGGAAAGGAATGGCAGCAGATGCGGCAGCACTGCGAGATAGGCCATCGTATCGCCTCCTCCGTGCCCGATCTGGCACCCATAGCGGACTATATCCTCATGCATCATGAGTGGTGGGACGGTCGGGGTTATCCCTCGGGCCTGTCCGGTGAGGACATCCCTCTGCCATGTCGTATCCTGGCTATCGCTGATGCCTATGACGCGATGACCAGCAACCGGCCTTATCGAAATGCCCTGAGCGGAGCGGAGGCGATAGCTGAGCTTCGACGTTGCGCAGGAACCCAATTCGATCCACAGCTGGTGGAGCAATTCATTCAGGTTGCGAAGAGGGATGATTTCTCATCAATGATGTAACATACGACCATCAAACGTCAGTAGTCCATCTTCCACACAGATTGGAATACCAAAGCCATTCTCAATCCGGGGCAGGCTGCATAGCCACCTCGGAATCTCTATTATTGTGCAACGCGGACGGGAGGCCTAACAATGGGTACAGATGCCATCTGGCCCGCTACGGGTTTCAGCCACCCCTGAACCACGGCGTTAGGCGGCATCTTTATCGCTGACCGATTGAGTTGTGGCAACTCACTGCATATATTGCCCACTGGAAGGATCTGCGAGGCGCGATAGCCAGTTACAACCATCATCAATAAATCGTGATTAACCGAGAATCCCGAGAGCTTACTGCTCGAAGTGGAGCTGTTAGAAGGAGACAAGATGGAAGGGAAGAAAGTCAACGAAACCAGCGTCACCATGTCCCAGATGATGCAGCCCGGAGATGCCAATGTGGCCGGCAACGTGCACGGAGGGACCATCATGAAGCTTATCGACAGCGCCGCGGGCGTAGTGGCCGTACGGCACTGCCGAAGCAATTCGGTCACTGCTTCCGTAGACCGGATCGACTTCCATAATCCGGCGTACATAGGCGACTTGTTGATCATCAAAGCCAGCATGAACATGGTGGGCAAGACCTCCATGGAGATCGGAGCCCGCGTGGAGGCCGAACGCGTGCTCAAGGGAGACAGATATCACATCGCCTCGGCCTATCTGACCTATGTCTCCCTGGACGAAAACCTGAACCCCAGCCCCGTGCCGCAACTCCTGCTGGAAACGGAGTCAGAGCAGCGAAGGAACCAGGAAGCGCAGGTGCGGCGCAGGATGCGGCTCGATGAAAAGAAGCGGGAAAAAGCCTATCAGGACAACAATGGCAATTGAGTAACCATTCAGGAGGCAAGAAGATTGAAACACAGAGGGCTCGCAGAGGGGTGAGTTTTTTTACTTGTCGCTCTGTCCGGACGGGAGCTCAGCTTCCGGGCAAACAAAGACACGAAACGCATTTGAGAATCCGGGGCAGTCGGACGGCCTGTCCCGGATTCTTTGGGTAAAGCGTTTCCATCACATGCCCTCTTGGAAAAAAACACAACGAGTGCATTATTGACAAGCAATAATTGCTAGTCAATAATGGGTCACAAAGAATCACTTCGGACAACCTCAATGCATTGCCCCCAAAGGCAGGAGGCTATGGCCAGGAACCCCTTTTCCCTGGGCAGCACCGACGTGCCGCTGTGCAATCGAAGGGATGAGCTCGGAGCCCTTGTACGCCACGCGGAGAACGGACAGAACGCCCTTCTCTACGGTTCCAGAAGAACGGGCAAGACCATGCTCATCAAGGAGGTGCAGAAGCGTCTGGCCCAGAAGGGCTTTGTCGTCGTCTTCTGCGATCTCTTCGGGGTGGTGTCCGTGGAAGACATCTCGGCCCGTATCTGCCGGGCGCTGTTCGAGGTGACCCAGAAGCGGGAGCCGATCTTTAAAAGGGCGTTCCGCGCACTGACCACGTTCCGGCCGGCTCTCAAGCCCACGGGCAACGGCATGGGGGTTTCCGTGACCGTGGAGAAGTCCACCGCGGACATGGGTATCGATGTGCTGGAGAGAACGTTGAGCGACCTCGCCTCATTCATGGACAGAACGGAGGAGAGGATCCACATCGTCCTCGACGAATTCCAGGAGATCACGGAGATCGAAAAGGGCGTTCAAATCCAGGGCGTGATGCGCAAGCACATCCAGGAAATGTCCGTCTCCTTTTTCTTTGTGGGCAGCCGCATGAGAATTTTGCGGGAAATGTTCCACGACCGGAGCAAACCCTTCTTCCAGAGCACGTTTGACTACGAGCTCGGGGGGCTGCCCCGCGATGAATGCGTGGATTACGTGCGGGAAAGGTTCCGAAGCGGCGGGCGGGAAATCAGTGAGGAGCTGGCCGGGTTGATCTTTGAGCGCATCTCGGGGAATCCATATTACCTGCAGAAGCTCTGTCACATTCTCTTCGACAGCGGGGAGGGAAAAGAGAAGGAGGAGGACGCGGTTTTCCGCGCCTTTCGCTCCCTCCTGGAATCGGAAAAGGGCTACTTCGAGGCCACGCTCGACTCCCTGACCGCAAGGCAACGGAGTCTGCTCACCGCACTGGCCAAGGAGCCCACCACCAGCATCTATTCCAGCGAATACACCCAGAGGCACAGCCTGGGCTCCTTGGGCGGGATCCAGCAGAGCGTGGAGGCGCTCTCCAAAAGCGACTTGATTGCCAAAGAAAACGGAGTCTGGATGGTTACGGACCCTGTCCTGAAAGCCTGGCTCAAGGAGAAATCGAGCTACTCCTAGCAGGACGTCTCCACGGGCTGCCCGATCCCTGCTAAAACCTGCCGAAATCGAGTTCCATCTCCTTGGGATAGACGATGCGGATCCCGTATTCCACGGTCGCATTGCTCGAGGCAGAAAGATCCATCTCCTTGACCGCCCTGTGCTCGCGCATATCATCCTCGGAGAAATCGTGGAGCGGCTCCAGCTCGATCTCCTCGCTGCGCAGCCTGGGCCAGGGCAATTCCATCCGCAACCGTATCGCCTGATCCCGTGTATTGGCGATGGTGAAGCGCCAGCCCCACTGGTAGGTCTTTTCTCCCCGGAAAAATCCCTGCTCGCCGCCCTTCTTGGTCAGCCGCGCCACTTCGGCAGAGACGTCGCGGTCGACGCCGAAGGAGACCGTGGCCTCTTGCCCCCGCATGGAAAAGGCACTCTGCCCTACATACGTGCCCTCCAGCTCCAGCGCGGCCTTTCCCTTGGGCAGCCGCATGCGCTCCTCGGACCGGATATTGGCCCGGATGAAGCATTCCCGCGAGTCCAGGGGCCGCAGGAGGTGGACCAAGTCCGCTGAAAAACCGAGCCTTCTCAGAGTCAGACGCTGCTTCTCGCCCGCGGGCAAATCCCTTTGCCCCAGCTCGTAAACGTCCCCGGAAAAGGTGCGCTCCCGCTGCTGCTTTTGGGGCGCCTTCTCCTGCCGCGCCTGTGCGGAAAGGGCCTCCGCGTCTCCCGCCATTTTCCGGGGCTTGGCCGGACGGATCACCCACTCCCGCACCTGCGGCGGATCGGTCCGGAAGCTCCTGGACGCAGTGGCGACGCGCAGATCCGCATCGCTCCAGTCGGATCCGGAGCGTTGCACCACCTGCGC
>JGI1684J13235_1000675_pt1 | contig 12471 bp, 8 predicted proteins | sample PonA232FremontCA_2_FD_13235 | JGI IMG/M metagenome (IMG submission 13235) | reverse complement strand
AATGTCATTCCGGCGAAGGCCGGAATCTAGAAAAACAGAAAAAAGACTGGATCCCGGATCAAAGCCTGCCCCGTACCCCGATACGGGGTCCGGGATGACAGGATTGCAATTAACGTGCTTATTCTGACCGACATTTAAAGTATGACAAGACACTAGCTAATCATGGCACCGGCATCACCGCGAAGATAAAGGTGCTCCAGATGGCATGTGAAATGATTACCGGGGATATATCCTTAAACCACCAGTACATGGCCCCCCAGAAGGCTCCGGCGATTCCTGCTGCACCAAACAGCATGAAGTTGCCGGACCAGATATGGACACCTGCATAAATCGCGGATGCCAATATCCATCCAGCAAGGCCTCCGAAACGTTTGGTTAATTGGTGCTGCAGAAATCCGCGCCAGTAGATCTCTTCGCAGGGTCCGGTTACAAAGAACAACAACATCGCAATGAGCCAGGTGGAGGTCCCTTCCCCCTTGCCGTAGATCTGTCCAACCTGGTCCCCTGCAAAGGGTAGGATCGCAGTGGAGATCGTTTTACCCGCCCAGAAAATCAAATACAAAATTACTGCTGAAATTATTCCGATGCAGATGTTGCGCCAGCTTACAGTGAATCGAAGATGCCTTGAGTCCTGTAGGGCAAGGGATAGGCCTGCGAGAATTAGAGCGGAGATGGATATCTTGAACCAGAACACCCCACATTGCAGGTAAAAGGAGAAAAACCAGAGCAGGGAAGCCAGGATTATTGTGATTGCCAGGTATTTCCAGTCAAGTAGAGATCTGTTCATGTCAATGCCTCCAATATTAGTGAAATCAACAGCAAGATTCCGAAAGCGGTATCCAGTTGCGCGGTCATGGCATCTGCGTCCTGCGGGATTTTTTGCACCATGATCCTGAATATCCTTACTGCCAGCGGGATTGATGCGAGTACGAGCAGGGACCAGAAAGAGAGCACCCCGAAAGCAACCATCAGCAGAATGCACAGGTATGCCAGGACAACAAGGGTGGCATACAGGTAAAAACCTTTTCTCTCTCCCAGGGCTATGGCGATGGTGCGGATGTTTTGCCTCTTATCGTGTGCTATGTCGCGCAGGTTGTTCGCCAGGAGCACCAGTGCCACTATAATCCCGAAGGGGATACTGATCCAGAAGGCTTTGAGGCTGAAGGCCTGCCTCTGGACAAAATAGGCACCTTCCACCATCAGGGGCCCCCACATGAGAAACACGGAGAATTCCCCCAAGCCTATATACTTGTAGCTGACCGGGGGAGCACTGTAACCCAGACTAGCCAAAACCCCGATTAAACCGATTACAAGGATGGGCCAACCCTGTATGGCTGTCAGCCAGATCCCGATTGTTCCTCCTGCGAAAAATAAAACGTATGCGACGTTGCGAACGCGCCCCGGATGCAGTTTCCCCTCTCCCAAGGGGTGGGGACGGTAATGTGCGGTTGCCACCTCTGCGCTGTCCACCCCGCTTTGGATGTCGTAATAGTCGTTGATCAGGTTGGTGGCTGCATGCAGGCAAATCATGCCCACCAGGGCGAGTACGAACAACCCCCATGCGAAGGGACCGTGACTTGCAGCCACAGCACTGCCTACACCTATGGAGATCGCGGTCATTATAAAGGACCAGGGCCTGCTTGCCAAAAAATAGTTGCTCAATTGCGTTGGGTCTGAGTTGGGAGTGTTTTCGCTACTGTTTGCCATTTTTGTCTCCGTACCGGAATATTAAAGACGAGCCAGGGTAGTGCCCGGGATTTCACTTGCTGTTTTCTAGATGTCAGTTACCTGGATTTTGTCATCCCAGTGCAGAGAAATCAAGCACATGAAAGTCAAATCCAATCGATCGCGGGTGCAGATTCCAAAAGTGAATCCTGCACCCGCAATCTTTATTCAATGGAGGGGGTACAATGAAAAAGCTATATTTGAAAATCATGGAGTTGGAAAAAAGGATGGGTACTGTTTGTTCATCTCTCCGGTTATTCCTTGTCTTTTGGATTTGTGCTCCTTTTTTCCAGCAGTTGGTCGTAAAATTTCCAGCCACCGCCAAGGGCTTTATACAGCCTGACCAGGTTCGCGGCTACTTCGCCTTTGCTCTGCACCCTCTTGTCTTGAATAGATAAGAGGGATCTCTGGGATTCCAGGACCTTGTAGAAATCCACCAATCCGGATTGGTAGCGGTCCCTGGCCAGTTCCTCGGTGCGCTTGGCAGCAGCAACCGAATTTTTCAAATCCCGCAACCGGATTTTTTCCTTGGCGTAGGCGGTCAGTGCGTTCTCCACCTCTTCCCGCGCTCTTAGTACTGTGGATTTGTACTGGACAAGGGCCTGTTTTTGCTGTTCAGTTTTTACCCGGATGTTCATTCTCAGGGAACCGGCGTGAAAAATCCGCCAGTTTATTCCCGGGCCCACACTCCAGATCCTGCTGTCCGGGCCCAGAAAGTCCCCGCTGTCTATGGATTCCAGGCCAATACTACCAGCCAGGTTGAAGCGGGGGTACAACTTTGCCGTGGCCACACCGATTTTTGCGGTCTGGGCAGCCAGTTTTCTCTCCGCCTTTTGGATATCCGGTCTGCGCCTCAGGGATTCTGCCGGTATACCCACGGCCACTTGGGAAGGGATATCAGGTATGGGTCCCGCGTTGTCCAATTCTGATTCCAGTTGACCGGGCTCCAGGCCCAGGAGTACGCACAGACGGTGTTTTGCCGCCTTTAATCCGGTTTTGATCCGGGGTGTTCTGGAACGGCTCTCCTCCAGATTCCTCAGGGATTGTTGCAGTGCCAATTCATCTATGATCCCGGATTGGTAACTTGATTTGTTCAATTCGTAGGTCTGTTTCAGGGTCTCTATGTTGGATCTTAGGATTTGCAGCCTTTGTTGATAGGTGCGGACCTGTATGTAGTTTAGTGCCACATCCGCCATGAGCGTGGTCAATACATCCTTCAAACCGGCACGGGTTGCCTGGAGTTCGGCTCGGGCCGCCTGTACGGAACGCCTTGTCCCTCCGAATATATCCAGTTCCCAGGTGGCATCGAACCCGGCGTTGTAATAATTGTTGATTTCACCTCCTCCCTGGGTGCCCATGTTTTCGCTGGAGCGCCGTCTCTTGGCGGCTCCCTGTGCATCCAGGCCCGGGAACAGGGAGGCCCTGGACATTCCCATTCTGGATCGAGCCTCGCGGATCCTGGAGAGAGATGCGTTTAAATCCAGGTTCCCTTCTGCCGCCCTTTTCTGCAACTCCACCAGCAGGGGATCGTCAAACACCTCTTTCCACCAGCTGGCCAGGTTGTCCTTGTCCGGCCTGGTCTGGTTCAGTCCCTTTTCCATCTCTGCCTGCCACTTTTGTTGCGCAGGATGGGGTTCCATCCCTTGGTAGTCCGGGCCGACCATTACACAACTACCCAACAGCAGGGGCAGGATAAAAGGGATCCAGTAAAACGGCCCGGGAATTTTGTGATCTTTCCTTGGATTCTTTGCTTGGTCTGTTTGCATAATTATCACTTTTTCCGCCTTTATCGGATTTTTGAATGTTGATACCGCACTTGCCTTTTGCCTGCAATCACTGGGTTTAAGCTTGCAATCATCTATCCAGTACCGTCCTGCCCTGGGCTGTATTCATTGTCTGAGCGGTCCTTGTCCCGGATGCGCTGAAACAGATAGTAGAGGGACGGGATAATAAGTATCCCCACAGTGGTGGCAGCTATCATGCCGGAACAGACCATGGTCCCTATGTGTCTGCGGCTGACCGCGCCTGCTCCGGTGGCAACCACCAATGGAGCAACACCCAGGATAAAGGTGAAGGCAGTCATGAGCACCGGCCTGAACCTTTGGCGCGCACCTTGTATTGCTGAATCCAGGGTGGATGCGCCGGATTCTTTGTGACCCTTGGCGAATTCCACGATCAGGATGGCGTTTTTCGCAGCCAGTGCTACTAGTAGTACTGCACCGATCTGGGCGTATATGGACAAGGGGATCCCGGCTATCCAGACCCCGAGCAGTCCCCCCAGTGCGGCGATCATGACTGACAGCATAACAGGCAGGGGTATGTTCCAGCTTTCGTACAGTCCTGCCAGAAACAAGTAGGCAAACAGCACTGCCAGGGCGAACAAGTAAATTACGGTCCCGCTCGCCTTCTTTTCCTGGAAGGACATCCCGGACCATTCAGAGGTATAATCCCTGGAGAGCTCTTGTTTTACCAGTTTTTTCATGGTCTGCATGGCCTCGCCTGAAGAATATCCCGGTGCAGCATTGCCTTTTATGGGGATGCTGGAATACTGGTTGTAGCGCTTTATCATCCTGGGTCCCAACTGGGTGGATAATTCCACCAGGTTGCGCATGGGGATCTTGTCCCCCTTGTCGTTGGTGACGTACAGGTTTTTTATGTCTTCACGATGCATCCTGTAGGGAGCCTTGGCCTGCACCTGTACCTGGTAGGTGCGTCCGTACATATTGAAATCGTTCACATAGCGGGACCCCAGTTTCCCCTGCAAAGTGGAGAATACCCTGCTTACCGGCACTCCCAGGTCCATTAGCCTGGTGCGGTCCAGTTGCACGCGGATCTGGGGAGTGTCAGCGGAATAGGTGGTGTAGGCCCTGGCTATGGAGGGTTCCTGGTTTGCAGCTTTGATCAGTGATCCTGCCGCCCGGAGCATCTCACGGGGAGACTGTCCCTTGGTGGCCTCCAGCCTGAGGTCGAATCCTCCAGTGGATCCCAGTCCCTGGATAGGAGGCGGTACAAAGGAGAATACATTGGCAGTGGTGATGCTGCGGTATTTTCCTTGAGCATTTTGCCTGATGGCGTTCAGTTGGAGCTCCGGCTTGTCGCGTTTTTCCCAGTGCTCCAGGTCGCAGATCGCAAAACCCACGTTCTCGGATCTGCCGCTGAGCAGGCTGAAACCGCTGATCGCCAGGACATCCTCCACTCCCTCGGTGTTCAACAAGGTCTCGGTGATCCGCTCGTTTACTTGTTCGGTCCGCTTGAGGCTTGCTCCTTCCGGCAGGGTGATATCGTTGAAGAATCCCCCCTTGTCTTCCTGGGGAATGAAACTGCTGGGCAATTGAGTCGAGAGTACGCCCAGGCCCGCCAACAGGATCAAAAAGATGCCTACCGCAACTACCAGGTGCCGGATCAACCAGCCCACGCTGGAAGTGTATACATTGGTGGACACGCTCATGAGCTTGTTGAACCAGGCAAAAGGACCGCGTTTAGGCTCCTTGGTCTCCCTCAGGAACAAGCTGCACAGGGCCGGGCTCAGGGTAAGGGAATTAATTGCGGACAAGACCACGGAAACACACAGGGTGATCCCGAACTGCTTGTACAATAACCCCGTGATTCCGGGCATGAATGTTACAGGTACAAATACTGCCAGAAGTACGAAGGTGATTGCAATTATGGGGCCGGTGACCTCCTGCATCCCCTTGATACTGGCCTGTTTCCTGTCCAGCTTCTCCTCGTGCATGATCCTGTGCACGTTCTCCACCACAATGATAGCGTCGTCCACCACCAGTCCGATGGCCAGAATCAGGGCGAACAAGGTCAGGGTGTTGGCAGTGAATCCCAGGGCCAGCAAAGCTGCGAAGGTGCCTATGAGCGAGACCGGTATGGCGGCAGTGGGGATCAGTGTGGACCTCCAGTCCTGCAGGAACGCAAAGATCACCAGGACCACGAGCAGGAAGGTCATTCCCAGGGTGAAGACAATTTCCTTTATTGCCTCTTTTACGTAGTCCGTGGTGTCGTACATGACCTGGTAGGCTACGTCCCGGGGCAGGCTGATTTGATTTAGCTCCTCGCGCACCTGTTCCATGGTCTCCAGGGAGTTTGCCTCCGAGGAACGGTATATCGCCATGCTCACGGATTCCTGGTTGTTTACCTTGGCATCTATATTGTATTGGTTGCTGCCGAGTTCCACCTCTGCTATGTCCCCTACTCGCACCAGGCCGCCCTGTTGGTTGCTGCGGATAATGATATCCTCGAACGCCTGGGGGTTCTTGAGCCTCCCCTTGGCCTGCAGGGTGTACTGCATCTGTTGTCCCGGACTGCTGGGAGCGCTGCCCACGGAGCCCACCGTGGCCTGGATGTTCTGCCTCCGGATGGCCTGCACCACATCCCGGGTATTCAGGCCCAGGGCGGTTAGCTTGTCCGGTTTCATCCAGATGCGCATGCTGTATTTGTCCCCAAAGATCTGCACGTCGCTTACTCCCTGGAGCCTGACCAGTCTTTCCTTTATGGTCCTGCGCACGTAACTGCTCACGAACAAATCGTCCCTGCTCCCCTCTGGAGAGGTGAATGAAACCACTCCCAGCATATTGGTGGAGCGCCTGCGCACATCTATACCCTGGTCCAGTACTTCCTGGGGGAGTTGTGATTTGGCCAGTTGCAGCCTGTTCTGGACATTGACCTGGTCGATGTCCGGGTCTGAATCCACTTCAAAGGTGACGCTCAGGGAATAGGCCCCGGTATTGGAAGATTGGGATTCCATGTAGAGCATGTTCTCCGCGCCGTTGATTTCCTGTTCTATGGGGGCTGCCACTGTATCCCGCACGGTCTGAGCGTTGGCACCCGGATATAGCGCGCTTACCCGGATTACCGGGGGTGTGATATTGGGGTTGTCTGCAACCGGGATGTTGAATATCGCAATTCCACCTCCCAGCATGATAATAATGGCAATTACTACTGCCAGCCTGGGACGTTCTATAAAGATCCTGGAAAACATTGTTTATTTTTCTCCCTCTGAAAGTTGTACCGTTTTACCGGGCTTGGCCTTTTGTATCCCTTCCACGATAACCTTTTCCCCTTTTTCAAGGTCGGAGGAAACCGCTGCCTTGCCGGAGAAGATTTTTTCCGTCTCTATCCTGCGCTTGTGGACCTTGTCCCTTTTGTCCACCAGGAGTACAAAGGCCCCTTCCTGGTCCCTCTGCACCGAGGACAGGGGTACTACAGGCAGCATCTCGGGCTTGGTCCGGGTGAGCAGGACATTTGCATATTCCCCTGGTATGAGTTTCCCTTGGGGGTTGTCGAACTTGGCCCATACAGCTATGGTTCCAGTACTCCGATCCATTTTGTTGTCCAAAAATTCTATTTCGCCCTCGTGGGGATAAGAGGATCCATCCGGAAATTGTAATTTTACCGTCAGATTCCGCTTTTTGGACTCCCGGTCCATATCCTGCGTGGCATTTTGGATAAGCGGGATATTCTTTTCACCCACGGAAAAGACCACCCGGATGGGGTCTATTTGCTTGATTTGGGCAAGGGTGCCGGATCCGGGTGATACCAGGTCTCCCCTGTCAAAATCGCTCTTGCCGATACGCCCGCTTACGGGTGCTTTTACCGTGGTGTAATCCATGTTGATCCTTGCCGTGTCCAGGTTCGCCCTGGCTTGTTGCAACCTGCCCTTTGCCAGGTCCTTTGCTGCTATGGCATCCTCCATCTTTGTCCTGGGTACGCTTTCGGCCTTGGCTGTGCGCAGCCGCCTCAACCGGCTTTTGGCCTTGAACAACTCTGCCTTGGCCTGAGCCACTTTTGCCTTCGCAGAAGCGAGGTTTGCCTTGTAGGGTGGTTGTTCGATTACATAGAGCAGGTCTCCTTTTTGCACAAGAGATCCCTCCCGGAATTTGATCTTTTCCAGATATCCTTCCACCCTGGCCCTCAAGCGGACGGATTGTATTGCCTGCACGTGCCCCACGTATTCTTGGGGAGGATTTACGTTTTGCAGTTCTACTTCCCGGGTTTTGACCAGCGGGGGAGGGGTTTTCCTGCCCTGGTCCCCAGGAGCGGCAAGTCCGCTTGTTGGAAGCATTGTAAAACAGATAAGCAAAGCTGATAAAAAGTATCTCATGAATTCATGTCCTCCATATTGCATGTGCAAGTTTTTTTTGGATTGGCAGTCCGGAATGATCGATTTGTAAATCCACCCGGAATGTTTCTCGGGAACAAAGTTAATATGCTTTTTATCCAGGGAAAATCAGCAGGGCTCCCACAGGGTGTGGCGAACCAGCCCGTGCTGCGCCAGGTATCTGGAGATCAGCAAGCCGCAATTGGTTTTTTTGCGTGGCTGCTCACCCTCTTTCCAGGCAAGTTGAATGCTGATTTCGTTTGCCACGTCCAGGTTCTGGTAACAGGCAAACCACTGGGCCCCGGAAGCATACCCCGATCCTCTAAATGCGCTCAGATTTTCCAATACGTTAAGATATTGCTCGGAACTTGATATTCTTGCGTGTATGTTTTCTATCCACATAGGTTTTCCCTGTCAGCTCTCAGTACTAGCAAAATGTTTGCCAATAAATACAAAACAGTAAAAGCAGTATGTTATAAGAAAGCCACCTCATTGTTTACATTATACAGTGAATGTCTTACAACATTACGTAAATCAGGTTTGATTTCACCGTATAATGTGAGGAGGGTCATGGAATATTCAACAGAATCCTTTTTCAGGGAAGCTGTATTGCAGATTTGCAGCAGCTTGGACATAAACAAAGCATTGGAAAGGTGTCTGAAGTATCTGCAGGAATTCATCCCTGTAGATTCCATGGACCTTTCCGTCTACCTGCCGGATGTACGGATGCTGCAATTCGTCGCAGTAGCAGGGGAAAAAAGAAACCAGCACAGGCCCAATGCCATATCGGTTCCGGCAATTGATTGGGAGGCCCCGGAGAACCATCGCGAAGGGTTGCCATATATGCATTTTGTTAACAATCCCGACAGGGATCCGAATTTTACGGATATATTACAGCAACTCGATATTGATCCCGACTTTTCGGTGATTATTATGCGCCTGTCCCTGGATGGTAGCTATATTGGGGAAGTGGCGGTGATAGCCCATGGCAAGAACAGGTATACAGAGCAGCACGGGCGTCTTTTCGCACTGTTGAGGGACCCTTTGGGGATCGCCCTGGCCAATGCCCTCAAACACTGGGAGGTGGTTAGGCTCAATGAATTGTTGGAAGACGACAGCCGGTATTTCCAGCAGGAGTTAAGGGCCAGGAGTGGTGGAGAAATCGTGGGCGCGGATTTTGGCCTGAGCGGTGTTATGCACCAGGTCCAACAAGTAGCCCCCCTGGACAACCCGGTTTTGCTTCTGGGTGAGACCGGTACTGGAAAAGGGATTATTGCGGATAGCATCCACAATCTTTCCCATCGCTCCCAGGGGCCAATGATTACCGTGAACTGCGGATCCATTCCCGGTTCCCTGCTGGAGAGCGAGTTGTTCGGGCACGAAAAGGGGGCCTTTACCGGAGCGGAGCGCCAAAGGCGGGGGCGCTTCGAGCGCGCCCAAGGGGGTACTGTTTTCCTGGACGAGATTGGGGAACTCACCCTGCAATCCCAGGTCAAGTTGTTAAACGTCCTGCAAAACAAGGAGATTGAAAGAGTAGGGGGGAGCGAGCTCATATCTCTGGACATCCGGATTATCGTGGCCACCAACCGGGATTTGGCGGATATGGTCAAAAAGGGGGAGTTCAGGGAGGATTTGTGGTATCGTCTCAATGTATTCCCGGTCCTGGTTCCGCCGTTACGCCAGAGAAAGGAAGATATCCCGGCATTGGTGCATCATTTCCTGCAACGCAAGACAGCGGAATTAAAACTCATGTTTCGCCCCAAACTGCCGGACGGGGCGCTGGAGAAACTCATGGCCAGGGATTGGCCGGGAAATGTGCGCGAATTGGAGAATTTTATCGAACGGGCCATGATTTTGTCTTCCGGAAAAGAGTTGAATATCGATCCCTTGCTGGAAAATGAGGATAGGGCGCAGTATGTTGGGAAGTCAGAAATCCCTGGACAGGAGCAGCCCTTCCCTGACCTGGATACTGTCACTGCCCGCCATATACGCAAAGCCCTGGCCCTGGCCGGGGGCAAGATAAGCGGGGCTGGGGGAGCGGCGGAATTATTGGGAATACACCCCAATACCCTTAGGCAGCGCATGGACAAATTGGGGATTGAATACAAGCGCGGTTCCGGTAAAAGGGGATAAAGAAGACTTTCTTTCCGCACAATTTGAAAATGCTTGTACTTTTTCAGCTCTCTACAGTAACCCTGGCGTGATCGTATCCTTGCATCCCTTCCAGGATCGCCCGGGGGCCGCAGGAAAGCGGGATATTGTTCAGCTCCGCCTGTTTGCAGGATTGCCAGAATCCGGCCGGAAGTTGTTCCAGTAACTCTTCCAGGCGCTGCCTGGACAGCAGGATTCCCTTTCGCAGGATCTTGGGTCCTATTTCTGGCACCAAGAGGTTAAATAATTTCAGTTTGATAGGTCCCCTGGAGTGGTCCTCGGTGCTGTCCGGGTGCCCGCTCTGGTGTTCGGAGATGGACCCGCGCATTGGGGCGTAGGGACTGTTTACCCGCATGCAGGCGCCCATGAAGCCTGGCATGGCACCTGAGAGGGTTAGGGTGGAATTTTTCGTACTAACAGGGGTTTGAAGGTCGTCCACCGGATTGCGGTTTAAAAAGATAGTGCTGATCCTCTCCTGGATGGTATCCTGTTCCAGGTTAAAATCCAGTAGCAGGATATTTTGTATGCTCCTGCCCAGTTGAATCTCTATGTGAACTCCCTCTCTCAAGACAAAGTACCAGGAAGTGAGACCCTGGGAGGTGGTTTGAAAAAAGATCTCTGCTGGCGTGGTTGGAGTGTCTGCATTGAATTGCAAGTTGCTGTATCCTGTTTTTGGCTAGAGGTGTAGAAAATTTTGATTGGCCGAGGGATGCCTGTAAAATAAATTGTCCATGGTGATAAACCCTCTGGCGGCCAAGTATGTTGTGCCGCCAGAGGGGCTTTGTACAGGATCCTACCAATTGTATACAGAATCCAGTTCTTCATCCGATATGTCAAAGCTCTGGTTGTGGGGCTCCAGCTTCTCCCTCTTGAAATAGCGGGGAAGACGGTCGTGGGCTGCATTAAACCCCGCCCGCTTGTTAAAGTCCCGCTCGTTGGAGAGGATGGATTTGCCCAGTCCGTTTACATCTTCAGCAGTCAACTGCAGGCCGTAACAGGCGTTGATCATGTCGATAAGCGCCTGGAAGGTATCGGATTGGTCCAGGATAGCGAAGGCGATGAACAGGCACATGCCGGTAGCGTCCACCGCTGCGGTGGCAATCTGCAGGTCCCGGGAGAGATCCACTTGCCCGGAACTGCCCAAGGGGTCCACGCTGCCACCCACCTGGAGCAGGTTCGAGGTTACTGCGTAGCCGGCGGTATGGTCCGCACCCATGGTGGTGGTGGCGTAGGTTACTCCCTGGCCCTTGACTGTCCTGGGATCGTAGGCGGGCATGGATTGGCCCTTGACTACGGGGGCCCTTTCCAGGCCGTAACACTTGGCAGTGGTTTCCGCCCCGCTACCCAGGATGCGTCCCAGCGGAGTGCCCTTTCCGGCTTCGTGTACCAGGTTGATAGCTCCTTCCGCGTCTCCGAATTCGATAACCCCGGCTTCCATGGCCACTCCTATGGCAGCACCCATCTCGATGGTGTCGAATCCGTAGTCGTCGTCCAAAAAATCCAGCTTGGCTATGGAGTCCAGGTCGCAAATATCGCAATTTCCTCCGTGGGACCAGACTGTTTCGTATTCCGGCTGTTTGGTGACAAAATTGCCGTCTTTGTCCAGAAAATCCCCGGAACAGGCTATTACGCAACCTCGATGGCAGCCATGCGATGTGCGTCCGCCCCTGCTGGATTCAAGTTCAGCCAGGGATTCCCCGCTGATTTTTTCCGCATTGTTGTACTGGCCGGTTTGAAAGTTGTAAGTGGGGTATCCGCCCGCTTCGTTGACTACATTGGTAAGTACGTTGGTGCCGTAGGCAGGGAGTCCCTGCCCGGTGACGGCGTGTTCCTTCAATCCCTGAGTGAAGCGTTTGTTTGCCTCCTTGAACTTTTCCTGGTCCTGGGGCTGGAGCATAGTGGTTCCGTCTCCGTCCAGCAGGATGGCCTTGATTTTCTTGGATCCCATAACTGCGCCCACTCCGCCTCGTCCGGCGTGTCTGCTGGGCCTGTCCTCCGGGTCCGTAATCGCCACCGTGGAATTGGCCATACGCATTTCACCTGCAGTGCCGATGCTGATCATGCAGCCCTTTTTGGTGTACTCTTCCTTGAACTTGTCCATGAGCTGATAGTTGGTCAGCATGCGCACGCTATCATCCTCTTGGATCTTGACTCCGTCCTTGGATATGCGCACGACAAACAGGGAATCCTTGCTTGCTTCCCCTTCCAGGACTATGGCTGCGTACCCGAGCTTGGCCAGTACTTGTGCCCCCTGTCCGCCGGAATTGGCTTCCTTGATGGTTCCGGTGAGCGGGCTCTTGCAACCTACCGAGATCCTGCCTGAATTCACCGCTGCCGTGCCGCTGAGCAGGCCGGGTGCGATTACCAGCTTGTTTTCCGGGCCCAAGGGGTGGCAGTCCGCCGGCACCTCCTGGTTGATCAGGGCGGAAGTCAGTCCCCTGCCTCCCATGCCTGCGTAATCGCCAAGAGATTCCTCTTTGTATTGGGGT
>JGI1684J13235_1000672_pt1 | contig 12509 bp, 9 predicted proteins | sample PonA232FremontCA_2_FD_13235 | JGI IMG/M metagenome (IMG submission 13235) | reverse complement strand
CTATACTTGTTCATGATAGGTAATCCTCCTTAGTTTGGGCTGTGGGGTTTTATTACCCCATAGCCTAACTGGGAGTTACCTATGTTTCAACGAATTACACCCTATCATAGAAGAATTGAGTATAAGATACTGCTGAGACTTACCTCTTTTCCCCGCCCCAAAAATATACGTACTTGTTAAATCTAGTACCCCTTGATTTTGTACAGCAAAAATTATAAAATAGCTTCACTGTTAGAAGTATGATGACTAATATCATATAACAAGCGCTGAAAAGGAGAAAGTATGGCTAAAGAAGAGAATGAAAAATTTCATACGAAGCCAGTAAGTGACAGGGTTGCTGATTATTTGATAACGAAAATTCGCAATAAAGATTTTCAACCTGGAGAAAAATTACCTTCGGAGGATGATTTGGCAGAAAAACTTGGCGTTAGTCGAGTTGCGATAAGGGAATCGCTACAGAAACTACAAGTCGCCGGAATTATTGAAAAACAACATGGCAGAGGTAGCTATGTAAATGAAAACTTTTCTTTAAAAATATTAGAAAATATAATCCCGTTAATATTGACTACCGCTGATGCAAAGATACTAGAGCTTCTTGAGGCAAGGCGTTTTATAGAGATAGGTACAGCTGGAATGGCGGCGGAGAAAGCGGTTAATGATCAGTGTGTTGAAATTAGAAAACTCCTAGATGATATGGTTCAGGCTAGAGAGTCCAATGAGGTTGAGAAGTTTTCTGAGTTGGATCTTGAGTTTCATTTGAGAATTGCTGAATTGTCGGAAAATGAAGTTCTATATACATTGCTTCGGATATTAAAAGAACTGATTATTGAACAATTGCATGTAATTCTGGAGGTTCCGGGACGCGCGGATATGTCATTAAAAATGCATAAAAGTATTTGTGAAGCTATCGAAAATGGTGATAGGCAGCGCGCGGAAAATTTAATGAGTAAACATCTAAGAAATGCTGAGAATGACTACGAGGAAAATAAAGGCCAGATTGGTAAAAAACTTTCAGGAGTATGAGAAGAAAAGAAAGCTTTAACAATTCCCTACAACAAAGGAGGTGATTATGTTAGCCATTTCTAACACAAGCAATATATGAACATTCTCCTCAAAAATATCTCTAATTTGGAGGTAAAAAAATGTGCTTAAAAAAAGGTTCGAAAATAACTTTTACGTTAATCGTAGTTTTATTACTAACATTAGCTTTATTCACAAATGTTAGCGCTGCTGAAAAGGAAATTTTACGGGCAACTGCGGTAACTCCCGGTAGGCTTACCCCAGGCCACATGTCCGGCTCGGCTGCGGCTAGGGTCTCCGGTGCTGTTTATGATTGGTTGGTTAGGGTAAAACCAGGAACTATGGAAATCAAACCTGAACTTGCCAAATCTTGGCAAGTTTCTTCAAATGGAAAGAACTGGACTATCCACTTGAGAGAAGGGGTTAAGTTTCATGACGGGAGTAAGTTTACTGCTGAAGATGTAATATACACAGTTGAGCGTGCATTAGATCCAGATGTTGGGCACGCACTAAAAGAGAATTTTGAAGCTATTGCTGAAATCAAAAAAATAGATGAATATACGATTGAATTTAAGTTGAAGGAACCAAACGCAAAGTTCATGCACGTTTTTACTGATTATAATTCTGCCATTTTAAGCTCCTCCTATGATTATGCAGAGTTGGGTGATACAAAACCTATGGGTACAGGACCTTTTGAGGTAGAATCAATAGAACCTACCGAGTCTGCTATTTTAGTAAAAAATACTGATTATTGGGTTGAAGGCACACCTAATGTTGATGAAATACATTGGAGTTTCGTACCAGATAAAACGACCCAACTACAGATGCTTAGAACTGGTGCTGTAGACATGGCTATGGAGATTACGCCTCAAGATGTAGCAATGCTTAGGGGCGTAAAAGGTGTTGAGGGAAAACATATGCAAGGTACTACTCAGATAGTTTTATATATGAATGTTAATGAAGAACCCTTTGAGGACAATAGGGTAAGGCAAGCTTTAAAGTATACGTTAGACAATGAACAAATTATTAAGTCTGCTTATGGGCTTTTATATGACCAAGTTGAGGGCAAAGTAACTGTCAATGAGAGTCCACTTGCGCCAGTATATCCTGAATACAATAAGATAGAGGAAAGGGAAAGGGACATCCAAAAAGCTAAAGAATTATTGGAAGAAGCAGGGTATGGGGATGGGTTAGAGCTTACACTTTACTACGCCTCAAATTATCGAGTAGGACCAGAATTTGCTTTGGCCCTCCAGCAGATGGCAAGACCGGCGGGAATTAATATCGAATTGGTTGGGGTACCTAGGGATATTTATTTGTCAAAACATTGGAGGAACGTCGATTTTGGTATAACCGGCTGGGGTAATAGAGCAGACCCTGTTACAATACTCAGATTGGCTTACAAGTGCGATGCTCCTTGGAATGAAAGTCACTTCTGCAATGAAAAATTGGATAAACTAGTAGAGGAAGCAGCAGAGGAAACGAGTCTTGAGGAAAGAAAACAGATATATAAAGAGATCCAAGAGGTTTTTCAGAAAACTGGTCCGGTAGTTACTGTCAACATTGGTCGATGGCACGGATTAAATGATAGTGTCAAAGACTATAAGGAGGCTGCTCCTTTTGTGGGAGATTGGCGGTATGTGACACTCACTGGTGATCGCAATACCTACAATCCTAGTGAAGAGAAATAGTGATAGTTTATAACGCTGCTTCCCCTCCCAATTAGGGGAAGCAGCGGTAATTTTAAACGTGATAAAAGAGAGCAAAAAATGTTAGAATATATTGCTAAAAGAATATCTTTTATGGCTTTAAGCCTTCTTGTTACTTCCTTAATTATTTTTCTATTATTAGAAGTTATGCCCGGTGACGTGGTGAAAATAATGTTAGGGCAACATGCTACGGAAGAAGCAGTTTCTTCTTTAAGAGCAGAATTGGGATTAAATAGACCATTGCATATTAGATACCTCTCTTGGATAAATAATTTACTTCATGGTAACCTAGGGGAATCTATGTACATGGAGGGTGTAAAAATAGCCCCACTTGTGATAAGGCGCGCAAGGAATTCCGCATTATTGGCAATTGCCTGTCTTTTTATATTTGTTCCCATTTCTTTAATTTTTGGGGCTTTAGGAGGTCTAACAGATTCAAAAATAGCGGAGGTTTTTATCTCGATTACGGGGTTATTTGCTTTATCCATACCTTCTTTTGTTACGGGTATTTTTTTAATCTACATTTTTTCTGTAGCCCTACCTCTATTACCTGCCTCAAGTAATATCCCCCCCGGAACTAGTATTTTTCAAAATCTTGAAAGTTTAATTTTACCCGCGGTAAGTGTCAGCTTAGTAATGTTCGGCTATGTCGCTCGCATGACGCAGTCGAGCATGGAAGATGTGCTGCAATCAGATTACATTAGAACAGCTCGCTTAAAAGGAATCCCGGATAAGTATGTTATATATAAACACGCTCTTAAAAATGCTTTGTTGCCTTCCATTACGGTTATAGGTATGAATATTGGTTGGCTATTTGGCGGTCTAATTGTTGTGGAGAAATTATTTGGTTACCCGGGGATAGGTTACTTGCTTGTAATGGGCCTTCAATCTCGAGATATACCTTTAGTTGAAGTAATTATGTTGTTCATTGTGACGATATATTTATTGGCCAATTTTATTACCGACCTTAGTTACTCAATTTTGGACCCCAGAGTTGAAATAACCAAAGCAGAATGATTTTCACGAGTTTATCCAAATATGAAAAATACTATCAAAAAATACTTTAAAGATAAATTCTCGAGCAAGTTTTTGGTTAAGATAAAAAATTCCCCTAGTGGGATAATTGGATTAATTTTAGTTACCTTCTGGATATTAATGGTGATTTTTGGTCCTATGATAGCTCCTTATGATGCCACAAGAATGAATCTTGCAGATGCTTATCAATCACCAAATACGGAGCATCTACTAGGTACGGATAGATATGGAAGGGATATGCTTAGCAGAACCATTATAGGTAGTAGAACTATTATGACTACGGCATTTGGTATAGCTGTGATATCTACAGTTTTAGGTATTGGTATAGGCTTTACTGCAGGTTATTTTGGTGGGTTAATAGATGAAGTAATAATGAGGTTCATGGATATTTTAATGTCTATCCCTTCTTTGCTTTTGGCAATGGTTATGTTGGGGATAGTTGTTACTCCTGGTATTTTTAGTGTGATATTAATTATCTCAATTGTTTATTCTCCAAGAACTGCTCGTGTAGCAAGGAGTGCTTTATTAGAGTATAAAAGTGAGGAATTTGTGGATGCTGCAAGAATTAGAGGCGAATCCTTTTTCTATATAGTATTCGGTGAAATTTTTCCCAACACGATAGCACCTTTGATCGTCGAAGGTACCGCAAGGTTTGCTTATAGCATAATGACTGTTGCCTCGCTTGGGTTTTTGGGTGTGGGGCTTCGCCCTCCCACCCCTGATTGGGGACTTATGGTAGCAGAAAATCAAGATTCAATTTTTCTCGCTCCTTGGACAGTAATAGTTCCAGCATTAGCTATTTCTTCTTTAGTTGTAGGGGCTTCACTTTTTGCCGATTTCATGGATAAATATTTGAGAAAGGTGTAAACCAGTGAATCCTGATAAGAAATTACAACCTGATAAGAGTCCTATACTGGAGATTCGTAACTTAACTGTAAATTATTCCACCTTGGAAGGTGAGCTAAGTGCTATAAGGGATCTTAGCTTGAAAATATATCCTCAGGAGACTCTTGGATTAGTAGGAGAATCTGGCTGTGGAAAAAGTACCCTTGCATTTTCGATTTTAAACTATCTTGGTAAAGACGGATATATTTGTAATGGAGATATAATATTTTCTGGCGAGGAATTAACAAATAAGTCTAAAGAAAAGTTCCGTTCCATTCAATCAAACCATATTTCTATGGTCTATCAAAACCCCTCATCCGCATTGAACCCAGTCTTGAAGGTGGGAGAACAAATAGCGGAAGTGCCTCACTTTAAAAAGAATGCTTCAAAGGAAAAGAGTTTAAGCGAAGCTATAAATATGCTGGAAAGTATGAATGTTCCAGACCCAGAAGACGTAGCGGACCGCTACCCTCATCAATTAAGTGGTGGAATGAAACAGAGAGTGTGTATTGGTATGGCACTATTGAGCGAACCCTCGTTGCTAATCCTTGACGAGCCCACTACTAACTTAGATGTTACTACGGAGCAAGTAATTTTAGATCTAATACAAAAACTTAAAGAGCAATATGAGGTTGCATTACTGTATATCTCACATGATTTAGGGGTTGTCATGGAAGTTGCAGATAGGGTTGGCATAATGTATTTGGGAAAGCTAGTTGAAGAAGGGTATGAACAAGATATTAGCCTTTCTCCTGTTCACCCTTATACACAAGGGTTAATAGGGTGTGTCCCTGAAATTGGCATTGCCAAAGAGGACGCCCGTTTGAGTTCAATCCCTGGAAATGTTCCCTCTTTAACAGATATTCCTAATGGGTGTATATTTCATCCCCGTTGTTCATTTAGTAAACCTGAATGTTCTCATCAAGTACCAGAACTAAAAATAGGAGAAGGCAATAATCATGCAGTTGCTTGTTTAAGGAAAGAGGAAATAGCAGAAGAAAGCGTTAGTAAGAAAAAATTAGCAAGAGGTCAAATAAGGGGGGGGTACGAGAGAGAGTCGACAGCGAAACAAAATGATATATTATTAGAGGTTAAAAAGCTTAAAAAGTATTTTAAAAATGGGGATACTGTCAAAGCTGTAGATGGAATAGATTTGGATATCTCCACATCGAGCACACTAGGTGTTGTAGGGGAAAGTGGGTGTGGAAAGACAACATTAGCTAGAACCATTATCGGACTCTTAAGCCCAACTGCAGGGGAAATTTATTTTGACGACGAGGATATCACACTACCTTGGCATCGAAGAGGTCAAGAAGTGCTCAATAGTATGCAAATGGTTTTTCAAGACCCAGAGGGCACCCTGAACCCGACCAAAAAGGTTAAGGATATTATCGGTCGTACTATAAAAATAAAGGAGGGTATTAGCAAAAATAAGGCTGAAAAAAGGGTATTAGAAATGTTGGAAAAGGTAAATTTAGGGTCTGAGTTTATGAACCGAGCACCTTCTCAAATGAGTGGGGGGCAGAAACAACGTGTAGCCATAGCTAGGGCTTTTGCAGCAAATCCTGATCTCGTAATTGCTGATGAACCAACTTCTAGCTTGGATGTATCCGTACAGGCCTCGGTATTAAATCTCCTATTAGGGTTGCAAAACGATATCCAGGCATCCTATCTATTTATTTCACATGACTTAAACGTGGTACATTATTTGAGCGATTTTATCGCGGTCACTTATTTAGGAAAAGTCTGTGAATATGGTACAAAAGAGGAGGTATTTAGCCCTCCCTATCATCCTTACACGGAGGCCTTAATTTCTGCTGTACCGGTTCCAAACCCTAATGTAGAGCGAAAACATATCAGGTTGAAGGGAACGACGCCAAGTGCTATAAATCCTCCCCTAGGATGCCGATTCAATACACGTTGTCCTAGAAAAAAAGGATCCATTTGCGAAAATAAACCCCCTCCAACTCGAAAGGATAGCGAAAGCCATGAGATTAATTGTCACATTGACTTGAACGAATTGAGGGAAGTTGATCCTGTTGTGAAATCTGAATAAGTATATTTATTCTAAGGTGAATATTTAAATTATGTAGTGGAATTCTAACGATTTTTTATAATTAAAATTTACTTGAGGAGGTTCACATGGATAAAAGTGATTTAGGTTTTGAGTCGTTGTCAATTGTTGGGGGCTATGGCAAGGAAGAAACTATTGAAAAAGATGCTATATCTGTACCTCTTTTTCAAACTATAGCTCATCCATATAAAGATTCCCTTGAAGCAGCAAATATTTATGATCCGGAAGACGAAATGGATGGATTTATTTATGGTAGAACCGATAACCCAACTAACGACGTTCTGCAAAAGAGATTAGCTGACCTAGAAGGGGGGGAGGCCGCTATGGCTACTTCCTCAGGTATGGGAGCCATATCTTTAGTAGCTTTAAGCTTATTAGACAAAAATAGCGAAGCAGTATTTTCAAATAAACTTTACGCTAGGTCCTTTCAGTTATTTAATGACGTTTTGCCGAATTTTTCAGTTAATTCTAATGTAGTGGAAAACCCGGACGAAATAAAAGAATGGGAGAAGGCAATAACAGAAAATACTAAATTTCTTTTTGTAGAGACTCCGAGTAACCCGGGCCTATTCATTGCTGATTTAGAGCAATTAGCTGAACTAGCAGACAGTAAAGATGTACTTTTAATAGTTGATAATACTTTAGCTACACCCGCACTCCAAAAACCACTTGAACTAGGAGCTGATATAGTAGTTGAATCTACCTCGAAATATCTAAATGGAACGGCTACCGCTTTAGGTGGGGCCATAATTGGAAGTGAGGATTATATTTCTTCGTTGCGGACCGGGATGATGAGAAGGTTTGGTCCCTCTGCATCACCGTTTAACGCTTGGCTTACCTTATTAGGTATGGAAACTTTGTCTTTGAGAATGAAGAAACACTCGCAAAATGCAATGAAGGTCTCTAGACATTTAGCAAATCATCCCAAAATAAAAAGAGTGAATTATCCTGGTTTGGAGTCACATCCGCAACACACAATTGCTTCAAGGCAAATGGAGGATTTTAGCGCTCTTATGTCTTTTACGCTGTGTGAAGGGGGTCGGGAGAGCGCCTTCAAGTTCCTCGATGCGCTTGAGATGATACCCAATGTTACACATGAAGGATGTACTAGAACCATTATATGTCATCCGCCCAGTACAAATTTCGCCGACTTGACAGATAAAGAAAAGGCTGAAGCAGATATTCCTGAGACTTTGATAAGGTTGTCCGTAGGCATAGAAGACATCGAAGATATAATAGATGATCTGGATCAGGCTCTTAATTCCATATAATAGGAGGGAGCTATGGATTTTAACAACGAATCTATCTTTAAGCAGAGACCAAAATTTCAACTTCTTACAGAAAAACAACTAGATAGGATCCATAAATCAGCTATTGAGGTGCTAGAAAGAACCGGGGTAGAAATAGGTTCAGAGAGGGCAAAACAGTTATTATCGGATGAGGGTGCAAGAGTCGTAAAAAAAGATCGAGTTAAAATACCCTCACATTTGGTCGAAAAATCTTTAAGTACCGCTGGCAGAAAACTTGTTCTTCATAATCGCGATGGGGATCGCAGTTTGCTTCTTGAAGGTGATAATGTATACTTCGGGCCTGGGTCTGAGACACCATATACCATGGACCTAGAAAGTGGTAAAAGGCGGGAAGCGGTAAAAAAAGACGTGGTAAATGCGGCTCGAGTAATAGACTCATTACCGAATATTGATTTTGCGATGTCTTTTGCGCTTGCTTCTGATATTAAGGAAGACGTTGCAGACTTCTACCATTTTAAAGCCATGGTGAAAAACACTATAAAGCCAATAATATATACAGCTTGGGGTTTAGATGGTTTAGAAAAAATACACAGGATCGGGAGAATCGTAGCGGGAGGACAGGAAGAATTAAAAGAAAATCCATTTATGTTATTGTATATTGAGCCTATTTCTCCGTTACAACACCCCAAGGAGGATACGATCGATAAATTGTTTTATTGTGTGGAAAACGATTTACCGGCTATGTATGTACCAGCACCCTCTATCGGAGGTACCTCTCCCATAACCCCTGCAGGAGGGTTTGTATTAAATACTGCTGATTACCTGGTAGGGCTGGTATTAAGCCAGATAATAAATCCTGGCTATACACTTATTTACGGCGGCGGACCTACCACACTTGATATGAAAACAAGCAATTTTTGCTATGGGGCCCCGGAAACATTTTTAGGGAGAGCTATAAGGAAAGAAATTGCTGCTTATTATGATATACCGGTATTTAGCACCGGCGGTTGCACTGATGCAAAGGAGATTGATGCACAGGCAGGTGCAGAAGCAGCCAATAGTTTACTCATGACTGCAATGAGTGGGGCCAATCTTATTCATGATGTAGGCTATATGGATTCTGGCATGACATCTTCGTTAGAGTTTTTAACAATCTGTAATGATATTATTGGTTCAATAAAAAGAATACTGAATAACGTCGAAGTTTCAGAAGAAACACTGGCAGTCGATCTAATAGATGAAACTGGTCCCGGTGGCACTTTTTTAAATACTCAACATACTGTTGACAGGTTCAAGGAACGAATTTGGTCTCCAGAAATCATTGAAAGGGATAGTTACGATGGCTGGGCTGGACGAGGGAAGCCTTCTCTCAAAGAAAAGGCAAATAATAAAGTTCAAGGTATAATTAATGATCAAGAGCCGGAGAAGTTGACACCAGATAAGATAAAGGAGATTGATAAAGTAGAGTAGGAAATCTCAGGAACATTTAGATTAAATAGAAGGTGGAAGCATGGACGTAGAAGAACAAGTGTTCAGGTTTGTTAAAGACTTTAAGTTGGAAAATGTACCTGCTGAAGTGAAGAAGAAGGTAACTTTATGTGCTCTAGACAGTCTAGCTGCCCTGATTTCTGGTAGGCACCAAAAAGTAGCAAAAGTAACCGCAAAATACGCTGAGAATAATTGGCCAGAGGGTCATTCTACCATAATTTCTAGCGGAGAAACTTCGAGCTGTAAAGGTGCTGCATTTGCGAACGCTTATGCTGCCAACGCTCTTGATATAGATGATTGTGGCCTTTACACAAAGGGACACCCAGGCGCTCAATTATTATCCCTAACCTTGGCTATAGCAGAAAATAAAGATCTAAACGGCAAGGAGTTTTTGTCGGATTTAATAGTCGGTTATGAAATTGCCCATAGAGTGGGTAGATGCTGGCATAACTATTATGACGTTTACAGAGCCGGTGGGTCTTGGGGGTCGATTGTTTGCTGCGCTTTAGCATCGAAGCGTTTTAATCTGAACAAAGAAGAGTTTCTAAGCGCGCTGGGGATAGCAGAATATCATGCACCATATATCCCAGTTATGAAGGCTGTAAGTAGCCCGAAAATGGTAAAGCATGGCATAGGATTGGGACCTTTAAATGGTATTATGTCCGCGGAGCTTGCAAAATTAGGTTTCACTGGAACCCCAACTATGCTTTTTAGGGATGAATACAAAAAATGGTTTACTGACTTAGGAACTAATTATATCGTTGAAAAAGGAATAAATTGGAAGGAATATTGTTCGTGCGCCTGGACTCACCCTGCTTTAGATGCAGTCACTAAGATAATGACAAATCATGAGTTTTTCCCCGAAGACGTAAAAAAAATTGAAGTTGAGACCTTTAATGAAGCATCGAAACTTGGAACAGACATACCCGAAACTGCAGAAGAAGCTCAATTTAACCTTGCTTGGCCCATAGCTTCTTTGATTATACATGAGAAGGTTGGTCCGGATCAAGTGAGTGGGGAGGGGTTATTAAATGAGGATACTATTAACTTAGCTAACAAGATTAATTTGAAGGAATCTGATAAGCTAACTAGAGCATACCATATGGCAACAAAGGGTGAAGAGGAGGGCATGTTTGGAAGTTCAGTAGAAATAAGAATGAATAATGGAGAAGTGTACGATTCAGGGGTTGTTGAAGGAAATTTAAAATACCCACAACCTGGGTGGAGTAAAAAGAGAGTAAAGAATAAATTTATTGAACTGACAAGCAATGTAGTTGGCACAAGAAATGCAAAAAAAATGACAGAATTAATATTTAGTTTATCCAACATTGAATCTGTAGAGGAAATAACCTCAAGAGCAAGCAGACGCTAAAGCCCAATCGAGCAAAATAAGTTCAAAATATTGGATTGGCAGTGAAATCATTGTTACTTGTTGAAAAGCTTAAGCGCCCCTAAAAAAATAAAAACCAATAGTTATTACAATACCAAGTGGTTTTCAAATTTATTGTATATGTTTAACAAAAAGCTCGCAATCGAGTTACTTAAGAGGGGGGTTGATGAGGCTGACCCTTATAAGGCCATCAATAGTAGTTTCAGTATTCAAAACAATAACTTATCTATTAAGGATCATTCAATTAATTTAGGGAAAATCTCAAAAATCTCCCTCATTTCAGTAGGAAAAGCTTCTGTACCCATGGCACAGGCCGTTTCGGGTAGATTAGAAATAGATAAAGGTCTCATTCTAGCAACTGAAGGTTCTTCTGACCCTGATCTGGATTCGATCGAGTTTTATAAAGGGTCTCATCCTATACCAAGTAAAAAGAACTTAGAAGCAAGTAAACATATACTGGATTTATGCGAAAAAATTGGCAAGGATGAAATAGTTCTTCTCCTCATCTCGGGAGGGGGGTCTGCTCTGCTTTCTTATCCTGCAAAAGATATACCGCTTTCGGATCTCCAAAAGATCACCGATATGCTATTAAATTCAAGTGCAGGAATCAGAGATATAAATAAAGTAAGGAAACATATCTCACAGTTAAAAGGTGGAAAGCTCGCAAAGGTTATTTCACCAGGGAAATCTATCTCACTCATTTTGTCTGATGTTGTCGGGGATGATTTAGAAGCTATCGCTTCTGGCCCCACCACGCCCGATCCTACTACTTATACAATGGCAAAATCCTCATTACTGGAACAAGATTTGTGGCATTCCTCGCCTAAATCTATAAAAAACCTTATATTGCAAGGAGAAAGGGGGTACAGGGAGGAAACCGTGAAAGAGGATCTTAACAATTGCTTAAATATAATTATAGGTAATAACCGCACAGCTGTAGAGGGTGTTGAAAAGGCCTGCGTGGAGAGAGGTCATGATAGTTTGATAATTTCTACCCAGATAGAGGGAGAAGCCAAAGACGTTGGTTACGTTCATGCAGCTATTTCAAAAGAGATTCAAGATTTTGGGTCTCCGGTAGCACCTCCGGTAATTGTTTTGTCTGGAGGTGAACTAATTGTTAGTGGTTCGAGTGTTTCTAATAAATTGGGGGGACCTAATCGTGAGTTTGTTCTGGGGGCAGCAACTAAAATACGAAATAAAAAAAATGTAGTAATAGCTGCTATTGATACTGATGGAATTGACGGGAAGGGAAAATCTGGTGCAGTAGCCACTGGGAACACAGTTAACCTTATCAACAAATCGCCATCATACTATTTTAAAAAGCACAATACTCAGGAATGTTTTGATAATATTAACTCTTCTATAGATTTGGGGGAAACAGGCACGAATGTAAATGATCTTCGGATTATGTTAATCGGCGAATAAGTTGGAGTTTTTTGAAAGCTAAACTGGACTTTTTTACTTTTAACAGAAAAATGTAAGCAATTTATGAAAACGCTCAAAAAATTAAATCAAAAGGTCGCCAACCTCCAGCCCGAGGGGGCTTACGAAGTACTTGCCCGGGCCAACGAACTGGAAAACAGCGGCCGGGAGGTCATCCACCTGGAGATAGGTCAGCCGGACTATTCGACCTTTCCCAACGTAACCCTGGCCGGGAT
>JGI1684J13235_1000671_pt1 | contig 12516 bp, 10 predicted proteins | sample PonA232FremontCA_2_FD_13235 | JGI IMG/M metagenome (IMG submission 13235) | reverse complement strand
CGGCTGACCTACTACGGAAACCGGGTGAAGTTTTCTCACCCGCACCTGGACCTTTACCTCTTCACTAAAAGATTTCTCGGAGAGGAAGTACAAAATTGTCAGCTAAATACGATAGAACGGTCGGTTCTTGGAATAGAGAGGGATTTTGACGTCCCAAGTCGTCTGGTTCCCGACTTCTACAAAACTTACAGGGAAAGTGGCAATCCCGGTCCACTGCTCCCGATACTTTCCCATCACAGACAGGACATGCTGAGCCTGGCCGAACTTTTCCAGAAAATTACCGAGGTAACTCTGGATGGAAGTAAGTAACGTAATCGAAGGTTTGAAGGAACAGAGCTGGTACGAAGGCCAAATGGAGCACGTCGAACTCCTGCCGGCCCAGGGGGCCGAGTACGGTGATGCCAGCTTTGACGAAAGGATAAAAGATTTTCTGGACTCACGGGGAATTGATTTGTTCTCGCACCAGGCAAGAGCGATAAACCTGATAAAAGAGGGAAGGAACGTAATTATCACTACCCCCACTGCCTCGGGGAAGACCCTGGCTTTCAACGTACCCGTCATGGATCGAATGTTGAATCAATCGGAAAGCCGGGCTCTTTACCTTTACCCAACGAAAGCCCTGTCTCGAGACCAGCTTCAGACTATAAAAGAAATGGAAGCGGCTCTTGACCTGGAGCTGGAGTCTCGTGTTTACGATGGTGATACCCCCCGAGGAGCACGCCCGAAAATCAGAAAGGAGTCCCGAATCATAATCAGCAATCCCTACGGGATCCATCACTACCTGGAATGGCACCACAAGTGGCGGGATTTTTTCCAAAATCTTGATTACGTTGTTTTGGACGAGGTACATAGCTACCGGGGCGTATTTGGGTCGAACGTTGCCATGGTAATAAGAAGGTTGAAGCGGATTCTGGAACACTACAATTCCAATCCTCAGTTCGTATTGTCTTCGGCCACTATAGCAAATCCACTGGAGCATGCAGAAAAACTTATCGGGGAAAGTTTTTCCCTGGTAGCAGAGGATACATCTTTTCAAGGAAATAAACACTTTATCTTCTGGAACCCTTTAAGCAATCCGGATAATTCAGCCCACAACCAGACGAGTAAACTGGTTTCCTACCTGGTCAATAATGATCTCCAGACGCTCTGTTTTACTCTTTCCCGCCGAATGGCTGAACTGATCGCGGACTGGAGCTCGGGACGAACTGAGGAGGCAGTTCGAGCCTACCGCGCCGGCTACAGGCCCGAGGAAAGGCGAGAAATTGAAAAGGAGCTACGGGAAGGCGAGCTAAGAGGGGTTGCGGCTACTAACGCGCTTGAACTGGGGATTGATATCGGCGGACTCGATGCGGTAGTTATATCGGGTTACCCGGGTACGATTACCTCCAGTTGGCAGCAGGCCGGAAGAGCCGGCCGGGGAGACGAGGACTCTCTGGTCGTACTTGTCGGCTTCGAAAACCCGCTGGATCAGTATTTTCTCAAGCATCCGCGAGAGTTTTTCGAACGGGACAACGAACGGGCGATAGTGGATACGGAGAATCCGAACATCACCATGGGACACCTTGCCTGTGCTGCGACGGAGTTACCGGTTCTAGATGACGAATTTCTGGGAGAAAATTACTCGGCAGAAATGGAATCGCTCGTAAAACAGGGGGTCTTGCAGGAAACACCGAACGGAGCAATGTTTGTTGGTGATTTCAGAGCCAGCGCCGCAGTTAACCTCGACAACATAAGCAATTCGACTATAAAGGTTATCCACAACGGGGATTTGCTGGAGACCATGGACGTGGAGCAAGCTTACAGAGAGGCTCACGAAAACGCCACCCTGCTTCACCAGGGAAGAAAGTATCTAGTTAAGGATCTTGACCTGGAGGAAAGAGTTGCGAGAGTGAGCTGGGAGGAAGTTGATTACTTTACTCAGTCTGCTTCCCGGACGAAGCTCGAGGTCGAAGCGCAGGAATCAGTGAATAAATTCAAAGACGTAACTACTAAATTCGGACGTGTATCAGTGTCTGAGCTGTACACGCACTTCAAGGAGAAGAAATACGATCGGGTAATTGGGGTTCATCCTCTGGATCTGCCGCCACTTGAATTTGAGACGGAAAGTAGCTGGTTCAGAGTGCCGGAAGAAATACTAACCTCGGTCGAGGATAAAGGTCTGGATCCGGAGGGAGGTTTGCACGCGGTCGAACACGCCTTAATCTCAATAACTCCCTTTTACGCGATGTGTGATCGTTGGGACATTGGAGGATTTTCCACCCGGCAACACGTAGAAGGTGGGGGAGCAGTTTATATCTACGACGGGTACGAAGGCGGTATAGGGATAACCGAGGAAGTGCACGAAATTTTGGACGAGTTACTCGAAAGCACCCTGGAGCTTATCGACGATTGTGACTGCGACGAGGGCTGTCCCTCTTGTATCTACTCGCCTAAATGCGGCAACGACAACGAACCACTGGATAAACGGGCGGCAATTTTCATACTGAAAGAACTCGGGAAGCGTTTTGGTTACAGTTAAAGTGTGGCAGGAAGGTCCGGCTGGATAATTAGTTATCCCGCCCCGATTTCTTGGAGCGGGATAATAAGGATCACATGGTATTAACCAGTATCCCTGCCGTAATCCTGGAACTTGTCCGCCAGAACCTCCAGTTCCTCTTGGTCCAGTGGCTCCGGAGAGATACCGGTGCTCAATACCCTATAATAGATTCTGGCCAGCTCTTCGATCAGTCCAGCAGCCTCGTAGGCGCTTTCTAGGTCACTTCCTACCGCGAGAGCGCCGTGCTTCTCCAGCAGGACGCCGTTTCTATCGCCGATAGCATCTATGGCGGCATGCGCGATCTCTTCCGTGCCATAAGTGGCGTATTCGGCGATCGGTACTTTGTCCCCGATGTTGGCAATTAGATAATAAATTGGCGGGATGCTTTTCCCCAGAGTCGCGATTGTCGATGCAAACGGGGAATGAGTGTGAACGACTGCGTTGACGTCTTTTTTATTCTTATGAATTAACGTATGCATCGGGGTCTCCGATGACGGTTTCGTTCCATCGCTGTCGAGAAGTTTCCCGGAGTAGTCTACTTTGGGTACCTGCTCCGGTCTTATCTCCCTGTAAGGTACGCCCGACGGTGAGATGAATACGTAATCCTCTCCCGNTGGTGAATAACTGACGTTACCGCCCGTACCGCTNGTTAGCCCTTCTTCCAGCATACTGATGCCGATATCAATGATTTTTTCTCTGATCTCTGTGCTATCCATTTTTCCTCCCTCTTCTAAGTTATGTGCGATTAACCCTGCCGCTCCAAATTTGATTGACTGGCAATTTCTCTTACTTTCATAAAGTCGCTATAGGCCCGGTTCCACTTAGAAGGGTGATCCGGGCTAAAGTTTTTCACGTCCGTTGAGTTTTTGATTAAGCTTCGAGACTCCTCGATCGACCCGATTGCCCCACGGGAAACCGCCTGATTGAGAATATTACCCATCGCTGTTGCCTCTTGTGGTCCTGCCATTACCTGTAACCCAGTAGCATTTGCACAAAACTGCGAAAGTAAATCGTTATTAGCTCCCCCTCCGACTATATGAACCGTATAGAATTGACCCTCGGTAAGTGATTTGAGCTGATTTACGGCAAAGCGGTAATTGAATGCCAACCCTTCGAGAATTGACCTAACTACCTCGGCTTTATTCTGCGGGGGCTTCTGGTCCGTTTTTCTACAGAAATCCCTGATTTTATCCGGCATATTTCCGGGTTGGGCGAAGATATCCTGTTCCGGGTCGATAAAACAACTGTAACTATCTGCTTCCTGTGCCAATTGGGTTAATTGGTCGTAAGTCAGTACTTCACCCTCTTCGTCCCATTTTCGCTTGCATTCCTGAAGAATCCAGAGACCGGTCAAGTTTTTATGCAGCGTGAATTTGCCACTATGGCAACCTTCGTTCGTAAAGTTCGCCTTCATTACCTCTTCTGAAATGATTGGCTCTTCGACTTCTACCCCAAGGAGCGACCAGGTACCAGAGCTTATGAATATCCAACCTTCTTCCTCTGCTGGTACCGCCGATACTGCGGACGCCGTATCGTGGGTGGTGGTAGCAATTAGTGGAACCTGGTCCAGTTTTGTTTCTTCCCGGACTTCTTCCGACAGGTTTCCTATTTTTCTCCCCGTTGGACAGGTATCCGGCATGACATCAATGGGTAGGTCGTAGCTTTGAAAAATCTCTCGGGACCATCCACTCTTTAGCGGGTCGAAAAGCTGGGTTGTGGTTGCAAGAGAAAATTCTGTCTTCATTTTTCCCGTGAGAAAATAGCTAAATAGGTCTGCAATCATCAACAGGGAATTGGCATTCTCTAACTGGTATTCCTTGTTTGATTTGATGGCGAGCAGCTGGAACAGTGTATTAAACGGGAGGAACTGATTGCCGGTTCTTGAGAACACCGCTTCCTTTGAAATTGTTTTGAAGGCTTCCCGGAGAACCCCTTTAGTTCTGTCGTCCCTGTAGTGAACTGGTGTCGATATTAGGTCTCCGTTACCGTCCAGCAAGCCAAAGTCGACCCCCCAGGAGTCGATACCGATCGAAGAAAGCTTACGATCGGATTTAGTTCCGTATTTTTTGAGCGCATTCGTTATTTCATCATAAATCTGGAGGACATTCCAGTACAGGTTGCCTCCCAGGTTTACCGGCTTATTTGTGAAACGGTAAACCTCTCTCGTGTCAAGTTCGCCTTCCCGCATGTAACCCGCTATCGCCCTGCCACTACTTGCTCCCAGGTCTATCGCCAGGAAAACGTCGTTTTGCTTTTTCATCAAGGATCAGTGTTTAAAGTGAATCGAGGTTTTTCGATGAGAGCGTTTTTTTGACAAAAAACCGATACGAAACTGAAGCCAAATAGCTCATAGTTCAACTCATTACCCCTCTTTTTTTATGGAAACTCCATCTATTAAAATATTATTTTTTGACAGTTTTTAACTCTCCTAATTCGTCATAAAGTTCTTTATTTTGCTCGTAAAGTTTCTGATAAATCTCATGGAGTTTTCGATATACTCCGAAGTTGTCCTCCCGGGGCCGGGTTTTTGCTTCAATACTTGTTGTTTGTTCAATTGCCTCTTTAAAGCCGGAATAGATTCCAGTGCCCACCCCGGACAGAACTGCTACCCCAAAAGCACTGCCTTCCTGAACGTTTGAGTACTGAATTTCCTTTTCCGTTATGTCAGCAACTATCTGCCGCCAGACTTTGCTGCGGTAGCCTCCTCCCGTAACTCTTATTTTCGTAATTTCAGTTCCCAGGTCCTCAATCAGGTCGATGGAGTCCTTTAAGCTGAATCCAACCCCCTCCATGATCGCTCTGATGAAGTGCCTTTTCTCGTGGTTCGTAGAAATTCCGAAGAAAATACCACGGGCTTGCGAATTCCAGTGCGGTGTCCTTTCACCCTCGAGATAAGGTAGAAATATCATTCCTTTGCTACCCGGCGGAACTTCGTTAGCTCTTCTATTGTACTCCTTGTAACCTGATGCCTGGTTTTCACCCGGATGTATTTTATTAACGTCGATGTTATTGCGGAACCAGCGAAGCGTTGCGCCCGACGTCTGCATGACACCTAAATTTTGCCAGATCCCGGGTACAGCGTGTGCCCAGCACATTAGCTTTTTATCCGGGTCCGGTTTTGCCCTGGAAGTATTTGCCGAGACGACACCAGCCGTACCGATCAAACTCGTCACCTGATTTGGCTTGATGGCCCCCATGCCAATTGCACCTGCTGTTTGATCAGCGCTACCGGCCACGACGGGAATTCCTTCCGGTAAGCCGGTCTCCTCCATGGCACGAGAGGTTACACTGCCGATGATTTCGGTGGACTCGGTTAAGGGGGGCATATTGTCCTCGCTCAAACCAAGGTAACTTAAAAGCTGGTCAGACCATTCTTTTTCCTCGTAATCCATAAGGAAAGTCCCGCTGGCATCGGAGTACTCGGTATTTAATACTTCCGTTAGTTTAAACTTGATAAAATCCTTTGGGGTCAGAACGTGACTTATTTTTTCAAAGGATCGGGGGTCGTTATGCTTTATCCAGAGTAAGTGCGGGAGGGTATAGGTAGTGGTGGGAAAGTTGCCCGTGATAGAGCGTAACTTCTCCAGCCCTATATCCTTCTTGAGCGATTCTACTTCCCCGGAGCTTCTCTGGTCCATCCAGGTTATAGAGGGTCGAATTACCTGCTTGTTATCGTCAAGCAGAGCCGCACTGTGCATCTGGCCACATATCCCTATGCTTTCTAGCTCGTTTGTGTCAAAACCATTATAGTTCAGAACTTTCCTTAAAGTTTTTTGAGTAGCTTTCCACCACTGATTCGGATCCTGTTCGGAAGCTTCCGGAGTTGGTTTCCGCGTAGTATATTCCTCCGAACTAACAAACACCGTATTCCCTTTAGTATCGAAAACAGCTGACTTACAGCCCGTGGTGCCTATATCGATACCTAGAATATAACTCAAACTTATCACTCCAGTTAAATTCCAAGCTCTGCCATCTCTGGTTTGATTCTACAACTAAAACGGTCAACGCCTGCTAAATGTTGTCACTAATCTGAGTCACTTTAAGACCGCCAACAGTGAGCCGCAACTTCACGGACTCCCCTAACTAACCGTAAGCCTCTCCGGTTAAGTACTTGTTTAGGAATATTGCCCCTATAAGGATGACGCCCCAGAGGGACTTTGCCAGAAAAGAACTCAAGCCAATGAGGTTAAATCCACTGCTAACTACCTGAAGAATGAAAACTGCTATTACCAGACCAATGACTTTTCCGGCTCCGCCGTTAGGACTTACACCACCCAGGACACAGAGCAATACTGTAAGCAAAAGATAGGAAAATCCTGTGCCGGATTGAGCCGTGTTGAATCTTGCGATCATTACGAGTGAACTGATTCCAGCAATAAAGCCGGAAGTCATGTAAGTACGGAAAAGAACCTTTTTCGTATCAATTCCGGAGTACTGAGTGGCGGTTTCATTTGAACCTACCATGTAGGTGCTGATACCAAAGGGTGTCTTTTCGATAATTACCCCAAATACGACTGCTACCAGTAAAAATATCAACAGCGGTATAGGGATCCAGAAAACTGCTCCGTTTCCTATCGCGAGAAATGCTTTGGGAAAACCGGAAATGATGTTACCTTTGGTTACAACCAGCGTAACCCCTTCCAGAAAAATCATCGACCCCAGAGTAGTTATTATCGGTGAACTGCCCATGTAGGCAATAGCGGTTGCATTTATCGCCCCAGCTGCCAGGGCAGTTAGCAGTGCCCCTACTATCGCGATCAATATGACGGGTCCGCCGGACATGTCAACGAGAACCTTGGCCGCAACAATTCCCGCCAGGTTGCTAATGGAGATTATAGAAAGATCAATGCCACCGGTAAGCATGGGCCCCATCTGTGCGATAGCGAGTAGACCGAGGAAAGGGAGCTGGAAGCCTATTGCCTGTAGAGTGCTAATCTGGAGTAAATTGCCACCCGAAAGAAAAGCCATAATTATAAATACGGCTATGAAGATGGCAAATAAAACAACGACGTTGCTGTCAATGTTTTCTATACGCTTTGAAATTAATTGCTTCGTATTCACGGTGATTCCTCCGATTTTTCTTTCTTACGTACTTGTCCTTTTAATAAAGCAACTACGTGGATTGGGCCTTTCTTCTCCGCCTCTGTAGCGCGGTGAGAACTACAACTATCAGTATAATTAAACCGGTTGCTACGCTGTGCCAGTAAGAGGATACTCCGAGCAATACCAGGCCGTTCCTCACTATAGCCAACAGAATAACACCAAGAACCGTTCCGAGTACGCTGCCTCGGCCACCAAAGACGCTGGCGCCACCGATGATGACTGCTGCCAGTACGTCGAGTTCACGGCCGACGATCGCGTTTGGCTGGATAACCTGGGTCTGGGCAGCCTGCATTACGCCCGCAATACCGGCTAAAAAACCCATATAGGAGTAGGAGAATAACGTCAATTTAAAGATGCTAAAGCCGGCTCTTTTGGCAGCTTCCTGGTTATCGCCCATAGCGTAAAGCTTTCTTCCGACAGTCGTACGGTTCAGAATGAACCAGGTAACGACAATTGCTCCGAGCCAGAAGAGTACCAGAATAGAAAGGGAGACGGGCCAGCCACCTTCCTGAGGTATGGTTAAAATATTCGTCTGAGCCATGTTTCTGAACGATTCCGGCAGGTTATATATCCATTCTCCACCGCTGAGGAACTGAAAAAGGCCGTAGTAGAGGTTTAGCGTGGCAATTGTTATTACAACTGCCGGTACGCCGGTTAAGTAGATTATCACTGCGTTAAAGGCGCCAAGAGAAACCCCAACGATACCGGGTATCAGAAAAGCGAGAAATATGTTACCGATGAACTTTGTCAGTACGATCCCCATAATGTATTGCGCAACTGTGGCGGTTGCGGTGAAAGAAACGTCTATACCACCTGAGACCAGGATGACCAGTTCGCCCAGTGCAAGAATTCCCAGGAAGGTGTTGTTTCGCAGCAAGTCAAACCAATTTGAAAGGGTTAAGAACTGTGGCTCCATTATGGAAAGTACTATACCGAATAACAGGACAGCTAGACCAATATAAAATTCCGACTTCTTTAATATTTGTGTCATGGTATCAGTTTAAACCCGATTTTTTTCTTCCATTACTGCCTCGTATAGTTCTTCTTCTCCAATTTCGCTGGACGATAACTCCTGAGTTAAAGTACCTTCTTTCATTATTCTGATCCGATGCGAATTATTGATTACTTCTTCAGCTTCATCCGATATGAGGACTATGGCCATTCCCTGAGAGGCAAGATCCGCTATGAGCTTGTAAATATTGTCCTTGGCTGCGATGTCAACGCCGTGCGTTGGCCTGTTAAGGATGAGTAATTTTGGCTCCACGGAAACCCACTTTGCGACGACGATCTTTTGCTGGTTCCCGCCGGAAAGAGATATAGCCTTGTCCTCCGGTTTACCGATTTTTATATCGTAAGTATCAACTGCCGTGTCGACGAATCTTTTCTGTTTCGTTTCGCTGATTAAGTTAAACAAACCTTCGCTAAAGCCATCAAGGTCAGTCAGAATTAAGTTGTCATTGATCGGTTGATCCAGAACCAGTCCCTGAGTCAGTCGGTCCTCGGGAACGTAGCCAATACCCAGTTCCATTGCTTCTTCAATGGATTCGAGCCTTACTTTCTCTCCCCCAATGGTTATCTTGCCCGAGGTGGGGGGATTCATACCGAACAGGGTTCTGGCAAGCTTTGTCTGGCCGGATCCCAGGGGCCCAATAATTCCGAGCACTTCTCCCTCCGCCACGGACATGTTTACGTCTTCAAAATCACCTTTGCGTGCGACTTCATCAAGCTTAAGAAGAGGCTGTTTCTCCGACTCAAGTTCTCCGAGCCTCCGCTGAAACTGGACCTTCTCTCCCGTCATCAACTGACTCAATTTTTTCTTCGATGCTTCCTCTCGGTTTACAGTAGAAATCTTATTGCCGTCCCTCAGTACGGTTATCTCGTCTCCGACTTCAAGAACTTCTTCCAGTCTATGGCTGATGAAAAGAATTGATACTCCTTTTTCAGTGAGCTCTTCCAGTATGCCGAAGAGTTCGTTGACCTCTTCCTGGGTTAGGGATGCCGTCGGCTCATCCATTATTAATAGCTTTGCGTCACTGGCAAGTGCCCTGGATATAGCAACTAGCTGTTGGTCAGCTTTTGATAACTCGTCCAGCTTTGTATCCAAATCAAAACTAACCCCTAGTCTGTCCAGGGAACTTTGTGCCTGTTTCTTATGTTCATCCCAGTTTACTAAAATCCTCCCCTGCTCTATGTACTGCCCCATACCTATATTCTCAGCAACGGATAAGTTAGAAAACATCGAGAGGTCCTGGTGGACGACCTGAATTCCTTTCTGAAATGCCTCTACAGGCTTAAGCTCGGAAAAATTATCGCCTCTGAAGTTAATGTCGGCACCAGGTTCAGGTGTGACTACCCCCGTTATTATCTTTACCAGTGTACTTTTCCCGGATCCGTTTTCGCCAACAAGGCCGTGAATGGAATTTTCCTTTATAGAAATATCCACATCTTCGAGGGCCGTAACTCCGCCATAGTATTTGCTCAAATCTTCTGCTTCAAGGAGAACATCTTCACTCATGTTTTTGACTCCTCAGATATTGATAACTGACCGTACTTGAAAACAGGGAATGGCAGGCAGGATGGTCCCCCTGCCATTCCTCTGGAAAAATTAAACTAGAGTTAGAATCCCATCTCTTCTGCCTTCTCCGGATCCGTAATGAAGAGCTGAGAGTCTACACTTATGGTCTTGCCGTTTTTTGTGATTTTGCCGAGGCCAGGTATTTCCATTCCCTCTTCAATTTCTTTGCCCTCGATCATCTGTTTGGCAACGTAGACCATTGCGTACCCTGCGTCGGCCGGATCCCAAAGCTGGATCCAGTCTATTGCACCATCGGCGAGATACGGTGCCGCCTGTGACGGTATGGCGAAGCCACCAACTACTATCTCGTCAGTAAGTCCTTTCTCCCTTACTGCCTGGCCAGCTCCAATTGGTCCCAGACTGCCCCAGCCGATTATTGCGTCCAGTTCCTTGCCGTAAGTACGGATCAGGTCCTGAGCTGAGCGGTAGGAGTCTTCCTGGCTCTCGGCTACCGGTAGGCGTTCGGTCAGAAGTTCGAGTCCCGGGTATTCCTCTTTTGCGTATTCAACAGCAGTATCCGCCCAGTAATTGTGAAGCGGAACAGTCAAACTGCCAACGAACATGGCGTAACCGCCCTCTCCGCCAGTTCTTTCCGCAACCTGGTCCATCGTCTTTTTGGCTAACGTGGTGTTATTAATTGTCTCGATGTCGTAGTCCTGAACTTCCGTGAAGAAAGGAGATTCGTGAGTTAGAACTTTTATTCCTTTCTCTCTGGCGTCTTCAAAAGCCGGACCGAGAGATTGGGCGTCGTTAGGCACTACGGCAATTGCATCGACGTCCCGGGCTATCAAGTTTTCTACTACCTGGACCTGCTGAGCTGGGTCGGCCTGTGCGGGCCCCTGCTGGAAAGCGTCCACGTTAAAATCTTCTGCCGCGTCCTGGACACCCTGTTTCATCCTATTAAACCATGGTATCCCTGAGATTTTTGGCACGACAGCTATCTGGTAATCTTCGCTATTTTCCCCGTTTCCCTGAGCATAAAGAGCCATCGGGCTGATTAAGATCGTAAGTACCAGTAAAGACATCAAGGACAGCTTTAGAGAGTTTTTCATTTTCTACCTCCATTTAAAATAGAGTAGGTGCAGATATGTTTTCTCTGAACGTTTTCTGAAAAGTCAAATCCGGCAAAAATATTTTTTTCCTCCGGTTGGTCAGTTTTTCCGAATTGTTAGTGACCACCTCCTCTTTTTTCTTTAGTGTCTTTTGTGTGTTCAATTCTATAAATATAACCTCATACGGCGTTTTCGTTCTTTTGACATGTCTCACCGACCTGCAGTTCGACCGGTATTTTTTTGACACCTTCGACTTCTTTCCCTTCGATTTCCCGGAAAAGACTTTTCATGGTTTCCTCGGCCAAAGTTTTAATCGATTGCTTTATCGTCGTCAGTTCGAAGTACAGGTCATCCGAGACGCCATCAAAACCGATTACTGATAAATCATCCGGTATTTCGATATTCAGTGAAAAAGCCCGGGAGAGTAATCCTCTTGCCATCAGGTCGTTGCCACAGAAAACTGCAGTTGGGGTTTTCCCCATTGATAAAAAGTACTCCAGACCTTCGATACCGCTCTCTCGTCGAAAATCTCCCGTGTAAATGTAGTCTTGATCAACGGGAAGGTCGTATTTCTTAACTATGTCGAGGTAACCCCTCTTTCTATCCCTGGCGGTGCTTATTCCCTCCGGTCCGGAGATAAAGCCAATTCTTTCGTGCCCCAAATTTACCAGGTACTCTGTAGCCCTCCTGGCTCCGGATCTATTATCGGAGGTTATGACCGGGGCTTTTTTGCTGGACCCAATGACTCTATCGGTGGAGACGATCGAAAAGGTACCATTCATCCGTTCGAAAGGTTCCTTTAACATACCTTCGGTTAGTATTAATCCCGCGAATTTGCTTCTGCTTATATAATTAACGTAGTCTCGCTCCCGTTTTTTCTTGTTTTCAGTATCGCAGATCATCAAGGTATACCCATTTTCGAGAGCTATTTCGTTGATTTCCTTTGCAAGCTGTGTGAAGAACGGGTTCATTAGATCATAGACGAATAAAGCAATGTTTGTTGGACACGTTTTGACTGAAGTTCCGTGCAAGTTGATTTGGTTCGTAATCTTCCTCTTCAATAACCCTCAAGACGTCGTCCTTTGTGCTTTCGGAGACCTTCTCGGGATTATTTAAAACCCGAGAAACGGTTGCAGTCGAATATCCGCTTAGCTCTGCAATGTCTTCAATTGTCGGTTCCATTTTTTAGCCTTATTTTGCGTCTATCCTGGTTTCTAAACCGTATTTACGGCCAATGTCAGTTAGAAATT
>JGI1684J13235_1000665_pt1 | contig 12563 bp, 12 predicted proteins | sample PonA232FremontCA_2_FD_13235 | JGI IMG/M metagenome (IMG submission 13235) | reverse complement strand
CTGTTTATTCAACAAGTTGAGTACCTTTTCTCGCAACGAAAAGATTCGTTGACGAGATTGCCCATGCTTCGTTGTGCCCGCCCAGGGCATGGGAGTTAACAAGAAAAGTTTTATGTGCTTATGTTTTAAGTACTAGAAGGCAAGAAGAATTTTTTCATCGAACATCGAACTTCGGGCAATCTCGACTGCGAAGCAGCGAGAACATAGAACATTCTTTAAAAATCGAACTTTGTTTGAACCTGGAACAAGGAACACAAGAGGAGGTTTAACATAGCCATGATAGAAATGAAGGTTTTCGGATTAGCTTTGGATGAACAATCCCAGGTTCCGTTGCTGATCCTCAAGGACAAGCAGGAGACGCAGGTTCTGCCCATATGGATCGGTGCCATGGAGGCAATGTCCATATCCGTGAGTTTGAACAAGGTGGAGATTTCCAGGCCGCTTACCCACGACCTCATGCTGCAGACATTGCAGACCCTGGAAGCGGTAATAGACAAAGTGGTTGTGGTTGATCTGCAGGAGGGTACTTATTATGCTACCATTCACCTGCGTCAGGATGACAGGACCTATATGATCGACAGCAGGCCCTCGGATGCCATAGCTTTGGCCGTGCGGGCTGAGGTACCCGTTTTTGCAAACGAGGAATTGCTGGAAAAAGTGTCCAAACAGTTTGCAGAGACCCAGGAAGAGGTCCTCAAGGACGAGGATTCCAGAAAGTGGACCCAGTTGTTGGAAAATTTCGATGCAGACGACTTGAAGTACAAGATGTAGAAGGGTAGCAGTTAGCCTATGTTTGATTTTCATACACACACCGTGTTCAGCGACGGCGTACTCATTCCCGCGGAGTTGGCTCAAAGGGCCAAAAACTCTGAATACCAAGGGGTTGCGATAACCGATCACGTTGATCATACCAATATGGAGTGGGTCCTGGACAACTTGTTGTCAGGGGTGAAAACGCTCTCAGTCCATGCCGGCCTGGAAGTCTACGCTGGCGTGGAAATAACCCACGTTCCCCCGCCGCTTATTCCCGACCTGGTGGACAGGGCGAGGGAACTGGGTGCTCAGTTGGTGCTAGTGCACGGTGAGACTATAGTGGAACCCGTGGAAAGGGGTACCAATCTGGCAGCTATAGAGTCGGGCGTGGATATTTTGGCCCATCCCGGGCTTATTTCCGCTGAAGAGGCGGGATTGGCTGCTGAAAACCGCGTACTCCTGGAGATTTCCACCAGAAAGGGACACAGCCTTACAAACGGGCATGTGCTAGAGATGGCCAGGCAGAATAACTCTGGGCTTATCATGAACAACGATGCCCATGAACCCGGAGACCTGATACCTGCGGAACTTAGAAGGTATATCGCTTACGGGGCGGGCATGAAGGAAGAGGAATATCTTCGGGCCGAAGAGAATTCCCGTGAGCTTCAACAGCAAATAATCGTCAAGAAAAGGTAATTGGAACATGGATGTGGGAGTAAATATGAGTTTATATTCGTTGTTGCTGGAAGCAGCACTGGTAGTGAAGCTGGTCCTGGTAATACTGGTATTGATGTCGGTTCTGTCCTGGGCTTTGATTTTTTACAAGCTGTACATCCTGAACAAGACCAAAAAGGACATATTGCAGGATTACAGGACGTTTTCCAAGGCCGCGGATTTTGTAAGCGCATTGCGTACCCTGAAGAAAAAGCCTTCATCCAGTTTGTACAGGATCGGAACTAAGGCGGTGAATGAGATTAAGGCTTTGGAAAAATCCAATCTCGAGGACCAAAGCAAGAGCGCCGTAGGGGTGGAGAATACCAGGAGGGTTCTGAGGCAGGCAGTAAGCACCGAGGTGAACAGGGTGGGTTATGCACTGTCTTTTCTTGCCACCTGTGCGAATTCAGCTCCGTTCCTGGGGCTTTTCGGCACTGTTTGGGGTATTATGCACACCTTTCAGTCCATCGGCATGCAGGAGAGCACGGCCCTTTCCGCCGTAGCTCCGGGTATAGCCGAGGCCCTGGTGGCTACAGCCTTCGGCCTGGGAGTTGCGATACCAGCCTCTATCGCCTACAACTCCTTTTTAAGTATGTTGGAATCCATAGAAGCAGAACTGATCAATTATGCAGGGGACTTTCTGAATAGGGCGCAAAGGGAGTTGTCCTGGTTGGGTCCCGCCAAGAGTTCGGCACAGGTGCAGGAGGAAACTGACCAGGAAGCTTCCGGGCGATTATAGAAACTTTGTATCCAAGAGGGGATAGGTTTGCAAAATAGGACAAGGGGACTTATTTCCCATATCAATGTTGTTCCGTTCGTGGATGTAATGCTGGTCCTGCTGGTAATATTCATGATTACCGCACCCATGATGAGCCAGGGTGTGAAAGTGGACCTTCCCAAGACCAAGACAGTACATACCTTGCCACAGGAAAGTGAGAAGCTTGTATTGAACGTAAAGAAGGACCGTACCATTCTTCTGGATGAATACGAAGTGAAGATCGGGGAACTGGAAAAGTACCTGAAAAAGGTGCTGAAGGACAAGCAGGATGATTTCCTTTACCTGCGGGCTGATAATGAAGTTCCCCACGGATTCGTGGTCAAGGTCATGACTGCAGTAAAGTCCGCCGGAATTAAAAGAATGGGAATAGTCGCTGAAAAGGCAAATGACTAAAAATCGTGTTGGCAAGTTGCAACACAGGGAATATTTTCACGTTACAAAGATGAATCGATGCGCATCACCAGTTTTATCCTATCCTTGTTAGTCCACGTTTTTATTGTGTCTGCCGCAATATACTATCCTCAGGCTGTAAAAGAGCCGAGCATAGATCTGGACAAGCCTGTACACGAAGTGCAGTTGGTTAATCTGGAGGAGAAAAGGCCTACCCCAAAGCAATCCCAGGAGCCGCAAGAAAAAGAGGTTCCGGAAAAGGAAAAACAAGAGGCCCCGAAAGAGATCCCGGAAAAAGAGAAAGAAATCTCCCAGCCCGAGAAAGAGCAATCCAAGCCCAAGCCGGAAAAGGTTCAGGAAGAGACTTCTGAAAAGTCTGAACCCGAGCCCGAACCTGAGCCAGATCCGGAACCAGAACCCGAACCGGAACCGGAGCCAGAGCCGGATCCGGAAAAAGAGGACAGGGAAACTGGTCCTTCCCCTGGGGAAATCCTGGATAAGGCCATGTCCGAGATAGAAAAGGATGTTCAAGACCAGGAGGAGCAAAGGCGCGATACACTCAAGCGGGAATTAGCCCAGTTGAAAAAACAGAGCGAGCAAAACAGGGCTGCTGGAAAAAGCGGATCCGCAGGGGAATCTTCTTATACCAAGAAGATATACGGCAGGATCCTGGAGGAAAAGATCAAGGAGAACTGGAGTTATCCGGTGTTCAGTGAAAAGGAAAATCTGCAGACCGAGGTTAAGGTGTTTTTGGATAAAAAAGGCAATATTACCAATTTCACCATAGTCCGCGGCTCCGGGAACAAGGATTTCGACAGGTCGGTTCTCAGGGCGGTCAGGACAACTGAAAAGCTGCCAACTCCCCCGAAAGAGTTGGAGGAGGTCACCATAACCTTTAATTTGCAGGAAAATAGGTCCTAGGGGTTCTATGTTCGAACCGGGAACGATTTAAGAGGTTAATTTGATGCGTTGGGGAAAAGTAATAATACCGCTTGTTTTTGTGCTGCAAACCATTCTTGTATTCTCTGCTCCGTCTAATATCAGTGCACAGGAGGGCCTGCATTTGAATATATACGGACCAGGCCAGAAAAAGATGGATATCTTGTTAGTTGCACCCGGGTCCCCTGGGGACACGGAACTTGAGATGCCAGAAAAAGTCGGGATGCTCAAGGATACAATCCAGGAAAACTTGAGTTACCTGTTTTTCCTGAAAGCGGTACAAGAAGACCAATTGTTGGGGGAAAAGCAGATAGAGGGAGCAAGATCCGAGGATATCGATTTCAAGCGCCTGAGGATGAGCAACCTGGAATTGTTGATCACCATGAACTGGAACTTTGAACAACCCGATAGCGGTCAAGTGGAACTTCGGGCATTTGAAGTTTATACCAAGAAACTGTTGGTGGGCAGAGGCTATATTATAAATAATGGAGCCCAGGTAATAGAAGCAGCAAACCGTTTTTGCAGCGATTTGATGAAAGAGCTTACCGGAAATTCCGGGTTTTTTAACTCCAGGCTGGCATTTAGCAAAAAGACCGGGGACTCGGAAAAGGAAATTTATGTTTCTACCCCCAGAGGACGGGACATAAAAAAGATCTCAGATTCCGAGGGAGTGTGCCTTAGCCCTGCTTGGTCCTGGAGCGGGGAAAGACTGGCATATACTCATATTGGCAGCAAGGGTCATGAATTAAAATTATGGGACCAGGAAACTGACCAGATCCAGGATATATTGTTGAGCGGAAAAAGCGTTATTAGTCCGGCATTCACCCCTGAAGGGGATTTGGTTGTTAGTGCGGACCCGGAAGGGAATCCGGATATCTATTTTGTGGATGAAGACAAAACATTGGGTGAAGCCCTTGTTAAGTACTGGGGTATAGATATATCTCCGGGCTTTGATAAGAAGAATGAAAACATGGTCTTTGTTTCCAGCAGGCTGGGAAATCCCCATATATTCCTCCTGGATTTGGAAACCGGGGATGTATCCAGGATAAGTACCAAGGGGAAATACAACACTGATCCGGATATTGCCCCCAATGGCAGATACGTGGCTTTTGCCAGAAGGACAAAACAAGGGCACAGGATCGTGGTAAAGGATATGCAAAACGGCAAAACAACCCGCATCACTTCCGGACCCGGCAACGACGAAAGCCCGACTTGGGGCCCGGACGGATATTTCTTGCTTTTCTCTTCCAACAGGTCGGGTGAATACAAATTGTACCTGACCACCCGCTTCGGGGACGGCCCCAAGATGATAGACACGGGTGCGGGAAGTGCTACTGCCCCGGACTGGAGCAACATTATCAAGTAAAGTTTCTGTTTATTCAGGCGTGGATTGCGGGGTGATTATATATTTTCCAGTTACAGGTATTGTAAATTCCGAAATCTATTGTTATTTTTTATATATCTTTACAGTTAAGGGTTCTAGGGTAACTTTCTGAAATTACCAGTCTTATATTGCCATTGAGTGCACTTGTTTCGTTGTAACATAATCTATTGATTTGATTGGAAAATCTCGGAGAATCTTGTCCGAAGGTACAAGAATATAGAACTTCGAACTTTGAATTCTTTAGTTATATATGATGCGGTGCAGAACAGGGTGAGCCCTTTTGCATCCAGTTTACATACTCAATTGCCAGTTGCTGGTTTTTGGTCGGTCAGTAGATGTGTTGTTTTGAAACAGGGATAGTAAAAATTTGCAAGAAGAGACTGCCAGTCAAACTTGGGGATACAAAAACATAAATAAAGGAGGATTTTCATGAAGCAGGCGATCAAATATCTAACAGGACTTGTAATTATCTTTTCTGTTTCTCTGGTTCTGGTGAGTTGTGCACCAAAACAGCCTGAAACTGATACCGGGATGAAGAACAAGACAGAGGAGAAACAGGACAAGAAAGATACCAATGCTACCATGGAAAAAGAAAAAACTGAACAGGAAAAACAAGAAGAAAAAGTGGAAGAGTACGAATTAGAGCAAAAAAGGAAGGAAGAAAAAAAGAAAGAGGAAAAGGAAAAACAAGCCAGGATGGACGCTGTTGAAACAATAGAACAAAGGATTTATTTCGCTTTTGATTCCCACCAGTTGAGTTCCGAGGCCAGGGCAAAGTTGAAGAAAAAGGCCAAGCTCCTCCAAAAGTATTCTGATATGGAATTGAATATCGGAGGACATTGTGATGAGCGCGGGACTGAAGAATACAACCTCGCCCTGGGAGAAAGAAGGGCCAAGGCTGCCTACGAATTTTTGATAGTGCTGGGTGTTGACTCTTCCAGGATGAGCTATGTTAGTTACGGTGAGGAAGATCCCTTGGTGGAAGGTCACAACGAAGAGGCATGGGCCAAGAACAGAAGAGCGGAATTCCAGGTCGAGTAAGTAGTGTTAAGGTTTTGCAGTTCGGCTCCTGGCCTTTCGGCTTTTGACTATAAGCCCTTTATGTCTTGTTAGGGACTTATGGCTTTTTCAGCTTATGGCTTTAGCAAGCAGGGACTTGATTTTTTTGCCCAACAGAGCACCTGCGACTACACCCAGGCTGTTGGAAATCATATCTGGTACGGAATAAAAACGCCCTGGTATATAAGATTGAAGGATCTCCAGGGCTATTCCTAGTAAAATCAGTAAAACAGGCACCAGCAAGAATGATCTGTTGGTCCTGAGGTAAAACATTAGCAGCATTGCCAGCCATAAATAGCTGAGCAAATGAAAAATCTTGTCCAAGTATCTGGATTGAGCGGTTATTGCCATTGAAGGCTGCAGGGAGAAATAGACGATAATTATCAGGGAACACATCCAGAGGACGAGAATGGATATGTTAATGAATCCCGGAAGTTCAAATTGGTTATAAGGCTTGTTCATGTCGTTTCTGTTTTATAAGTTGCATACCAGCTGTTTTTCCCGCAAAGTCAATTTCTGTTGTATCCGTTCGTGATTACCCCAATCCTGGTCAATTCAATATGTATGATGAAAATATGCACTGGGAGGATCTGTTACCCAAACTACAGAATTACTGTAACCTAAACAGGGTTTCGGATCAAGAAGTTTGGGAATGGTCCCTCGTGCTCAGTTCCAAAAATATTGAACATGTAGTGGATGTTGGCGACTACAAGTGGCATGTCTTTGTAAGGGACCAGGATATGCACCGGGCGCAAAAAGAGATCGATTACTACGTTCAGGAAAATGCGGAACCGGGTAGAGATCATTCTGAAGCCGCTTCAGTAGGCAGCCTGGAACCTACTATTTGGTTTGTTCTTCTTTTGGCGGTCTTTTACAAGGTTACCGGCATGGCTTTCCAGGGGTTTGGATACGACCCCATTCCCTGGGAAAAATTGGGATATGTGGATGTCTGGGCAGTGTCAAAAGGGGAGTGGTGGCGTCTTATAACCGGGTTGACCCTGCATGCTGATATTGCTCACCTGGTGGGAAATGTTGTAATTGGCGGAGTGTTTATATCTTTTTTGTGCAGGAAATACGGTTCGGGTTACGGATGGGGATTTGTCTTGAGTTCCGGTATACTGGGGAATTATATAAACACCCTGATGCAGGATTATACGCACAATTCTCTGGGGTTTTCCACCGCGGTATTTGGTGCAATCGGACTTTTGGGCGGCACTCGCAGCCTGGAGAAGGGCTTCTCCCTTGATAAACAGCAGATGGTTCCCTTTGCCGCCGGCTTGGGCCTGTTGGCAATGCTGGGCAGCGGTGGAAAAAACACCGATTTTGGGGCCCATATTTCGGGTTTCTTGATGGGGTTTTTGATGGGCTGTGCAGTGGGTTGGTGCACAAAGAACAATCTGCTTCCCACCTTGAAGGGAAACCGGATACTGGGACTGTTGGCCCTGGGGATCGTGATTTGGTCCTGGTATATGGCCCTGCAGCATGGGCATCTGCCGGACAATATCTAGTTAGTGATTGAACGTGAACTCACCCATCTACTTCGTCGCTTCAAAATTTTGAAATCCTCATGTATTAATATACACTGCGGTTTCAAAATGTTTCGCTCCTTGTATATGGGCAAGTTTACGTTCAATCACAGTTTTCGGTCAGGCACTAGTATAGCGTTTCATTAAAAGCTTTGCAACTGCACTATGCCAACATCGGGTTACCGTCATTCCGGCGAAAGCCGGGATCCAGAAAAACAGAAAGAAAACTGGACCCCGGACCAAAGCCTGCCCCGTACCCCGATACGGGGTTCGGGATGACTGAAAACTGCATTGAGTTCATATAATAAAACTGTGCTATAGTGCTAAGGAAACATTAATTGTAATGTTTTTATTGAAACGTTGTACTAGTTAGAAGTTCCCATCCTGAAATTAGTAATTTCAAATTCCTAAGCCAAGGATATTGAAAGGTGAACCCGCGAATGGATACTATTTGTAATACACCTTGATCTGATTGGTGTGTGTTTCTTGTTGTCCAGGGGTGGATTGCCCGGAAGTCAGGATTATACAGTCTCCTGGAGCGAAAAGGGGAGATTTCTGGATAAAATCCTCTACCCTGTCCAAGTGATTGGGTATCTCCGGGTCAGAGCTCCTGGGCCTTAAACCCCAGTAGAAGTTCAGGAACCTGATTACCAGGGGGTCCGGAGTAAGCGCGTAGATTGGGGGAGAAGGCCTGCGGCTGGACAGAAGGCTGGCAGTGTTTCCGGTGGTGGAATGGCAGACCAGGGCCTTGCTTTCCGTGTTTTCCGCCAGCAGTGAGGCAGAGTAGGCCAGGTACTTGCCGGGGTTTTTTTCTTTCTTGGGCCTGTAGGGGCCTTCCAGCCTTTCCAGCAAATAGGATTCCGAATGTTGTGCTATTTCCTGGATAAAACGCACAGCTTCTACCGGGTAATTACCAACCGCGGTTTCTTCTGAAAGCATAACACAGTCGCTGCCGTCCATAATAGCGTTGGCTACGTCCGAAGTCTCCGCCCGGGTGGGAATAGGGTTCTGGACCATGGATATCAGCATTTGGGTTGCTACTATGGAGGGCTTTTGGGCGTGCCTGCAGGCGCGGATTGCCCTTTTTTGAATCACCGGCACCGAGGGAAGCGGGCACTCCAGTCCCAAGTCTCCCCTGGCTACCATTATTCCGTCCGCTTCCTCCAGGATCTGGTCCAGTTCATCCACTCCGTTGGACCTTTCCAGTTTGGCGATTATTGATGCACGGTGGTTGTGCCTTTTTATTTCCTTTTGCAAATCCTGGATATCCTTTTTGCCCTGGACAAAGGAAAGCGCAAAACAGTCTATCCCAATATTCAATGCCTCGTGCAGGTCCTGTCTGTCCTTTTCAGTCATGGCAGCCAGCGGAATAGTCATTCCCGGAAAGGTTATCCCCTTGTTGGAGGAGAGTATTCCACCGCTCAAAGTCCTTAGCAAAAACAATCTGTCCTTTTCCAGGACCGATTCCACTTCCAGTTGAAGCATTCCGTCGCTCAGGGAAACGTTGCTTCCCGGGCTCAAATCCTTTAACAGTTCCGGGTAGTTTAAACTGATGCAGGTACAGTCGGTTTGATTTTCTATTGCTTCCGGTGCACCCAGGCATATCTTGGTGCCCTTGTAAATCCGCTGTGGGGAGTTCTCCACTTCCCCAATCCTTATCTTGGGGCCGCTTAGATCGCCAAATATGGTCAAGGGGATTTCCAGTTCCGATTCCAGATCCTTGATTATCCGGACCGCATCCGAAAATTCCTCCGCACGTGCGTGGGAGAAATTCAACCGGAATATTCTGGCTCCATAACCGATCATGGATTTAATAGTCTGGTAATCCATTGAACTGGGGCCCAGGGTTACTATTATTTTGGTTCGCATAATTTTTCCTCTTTTTGATGTGGATTGTGAGTTAAGAATAAAAAAATAATATTTTTTTCTCAAGGGGGGGAATCTTATGTTCGATGTTCTAGGTTTAAGAATTTACAGCGATTATACACCTTGTTTTGATTTCTATTTTCAGGCTTGAAAAACAACTGTCTATAAATCTTCAAAAATTTGTCCTGGGCTAATATAAGAATTTCTTCGGGTTAAAGGATCTATTAAAACAGAATACCTGGCCCAAACTTAAAACGAAAATCTAGAACCATGAACCCAGAACATTCTTCTAACGTCGAACATCGAACATTCTTCACGAACGTCGAACTTAGAACCTCAATTTGTTCATCCAGTTGGATATTGCCTGTCTAAACAATTGTTCGTACTGCCTTGAGCCACCCAGGCCCTTTGTCCCGAACAGGAAGTTGATTTCCAGAAACAGGGGATCTCCGCTAGGATCGAATATTACATCGAAGGCTGCCAGGTTTATGTCTTCCTTGTCTGTCAGTTGTTTTACCAATTGGATACCTTGTTTCTGTTTTTCCGGGTAGAGATGGTAGGATATTTCAGCCCCCTTGGAGATGTTGTTGTAAAAGGAATCGTTTCCAATCCTGAAGTAACTCCTTGTAATGTCACCTATAATTACTATGCGCAGGTCCATGCCGTCGTTCTGGATCCATTCCTGCAGCAGAACGGGTTCTTCCGGATGCAGGTGTTCCAGGTAGCAACTGAAGTCCCTTGGGGTCCAGATCGGAAATACTTGCGATCCCCCGCCTCCCTTGTCACCTTTGAGCACGAAAGGCTGGTCAAAGGATATGTTGTTTTTGTTAAGTGCTTTTCTGGCGGATTTGGGTGTGTCGTAGATAGTGGTTTCGGGATGTCGGAAGCCGTATTGCTTGAACAAATTAATCTGTTCAGCTTTTCCCCTGTAGTGATAACGGGGACGCAAGTTCGGGAAATGGGCAGTGGCTAGCGAGGATACTTTTTTGTAGCGCACCGGTGAAAAGTACTTGGGCATGAGCACGCCCTTGGCACCGGAGATGAGATCTTTGGACTCCGAATCCAGATATCCGATTGCCGGTAGGTTCTTGTCCAGTTTTATCTTGTGGTGTAGAGAAACAAAATAATCGCTGTTTGACATATCCTTTAAGTAAGTCCCGCCTTGAAAGCTGTGCATGCAGACCAATTGCTCAGGATGGATAGCAAAATTTATCCTTGTGCGCAAGTGAAAAAAATCAACTTGATAGGGTTCCTTATTGCCGCGGATTCAAAATCCCCTCAATAATTGCTCGCTACTTCTTAGTAGGGGATTGCCAATGCTTAGTTGTGCCCTCCAGTGCATTAAAGTTAACAGGGAAAGGATTTTATTTTGCCAATTTCTGATAGATGTCTTTTGAGAGTTGCCGGGATAATTTTTGCATTACACTGCTCATTGCTTTTGCCAGTTGATCCGGGGTTGCCTTGGACATCTTTTCCCTGGTTCTATAACTGTCTTGCATAATCACCCTTTTGGACACATCCTTTTGGTTGCATTCCAGCAGTGTTACATTCAGTTGGGCTACGGCATAGCTGTTATTGTTTTTGTCCATTTCGTAAAATTCCTCCACTAATCCCTGCAATCTGTGTGTACAGCGGGTTTTAAACCCGGGACCGGATACTGCGGCGAATAATTTGCTTTGCTGCAAGTCCCGGCTCAGGAAATAGGTTACCAAGCCCCCGGGTCCGCTCCTCCAGCGATGGTAGTGATAATTTTCCCGTGTTCTTTTTTCCTGGGAGTAGACAAGCTTGTCAGTGTTGCAGTTCGGTCCTGCAGAAAATTCCAGGATGTTTATCACATAGGGGAGCTTATCCCTGTTTAAAACCGGAGCATCGTATTTTAGGGTGTAATAGCGGGTGGGTGGTGGTTCTTCCGGTTGTATACCTGATAAACATCCGGCGGAAAAAAATAATAGAATTGCAACTGTAATAGCAAGTTTTCTGATCCTTGGCATTTTATTCCTTCTCTTTTCTGGTTTTTGGGGGATTGGAAAACAATATCCTGGAAGGTTGCGAGGATATATTTTCAGTTAACCTGTTTAGGTTTCGGGTTAAGCGGTTCAAATTATCCAGGGCGGAATTGATCTTGTCTTCCAGGCGCTTGACAGAATATTCGCTTTGATCCATAAGGTCCCGCGCGGATTGGCCTGTTGAATTCAGGCTTTGCAGAATGTTTTTCAGGTTTTCCCGGTTTTCACTTGCAAGTGTTTCTATTTTGTGAGCTGCCGAGCGAACCGCCTGCAGTGTGGGTTCTACATCACTTAAAACCCGGTTCAGTTTTTCCCCGGAGGACTGAGTGGATTTTAGGATCTTGTCCCATTCCGGTCTTTGCACCAGATTCTCTGTACTATCCAACAATTTTTCTATTTCCCGGGATCTTTGTTTGACTTCCGCATCCTGGATTGCTGTGTTCAAGTTGTTGAAGGCAGTAATTATTTTCTCGGAGATGGTCTCAAAGTTAAAGGAATTGATACGTTGCAGGGCACGTTCAACTTTTTGAAAGATTTGACTTATGTCTGAAGGCTTGGACACTATTACCGGATACTGGGTGTCAAAATCTATTTGGGGTGTGTTTGCAAGCGGTGCCTCTCCTTTCATATCCAGTCCCACGAACATATTGCCGGTAATACCTATGTTTTGCAGTTGGGCAACCAGTTGCTCGGTTTTTTCATGCAGTCCATACTGGGGCTTGATTTTCATTACCACTTCTATCAGACTGAAATCCGGGGCAACATCGATGGAGTCCACCCTGCCCACCGGCACCCCCCTGTACTTTACAGGGGCATCTATATTCAACCCTTGAACCGATTCGTCGAAGTAGGTCACTACGAAATAGCCTTCTTCAAAATACTTGTTCACTCCCAGCCAGATCATTCCGGTCACCAGTACGAAGATCCCGATCATTACAAATATGCCTACTAGAAACTTGGTCTTGTTGGAAGTCATTGTTTTTAGTTCCTCGTTTTCATGTTCCTGGTTCTTGATTATGAAGTCCCCGGGGTTTTAACCCTGGGTTGTTATTAAGATGCGCCTGCAAAAAGTCTTTTGCAGGCAGTTTTAGAGTTTTAGGGTTTTCTCGCTACTTCGTAGTCGAGATTGCCAAAGTTTTAAGAAAAAT
>JGI1684J13235_1000663_pt1 | contig 12565 bp, 10 predicted proteins | sample PonA232FremontCA_2_FD_13235 | JGI IMG/M metagenome (IMG submission 13235) | reverse complement strand
CAGCCGCAGGGCGATGGAGAGCCCCAGGCCGGAGCCGTTCTGCTTGCTGGTGACGAAGGGATGGAAGATCCGCTCCTCCATTTCCGGGTCAAGTCCCGGCCCGTTGTCCACTATAAAGAGATAATCTCCGTTCCGGTCCCTCTCCAGCCCGATTCGAATCACGGGATTGGGCTGGTCGCAGCAGGCCTGCCCCGCATTGAGCAGGAGATTCATCAGGATCCGCTGTAGCTGTTCCGGGTCCCAGTACCAGTGCACGTCCTCCACTGACGGATCGATCTCAAAGCGGACCTCGGGATGGAGCTGGCTCAGATTCTCCAGGCATTCGCGCAGGACCTGGGCCAGAGAGGTTTGCCGCGGGTCGGCCTCCTCGGGTCTGGCGAAGGCCAGGAATTCCTTGACCAGATTGTCCATGCGCTCGATGTCCTTTTGTACGACGTTCTGCAGCTTGTTCAGCTGCTCCTCGGAAACGGTGTTCTGCTGTGTGAGCTGCAGGCTGGCCTTGATGCCCGCCAGCGGATTCTTCAACTCATGAGCCAGCCCGGCCGAAAGCTCACCCAGACTGGCCATCTTCTCCATCTGCTTGACCTGTTCCTGCAGGGCCTTGATCTCGGTGATGTCCGAAAAAAGGATCAGTGAGCCCATGTTTTCGGGGAGAGGCCCCAGTGTCGCTCCGAGGGTCCGCTCGCCCATGGTCCTTTCCGCACGGTGTTGGCTGGACTTGTCCCACCCTTGCCAGAGCTCGGCCAGGGAGGGGAAGATCTCCCGGAGATGGCGCCCGAGGGCGGCGGGATAATCCCGGATTTTGGCCATGTTGAGGGCGGACTGGTTCATGACCGAGATATAGCCCTGCGGGTCCACCACGAGCAGGGCGCTGTTCATCCAGTCGAAGACCTTGGTCTTGAGCTCCTCGGAACGCTGGAGTTGCTGCTGCTTGCGGGCCAGCTCGTGCAGGAGCTGGTCCTCCTTGGTGTAGCCCAGGCGGAGCAGGGAGGTGACGAGCAGCAGGGCGATGAGCTGCATCACCGGATAGTACAGGGCCTGTCTGGGATCGAGGCCGGGTGTGAGCATGACCATGGGTTGCTCATACTGCAAAAAGGCAAGGACAAGGCACAGGAAAAAGGTGGCGTAGCTCATGCGCTTCGCGGTGGCAAGGCCCAGCAGACGACCGTAGAGGAAGATGATGCCCAGGAAGAAGAAGAAGAAGTAGCTGGTGACGCCCCCGGTGAGGATGATCAGATAGCTGCACAGCGCGAAGTCGGCGCCGAGCTGGAGGCGGAAGAGGAAAAGGACGTCCGTGAAGCGCTTCCAGGCGAGCAGGAAGAAAAGGGTCAGGCCGAACCCGGATACGAGAAAGGCCACGTAGTGGCCCTGCTGGACGATCTTGAGGGTGTCGCTCAGGACGGTTCCGCCGGTATCGCTCAGGGCCAGGGGCAGGATGAGAAGAACAAGAAATATGAGTCGGAAAAAGCAGATGAAGCTCACCCGCTGCCGGAGCTCGACGGGGACGTCCCCCTGTTCGGTCCTCCTACTCGTTTCCGCATTCCCCGGGATCATCGGCGATCTTGTCCAGTGCGTGTTTCAGGGCGGGGAGCACGGCCTCCAGATTGTCCCGCACGGCGCGCCTGCTTCCCGGAAGGTTGATGATCAGGCTTCGTCCCAGGATTCCGGCCCTGGCCCGCGACAGCACGGCCTGCGGGGTTTTTGCCAGGGAGGCGGCCATCATGGCCTGCTCGAATCCGGGGAGCTCCCTGTCCAATACGCCTTGCGTCGCATCCGGAGTAATATCCCGGCTGGTGAGCCCGGTCCCTCCGGTGGTCAGTATGAGATCCATCCGTTGCTCCAGAGCGAGGTGGTGCAACAGGCTCTTCAGGGCCGAGGGCTCATCCGGCAGCGTGTAGCGCTGGCTGTGGGCGAGGGCAAGCTCCGCCCCGACGAGCTCCTGGATAAGGGGGCCGCTCGCATCCTCTCGGGTTCCGGCGTGGGCCCTGTCGCTCAGGGTGATCGTGGCCAGGCTCGGGCCTTCCTTCCAGCAGGCAAGGCCGTGATCGCCGGGCTCCAGAGCCATGTCGCGCAGGCAGCGCAGGAAGCATCCGGGCTCCATGGCGAATTTCCCGGGGAGCCAGACGGTGTTCAGGGCCCGAAAGAAAGGTGTGCCCGTATCCGACCCCACCAGGTCGCCGCAGGGAAGCCGGGAGGGGTTTGCGGAGACGGCCCAAAACGGTCCCGCCTGCCGGGATGATGGGGCTACAAGGACCGTCTCATCCGCTTTGAGGGTGAGCTCGCGGTCCAGATGGAGCGTGATCGCGTCCGGGTGCATAGGGTGCTCGGTCCGTTGGGCTGCGGAATTGCCTGGAAAATGGCGTGCCTCGGTTTCTCGTGTCGTGTCCGCGAAATGCGCATAAGGAAATCCTTCGCGGGGCATTTTTTCACTTCGCAGCTCCGGTCCTGGATTTTCTAACGCTCATCTCGCGGGGGCATCCCTGCCCCCACCCGACTCTTCGTGATTGCTGCTTTCCTCCGTGTTCCCAACTTATGGAAAGATCAGCTTTTTTTCAAGGTGCGAGCAATATCACGGTCGGGTTTCCCCCACGTGACGAGCGAAGAAAATCGACAGAACCTTCGCTGAATAGTTCAAAAATACCCTGCGAAGGATTTCAGTATAAGATCTTCCTATCGACCCTTTGAGTTATGCATTCTTGTGCGTACACGACACTAGGCGTCTTCGGTCGTTCTTCCCTTCCAGGTCTTTTCCTCGCCGCGGGCCAGACGCAGGATGTTGTCCCTGTGCTTGGCGAAGACCAGGATGCAGACCACGATGCTCAGGGCGAGGAAGCCGAAGTTTCCGGAAAGGAGGATGAACAGGGGCAGGGAGGCGACCAGGACCAGGGAGCCCAGGGAAACATAGCCCACGGTCCAGATGAGGAGGATGCAGAGCAGGAGGGACCAGAACAGCGGCGCCGGTGTGGCCGCGAGAAAGACGCCGATGGTGGTGGCCACGCCCTTGCCGCCCTTGCGGTCCAGAAAAACGGAGTACATATGCCCCAGCAGGACCGCCAGGCCGGTCAGGCTCAGAAGCAGGGCCGAGGAGCTGATCGCCGCGGCCATGAGCATGGGGACGATTCCCTTGAGCAGATCGAGGACCAGGGTCGCGATCCCGTAGCGGGCTCCGCAGGTCCGGGCCACGTTGGTGGCACCCGTGTTCCTGCTGCCGTACTCGCGGGGATCGATGCCGCGCCCCATCCTGGCCAGGAGGAGGCCGAAGGGGATAGATCCGGCAAGATAGATGACGATGAGCCAACCGATGAGCGCAATGAATACTTCCATCACTCCTCCCGGGCATCAGTGATTTTGATTTGATTGTTCAGGGGATCGATCTTTCCCAGGGTGAGCTGATATCTCTGTCCGGGCTCCACCTTTTCCCCGAAGAGCTTTTTCGGGGCTCTCAGAAGGAGCTGTTCCCTGGGCAGGGAGACGGTAACCAAGTCTCCCGCTTCAAGGACAATTCCATTCCAAGTCCGGAAATTACACCATCTTTGGCAATAGAGCAACTTCCAATATCGGGTCCGGAATTTCTGGATTCGGCCCACGGCTTGGCTCCGTGCAGTGAGATGGGGGAGCATGGTTTCCATCTTGTCCTCGTCCCAGAGGGGAGGATGGCCCAGGAGGTGGCTTCGGACCTGGGCCAGGTTCAAAAAGTCCACGTAACGCCGCAATGGCGAGGTGATGGGCGCGTATCCGGATACTCCCAGGCTGGTGTGGGGCTTGGGCCGCGTTTCCAGCCTGGAGCCGCTCATTTCCCGGATGATCTGGTGCATCTCCACCGGATCGGTCCAATCCCCGGCAAAGCCGCGGGGCAGGGTGATGTCCTGGCTGCGGTGGAAAAGGGGCAACCCCCGGGCGGTGGCCCAGTCGGACAGCACGGAGTTGGCCAGGATCATCATCTCGGTGACGATGAGCTGGGCCCTGGGATATTCCGGGGCCTCCTCCAGCTCCACCCGGGGCTCGCCGTCCTCGTTGTAAAGATGGATCAGGGGCTCCTTCTGGTCGAAGATGACCGCCCCCCCGTGGATACGGTTCCGGCGGAGCTTGTTCGCAAGCTCCAGGGCTGTGGCGAGCTGGTCGGGATCGGCTCCGTCGAGCTCCTCCTCCGTGCGCGCGTAGGTGGTGTTACGTTCCACCTCGGCCCAGGCGAGCCCGGGCTTGACGGACAGGACCTCCCCCTCCCCGCTCAGCTCAAGGCTGACCCAGAGCACGGGCCGGGTACGTCCCGCCTGGAGGCTGTACAGGTCCAGCCCCAGCCTTTCCGGGAGCATGTGCGAGGTGCCCTCGGGCAGATAGAGGCTGCTGCTGCGATGGCCCACGGCCTGATCCAGGGGCGAGGAGAACTCCCAGGTCATCACCGGGCAGGCCAGGGCCAGCTCGATCCCGTAGCCGCCCTGTTCGTCGCGGCGGACGCTGAAGGCGTCGTCGATATCGTGCGTTGTGGAGGAATCGATGCTGACCAGGGAGGCCCGTTCTGGCTCCTCGGTCTGCTGGCGGGAGAATTCCCGCTCCTGGGCCCGGATTTCCTCCAGGTGGCGCTCGCTCCAGTCGTCGCCCCAGGCGTACCCCGCCTGATCCAGGAGGTGGTTGTAGTGCCTGGGCACGATGCCCCATTGCTGGGCCAGGCACAGGGCCAGGTACTGCTGGTCCGGCAGGCCCTGGGTCAGGCTTTTCCAGAGGCCCTCCTGCTCTGTGTTGTCCGGGGAGGCGATCCGGTCCAGAAGGATGTCCTTCAGCTCCCGGGCGATGTCCGGATCGGGCTCGGGGCGGGACGCGGAGGCCGCTCCGGAGCTTTCCTTCCACAGGGCCCGGAAGAGGGTTTGGCCCTGCTGGGCCACCTGATTGCGCCGGCGCTCCTTTTCCTGCTGGTGCAGCTTCATCTGCACCTTTTCCCGGGACAGGACCTGAAAGACCGGCGGAGTGAACTTGAAGTAGGTCTTGTGATGCAGCAGGAGACGGCCCAGGGCGGCGATGTGGTCCGGATCCGGCTCGCTCCAGATCAGGGCTGCGAGCCATTCCGGGTCTTCCTCCTCCACCTCGCCATGGAGGAGCTCCCAGATCTCCACGGGATCCAGGCGGTCCTGGATCCGCTGCCGGAGCCCGTTGATACGCTCCAGCTCGCGCAGGATCTGGTGTCTGGAATCCTCGGGGCTGATCCAGGGGCCGGTCCAGGGCAGGGCCCTGGACCGCTGGAGCTTGATTTCCCGCTTGGTGAGGGTGAGGACCTTGAGCCGCCCGGAATCCTCGGTGAGGACGATTCCGATGCAGGGAAGGTTGTCCTGGAGGTATTCGACAATGTGGCCCGGCCGAAGACTGGGGTTTGTATGCGCCATAGGGATCAGTGCTTGAAGGAGCGCTGGCCGGTAAAGACCATAGCCACTTGGGGATTGGCTTGATTGACTGCCTGGATGACCTCGAGGTCCTTCATGGAGCCGCCGGGCTGGGCGATGGCGGAGACTCCCTGCTCGATGGCCAGATCGACGCCGTCGCGGAAGGGGAAGAAGCCGTCGGATACCATGACCGAGCCGCGGAGCCCGCCCTTGGCCTCCTCGCTCTGGTTGCGGATCGTGTCCAGGATCTCTCGGTGTTCGCCGTCCTGCTTGGCCTTCTCCCGCAGCTCGTATATGGAAAGTCCGGTCCGCTCGAAGGCCAGATTGTCCATATACTTGATGTGGGCCTTGTGGATGGTGATGTCCACACAGCCGACCCGGTCCTGCTCACCGGTGCCGATGCCCACGGTGCCCCCGTCCTTGGCGAAGAGAACCGAGTTCGAGGTGACGCCGGCCTCCACGGCCCAGGCGAAGAGCAGGTCCTCGCTTTCCGCTTTGCTGGGCTGCCGGGCCGTCGCCTCGGTTCCGCCGGACTCGGCTTCCGCCGGGATCCAGTCCCGGGAGGATCGGATCTCGTTGAGATAGGAGTACTGGACGATGAGCCCGCCGTCCACGAGGGATTTGAACTCCAGGAAGGGAGCGTCCATGATCTCCTCCAGCCGTCCCAGGCCGGGGATCTTGAGGATGCGCAGGTTCTTTCTCCGGGAGAGGATCTCCACGGTTCCGGAATCGAATTCCGGTGCGGCGATCACCTCGAAATAGCGTTCGTTGATGTATTCCGCGAGCTCGCGGGTCACGGGCGTATTGACCACCACCGCCCCGCCGAAGGCGGCGATGCGGTCGCAGGCATAGGCCTTGCTGAGGGCGCGGGTTACCCCCTCGTCGGACCAACCCGCTCCGCAGGGGTTGTTGTGCTTGAGAATGACCGCCGCCGGTTTGGCGGTCAGGTACTGCAGGATGTTGATCCCGTTGTCCACGTCTGTAAGATTGATTTTGCTCGGGTGCTTCCCGGACTGGATGACGTGCTCCTCCTTGATCGCGGAGAGCAGGCCCCTGTCCGGGGTGGCGAAGCGAAGGCCGTTCATCTCCAGCCGGCCCTGGTGCAGCTCATACATCGCCGCGGGCTGGTTGGGATTCTCTCCGTAGCGGAGGCCCTTGTCCTCGCCCTGGATGGTCCAGGTCCGCTTCTTGAAGATGAGCTCCTGGTCGCCCACCGTCAGATGGAGCTCTCCGGGAAAGGGATCGGACTGCTGCGCCTGATACATTTTTTTGAGATCTTTCATGGTCGTGCTCCTGTGTCCTTGGGGTGCTTCGTCCTCTGCCTCGTTCGGCCGCGAACAGAGGGACCTGCGCCAGCCGCTTGGGACGGCGCGGATCGAGGCGCTCGCGTCGCCCGCCGGGCTTTGCGGAGAGAAAAGGGGGTGCCGGCAAGCGGTGCGTACGGGATTGTTTCGCGACGGGTTTTGGTTTATCACAACACTTGAAGAGAGGCAATTTTGCATAGTAGGGTCGCTGTGTTCTGTCGGGGCCTGAAGCGGCATGAAATCGCTTATTGATTGAAGGAGCTCGGTTTTGGAGAAGATGCTGCAGAGGCTCGCCAGCCAATTGGCAGCCTACGACGAGGCGTCTCTGCTTTCCCTGTGGGACAAATACTATCGGGAAGTGGAGACCTTTCAGCCCACCAAGGAGTGGGAGGAATCGGCGCTTATTCTGTGCCTGCTCCAGTCGGTGCGCTGGAAGAATCAGCTTTTCAACAGCAAATGGATGGAACAGAGAACCGCGGATTCCGAGCCGGGAAGCGAAAGCGCTCCGGAGGAGGCGAGTGACGACGGAGAGCTCCCGTCCGGAGAGCAAAGCGAGGAGAAAAGCGGTTCCCGGGGAAGGGTGATCGCCTTTCCCTCCGGGGAAAATGGCACCTCCTGAGTGCGACGCCGGAAGCGGAGCGCTGCAAAAACGTGGCACCCAGGCGCTGCCGCTCGATCGGCGGCGCGTTTTTTTGAACCAGGGTAATCCGGGATGATCCGGTCCATTGCTGAAGGAAGGACCCGGAAGCGCAAGGAGCGGTGCGATGAGCCAGAATCAGGTTGTTGTCGGAGCCCAGTGGGGCGACGAGGGCAAGGGCAAGTTGGTGGATCTTTTGACGGAGCAGGCGGACGTGGTCGTTCGCTTCCAGGGCGGCAACAACGCCGGACACACCATCGTGGTCGGCGGCGAGGAGACGATCCTGCATCTCATTCCCTCCGGCATCCTGCATGCGAACAAGATGTGCCTCATCGGCAACGGGGTGGTCCTGGATCCGGAGGTTTTCTGCCGGGAGATGGACAGCCTGCAGAACAACGGCGTGTCCGTGGGACCGGAGCGGCTCAGGATAAGCTACAAGACGCACCTGATCATGCCCTACCACAAGCGGATGGACAATTTCCGGGAAAAGATCCGCTCCGGGGATACCCGGATCGGAACCACCGGCCGGGGAATCGGACCGGCGTACGAGGACAAGGTCGCTCGCGTGGGCATCCGCGCCGTGGACGTGCTGGACGAGGAGGTGTTGCGCAACAAAATCGCCAAGGCCCTGGCGGAGAAGAATGTCCTGTGCGAGCATTATTTCGGCGAAACCCCGGATACCGTGGAGGATGTGCTGGAGCAGGTCCTGCCCTGGGCCAAGCGCCTGAGGCCGCACCTCGCCGACGTGTCCGGCGAGATCCAGCGCGCCCGCGACGCGGGGCGGAAGATCCTCTTCGAGGGTGCCCAGGGAACGCTTCTGGATGTGGATCACGGGACCTTCCCCTATGTGACCTCCTCCAATACCGTGGCCGGAAATGCCTCGGCAGGCACAGGTTGCGGCATGTTCGCCATCGACGACGTGGTGGCCGTGGTCAAGGCCTATACCACCCGCGTTGGCGGAGGCCCCCATCCCACGGAAATCGAGGATGAAGCCGGGGAGCACATGCGGGACAAGGGGGGTGAATTCGGCGCCACCACCGGGAGACAGCGCCGCTGCGGCTGGCTGGATCTGGTCTGCCTGCGCGAGGCTGTGCGGCTCAATTCCCCCACTAGTCTGGCCATCACCAAGCTCGACGTGTTGGGCGGACTCCCGGAGCTCTGGGTCTGTACGGAATACGAGCACGAGGGCGAGCGCTTGACCCATCCGCCGCAGAAGCAGGACGGGCTTGGTGAAGTCAAGCCGGTGTACACCCGTCTGGAAGGGTGGCAGGATGACATTTCCGGTGTGCGGTCCTGGCGGGACCTGCCAGATGCCGCCAGGCGCTATATCGAGTTCATCGAGGAGGACCTCGGGGTCAAGGTGGGATACGTCTCAGTGGGGCCCGGCAGGGATCAGACACTGGTCCGTTAGCGACCCCCTGTTCGCCCGGACAGCGTGCCTATGCAGGAAACACTCAGCCATGCCGCCGGCCAGGAGCGGCTCATCGCCTATCTGGAAAGGCTCTCCGGATCTCCGCCCCACGTCCTGCTTCTGGAAGGAGGGAGCAGACGGGAGCGGGAGGAGCTGGGCCTGCACTGGGCCGCGCTGCTCAACTGCCCCGAGGGCGGCCCGTGCGGGAGCTGTCCCGCCTGCGTGGCGATCGCCCAGGAGGCGCACAGGGATCTCTATATCTTTCGCGGGGCCGAGGACTCGATCAAGGTCGACGATGTGCGCCCCTTGCGCCAGAGCCTGGCGGACAAGCCCCGGGACGCCTACCGCGTGGTCCTCTTCAGCGAGGCCCAGGAGCTGACCGCCTCCGCCGCCAATGCCCTGCTCAAGTCCCTGGAGGAGCCGCTGCCCGGGAACGTGTTCCTACTCCTCGTGCCTCAGCGCTTTCTCCTGTTGCCCACTCTCGTCTCCAGGAGCTATCCTTTCACCCTGAGTCAGGCACCGCTGGATCATACGGGCCAGGGAGAGACGGAAACAGGGCCCTGGCTGGAGGCCATGCTCCGGTTCTGGCAGAGCGGAACCGGTCTTTTCGAGCACACGGGGGCCAAGAAGGCCGTGGACAGGGTGTTGCTCGGGGAGATCCTGCTGGCGCTGGAAAAGGAGCTGCATCGGGTCTTTCTGGGGACGGACACGGGGCCAGTTGCTGCCTATCTCCGCCGTCATCTGAGCCCCGAATACTGGCCCCGGCTGGATCTGGCCCTGAGGAAGGCGGAAGAGATCGTTCGGAACCAGGTCAACCCGGCCCTCATCCTGGAATGGCTGGCCGTGACCGTCTGGCGCTGGCTGCGGGAGAAGCCGGCCTCGGAGAGGCAAGCCGGGTGAAAGTCGCCAACCTCCGTAACTATTCACCATCTTCCTAAACCGAAATGCCCCAACATCATTAATGCTGGGGCCAGAGAAGTGGTGAATAGTTACCAACCTCCTTGACTTTTCCGGGGTGACGTTTTAGGACCGGGTTCACAGTCTGAGCAGTCCGGCGCAGTTATTGCTCAACGGGCCTCGTACGGGTGCGCGGCGGTGGTGACGCTTAGGCGCACGGCTTCCGGCCAGAAGCCCAGTCAACCTCTAAGGCATTGAGGGGGATGCGATGTACTCGTTTGTCAGCGGTCCGCTCGTTATCATCGCCTTTGCGCTCTTTGTCCTGGGGCTGGCGATCCAGATTGTCCGCTTTTTCCGGATGACCCGGGAAAAGGAGCCGGTCAACGCATCCTTCCCCAAACCCCGCAAGAAGGACGTGGAATCGCAGCGCCCGCCCGAAGAGGTGCGAAAAAAGGTCAGGTTCCGGGGCACGGTGATGGAGATGGAACCCTTCATGGCCGTGCTGACAACAGTCTTTCACCTGCTCCTCATACTGACCCCGATCCTGCTTCTGGCTCACAACCTCATGATCGAGATGGCCTGGGGCTTCCGGCCGCCCTCGCTGGGCGAGGGCACGAGCGATGTCCTCACCGTCCTGGTCATGGGGTTCTGCCTCTTTTTCCTCTTTCGGCGGGTCTTTTCGGCCAGGGTTCGGGCCATCAGCACCCCCTACGATTTTCTCCTCCTATTCATTGTCTTTCTCCCCTTTCTGACCGGTTTCATCGCCTATCACCAGTTCTTCGCCTACAAGACAGTGGTGCTGATCCATGTCCTGGCCGGTGAGCTCATGCTGATCTGCATTCCCTTCACCAAGCTGGTGCATATGATCTTTTTCTTTTTCTATCGTTTTTTCCTCCCGGGCGAGTACAGCTTTGCCTCCGGGAGCCGGGTCTGGCGATAGAGGGTCTCCGATCGAAGACCCGCTCATGTTTCGGGATAATGACGGTTTCGGGCAGCTGAGCGCGGATCGTACCCATTCGTCGGCAAGCCTCGCGGCTTGTGACGGTGAGGGCGCGAAAAGCCCTGAGGCCCGCGGGAATCTCGCCGCCGCTGATGGGTGGATGATACGGGAAATTGCCGGCCAGCCGGAGCTGAAGGAGAGAGATGATGGCTGAAGCCCAGAACAGCACAGTGGACAGCGCTCGAATCAGGGAAATGCTCGCCCGGCACAAGCCGCAGATCAAGTTCTGCCTTTCCGTATGCGCGCACTGCAGCATGTGCGCCCGGAGCTGTTTCCTGTACGAGTCCCGGGAACAGGATCCCAAATACATGCCCTCGCACAAGATGATCAATTCCATCGGCTACCTGTACAAAAAGAAAGGCAAGGTGGACCTGCGGGAGCTGCGCACCATAGCCGATATTGCCTGGAAGCGGTGTGTGCTCTGTACGCGCTGCTATTGCCCTTTGGGCGTGGATATTCCCTATATGATCAACCTTGCGCGGAGAATCTGCCGCGAGCAGGGGGTGTATCGGGAGTACGACGGATAGTGAGCCCGTTCCTTTTTCCGGAAGACAAATAAAAAAGCGCTATATGCCTTTGATTTTCCGCTTCTTCCCGACCCGGGAAGAAGCGGAATGCCTTTCCGACCGAAGGCCTGCTTCCGGATGGGAAGGAGTTCGCCAACCCCTCTATGCGGGAGGAAACATGATCAAGATCAAGCGAAAGCCGTTTCAGGAGATTGTGGACGCGATTCAGGACTACCCGACGATCCTCAATGTGGGGTGTGGCGGCTGCGCCTCGGTATGTCTGGGCGGCGGCCAGAAGGAGGCCAGGATCCTGAACGAGGAGCTCGGGGAATATTTCCGCCAGCAGGGGTACCAGAGACAGCTCACGGAATATACCGTTGAACGCGCCTGCAACATGGACTACGTCCGGGAGCTGGACGACATCGCCCCCCGCAAGACGGCGGTCATGGTCATGGCCTGCGCCGCCGGGACCCAGCTCATTGCGGAGCGATTTCCGGACACCCCGGTCTTGCCCGCGGTGAACACCGTGGCCATCGGACTCGATCGCGACATCGGTCTCTACGAGGAGCGATGCCGCGCCTGCGGCAATTGCGTTATCGGATACGCCGGCGGTATATGCCCTGTCACCCGCTGTGCCAAGGGGCTGTTCAACGGTCCCTGCGGGGGGACCAACGAGGGGATGTGCGAGGTCGACGATGCCATCCCCTGTGCCTGGCAGGAGATCTATGAGCGGCTCAAGCGCCAGGATCGGCTGCAGGACGTGATCAAGATCCGGCCGCCCATGGAATGGCAGAATCAGACCCAGAGGACCGTTGTTCAGACCGGGTACGAAGAGCGCTATATGGAGAAGGAGGAATAACCCCTCGCGCTTCTCCTGCCGGGAAATTGCTTCCCGCGGCTGAGAATAACGGTTTTTCCCGGTCTTCTGAGATACTTTTCCCGTCGGCTCAGGGTGTTTGAGCTGGCGGGCCTTTTTTTGACGTTTTCGGGGATTTCCCGGGGTGTACCCGGGACAAGCGCTCCTATCGCGCACCGTGATCCGAGCCGACGGCTGTGTGGGTGTCTCCGCGAAACGCTTTCCTCTTTCCCCAAATGCCTCCCCGGCTATTTCAGCGCCTTGTCTCAAAGGTCCCTTTGAGGCAGAAAAGGATTGTCTCCCGTTGCCGCGCTTTACCTCTCTTCCTCTTTTTTTGTATGAAAATGTGTTTAACCTATTGAATTATTGGCGAATTGGTCGCGAGGCTCGACGGGTGGAGCGCTTCGCTGGGTTTCATAATACACCATGGCCTTGTTCTGACCGCAATAAACGAAACTCTGCTTGAGGCGAAGGTCAGAAACGTAATAGGACATAGAGCTGAAATGCGAGTGGCTAAGTTGACGTCGGTAAGGTGCTGCAGGTCCTGTCCTGTGAAACCCGGGATGAAACCCGCGCTTCAGC
>JGI1684J13235_1000661_pt1 | contig 12603 bp, 9 predicted proteins | sample PonA232FremontCA_2_FD_13235 | JGI IMG/M metagenome (IMG submission 13235) | reverse complement strand
GGCTCCTCCAGCAGAAGCACTTTTCTGGCCCCGGCCAGTTTTGCGGATTCCACGACCGCTTGCTTTTCCACCTGGGTAATGCCGGTGGGCACACAGATCGCCATCTTCGGCTTGGTAAGTCTGTTCCTCTGCACGGCTTTATCCACAAAGGAGGCGATCATGGTTCTGGTGACCTCGAAGTCCGCGATCACGCCGTCTCTCATGGGACGAACGGCATTGATCGTCGCGGGCGCCCGTCCCAGATACTCCTTGGCCTCGGCACCCACGGCCCTGACCCGATTGTCCCGGACATCCAGGGCCACAACCGAGGGTTCGTTCAAAACGATCCCCTTCTTGGGGGTGTAGAGCAAAGTGTTCGCAGTGCCCAGATCCATGGCCAGGTCCTGCCTGAAGAAATCGAACAGTCTGTCAAGAATCATTTTATCGCCTCACGGGATCCCTTTTCTGAATTTTGTAGCACGAGCACGGGATTGCAAACACACGGACTATTCGGCCAATCGCTGCACAATCTCGTGATGGTTCACCACGATCTTGCTCACATAGGAAATTGTTTGATCATAGTTCGGTATCCGACCATAGGGCTCATACACGGCGTAGGAATAGTAGGTCCTGGACAATCCCGCATTATATCCGGCTGTCGCCACCAGGAAATTCCCGTTCCGTGCCCGCAAGTACCTTGCAAACATTTTCACCATGGCGTCTATGGGCTTCTTATAGGTAACACGCTCATCAAATTGCAGGAAAAAATTCAGATCGCTCTGATTGAATATATTTTTTCCCTCGTAATTGGATCGAAGAAACTCCCTATATTCATTCCTGGCAGTCTGCACGGATTGATCCAGGGATTCCTTCTCCTGAAGGGCATTGAGCATGCTCTCGGAACCGGCAAGGGATTCCCCGCGTGCATGGCGCCTCAGGCTTTCCTTCAGCAGCTCGTCCTTGTTGTAAAAAAGGCTTTTGTGCGCATTCTTGAGGGCGTTCCGCCTCTCCTTGAATTCTCGCATTCGATCCAGGGCAGCGGCTTTTTCCGGCTGACTGAGCCTTGAGTCGTCAATTTCGCGCGTATCCGGGGATACCATGCCGAAACCGTCGGCGGTCTGCATGGTGAACTGGCAAATTCCCGCTGCAAAAACCGAGGAGAGGGCGTATTCATAGAAAAAGGACTCCTCCATGATCAGAGCCATCATCCAGGAAGGATCAACGAAATGGATATCCGCGTACCTGCGTACGAAATGCAGGACCCAATACGCGATATTGGAAATGCGTGTTTCCAAATCCACGTCCTGTGGCGGTCTTTCCCATACCGGCATGGGTTTTCCGGAATAATGATCATGGATAAAATCGAGAACAGCCCGGGAAAGGCGGAGATGATAATCCTCAAGATCCTCATCCGTTATGGATAATTGCGGCTCTTGGGGGCGTATAATCGATATGTTCGATGTATAACCATCCCGAAGAGACGTATTTGATTGCGAAGACGCGCTGGATACAGAACTCCACCAGGGAATAAGAAGTGCGGATATTGCGGATTGAAGAACAATTCGTCTTTCCATTACATTCTCTATACAATTCTCGTAGTGTTGAACAATTGATTAAACAATACTGCATCGACCATAAATGATGATACATTCATTCCCAATAAACGGCACTGCCACGAACATAAAAAGACAGATGAATGCATGAGTATATGACTGCTTGATAAAGATTGCAAGGGTTCCATCCCATCCCGAGCCCAAAGCTCCTGGCTCCGCCCCCCGTATTTTAGCAGTAGATTGTCGCACAGAACGGCCCCTTGGCAAAATACGACACAAGCGGAAACCGGTTTGTTGGTCAACAACTCCACCCAGGCTGTTTGACGCTCGCCCCGCATACGGCTATCCTTCGGCATTGTCCTGTCCCGGGCACGCTTGCGGCAATAGACGGGACAGAACCCCTGCGGCGCTCTGCCGTCTGAAAGCCCCCAAAAAAAAGCGGGATCCGCAGCCGTGCTGCGAATCCCGCTGCTGAAAAGCGCGCCAGGGAGGATTTGAACCTCCGGCCTACGGCTTAGAAGGCCGTTGCTCTATCCTACTGAGCTACTGGCGCGGATAAAAGTATCTATAAATTGTCACCGCCCTGGGGTCAAGAGCTCCGACAAGAGGCCGTTTTCGCATCACAAACCGCACTGCCTCGATATAGCAAGGACGAGTCATGGCGAACAACCTCTTCCGCTGCATCCCTTCCGTAGACCGGCTGCTGCAGCACCTGGAGCGGGACGAGTCCCTGGTGGGCATTCCCCGCACCCTGGTCAAGGAGCTGGTCAACAGCTACCTGGACCGCATCCGCGGCTCCATCCGCGAAGGGAACGTCCAGGATGAGCGGGAGCTCGAGCCGCAGGCCCTGCTGCCGCACCTTTCCCGCTACATCCGCAAGCAGTCCCGGCCCCGCTTCCGCAGGGTGATCAACGCCACCGGCGTGGTGGTGCACACCAACCTGGGCCGCTCCCTGCTGCCCCGCGAAGCGATTGAGGCCGTGAAGACGGCCTGCACGGGATACTCCAACCTGGAGTTCGACCGGGAGACGGGCAGCCGCGGCAGCCGCTACGACCTGGTCCGGGAGCTCCTCTGCGAGCTCACCGGTGCCGAGGACGCCCTGGTGGTCAACAACAACGCCGCCGCGGTCCTGCTCACCCTGAACACCCTGGCCCAGGGCGGGGAGGTGGTCGTCTCCCGGGGCGAGCTCGTGGAGATCGGCGGCTCCTTCCGCATCCCCGAGGTCATGGAGCGAAGCGGGGCCGTGCTCCGGGAGGTGGGCGCCACCAACCGGACCCATCCCAGGGACTATGAACGGGCCATCGGCCCGGACACGGCCGCCCTGCTCAAGGCCCACACCTCCAACTACCGCATCGTGGGCTTCACCAGGGAGGTGGACGCCTCGGAGCTCGGGGCCATCGCCGAGCCGCACGACCTGCCGGTCATCGAGGACCTAGGCAGCGGGAACCTCCTCCGCTTTCCGGACCGTACCGGCATCGACGAGCCCACGGTCCAGGACACCCTGGCCAAGGGAGTCTCCGTGGTCTGCTTCAGCGGGGACAAGCTCCTGGGCGGCCCCCAGTGCGGGATCATCCTGGGCAGACAGCGCTACATCCGCCGTATCCAGGCCAACCCCCTGAACCGGGCCCTGCGCATCGACAAGATGACCCTGGCCGCCCTGGAGGCCACACTCCGTCTGTACAAGGATCCGGAGACCGCACGGGAACGGATTCCCACCCTGGAGATGATCTGTGCCGGCGAATCCGGCCTGCGCAACCGGGCCACGCGCCTGGCCCGCAGGCTCCGCGAAAGCGTGGGGGACCGCTTCCGCGTGGATACCGCCAAGGGAAGCTCGCGCGTCGGCGGCGGCGCCAGCCCCGAGATCGCCCTGCCTACCCAGCTGGTGCGACTCGTTCCCCGCGAGGGGACTCCGGATCTGGAGACCCTGCGCATGCGCCTGCTGGACACGGACCCGCCCCTTGTGGGACGCGTGGAGGACGACGCCCTGTGTCTGGACCCCAGGACCCTTCGCCGCTCCGAGAGCGGCGATCTCATCGCGGCACTGCAACAAGCTGTTCCCAACGGAGGAAAATGACCATGAACGATACCCTCACCCACACACCCGCCAACTGCTGGCAAGTGTATTCCGACGACGAGCAGCGCGAAGCCATCCAGGACTTCGCCGCGCGCTACATCGACTTTCTCACCCGCTGCAAGACGGAGCGGGAAAGCGTCCGCTGGATACGGGACCGGGCCCGCGAGGCGGGATTCTCCGACAATCCCGGGGACTCCGCCTTCTACCGGGTGCTCAAGGACAAGAGCATCATCCTGGTCCGGCGCGGACGGCGCCCCCTCGAGGACGGAGTCCGCATCCTGGGGGCCCATGTGGACACCCCGCGCCTGGACCTCAAGCAGAACCCCCTGTACGAAACCTGCGACCTCGCCCTGGCCAAGACGCACTACTACGGCGGCCTGCGCAAGCACCAGTGGTTCTCCCGGCCGCTCTCCCTGCACGGGGTGGTGGTCACCCAGGACGGGGACAAGGTGAACGTGCGCGTCGGCGAGGACGCCGAGGACCCGGTTTTCCTCATCCCGGATCTCCTCCCCCATCTGGCCGCCAAGCAGAACGAGAAGAAGCTCTCCGAGGCCTTCGAGGGCGAAAAGATGAACGTAATCCTGGGTAACGACAAGGCGCCGAAAAACTGGGGCGGCGAGGAGTCCGACAACGGCGAGGAGGACGAGGAAAACGGCGGCAGCGCGGACAAGGAGCCCATCAAGAAGGGCGTTCTGCAGCTCCTCTACACCCGCTACGGACTGACCGAGGAGGACCTCTTCAGCGCCGAGTTGCAGCTCGTTCCAGCGGATCCGGCCCGTTCCGCCGGCCTGGACCGATCCCTCATCGGCGGATACGGCCAGGACGATCGGGTCTGCGTCTTCTGCGGCCTGCAGGCCGTGCTCGAGGAAACCGAGCCGGAGTTCACCCAGATGGCCCTGTTCTGGGACAAGGAGGAGATCGGCTCGGAAGGGGCCACAAGCGCCCGCTCCATGTTCTTCGAGTACACCCTTCAGGAGATCATCGACACCCTGGAGCCGGGTGCCCGCCTTCCCCGCGTCCTGGGCAACAGCCGGGCCCTCTCCGCGGATGTGCACGGCGGGCTGGACCCGGACCACCAGGACCTGCACGATCCCATGAACGCCTCCAAGCTGGGCTACGGGCCGGTCCTGTGCAAGTTCACCGGCCACAGGGGCAAGCTCGGGGCCAACGACGCCACCGCGGAATACGTGGCCTGGCTCCGCTCCCTGTTCAACAGCAAGGGAATCCCCTGGCAGATCGCCGAGCTGGGCAAGGTCGACGCCGGAGGCGGCGGGACGGTGGCCAAGCACCTGGCGGTCTACGGGATGGACATCATCGACTGCGGCCCCAGCGTCCTGGGCATGCACAGCCCCTTCGAGCTGACCAGCAAGGCGGACGTGTACGCCACCTATCAGGCCTTCCGGGCCTTTCTGGAATAACCGTCGGCGTCCCTGTCCGAGAACACCCTTCCCGGACAGGGACGCTTAATGCCATCCGGATGCCTCACTTTATGCTCGCCATTGTCGCTATCAGGGACGTCCTGCTCTGCCTGCTCGGGGTCTGGTACGTGGAGTTCCACCTCGACTTCCGGTTTCCCGAAGACAATCTTTTGCTCTACTTTGTGGCCATTCCCATTATCTGGGCCGCTCTGACCCAGATCTGGACCTCGGTGAGCTATCGTGAGCTGACCACCCCGCTCCTCTCCTGGATCGGCCACCTGATAACCATGCTCATCCTCGTTTCCAGCGTGTTCCTCATCAGCGCCACCCTGAACACCATAGGGGACTCACTGGATACCACCGGAGACATCTGGTTCCACTTTGTGGGCTGGACCGTGCTCGCGGCCCTCGTCTTTTACGACCTCGTGGACATGGGCCGCCGCTAGGACTGTCCGATCCGCTCTCAGCCCTTTGAATCATCTTCTCCGCCGCCGAAAGGGGCCATCCTCGCCAGGGGGCTTTCCGACTCCGAGCCGGCAAAAAGCCGGGGCGGAAGGTGCTCCAGATAGGAGCGCAGGATGGCGACCTCCCCCCAGCTTCCTTCGCTGCGGCAGCGCCTGAGCCGCGTAAGGTCCAGACCGGCCCCGCCGGTCGCCGCGTCCGTTCCGGCGCTGTACAGGGTCTCGCCTTCCGGGCCGATGATCCTGGACCCCCCGGCCAGGGTAAAGCCGTCGCACTGCCCCACCCCGTTGGTGTAGATGGAGTAGGCCTGGTTCTCCAGGGCCCTGGCCTGCTTGATGGCGCCGTATTCCCCGGGGATGGTGTCCGGGTCCATGGAGAGCTGGATCAGCACCTCCGCGCCGGACAGGGTCAGGCCGCGGGCGATCTCCGGGAAATCCGCGTCGTAGCAGATCATCACCCCCGCTCTGGTCCCCTTTTCCGGGATGTCGAAAACCAGGGGCTCGCGGCCGGGTACGGTGCCGCGCTCCAGGCTGGTGTCCCAGGGCACCATCTTGTTGTAGCGGCAAAGCAGCCCCCCGTCGGGGCCGAAGACCGGAGCCTGATTGAAGAAGCCCCCGTCCTCGTCCGCCGCGATCTTGACAGTGCCCGGCAGGAGGTAGACCCCGTAGCGGGCGGCCATATCCCCCAGATAGCCGTACATCTCGTTCTTCTCCGGCAGGGGCGGGCCCGGGCTGATCCCGAACTCCACCCCCACCGCCATCTCACAGGGCGTTTCCGCGGACGCGGCCCGGGCCAAACCCTCCTCCAGGGCCTGCACATTGCGCCAGGGGTTGGACTGCACCGGCATCTGGATCAGGGCGACTTGCAGCACATTGTCCGCCATCGCGAATCCTCCTCGGTATACTGCCCACGAAACACACGAAAGAATCATGGCTGACAGTGCCCTCTCATCCATGATTTTCCGTTATTCGCGTATTTTCGTGTCTTTTCGTGGGCGGATGTCTTTTCCGCGCTTTCGCGGTCTCTCTTTCCCTCGCAGCATACAGACTCCTTTTCGTGGGGGCAACGCACCGCCTTGCCAGGCGGTGCCGCCCTGTGCGACAGGTACCGGAAAAGGGGCTTTCGCGGCCCTTCGCAACACCCGAACATGGAAACCTAGGAGGATATGCGGTGCCCGCATCCGGAAGGCTTTTGACCCTATCGCCCTTTGATGTGGATGCGAGCGGGGACTGGCTCTTCTGGGCCGAGGACCCGGGAGAGGAGCTCCTACGGAGCATCCGTGAGCTGGGGCAGCTGGAGCCCGTGCTTGTGGCGCGGGACGAGGGCGGCCCGAGTCTTTTGGCCGGATACAGGCGCCTTCGCGCCTGCCGCGAGCTGGGCCTGGAGCTTCTGACCCTGTCCGCGGCCAGCCCGGATTCCGTTGCCAGGGGACGCATCTACGCCGAATCCAACCGGCAGCGCCAGCCGGGTGCGGCGGATCTGGTCCGCGCGGGCCGCTACTTTGCCCGCTATCTGGACGCACAGGGCCTTAGCGCAGTGCTGCGCGAGCTGTCCGCCTCGGAGGGCGGCAAACGGATGCCGGATCTGGTGCGGACCTGGCTGCATCTGGACCCGGAGTGGGACGGGCTTTTGCGGGCCGGACACCTCCCCGTCCAGGCCGCCGAGATCCTGAGCCGCCTGAACAGCCAGGACATGGCCGAGCTGTGGCCCTTTTTCCGGGACCTGCGCTGGTCCCGGAACAATGCCCTGCAATTCCTGGGCTGGCTGGAGGAAAGCGCCTCACGGGAGCGAACCTCCCTGGCCCGGCTCCTCCGGTCCGCCGAAATGCACCCGATTTTGGAGAGCGATCTCTCCCCCAAGGACCGCATCCGACGCCTGGTGCAGAAGGCCCGGGAAACGCGCTATCCCCACCTCAGCGAGCTGGAGGCGGAATTCAGCGCCAAAGCGCGGGAGGCGAGCCGGGCCGGCCCGTGGCGGATCGCGCCGGAGGGCTCCTTCGAGAGGGACCGCATCCATCTCTCCGCCTCAATCGGCTCCGGTAAGGATCTGGAACGCGCGGCCCGGGAGCTGGAGCGCCTGCACCGGGAGGGGGTGCTGGAAGAGCTCCTGGAGTGGCAGAAGAGCCGGCTCAGCGGTTCGGCTGAAGAATAAGAAACCAGAAGAGTCTGCCCACGAAAGGACACGAAAAACCACGAAAAGAAGAGGAAGAAGTTGCCCACGGAACACACGGATAAACACGGAAGGGCGGAAACCATTTCTGCCCAAACGGAAGAAACGATTTCTTTTTTCGTGCTGTTTCGTGTATTTCGTGGGCCGGGAGCTTGAGTGACGAGTACGAAAATGGAACTAACTCAGCATATAAGGCACGTGGTCGTCGACGAGGAGGTGCGAAGCACTCCGGTGACCGAGAGGGTCCGAACGGCCCTGCCGGATGCCGAGTGGCATATACGCGGGCCGGACGAGCCCTTTCCACTGTCCGCACAGGGCAGGGAGGTTCTCTACCTCAAGCGCTACAAGGGGCGCTTTCTCCGCTTTTGCCCCGGCACCAGCCGATACCGCTGCTGCGGCTACCGCATCCTGCACATTGGGGAAAACTGCCCCCTGTCCTGCACCTACTGCATCCTCCGGGCCTATTTCCAGGACAATGTGCTCAAGGTCTGGGCCAACCAGCAGGAGCTCATGGAAGAGCTGGACCGCGAGATCGGCGGCAATCCGGACAGGCTCTTCCGGGTGGGAACCGGGGAGTTCACCGACTCCCTGGCCCTGGAGCCGCTCACGGGATACAGCCGGGATCTCGTGGCCTTCCTCGCGGACTACGACAACTGCTGCCTGGAGCTGAAGACCAAGACCGCTGACCTGTCCTGGATGTCGGCGGTGCGCCGTCCGGAGCGGGTTCTGCCCGCCTGGAGCCTGAACGCGCCCGAGGTGGTAGCCCTGGAGGAGGAAGGCGCCGCCGGCCTGGAAGAGCGCCTCGCGGCAGCCGGGGAGTGCGCCCGAAGCGGCTTCCGGGTCTGCCTCCACTTCGATCCGGTCCTCTTCTATCCCGGTTGGGAAGAGGGATACGACACGACTGTGGACATGATCTTCGACTACCTCCGCCCCCGGGACATTGCCTACGTCAGCCTCGGCTCCTTCCGCTGCATGCCCGAGCTCGCGCGACAGCTCAGCAGCTGCGGAGAGCGCCGGGACTTCCTGCAGCAGGAGTTCGTCACCGGGCTGGACGGCAAGCTGAGACTCCTCCGCCCCCTGAGGACGCGGCAGCTGCGGCGCATTGCGAACAGGCTGCGCAGCCACGGCCTGAAGGAGCAGCTCTACCTCTGCATGGAATCCGACGAGGTGTGGCGGGACACCCTGGGATACACCCCCCGCGATATGGGCGGGCTGCCCCTCCATCTGCTCCGCAGGGCCTTTCCCTTCCGGAAGTAGTCCCCTCTATACCACCCTCATTCCCGGACCAACCCGGGCACAACCAAGCATGAAAATACGAGCAAGGCGAAGGCGCCCGGCACTCATTCAGTGAATGAGTGCCGGGCGCCTTCGCAACCAATTCATCAACAATTCAACAAGTTGAACCCATTTACATACAAAGAAACAGCCCCAAGCCCATCTCTTGTCTTTGCGCCACATTGTCCTAGAATGGAACCTGTTCCGACCATCCGGTCGTCCGCAAAAATGCGCCCTACGGAACAAGGAGCCCGCGCATGCACCACGTGCTCATTCTGGGAGGCGGCTTCGTCGGCCTGAACGCGGCCAAGGTTCTGGCCGGCAAGAAGGATGTCCGGGTCACCATCGTGGACCGCAGCAACTACCACCTGTTCCAGCCCCTTTTGTACCAGGTGGCCTCCGCCGGGCTGAGCCCCTCGGACATCGCCACCCCCATCCGAAGCCTCTTCTCCGCGAACGACAACATCAAGACCTACAAGGCGGAGGTCACGCGCATCGACCCCGAATCGAGGCAGGTGGACACGGATATCGGGACCTTCGGGTATGACTATCTTATCATGGGGCTGGGGGCGAAGCACTTCTATTTCGGCAACGAGCACTGGGAGGAATACGCCCCGGGCCTCAAGACCATTGAGCAGGCCACGGAGATACGGCGCAGGATCCTGGAGTCCTTCGAGCGGGCGGAGGCGGCCACGGACACCGAGGAGAAGATGAAGCACCTGAGCTTCGCGGTCGTGGGGGGCGGAAGCACCGGGGTGGAGCTCGCCGGGGCAATCGGCGAGCTGAGCCGGTTCGTCTTCGTCCGGGATTTCCGCAACATCGACCCCAAGCTGACCCGGATCATCCTCATCGAGGCGGGACAGCGAATCCTACCGGCCTTTTCCCAACAACTCTCCGCACGGGCCACGCGGGACCTGGAAAGCCTCGGGGTCCAGGTGTGGACCTCGCGCAAGGTAACCGGGGTGGACAGCGAAGGCGTGGATGTCGGCGAAGAGCGGATCAAGGCCGGCACCGTGCTCTGGGCCGCCGGCATCGCCGCGAGCCGGATGAACCGCCAGCTATCCGGCAATCTGGACGGCATGGGCCGTATCGCCGTGGAGCCTGACTGCAGCCTCACGGAGTACCCGGAGGTCTTCGCCGCGGGGGACCAGGCCCACTTCCGGGACGAAAAGCAGGGCACGCTCCCGGCAAACGCTCCCGTGGCCCTGCAGCAGGGCAAGCACATCGCCTCCAACATCCTGCGCGAAATCGAGGGCAAACAGCGGGAGCCCTTCCGCTACTTCGACAAGGGACAGCTGGCCACCATCGGGCGCAAACAGGCCGTTCTGGAGCGGGGCAAGGTGAAGCTGGGCGGCTTCCTGGCCTGGTGGGCGTGGCTTTTCGTGCACATCTACTACCTCCTCGGCTTCAAGAACAAGCTCTTCGTCCTGGCCCACTGGGCCTATTCCTATTTCACCTACCGCAAGGGCGCCCGCCTGATCGTGAACAAGGAGTGGCGCTTCTACAAACGATCGCGGACCGACGGAACAAACGGACCACAATGACCACAAACCGCGAGGTTCCCCTATGCCCACCGATGCATCGCCAAAATTGCGCTCGATTCCCCTGGGGCAAACCGGGCTCACCGTCTCCGAGGTGGGCTTCGGCGGCATCCCCGTCATCAGGTTGGATAGCGGTGACGCGGAACGGGTTGTCCGCAGCGCCTTCGAACGGGGCATCACCCTTTTCGACACCGCGAATGCGTACAAGGACAGCGAGGGCAAGATCGGCCGTGCCCTGGAAGATGTCCGGGATCGTGTGGTCCTGGCGACCAAGAGCTTCAAGCGCGACTGGGTCTCCCTCTCCCAGGACCTGGAGAACAGCCTGCGCCAGCTGCGCACGGAGCGGATCGACCTCTTCCAGCTGCACCAGATCTCCCGGGAGGCGGAATGGGAGGAGCTCACCCGCCCCGGCGGGGTCATGGAAAAACTGGAAAAGGCCCGGGACGAGGGCAAGATCGGACACATCGGGTTCAGCTCCCACAGCCTGGACATGGCCCTCCGCCTCGTCCGCAGCGAGGCCTTCGCCACGGTGCAGTTCCCCTTCAACTTCATCGAGCGGGAGCCATTGGATGAGCTGCACCCCGCTGCCAAGGACACGGGCATGGGCATCCTGGCCATGAAGCCCTTCGCAGGCGGGGCCATCGACGACGGTTCCCTTGCTCTAGCCTTCCTGCGGCAGTATCCGGACGCCATTCCCATCCCCGGGTTCGACTCGCTGGCCTCTGTGGAGGAGATCGTCTCCCTCTATTCCCGTCCCAACCAGGTGGGTGAAGCCGAGGAAGAGCGCATGGAGGCCTACCGGCGGGAGCTGGGACGGCGCTTCTGCAGGCGGTGCGAATACTGCCAGCCCTGCCCCAACGGGGTCATGGTCACCATGGCCATGGGCTACCCCCTGGTCGCCTCGCGCATGGCCCCGAGCACGGCTGTGGAATTCGCCCGCAAGGCCATGGAGACGGTCCCCCTGTGCCAGGAGTGCGGGGAATGCGAGGAGAAGTGTCCCTACGATCTGCCCATCGTGCAGATGATCAGGGAGAACTACGAGCTCTTCGAGAGGCACAGGGCCGAGGTGGAACAGGGCAAGACTTGAAGAAAAAGAGAAGATGACTGCCCACGAAATGACCCCAGTGAAACGGCAAATGGTTTCACGGGGCAAGCACGAAATAACACAAAAAAGAAGTCAAAGAATCAAGGCTGACAGGGCCTGTCAGCCTTGATTCTCATATTTCGTGTATTTTTCGTGTGTTTCGTGGGCTACTCTTTTCTTCCTTTCCGGGTGTACCGTGGTTTGAAAATCGAGTGGAGGGTTTTGTATGGATGATGTGGTTCTAGTCAGTGCCTGTCGCACTCCAGTCGGGGCTTTCGGCGGGACACTCAGGGACCTGAGCGGAGCCCGCATCGCCAGTGTTACCATGCGGGAGGCAGTGCGCCGCAGCGGCGTCGACGCCTCCCGGATCGACGATGTGCGCTACGGATGCTGCGTGGAGCACCACGACTCGCTCAACGTCTCCCGGGTTGCCGCCCTGATGGCCGGCCTGCCCGAATCCGTCCCCGCCGCGACGGTGAACCGCGCCTGCATCTCCGGGATGGAGGCCGTGATCTCCGGCATGGCCATGATCCAAGCGGGAATGGCGGATGTGATCCTGGCCGGAGGCGTGGAGCACATGTCCGGGGTTCCCTATGCCCTGCCCGGGGCCCGCTGGGGGTACAAGCTCCAGGACCAGGCCGTTGAGGACGCCCTGATGCACAACCTGCACGCGGGCTCGCACCTTCTCCCCCTCGGCGAGGAGGCTCCTCTGGACACGACGCGATCCCCTGCCGCGGACTTCCTGGGCAAGCCCTATATCATGGGGCACACAGCCGAATTCGTCGCGGACGAATTCGGCCTGACCCGTGAGGAGATGGACGAGGTGGCCCTTCGCAGCCACAACAATGTGGAGCGGGCCACCGAAGAGGGGGACTTCCGGGAGGAGATCGTTCCTGTGGAGGTGCCCAGGCGCAAGAAGGAGGCGCTGACCTTCTCCAAGGACGAGCACTTCCGCCCCGGTCTGGCTCTGGAAGACCTGCAAAAGCTCCCTCCCGCCTTCATCCCCAAGACGGGAACGGTCACCGCGGGCAATTCCAGCGGAATCAAC
>JGI1684J13235_1000658_pt1 | contig 12641 bp, 8 predicted proteins | sample PonA232FremontCA_2_FD_13235 | JGI IMG/M metagenome (IMG submission 13235) | reverse complement strand
GTCCAGCCGGTCGAGGCGGCCGGATGGAACGGCAACGCGCTGGAGGCGGAGGCCTTCGCCTACCTCGCGGTGCGGGCGTTGCACGGCCGGCCGCTTTCGCTGCCCGAAACCACGGGCGTGCCCGCGCCGCGGCCCGGCGGGCGGCGCTTTACGCCCCTTGAGGGCGAGCGGCGGGCCAGGTAGGATCGACGGCCGGTCCCATTGCCGCGTGGCTTATTGTGCGCGGATCTGCTCCAGGAAGCCGTCGATCTCGCCCTGAACCGTATCGGCTTTCTCGGCGACCTGGTCGGCGCTGGCGGAAACTTCCTGGCCGGTGCGCTCACCCTGGCCGGCGGTGGCGTCCAGGTCCTCGGCGTCCGTGCGCGTTTGCTCGGTGCCCTGGGAGGCGGCTTCGATGTTGCGGGCGATCTCGCTGCTCGCCGAGGCCTGCTCTTCGACCGAGCTGGCGATGGCGGAGGCGATCTCGTTCACCTTGCGCACCGTCTCGCCGATGCCCCGGATGGCTTCCACACCCTGCTGCGTCTCGCGCTGGATCGACTGGATCTGCTCGGAGATCTGCTCCGTCGCCTTCTGCGTCTGGTTGGCGAGCGACTTCACCTCGTCCGCCACGACCGCGAAGCCCTTGCCGGCCTCCCCGGCGCGCGCCGCCTCGATCGTGGCGTTGAGGGCGAGGAGGTTGGTGCGCTCGGCGATGTCCTGAATGAGCGTGACGACCTCGCCGATGCTCTGCGCGCTCTGGTTCAGCGTTTCGATGCGCTCGTTGGCGCGCTCGCTTTCGGTGACGGCGGTCTGCGTCATCTCCGTGGACTGCTGGATCTGGGAGCTGATCTCCTGGATCGAGCTTTCCATCTGCGCCACCGAACTCGCCACGGTTTTCACGTTTTCCGCGGCGTGTTCGGTGTTGCGCGTGACGGAGTCCGTCTTTTCGCGCACGGTCGAGGTGACGCGGGTCATCTCGCGCGCGTTCGTCTGCATGGAGCCCGCCGCCTGGGTCAGCTCCTCGAAGGCCGCTTTCACGCTGCGCTCGAAGCGGTCGGCAAGCTCGCGCCGCGCCCGGCTGCGTTCCTCCGCGGCCCGCGCGTCGCCCTCCTCCTTTTCGCGGGCCAGCCGCTGCATCTCCAGGGCGTTGTCCTTGAAGACGCGGGCCGCGCGCGCCATGCCGCCCAGTTCGTCGCGGCGCTCGGTGGCCGGAACCTCGGCCTCGGTGTCGCCGTCGGCGAGGCGCGTCATGCTGTCGGTAAGCGCGGTCACCGGGCGTGAGATGTTGCGTGCGATCACCAGGCCGACGAGCGCGGCGAGAAGGGCCGCGCCCGCGCCGATGGCCAGCGTCGTCGCGCGCATGCCCTGCGCCTGGCCGACACTCGCTTCGTAGATCTGCGCCGAGCGTTCGTTCGTGCGCCGCATGGCTTCGGCGACGTGCTTGTTGAGCTTTTCGAACTGGGCACGCGCCGCGTCCACCTCGTTGATGAAGGCGGCCTCGCGGTAGCCCGTGTCGAGCTGCTCGCGGGTGTGCGCGATCAACTCCTTGTAGGCCTGCCAATGCTTTCGCGTGGTATCGAAGTGGTCGCGCATGCCGGCGGGAGCGCGCTCGCCCCACTCGGCGAAGGCGGAGTCCAGCATGGCGATCTGGGGCTCGATCTTCTCGGCGATGTCCGCGCGCGTCTCTTCGTCCGGCGCCGAGACCAGGAGCAGCGTCAGCGCGCGCAGGCGTCCCAGGGGCTGGGCCACGTTCCGGCCGATCTCGGCGACGTTGTGGCTGGCCGTGTTGACGCGCTGAAGCGCGGCGATGTTCGCGTTCGTGGTCACGAGGGTCATCGCCGTCAGCCCGGCCAGCCCCACCACGGCGATCACCACCAGCGTGAGCAGCTTCGGGCCGATGCGGATGGCGCTGAGCGCGCCCGTGACCGCGCGAACCCCGGGCAACGACATGGCGCCTTACTCCTCTTCCATGAAATCGGCGTCGCGGCGGACGATGCGGATGGGCTCCCGGCGCCCTCGGGCAACCCGCCCTCGCGCACCGACCAGTGGTATTTCGAGACCTGCACCTTCCACAGCGGCGTGGTCGCCATGGGATAGGGAAGGTAGCTGACCTCCTTGTTGACCCCCATCACCTGGTTGGGCGCCGGCACGAAGAGCATGTAGCCCTGGTCGAACACGTGGCGCATGATCTTGTCGGTGACGCGGTTGAAGGCCTCGGTGCCCACCTGCTCGGCGAAAAGCTGCTGGATGTAGCCGTCCAACGTCTCGTCGCGGAAGATCGTGCTCCAAACGCTGGTCGTGCGGTAGACGAGAAAGACCGACCAGGGGTGATTGTAGTACCAGTCATCCATCCCCCAAATCAGCAGATCCCAGTCCTTCGTGTTGTTGTCTTTGTTTGTGGTGAAAAGCTGATTGAAGATGTTCTTCTCACTGGTCGTCGTCTCGATGTCGAGCGTGACCCCGACGCGCGAGAGCTGGTAGGCGATCCCGCGCCACAGCCACTCGAAGGTTTCCTGGGTGAAGACCTTCAACGTCAGGCCGTCCAGAATTTCGCGCAGCTCCGCCTGCACGTCCGGATCGTAGGGATTTTCCGTTTCCGAATAGGGCCGAAGCTCGTCCACGACGGTCTTCACGCCGGGAAAGTGCGGGGCGGCGGTGGTGGGTTTGGTCACGCCTTCGTTCATGTAGACGAAGGACAGCAGGTTCGCCTGATGGATGGCGCGGTTCAGCGCCACGCGCACCTCGCGCTTCTGCAGCTCCGGGTGGCCGTTGTGCAGGTTCATGTGAATGGCGAAGTTGTTGTTGCTCTTGCTTGCCACCACCTTGCTGTGCGGCGCGCGCATCGTCCGGATTTTCTTGTGGAAGGGGATGGGGGAGATATCGAGCTCCCCTTCTTTTTCTTCCACGCGGGCGCGCGCTTCGTCGCTGGTCAGTTCGGTGAAGATGGTCACCCGCTCGACGCGCGGCTCGTCCTCGCGCCAGTAGTGCGGATTGGCTTCCAGCTCGGCGACGGCGGTCTGGCGGTCGCCCTCCATGTAGCCTTCGCGCAGGATGAAGGGCCCCAGCCCGTACGGCCCGGGCTCGGCGAGGTTCGGGCACACCGCCTTGCCGTTCCAGCCGTGCTTGTCCAGATAGGCGCTGGTGTAGAAGTGCAGCCACAGCAAATCGTTGACGAACTGCCCGTAGCGTTCGCTGAGATGAAAGCGCACGCGGTGACTGCCCAGCTTCTCCGCCCCCTTCAGCGTCTTGTGCAGCTTGGTGAAGGTGAAGGGTGCCTTCACGAAGTGCTCGACGTTCTTGACCACGGAATCGGCGGTAAAGGGGGAGCCGTCCTGGAACTTCACGCCCTCGCGCAGCGTCGCCTCGTAGGTGCGCTCGTCCACCTGCGTCAGCTCGGTGGCGAGGTCGTGTTCCCACCCCCGGGCTGTGGGCGCCGGCCGCAGGAGCCCTGCGTTGATGGCGTGCGAGGTGTAGATGTACGGCAGGTTGGGCAGGAAAACCTTGACGTGCGAGCCGGGCGCGAGCGGCTCGGCGAGGTTCTCACCCACATCGTCGGTTCGCAGCCGCAGGGGATCGTGGGTGGTGACCGCATCCGCGATGCGGGGGCCCAACAAGCTCGCCGCGGTTGCCCCGGACAACCCGGCCAGGATCCGGCGCCGCCCCAGGCGCTGCATCGTGGTCGCCTCCCCGTCGTCCTTTTGCGAAGCGTGGCGAGACGGACCTTAATAAGCCTTAAAAACCGCCGCGGGAGGGGATGCCAACCTGGAACGCGTCCTGCCTGTGCGAATCAAACACAGACGGTACGTGCATCGATCTTCAAAAAAACACCAGCATGGTGTATTTGGCGGGCCGCATTTGTCGCGTGCCTCGGTCAACCCGATTCGCGGCAAACGGTCAGCCGGACAGCCAGTCGCGGACGGCCTCGCCGATCGCGTCCGGAACGTCCTCCTGAACGAAGTGGATGCCGGATACGGCCACTTCGTCCTGATGGGGGAAGTCTCGGGCCACCGCCAGGGTGCGATCGCGCAGGATGGCGCCGGGCTCGGCGCGGATGAGCAGCTTCGGGATGTCGCTGGTTCGAAGCCAGCGCGAATAGCTGTCCACGATCGCGTGGACGTCGGCGGGCGTGCCGTCGAACGGGATCTCGCGCGGCCACGTCAGCGTGGGGCGGCGCCCTTCGCCGGGCTCGGCGAAGGGGCGGCGGTATTCGGCCATTTCGGCCTCGNAGAGCGTGCGCTGAATGGACGCCGGCAGGACCTGTTCCACGAAGACGTTGTTCGTCAGCACCATCTCCTCCCCGGCTTCGGAGCGGAAGCCGTCGAAGAGGGGACGCATGGATTCCGGCAGGTCCGTCCAGGTGAACGGCGCGGCGATGGATTCCATGTGCGCGATCCCGCGCACGCGCGTCGGATGGCGGCGTGCCCAGTCGAACGCCAGCGCCGAGCCCCAGTCGTGGCACACGAAGGTGATGGCGTCGCCGGGGGCGAGCGCGTCCAGCAGTGCGTCGAGGTACTGGCGGTGCTCGACGAAGCGGTAGCGCCCGGGACCGGAGTCCGGGAGCTTGTCGGAATCGCCCATGCCAATGAGATCGGGCGCGATCAGCCGGCCGCGGCCTTCGAGGTGCGGCATGACGTTGCGCCAGAGGTAGCTGGAGGTCGGGTTGCCGTGCAGGAAGACGATGGCCTCGCCCGCGCCGGCATCGACGCAGGCCATGCGGCGGCCGTGGACCGTCACGGACCGCTTGGCATAGGGCATCTCGGCGCGGATCGGCATGGGGTTCGCCTCCAGCTTCGTTCGGCGTGCCAGGGTAGGCCCATCCGCGGCGGCGTCGAGCAACGAGATCGTGAGCCGCGCGTCAGGACCGCCGCAGGGCGGTGACCCTCGGCACGAGGCCCATGTTGAGGGCGAGGCCACCGAGAACGAGCACGGCGGCGGCGAGCTTGAGCAGCGTGAAGGGCTCGTCGAGCAGCACCGCGGAAAAACTCATGCCGAAGACTGGCACGAGCAGTGAGAAGGGCGCCACGATCGCGGCAGTGTAGACGCGCAGCAGATACGCCCAGATGCCGAAACCCACGAGCGTGGTGAAGAGCGCCACGTAGACCAGGATGCCCAGGGTCTCCCAGGTCATGCCCGTGATCGCGGCCGCCATCAGCGCCGGGCCGTCCACGATGGCCGAGAGCGCCAGCAGCGGCACCGGCGCCACCAGNGAGATCCAGCACATCAGGTGGACGGTGTTCGTCGGCTTCGCCGCCTTCATCAGCAGGTTGGCGACGGCCCAGCCGGCCGCGGCGGCGACCACGAGCGTCAGGCCCAGCGCCGTGGCGGCGATGGACTCCAGGTCGAAACCCAGCAGCGCGATCCCGGCGAAGGCCACGGCCATTCCGACCACCTGACGAAGCAACGGGCGCTCGCCGAAGACGAGGAGGGCGAACAGCGCGGTGAAGAACGCCTGGGTTTGCAGGACCAACGAGGCCAGCCCGCCGGGCACGCCGATGTCCATGCCGACGAAGAGCACGCCGAACTGCAGGAACCCCATCGCGAGCCCGATGGCCACGACGTAGCGCCACGCCGTGGGCGGCCCCTGCGGCGCCAGCACCGCCACCGGCAGGGCCGCCAGGACGAAGCGCAGCGCCACGAACAACAGCGGCGGCAGGCCGTCCAGCCCGATGTCGATGGCGACGAAGTTGAAGCCCCACAGCGCCGCGACCAGCAGCGCCGCGGCGAGATGGTGTGCGCGCATGGCCTCCCCGCCGGCCCTTGCCGCGGCGCGTCATAGCAGGGAGGGCGCGCGGGCGACAGGGCAGCCACGCGGATCAGAACGGTTCGACCCAGGGGCGCAGGTCGAGTTCGTGGGTCCAGGCGTTGCGCGGCTGCTGGTGCAGGGACCAGTAGGCCTCGGCGATGGCCTCGGGGTGGAGCAGGGCGTCGGCGCCGCGCTCGGCCTCCGAATAGCGCCCGCCGCGGTCCTCGTTCCGGATCTGCCCGTCGACGAGGGTGTGGGCGACGTGGATGCCCTGCGGCCAGAGTTCGCGCGCCAGCGACTGGGCCAGCGCGCGCAGCCCGAACTTGGGCACGGCGAGGTTGGCGAAGCCCTTGCCGCCGCGCAGCGAGGCCGTGGCGCCGGTGAAGATGAGCGTGCCGCGGCCTTGGGGGAGCATCGCACGCGCCGCGGCCTGGGCCACGTGGAAGCCGCCCAGGCAGCCGACCTGCCAGTTGCCGGCGAGCTGTTCGGCCGAGATGTCGAGGAGGCCGCCGGGTTGGAAGGTGCCGGCGTTGAACACGACCAGCTCGGGCGCGCCCAACTCCCGGCTCACGCGGGCGAAGAGATCCTCCACCTGCTGCCGCTCGGCGACGTCGCAGCTGTAGGCCTTCCCGCCGATCTCGTCCGCGAGCGCTTGCGCCTTTTCGCCTGTGCGGCGCGCGGCGGCGACGGTCATGCCGCCCTGGGCGAAGCGGTGGCAGAGGGCGCTTCCCAGCCCGGGGCCCGCGCCCACGACCACGGCGACGTTCGCGCTCATGGCTGTCCTCCGCGTTCTTCGGTCAGTAAAGATCTTCCAGGAGGGTGCCATAGACCGCCCGGATCTTGTGACGGCGGATCTTGAGGGTCGGGGTCAAAAGATCGTTGTCGATCGTGAACGGCTCCGGCGCGACGGTGAAGCGGCGCACGCGCTCGCTGACGCTGAGTTCGGCGTTGACCCGCCTGACGGCCGCGTCGAGCGCGTCCTGGAACGCCGGATCGTCGGCGAGGCTGGCCAGCTGCGCCGGCTTGTCGTGGCTGGCCGCCCACTGCTGCAGGAAGGTTTCATCCGGCACCAGCAGGGCGACCAGGTGCGGGTGGCCGTCGCCGTGCACCATCGCCTGGCCGATTTCGGGCTGGCGGGTGAGGATGCCCTCCACGCGCGCCGGCGAGAGCGTGTCGCCGCCCGAGAGCACGACGATGTCCTTCTTGCGGTCGGTGACGCAGAGGTAGCCGTCGGCGTCGAAGCCACCGATGTCGCCGGTGTAGAGCCAGCCATCCCGGATCGTGCGCGCGGTTTCCTCGGGGCGGTTCCAGTAGCCCTGCATGACGTTGGGGCCGCGCACGAGGATCTCGCCGTCCCCGGCGATGGTCACCTCGCAGTCGTCCAGCGGCGGGCCGACGGTGTGCAGCTTGATGCGGCCCGGCGGGTTGCACGCCACGACCGGCGAGGCCTCGGTCTGGCCGTAGCCCTGAAGAATGGGCACACCCAGCGCGGTGAAAAAGAGGGCGATCTCGGTGTCCAGCGGGGCGCCGCCGGAGACCATGCCCTTCAGGCGGCCGCCGAAGCGCCCGCGTACCCGGTCGCGAACGAGGCGGTCCAGCAGCGCGTCCTCCGCGCGCAGGCGCAGCGGCAGGCGGCCGTGGTGGTAGCGGCGCGTGCCCAGCTTCAGCGCGCGGTGGAAGAGGGCGCGCTGGAGGCGCGAGCTTTTGCGCACGCCGCGGCGGATGCGCTGGTGCATGCTTTCGTAGAGGCGCGGCACGGCCGTCATCATGGTCGGCCGCACCTCGGTCATCTCGCCCGCCAGGTGCTCCACGCCGCGCGAGTAGCAGATCTGCGCCCCGAGCAGCATGGGCAGGAACTGGCCGGCCGTGTGCTCGTAGGAATGCGAGAGCGGCAGGAAGGAGAGGAAGACCTCGTCGTCCAGCACGGGCGCGAGCAGGCGCTGCGCCATGCGGCAGTTGGCCAGGATGTTGGCGTGGGACAGCATGACGCCCTTGGGCGCGCCGCCCGTGCCCGAGGTGTAGATGAGGCACGCGGTGTCGTCGGGCCGCGCCGGCGTGGTGGGCGCGGTGTCGTCGTCCTGCCCGGCGCCGTCGGCGAGCACCTCGGCCCAGGCGTGGACGGGCGGCGATTCCGCCGGCGCGGCCTCGGGCTCGTCGATGACGATGGCGCGCCGGCACGTGGGCGCGTCGGCGGCCGCCGGGAGGACGCGCTCGGCCAGCTCGGCGGTGGAGACGATGGCCAGCGTGGCGCCGCTGTCGGTGAGGACGTGTTCGTGATCGGCGCGGGTGTTCGTGGTGTACGCGGGGACGGTGATCGCCCCGGCGGTCATGATCGCCATGTCGGCGATGAAGAAGGCCGGCCGGTTCTCGGCCACGAGCACGGCGCGCTCGCCCGGCGCGAGCCCGAGTTCCGCCAAGCCGTGCGCCAGCGCGCGCACCCGCCGCGCCACCTCCGCCCAGCTCCACGGGGTCCAGTGCCCGCCGCGCCGCGACCACAGGAACGGCCGGTCGACGTAGCGCTCGGCGAGGTCGAAAAAGGCGGCGGGCAGATTGGGCCACGTTTCGTGCGCGGCGTCCGGCCCGGCGGCGTCAGCCGGCCGCGGCGGTGCCTGAGCCTTGTCGCCCGCGTGCGCGTCCGCCATGCTCCCTCCGCACAGCGCCCCGGAACGGCGTTCACGGGGCCTTGGCGGTGGCCTTATCGGGGCCACTGTCGCCGGGGGTCAAGAGAGGGATCGATTCATGGCCGAAAGCGCGAGCGCACCCACCGCAACCGAGCTTGGCGAGCTGCCGGAGTGGGATCTGCGGGATCTCTATCCGGGGCCCGACTCGCCCGAGTTGCAGCGCGATCTCGAGCGCGCGCGCCAACAGGCGCGCCAGCTGCGCGAAGACTACGAGGGGCGCATCGCCGAGCTGCACGGCGACAGCCTGGCCGTGGCGGTGGAGCGCTACGAGGCCATCGAGGAGCTGCTCGGCCGCCTGATGAGCTACGCGCAGCTCTACTACTCCGGCGACATGACCGACCCTGAAACCGGGCGCTTCTTCCAGGGCATGCAGGAGGAAGCCACGACGATCGCCAGTGATCTCATCTTCTTCACGCTGGAGATCAATGCGCTCTCCGATGCGGCGCTGAACGCCCGTGTCGAAGAGAGCTCGCGGCTGACGCACTACTGGCCGTGGCTGCGTGACGTGCGCGCCCTGCGCCCGCACCAGCTTTCCGACGAGCTGGAGCGCTTCATCAACGACAAGCAGGTCACCGGGCGCGGCGCCTGGACGCGGCTGTTCGACGAAACGATGGCGGCGCTGCGCTTTCCGCTGGACGGCGAGGAGCTGACCTCCTCCGAGATCCTGGACAAGCTCTCCAGCCCCAGCGAGGAAACCCGGCGCAAGGCGGGCAAGGCCTTCGGGCAGAAGCTGGGCGAGAACGTTCCCACCTTCGCCCACATCCACAACACCCTTATCAAGGACAAGGCCGTCGAGGACCAGTGGCGCGGCTTCGCGCGGCCCATCTCCTCGCAGAACCTCGCCAACCACGTCGAGGACGAGGTGGTGGACGCCCTCGTCTCCTCGGTGCGCAAGAGCTATCCGCGGCTCTCCCACCGCTACTACCGCCTCAAGGCCAAGTGGATGGGCAAGGACACCCTGGCGTACTGGGACCGCAACGCGCCGCTGCCGGAGGACGACGACCGGACCGTGCCCTGGGGCGAGGCGCGCGCCACGGTGCTCAGCGCCTACGAGGCGTTTTCGCCGCGCATGGCGGAGATCGGCCAGCACTTCTTCGACAAGCGCTGGATCGACGCGCCCACCCGCGCCGGCAAGGCGCCGGGGGCCTTCTCGCATCCCACGGTGCCCAGCGCGCACCCCTACGTGCTGCTCAACTACCAGGGACGTACGCGCGACGTCATGACCCTGGCGCACGAGTTGGGCCACGGCGTGCACCAGTACCTCGCCGGGCAGTACCAGGGCGCGCTCATGGCGGACACACCGCTGACCCTGGCGGAGACGGCCAGCGTCTTCGGCGAGATGCTGACCTTCCAGCGCATGCTCGCCAACGAGCACGATCCGACGCGGCGCAAGGTCATGCTGGCCACCAAGGTGGAGGACATGATCAACACCGTGGTGCGCCAGATCGCCTTCCACACCTTCGAGGCGCGTCTGCACGAGGAGCGCAAGCACGGTGAGCTGCTCGCTTCCCGCATCGGCGAGATCTGGCTGGAGACGCAACGCGAGGCGCTGGGCGAGGTGTTCAGCTTCGACGAGGAATACCAGCATTTCTGGGCCTACATCCCGCACTTCATCCACGTGCCCTTCTACGTCTACGCGTACGCGTTCGGGGATTGCCTGGTGAACTCGCTGTACGCGGTCTACGAGCAGGCGGACAGCGGCTTCGCCGAGCAGTACCTGGAGATGCTGGCCGCCGGCGGCACGAAGCGCCACGGCGAGCTGCTGGCGCCGTTCGGGCTGGATGCCGCCGATCCCGGCTTCTGGGACAAGGGGCTGGCGCTCATCGAGCGCTTCATCGACGAGCTGGAGCAGTACGAGTGAGGGCGGCTGGCTGGACGACGCGCGCGTCAGCACAATATCCGAGTGGTCGTCGGCCGGTGACGGCCGGCGCCGCAGCGGATGAGGCAAACGCATGAGCGAGAATGAAGGCGGGCGGCCCGGCTCGGCCCAGGACACCGCGGAAACCTACACCAGCGCCGAGTACGACGACGTCTCGGCCGTTTCCAACGGGGAGATCGACAGCCTGCGCGGGCGTCTTCGCCGGTACGCCCAGGTCGGACGCTCGATGACGGGCCTCGCGGCGCAGTTCGTGGGCAACCGCTACCTCGGGGTCGAGCTGGACTCCGTGAAGCACTCCAGCGAGCTGCGGCAGGCGCTCGGCGGCATCAAGGGCCCGCTGATGAAGGCGGTCCAGATCCTCTCCACGATTCCGGACGCGCTGCCGCGCGAGTACGCCCAGGAGCTGCAGCAGCTTCAGGCGGACGCGCCGCCCATGGGGTGGCCCTTCGTGAAGCGCCGCATGACCACCGAACTCGGTCCGGGCTGGCGGCGCAAGTTCACGGAGTTCTCGCGCGAGGCCATCGCCGCCGCGTCGCTCGGGCAGGTCCACGCCGCCGTCGACACCGAGGGCCGCGAACTCGCCTGCAAGCTGCAGTACCCCGACATGCAGTCGGCCGTGGAAGCGGACCTGAAGCAGTTGCGCTGGATTCTCGCCATCTACCGGCGCTACGACAACGCCATCGACACCAGCGACATCTACGACGAACTCTGCGACCGCCTGCGCGAGGAGCTGGACTACGACCTGGAGCGCCGGCACATGGCGCTCTACCGGTATATGCTGGCCAACGAGCCCACGGTCCACGTCCCCGAGCCNATCCCGGAGCTTTCCACGCAGCGCCTGCTCACGATGACCCAGGTGGGCGGCTCACGCATCACGCGGTTCCTGGAAGAGGAAGCGGACCAGGAGGTGCGCAACCGCGTCGCCTACAACATGTTCCGCGCGTGGTACGTGCCCTTCTACTACTACGGCGTGATCCACGGCGACCCGCACCTGGGCAACTACACCGTCGAGCGCGAGACGCAGACGATCAACCTCCTGGACTTCGGCTGCATCCGCACCTTCCGGCCCTCCTTCGTGAAAGGCGTGATCGACCTCTACACCGCATTGGACACGGGCGACTGGGAGCTGGCCAAGCACGCCTATCGCACCTGGGGCTTCGAGAACCTCAACGAGGACGTCCTGGAAGTCCTCAACATGTGGGCCAGCTACCTCTACGGGCCGCTGCTGGAGGACCGGCCGCGCACGATCGAGGGGGAGCAGGGCACGGCCTACGGTGCCGAGCTGGCCAACAAGGTGCACAAGGAACTCAAGCGCCTGGGCGGGGTGCGCCCGCCGCGCGAGTTCGTGCTCATGGACCGTGCCGCGATCGGCCTGGGCTCGGTGTTCATGCACCTGAACGCCGAGATCAACTGGCACCGCCTGTTTCAGGAGCTGATCCAGGACTTCGACGCCGACGCCCTGGCGCAGCGCCAGCACGCGGCCCTGGAAACATGCGGCGTGCCGGCGCACACCTGATCGCTCGGGGTTAGTCCCGCAGGACGCGGGCGGTATAGCGCATCAGGCGTGCATCATCGAACTCCCGCAGATCGTTGCTGCGGATCGTCGCGCGGATGTCGGCGACATAGGCTTCGTCGCGCACGGAGTAGGCCGTAAGGTGCCGGGCGAGGGCGAGGCTGTCCGCGTCCTCGCCGCGCTTGCGGGCGCGGGCGCGTGCCTCGCGGAAACCGGCGTAGGACCGCGTCGTGTTCAGGTTGTTGAGATATGCCGCCGCAGCCGCTTCCAGCGTGGGGAAAGTGCGCACCTTGAACCCGGGATCGTCGATATCGCCGGGAAGCATGCCGGGCGCACCCGGATCGGTGATGTGCTGACCGAAAAGCGCGTTGCCCACCTGCGCGAAGCGCGAGGTTCCCCAGCCGGTTTCCAGCGCCGCCTGGGCGAGAACGAGGGACGGCGGCACGGTGTCCACGCGGCGCAGAAGGGCGTCCATGTTGCCCGGCTCGACGTGATAGCGTGTTTCCAAGCCGCTCAGGCGCTCGCGCCAGACCGGCGGCAACTCAGTGCGCTCCAGATCGCTGCGCTGGACGGTCTCGATAAAGTCGCGCGTTTCGCGGATGGCTTCGTTGGCCTTGAGCACGGCCGGGAGCACGCTCTTCAGGAAGACGCGCTTGCGACGGTCGACATCGTCGATGAAAGGGAGCGCCGGCGGCAAGCCGCTGCGCGTGAGGCGCGGCACCGCTTGGACGCTGCTCCGCGCGGCGCGCAGGTCGTACGCCGGCACGTCGCCGGGGTGGCCGAAGCTTACGCGGTCGACTCCGCCGGCCGGCACGAAACTGTCCGCCGCGGCGGGTCCGGCCGCGG
>JGI1684J13235_1000657_pt1 | contig 12656 bp, 12 predicted proteins | sample PonA232FremontCA_2_FD_13235 | JGI IMG/M metagenome (IMG submission 13235) | reverse complement strand
CCAGCTGGAGCAGGTGAAGGCAAAAATAAAAAGGGGTGAGTAGTTGTTATGCAAATAAAAGCCGAAGAAATAAGCCAGATTATCCAGGATCAGATCGCCAACTACGAACAAAAAATGGAAATGACCGAGACGGGGACCGTCCTCTCCGTGGGAGACGGGATCGCCCGGGTCTACGGCGTTGAAAACTGCCAGGCCATGGAGCTCCTCGAGTTCCCCGGACAGGTCTACGGCCTGGCCCTGAACCTTGAGGAGGACAGCGTGGGTTGCGCCCTGCTCGGCGAGGACACCCACATCAATGAAGGGGACACTGTCAAGCGCACCGGCAGGGTGTTCTCCGTGCCCGTGGGAGAAGCGGTCACCGGCAGGGTCATCGATCCGGTGGGCAATCCCCTGGACGGACAGGGTCCCATTTCTCTGGAGGAAAATCGCCTTGTGGACGTAAAGGCTCCCGGGATTGTCGAGAGGCAGCCGGTGGACGAGCCCATGTATACCGGTCTCAAGTCCATCGACTCCATGACGCCCATCGGCCGCGGTCAGCGCGAGCTGATCATCGGCGACAGGCAAGTGGGCAAGACCGCCATCGGCCTGGACGCCATCCTGGCTCAGAAGGATTCCGACGTGCACTGCTTCTATGTGGCAGTGGGGCAGAAGAAGTCCACTGTTGCCGGCGTGGCGGATACCCTGCGCAGACACGGTGCCCTGGAGCACACCACGATCATTTCCGCTACAGCCTCCGAACCCGCGGCCCTGCAATACATCGCCCCCTTCGCCGGCTGTGCCATGGCCGAGCATCTGCGGGACAACGGCAAGCCCGCGCTGGTGATCTACGACGACCTCTCCAAGCAGGCCGTGGCCTATCGCCAGATGTCCCTGTTGCTCAGGCGCCCGCCCGGACGCGAGGCCTATCCCGGAGACATCTTCTATCTCCATTCCCGTCTGCTGGAGCGCGCGGCCAAGCTGAGCGACGAGCACGGCGGCGGTTCCCTGACCGCTCTGCCTATTATCGAAACCCAGGCCGGCGACGTGTCTGCCTACATTCCCACTAACGTGATTTCCATTACCGACGGTCAGGTCTATCTGGAGCCGGACCTGTTCAACGCCGGCTTCCGGCCCGCGGTCAACGTGGGTCTGTCCGTGTCCCGCGTCGGGGGCAGCGCTCAGACCAAGGCCATGAAGAAGGTTGCCGGAACCCTGCGCCTGGACTTGGCCCAATACAGGGAGCTGGCCGCATTCGCCCAATTCGGCTCCGAGTTGGACAAGTCCACGCAGGCCAAGCTGGAGCGCGGCAAGCGAATGATGGAACTCTTGAAGCAGGACCAGTATCAGCCCATGCCCATGCAGGACCAAGTCGTGGTTCTTTTTGCCGGGTCCAGGGGTTACATGGATGATATCTCCGAGGAGAGCGTTCGCAAATTCGAGAAGGAGTTCCTGGATTTCATGAAGAATTCCAAGCCCGATGTTCTGGATGAGGTAAGCCAGAAGAAGGACATGGATCAGGAGCTGGAAAGCAAGCTCGGAAGCGCTGTGGAAGAATTCAAGAAGGGCTTCCAGGAATAAATGCCGAAAGGGGATAATCCATGGCTTCTCTGAAGGAAGTGAAGGACAAGATTGCGTCCGTTCGCAAGACCAAGCAGATAACCAGGGCCATGAACATGGTCGCTTCGGCGAAGCTGCGCAAGGCGCAGGGTCGCATCGAGAAGTTCAGGCCCTATGCGGAAAAATACTATGAGATCCTGAGCGATCTGTCCCAGGGAGTGGACAGCAGTGCCCACCCCCTGCTGGAGCAGAGGGAGGAGATCAACAATATCGCCGTGGTCCTGATGACCTCGGAACGAGGGCTTTGCGGAGCCTTCAACTCCAATCTGGTCCAAAAGGCCACCAAGTTTGCCGATAGCCGAGCGGAGTCCGGACAAAACGTTAAGTTCTACTGCGTCGGCAAGAAGGGGAGCAAGGATATCGCCAAGTCCTCCTACGAGCTGGTCAGCGATCACTCCGACGTTATGGAGAACTTCGACTTCAGCCTGGCCAACCAGATCGGCTCGGAGATCATTCACGCCTACAATCAGCAGGAGGTGGATGAGGTCCATCTGGTCTACGGTCGCTTCATCAACATGATCAAGCAGGAGCCCAGGCGGCTTCAGATTCTGCCCGTAAGCCAGGAAGATGGCGAGGAGCAGTCCGGTGAGGAGCAGGCCGGGACCAAGGCGGAATACACCTACGAGCCTTCAGTGGAAGGTATTTTGGACGAATTGCTGCCGCGATTTATCAAGGTCCAGCTCTATCGCGGGCTGCTGGAGACTTCGGCAAGCGAGCACGCGGCCCGCATGACCGCCATGGACAACGCCACCCGCAACTGCGACGACATGATCTCCAACCTGACATTGTCCTATAACAAGGCCAGGCAGGCCGCAATTACATCCGAACTCCTCGACATCGTCGGTGGTGCGGAAGCACTCAAAGGATAAAAAGGGGGCCGTAATGAGTGAAAACACGGTAGCGACACAAAACAAAGGCCAAATTGTACAGGTCATCGGGGCGATCGTTGATATAGAGTTCTCGGAGCAGGAACTGCCCAACATCATGAACGCCATCAGGATCAACGATCCCGATGTCTCCGAGGCGAATCAGCTAATCGTGGAAGTGGCCCAGCAGCTCGGCGACCGCGTCGTCCGCTGCGTGGCCATGGACAGCACGGACGGTCTCGTCCGCGGCATGGAGGCCATCGACACCGGCGACGCCATCCAGGTTCCCGTGGGACCGGCCGCTCTGGGCCGGATTCAGAACGTGGTGGGTCGCGATGTTGACGATCATGGACCCATCGAATCCGAGCACATGTATCCCATTCACAGGCCAGCACCCTCCTTCACGGACCAAAGCACCTCCATTGAGCTACTGGAGACGGGCATCAAGGTCATCGACCTGATGATTCCCTTTCCCAAGGGCGGCAAGATGGGCCTCTTCGGCGGAGCCGGCGTCGGCAAGACCGTTATTCTCATGGAGATGATCAACAACATCGCCAAGCAGCACGGCGGCAAGTCCGTTTTCGCAGGCGTCGGCGAGCGTACCCGCGAGGGCAACGATCTCTATCTCGAGATGAAGGAAGCGGGCGTTTTGCCCAATGCCGCGCTCGTCTACGGTCAGATGAACGAGCCTCCGGGAGCCAGGGCCCGCGTCGCCCTGACCGCCCTGGCAGTTTCCGAGTACTTCCGCGACGAGGAAGGCGAGGACGTACTGCTTTTCATCGACAACATCTTCCGCTTTACCCAGGCGAACATGGAGGTGTCCGCCCTGCTCGGCCGTATGCCCTCAGCGGTGGGATACCAGCCCACCCTGGGCACCGACCTGGGCGAGCTCGAGGAACGCATTACTTCCACGAACAAGGGGTCCATTACCTCTGTGCAGGCCATTTACGTGCCTGCGGACGACCTCACCGACCCCGCTCCGGCGACCACCTTCTCCCACTTGGACGGGACTCTCGTGCTCGCCAGGCAGATCGCCGAGCTGGGCATCTATCCCGCGGTGGATCCCCTGGACTCCACCTCTCGGATCCTGGATCCCAACGTCCTCGGCTCGGACCACTACCAGACCGCGCGGGAAGTGCAGCAGATCCTGCAGCGCTACAAGGACCTGCAGGACATCATCGCCATTCTGGGCATGGAGGAGCTCTCCGACGAGGACAAGCTTACCGTGGCCAGGGCGCGCAAGATCCAGCGCTTCCTGTCCCAGCCCTTCTTCGTTGCTGAACAGTTCACCGGCATGGCCGGCAAGTATGTCAAGACCGAGGAGACCATCAAGGGCTTCAAGGAGATCATCGATGGCAAGCATGATGATCTGCCGGAGAACGCCTTCTACATGGTGGGAACGATCGAGGAGGCCAGAGAGAAAGCCCAGAATATGTAACCTCAGACCAACCGGGATAACGACATGGCTGAAGAACAGCTTCATCTGGAGATCGTCACACCCGACAGCACCGTCCTCAGCGAGGACGTGGAGTATGTCGGTGTGCCGGGAGCGGTAGGACAGTTCGGTGTGATGAAGAATCACATCCCCTTCCTCTCCGCCCTGGCAATTGGATCCTTATACTATCGAAAAGACGGTTCGAATTCCTACGTCTTTGTCTCGGGTGGATTCGCAGAGGTTACTGCCAATGCGATATCCATTCTGGCGGAGAGCGCGGAGAGCGTCGAGGAAATCGACGTGCAGCGCGCCAGACAGGCGAAGGAACGAGCCGAGGAAAGACTGCGCCAGCAACAGGAAAGCTTCGATCAGGCACGTGCCGAGGCGGCGCTTAAACGGGCGATACAACGTCTCACCCTTGGCGAAAAGGGTGAGTCTTCCGCCCACTAGGGCGTTCCCAACTCGAATTGAAAAAGCAGACCGTCAGGTCTGCTTTTTTTTTTCTCGATTAAGGGATTGTTGCCTGTTTGAGGAATCTCGAAAGGCAGGGGCGGGCTCCGGAGCCTTGAGCTCCCTGCCGTCGGTAGAAACCTTTGTTCCGACGATAACGGTGCAGGCAGGAGCTCGCTGTTTAGCCCCGGGCTACCGTGTGTGCCTGAGAGAGAGTGCCTAACGCTTGATGCAAGCCAGAGGCATAAAGAAATACTCCTGAGAAGCTCCCCGGTAAACAGGGAGCGAACTGGTTCCTGCCGGCTCATTGGCGAAAGCAGTCGATTGACATTGGCATGGGCTGGAACTAGTATCATTCGATGTCTTGAGACTTTCCGTGTACAACGAGTGAAGAATCATGGACCACGATCGGGTTGAATCCGCGACCACAGCCGGGCTGGTGCTCGCCGGAGGCCAGGGCAAAAGGATGGGGACATCCGGCCCCAAGGTCCTGATGCGGCTTTTGGACGAGCCCATGCTGTCTTATATTTATCAGGCCCTTTCCCCGGTTATTCCCGAAAGGGCCATATGGACCGTTGTCGGTTATCAGCTGGAACAGGTCGAGCAGGCCTATCCCGAATACCAACACCGCTTCATTTATCAAGAATCCCAGCTGGGTACGGGGCACGCTCTACTCTGTGCCCATTCCCACCTAGTGGACAGCGGGGCAAGGCACTGTCTTGTGGTCAACGGAGATGTCCCCCTTTTGCCGTCCCGTTCCCTGAAGCAACTGCAGCAGGAAGCCTTGAGCCAAAAAGCGGATGTTGCCTTCCTCAGCATGCGCCTGTCCGATCCGACGGGATACGGCAGGGTTGTCCGCGGAGACTCGGGGCTTGTGGATCGAGTCGTCGAAGAGAAGGATCTGCCTTCTTCTCTGGCCCATATCGACGAGGTCAATGCAGGTATCTATTGCATTGATCTGCAGCGCACGGCGCCCTATCTGGACCGTCTGGATCGCAATAACGCCCAGGGTGAATACTATCTCCCTCAGTTGGTTGAGCTGATCGCCGAGGACGGCGGACGCGTGGCTGCTGTGTGCGACGAGCAGGGCGATCGGGAGCTGCTCGGTGTGAACACGCCCAAAGAGCTCGTGCGCAATGAAGAGATCCTCCGCAACCGGATTGTCGAGGACTGGCTTGAACAAGGGGCCATCATCCGCAACCCGGATCAGGTCCGCATAGGGCCTCGCGTCGGTCTGCAGGCCGGTTGCGAGCTCACCGGTCCCGTGGAGATCCACGGAAAAACCCGTATTGAAGCGGGGGTATGCGTTGAATCGCATGTCCGCATCGCTGATTCAGTGATTGGCGAGGGGGCGTGGATCCGAAACTTCTCCCATCTGGAGGGCGCAGAGGTCCATCAGGGCGCCCACGTCGGCCCCTACGCCCGATTGCGAGAGCGGTCAGTGCTCCAGCAATGGAGCAAAGCGGGCAATTTCGTGGAAGTGAAAAAGGCAACCATGGGCCCGGGGAGCAAAGCCAACCATCTGGCCTACGTCGGTGATGCCTCGGTCGGTGACGGGGCCAATATCGGAGCCGGCTGTATCACCTGCAATTACGACGGAAGGGCCAAACACAAGACCGTTATCGGGGAGAGGGCCTTCATCGGCAGCAACACGGCGCTGATCGCCCCGCTGGAGATCGGTTCCGACGTTGTGGTTGGCGCGGGATCGACCATCTCCAAGAACGTACCGGATACATTTCTTGCTGTGGCGCGAGCTAAACAGAAGAACCTGGAGCGGAAAAGCCAGAAACGCGAGAAGGGCAATGGAAATACTGGACAAACTGGAACAAAAGATTCATAATCTTCTGAAAAGGGTTCAGTCCCTTGAGGAGGAAAATCGCGAGTTGAACCGCGAGCTGGAGCAGGAGAGGGAGACCAAGCAGCAGGTTACTCGAAAGCTGGACGATCTCTTGCAAAAAATCGATGAGGCAGATATAAATTAATGGATGCCTGAATATCATATAACTGTTTTGGGGCAAGAGGTCTCATTTCGGACCAATGCCGGCGAATCCCGCGTCAGGGATGCCGAGCTGCTGATACGGCGCACATTTAACAGGCTGAATACCTACGGCAACCGATTGAGTAATGAAAAACTCCTTATATTGGTTGCCTTGAGCTTGGCGGATGATTACCTTCAGACGAATCAAAAGCTGCGTGAATACGAAGACGAGCTGAACCGGCTCGTCCAGGCGATAGACAGCGGATGAAAACGGGATTGCACCCTGAGAGTCACGTGATTGCCGGAGCCTTTTTTGAGCCAACACCTATAAGAATGGGAGCCGCGTCGGCAACCTGTTGAGCATGCTCGGCACAGACCGGGAAGCCTGATGGTTGTCAGTGGCGCCCACCTGGAGAACCAGGTTCAAAATAGACCGCAACACGGACTCCCGGGGTTTTTTACCAAACTCCGCTCACCGCGCCAGAGGACGCAGTTTGTCAAGTTGGCCTGTGGCGCCCTACCCGTTTGGGCATGCCCTGATCTCAGCCGGCATGTTCCTGCCCGTGATTCCCTCGAGACCTCCACGCCCAAAACAAATCGTTGACGACCGTCCTGCGTTGCTGTGAGCGGCAAACGCTCGACAGGAGCGTATCGGCAACGTTTCGACGGTAGCGTGATGACCTGAATTCAAGCAGTGGACAGGTAGGAAATCTTTTTGTCGAGGCCGTTTGCAGGGAGGGCTTGCAAGGTTGACGAGCCCGCGAACGATTCGATGGAATCTCAAACGGACCGATGTGCCGCATTCAGAGTGTGTCGTATCCCTTTCATGCACAATTTGTGTGTCCGGTTCCGTCGGACACGGGAAACGGGCACGGCGCGAGGGCGTCTCTCGTCGTGACCACGGGGGAAGGAGTGATTGAGCGACGAGGTAGCTGATTGCCTCTTGAGATAAGGAGAATGACCTATGCAGATGATAGCCATAGCCGTAGGCTTTTTGCTGGGCGGCATAGGGATCGGGTACGGGGTGTACACGATCATCGCCAGGAAAAAGGAGCGGGACGCGACAGCCCGGGCAAACCAGATCCTTGAGGATGCNTCCAAGGAGGCCGAGGCCAACAAGAAGGAATATCTTCTCCAGGCCAGGGACGAAGTTTTCCAGCAAAAGAAGGAGATGGAAAACGAGTTCAAGGAGCAGGAAAACAAGCTGAAAAAGCAGGAGGATAAGCTCCAGAAGAAGGAAGAGCGCCTGGAGTCCAAGCAGGAGAAGATTACCCAGAAGGAGAATGAGCTCGCGGACACGGAGAAGCGTCTGGAAAATAAGGAAAAGGAGCTGCAGAACAGGGAGCAGGAGCTCGAGGATAAAAAGAACGAGCAGGAGCAGCGCCTGCAGGAGATATCGGGCCTGAGCCGCGAAGAGGCCAAGGAAAAGCTCATGGCTGATATCGAGAGCGAGGTTCAGCACGAGTCCGCCAAGCGGGTGCGGCAGATAGAGACCGAGGCCAAGGAGACCGCTGACAAGAAGGCCAAGGAAGTTCTGGCCAACGCCATTCAGCGCTATGCCGGGGACTATGTCTCGGAGCAGACTGTTGCCGCCGTGAATCTGCCCAGTGACGAAATGAAGGGGCGGATCATCGGCAGGGAAGGACGGAACATCCGCTCCTTCGAGTCCGCCACTGGCGTGGATCTGATCATCGACGACACGCCGGAGACGGTGATCCTCTCCGCGTACAGCCCCCTGCGCCGGGCAAAGGCCAAACAGGTCCTGGAGCGCCTCATAACCGACGGCAGGATCCATCCCGCCCGGATCGAGGACATCACCCAGAAGGTGGAAAAGGAGATGGAGGTCAAGCTCAGGGAGTCCGGTGAGCAGGTCACCTTCGACGTCGGAGTTCACGGGATCCATTCCGAGCTGGTCCGCCTGATGGGCCACCTGAATTTCCGGACCAGCTTTTCCCAGAACGTCCTGGACCACTCCATGGAGGTGGCCTTCCTCTGCGGCATCATGGCTTCCGAGCTGCAGATGGACGTGAAAAAGGCCAAGCGCGCCGGATTGCTCCACGATGTGGGCAAGGCGGTGGATCACGAGATGGAGGGCCCCCACGCGGTCATCGGCTCCAACCTGGCCAAGAAATACGACGAGTCCAAGGACATCATCCACGCTATCGAGGCCCATCACGAGGACACCCAGGCCCAGTCCATCCTGGCGGTCCTGGTTCAGGCTGCGGACAGCCTCTCCGGAGCCCGCCCCGGTGCCCGGAAGGAGCTGTTGGAGAACTATGTGAAGCGCCTTGAGGAGCTGGAGAACGTGGCTACCTCCTATGAGGGCGTGAACAAGGCCTACGCCATCCAGGCGGGCCGCGAGCTCAGGGTCATGGTGGACTGCGACCGCGTGGACGAGGACCAGACGTATATGCTCTGCCGGGACATCGCCCATGGCGTTGAGGAAAAACTGACCTATCCCGGCCAGATTAAGGTGACCTGCATCCGGGAAAAGCGCTCCGTGGAGTATGCCAAATAGGGTGCGGAGCCAAGCCTGATGCGCATACTCTATTTGGGCGATATTGTGGGGAGGCCTGGACGAAGGGCCGTATGCAGCAGATTGCCCGAGCTGCGCGAGGAATACGGCCTGGATCTGGTCCTGGCCAACGCGGAGAATGCCTCCGGCGGGCTGGGCCTGAATCAGAAGAATGCCCGTCAGCTCCACAGGGCCGGTCTTGCCGTGCTGACCTCCGGGAACCATATCTGGCGCTACAAGGAAATCATGCCCTTTCTGGAGGAGACGGACTGGCTCCTCCGTCCGGCGAATTACCCGCCGCGCGTGCCGGGGCGAGGGTACACCGTTCTGGAAACCGCCGGGGTCAGGGTCGCCGTGCTCAATATCCAGGGCAGGGTCTTTATGGAGCCCCTGGACTGCCCCTTTCGCACGGCAGACAATGCCCTGCGGGACATGCAGGAACAGAATCCGGACCTCGTCCTCGTCGACTTCCATGCGGAGGCCACCTCGGAAAAGCAGGCCATGCGGCACTACCTTGAGGGCCGTGTGACCGCCCTGCTGGGAACCCATACCCATGTCCAGACTGGCGATGCCCTCGTTGGCGGCAAGGGCACTGGCTCAATTACGGATCTGGGCATGTGTGGACCCTGGGACTCGGTGATCGGCATGGAACCCGATTCAATCATCGAGGGATTCAAGACGCAGCTCCCGCAACGCTTCAGCGTGGCCGGTGGCGATGCCTGTCTGCAGGGTGCGATGCTGGATGTTGACACCGAGAGCGGCAGGTGCGAGGCAGTCTCTGCCTGGCGCGACAGGTGTGGATAGTGATGGCGAGTCCTCGCGCTGTTGCGGAATCAGGGCAGCCTAAGCTGAAACTCGAGGTAGGATGTGATTATGGCCAGTGATGTCCAGTACAGCAAGGAGCTCATCTGTCGAGGTGCTGAAGAGGTCATTGAGGTGGAGGAGCTGGAGGCCAAGCTGAAGCANNATCGTCCGCTGATGATCAAGGCTGGATTCGATCCCACTGCTCCGGATCTGCACCTGGGCCATATGGTNCTGCTCCAGAAGTTGAAGAATTTTCAGGACCTGGGACATCGCATCCTTTTTCTCATCGGAGACTTTACGGGGATGATCGGCGACCCCAGCGGCAAGTCCGAGACACGCAAGCACCTGACCCGGGAGGAGGTGCGGCAGAACGCCGAGACCTACAAGCGGCAGGTCTTCCGGGTGCTGGATCAGGAAAAGACAGAGGTCCTGTTCAATTCTGGTTGGATGGACGAGTTCAGCGCATACGACTTTCTCAGTCTTGCCTCCCGCTATACCGTGTCCCGGATGCTGGAGCGGGACGATTTCCACAAGCGCTTCCAGGACAACCGGCCCATAGCCATCCACGAGTTCATCTACCCCCTTATCCAGGGGTACGATTCCATTGCCATGAATGCGGACGTGGAGATCGGCGGCACAGACCAGAAGTTCAATCTGCTCATGGGTCGGACCCTGCAGCGCCAGGACGGCATTGAGCCCCAGGTAATCCTGACCATGCCCATTCTGGAAGGGCTGGACGGTGTTCAGAAGATGAGCAAGTCCCTTGGCAACTATGTGGCCATCGAGGACACGCCTGAGGATGTCTACGGCAAGCTCATGTCCGTNTCCGACGANCTTATGTACCGCTATTTTCAGCTTCTCACGGACAGGGATATCAACGAAGTGGAGGCCATGCAGGACAAGATCCGGCGCGGGGAGGTGCATCCCAAGACAGTCAAGGAAGACCTGGCCTGGGAGATCACCTCCAAGCTCCACGGGCACGAAGCCGCCCAAAAGGGACGGGAGCATTTCAACAGGGTCTTTTCCAGGCAGGAGATGCCCGAGGAGATGCCGGAGCTGGATATCCGTGGGCGCGATGGGGTCGATCTCCCGGAAGTGGCGATCCAGGCGGGCCTGTGCCAGTCCCGGGGCGAAGTCAAGCGCCTGTGCAAGCAGGGCGCAGTGTCCGTGGACGGGGAGAAGGTCATGGATCCCGGATACAGTTTTGATTCCGGGGAACATGTGATCCGGATCGGCAAGAAGCGCTTCCTCAAGGTTGCCGCCTAGCTCGGTTCCTTCGCCGCAAGCGAGGACGCCATGTCACTGAACGCTGCGACATTCGCGCGCATGGTCAAGCTGGAGCACTCGGTCTTCGCCCTGCCCTTCGCCTTCATCGGGCTCTTCCTCGCCGCCGGAGGCTGGCCGGGTTGGTGGCTCGTGGTGCTTTTGACGGTGGCCATGGTCTCCGTCCGCACTTTTGCCATGGGGATGAACCGGCTCCTGGACCTGGACATCGATCGCAACAATCCGCGCACAAGCCGCAGGCCCCTGGTTACCGGGGAAATTACCCGGACCCAGACCATCTTTTTCTGCGTGCTCGCCGCAGTGCTATTTGTTCTTGCCTGCGCAGGGATGAATCCGATCTGTCTCTGGCTTTCGCCCGCAGCGCTGCTCTGGGCCGGCTTGTACAGCACGAGCAAGCGGTTTACCTGGCTCTGCCACTTCTGGCTCGGCTCGGTACTCGGACTGGCTCCGCTCGGCGGGTGGCTCGCCTTTGAGCCGCGCCTCGTCCTGCCGGCGGCCCTGTTTTTTCTGGGGGTGACCTTTTGGGTGGCTGGTTTTGACATCCTTTATTCCTGCCAGGATACCGACTTCGACGAGCAGTGGGACCTGCACTCGGCCCCCGTCCGATTCGGCCTGCCCTCCGCCATGCAGCTGGCGGCCTTCTCCCACGTCAACGCCTCCCTCTTTTTCGGCCTGGCGGGCTGGTCCGCGGGACTGGGCTGGATCTACACGGCCGCGTGGGCGGTTGTTTCCCTGTCCCTGGCAATCGAGCACAGCCTGGTCTCGCCAACCGATCTCTCCCGGCTGAACACGGCCTTCTTTACCCTGAACGGCATCGTGTCCCTGATCCTGTTTGCAGGCGTCCTCACCGGCATCTTTCTCTAGGCTGTTCCGGCAAAAACTTCCAGGAGAGAGCGGTTTGAGAATCTATTTGGCAGGCCCCCTTTTTTCCGAAGGCCAGCGCAGCTGGCAGATGCGCATCAAGCAGGGCATCCAGAACTGGGCCGCCCTGCAGGGGCTTGGGGTGGAAGTGGTCTATCCCTATGAGCTCGTGGAGGCCGCCGGAAAGCAGCAGGAAGCCGAGCTGANGGGGCACGGCGTGTTTGTCCTGTGCGAAAGGGCCCTTCGGGAGACGGACCTCCTCGTGGCCACCCTGGACGGCGCGCAAGTGGACGACGGCACGGCCTGGGAGGTGGGGTGCTTCTATGCCCTCAGCGGCGGTGCGACGGAGCGGATCCTTGGCGTTCGAACCGATTTCCGCCGCGCGGGAGACGCGGAGGGAACGCGGGTCAATGCCATGATCGACGCGAGCTGCGGGGCTATCGTGGGATCACTGGAGGAGCTGCTCGAGCGGTTGAGTCATTTGGTGCCTGGGGTAGGGTGAGTTTTTCCGTTCTCTTTTTGTAACTATTCACCTCTCCACTGATCATTGTAAGCCGACACGGGGTGTTTTGAATCATTTCAGCGGAGACTATGCCAGATTTTCTTCGCTCGCCACGTGGGGGAAACCCGACCGTGAAGATGCTTCAAATGGCCAATAGATGTGTTGCTCGGGAAATTTTGCCAGGTTTCGGAAAACAGCAGCCACCGAGAGTCGGGTGGGGGCAGGGATGCCCCCACGTGGCGAGCGTTAGAAAATCCAGAGTCGGAGCTGCATGAGGCAAAACACCCCGTGTCGGCTTACGGTTCCGCAAGGTGCTGAATAGTTACCTCTTTTTTTTATTATCGTTCCCATGCTCTGTGTGGGAA
>JGI1684J13235_1000654_pt1 | contig 12681 bp, 9 predicted proteins | sample PonA232FremontCA_2_FD_13235 | JGI IMG/M metagenome (IMG submission 13235) | reverse complement strand
ATGAAGTCATTGATCCAGTTGTTTGGCATAATCAAGTTAAAAACACTTATGCTGAATGGAAAAGAAGAAAAGGTTTTTATGAAGATTATTTAGAAGAACTAGCAGAAATCTATATTAAAGAATTAAAAGGTATGAATATTTCTAATTTAGAATTCGTTAATAATCAGGTTATTAATTTAAGTGGAGATATTGTATATAGATATACAAGACATATCGTAAATTATCATTTAGAAAAAGACCATAAAGTATTTTTTATTTCTGGTAGTCCAGAATTTTTAGTGCAAAAAATGGCTGAAAAATATAATGTGACTGATTTTAAAGGCAGTAAATATTTATTAGATGATAACGGTAATTTTACAGGAGAAGTAATAAAAATGTGGCAATCTAATAATAAGGAAAAAGTGCTAAATCAATTTGTGGAAGATTATAATGTAAATTTAGATAAAAGCTATTCATACGGAGACACCCAAGGAGATTATAGCATGTTAAAAATGACAGGTAATCCTGTTGCATTTAACCCTAATTTTGATTTATTAACAGCAATCAGACAAGAAAATAGTTTAAAAAATAAAGCAAAAGTAGTTATTGAAAGAAAAGATAACATATATAAAGTCAATCCAGATGTTGAAATTATATATATATAGATTAATTAAAATGCAAAAACCTCCTTTTAAGGAGGTTTTCAATGTTTTATTCTTCTTCATCTTTTTGATTTAAATATTTAACTTTTTCCTTATAACTTTGAACTATTAATTTAGCTAATTCTTTATCAAATTCAAGGTCTTCTACATAATACCACATATGGTCTTCATTTCTACCTTCTCTAGATTTACGAGATAAATCAGAGTCTTCTTCGTCTTCTTCATAATAAAAGGAAAATTTCAATTTATTATTAGCCTGAAAAGAAACCGACATAAACATCCCGTCTTGAGAACGTTCTTCGGATACATAAAAACTCATCCCATTATGTATCACTTTCCATGCAATAACTTCCTTAAAGTTCTCTAAAAAAGGAAATAATTTTTTGAGAAAATAATCATAAAAATGGAGATACTTAGGCATATGCTTTTTCAGAAACTCTTTTTCCCTTTTATGACCAATCTTAGAAAGCATCTTTTTTAATTTGTTTATTTTAATCTTGACAACTACATAATCATAGACATTTGACATTATATCCCTCCATATTTGTAGAACAACAAATATATTATCCTATTATATTATTATATAATAATATTGACTAAAAGTAAACTATAAATTAAATGGAGCGGACAACGGGACTTGAACCCGCAACTTTAACCTTGGGAAGGTTACACTCTACCGTTGAGCTATGTCCGCTTAATAAAATTATAACACTTAAATTATATTTATACAATCTCTTATTCATTTATCGCTTTATCATTTATTCTTTTAAAACCCTCTCCAAGAACCTCATGAGCCTCATTCATTATTACAAAAGCATCTTCGTCAATCTCTCTGATTAAATTTTTTATCTTAGTAATTTCCGCTCTATTTATTGTGACCATTAATACATCTTTTTCTCTTCCACTGTAACCACCATAACCTTTCAAGGCTGTAACTCCTCTACGCATTTTGTTTAATATTTCATCTTTAATCTCTTTTGATTGATCTGATATTATAAAAACTGATTTAGATATATTAAATCCTTCCTGAATAATATCTATAATTTTTGTACTAACAAAAATTGTTATAGCTGCATAAAGTGCTAACTCTACATCAAAAACAATACCTGCTAACGCTATTACTAATCCATCTATTAAGAACAATCCCTGCCCAATACTAAAATGCGGGAAAAAATAACTAGTTAAAGCAGCTATTAGATCAGTACCTCCAGTAGTACCACCACCTCTAAATACTAAACCCATACCTACTCCTGCTAATACTCCACCATAGATACTAGCTAAAATAAACTCATTGGTAAGCGGCTGTAAAATTGGGGTTAAAATATCTACCGTCAATGATAAAACAATAATGCCCCAAAGTGTTTTTATTCCTATGCGCCCTCCTAATACATAGATAGCCACTAAAAATAGTGGTACATTTATGACTAAAATAACAATACCTACTTTAAATCCAAACATATGATAAAAAATTGTAGCTACTCCACTCACACCACCGGCAGCTATCTTATTAGGAACTGTTAATATTACAAGAGAAAGAGCAGTAATTATAGCCCCGATTGTAATCATTATATAATCTTTTATAAATCTTTTTTTAACTATATTCATTTTTTCACCTCCAAAAATTTACCCCGTATATCAATATACGGGGTAAACCTTAAATACAATATTTATTTGAAAATTTATTAAATTTTTATTTCAAGTTAACTTCACCTCTATATATTTGTCCTCTTACACTGTCAATAGTAACAATTTCTCCTTCTTTTAACATATCCATAACTCCAACTGCATTTACTACTACTGGTTTATTATATTGAATTCCGACAACGGCAGAATGAGAAGTAACTCCGCCCTCAACAGCAATTATACCTGCAGCTCTTTTTATGGCTTCGTCATATTGATTGTTAGTAGAACGAGTGACAATAACATCACCTTCTTGCACTTTTTCTAAGGCTTCATTTGCACTCTCAACCATTCTTACTTTACCGTGTATAATCTTTCTTCCAATACCTTGTCCTTCAATAATAGGATCTCCTACAATATCAACCTTGATTAGATTAGTAGTACCTGGTGTACCAACTGGCACTCCAGCTGTTAATACTACTAAATCACCTTCATTCACTAGATTATTTTCTAAAGCTACATTTATAGAATTATCCATCATTTCATCAGTTGAGGTACTATCAGAAGACATTGTTGGATATACCCCCCAACTCAAAGTCAAATTATGATAAGCCATAGCATTCGGTGTGACTGCTACTATAGGAGTTAAAGCCCTACATTTTGAAACCATTCGTGCTGTAGAACCTGAACCAGTAGCTGTTATTATTGCATCTGCAGATAAACCAGAAGATATCTCGCAAGAACCTATACTAATAGCTTCAGTCACAGTATCTGCTTTTATAGCTTCTCTGCGATTTAACTGCTCTTTATATGAATCTGATGATTCAATTTCAAGAGCAATATTACTCATCGTTTTTACTGCTTGAACAGGAAAACTACCTATTGCAGTTTCACCTGAAAGCATAGTTGCATCTGTCCCATCAAATATTGCATTAGCAACATCAGAAGCTTCTGCTCTAGTTGGGCGTGGGTTTCTAATCATCGAATCTAGAAGTTGTGTTGCAGTTATAACAGGTTTTGCAACTTCATTACATTTTCTAATGATGGTTTTTTGGATAATAGGCACCTTTTCAGCAGGTATCTCTACACCCAAATCTCCTCGTGCTATCATTATTCCATCAGAAACTTCTATGATTTCATCTATATTACTTACTGCTTCTTCACTTTCAATTTTTGATATAATTTTGATTTCTTGTGCCCATTCTTCTTCAAGTACTTTTTTAATTTCCAATACATCAGCAGCCTTGCGGATAAATGATGCTGCTATAAAATGTATATTATGTTTAATACCAAATACGATATCATCTTTATCTCTCTGAGTTATTGCTGGTAACGTTGTTTTAATCCCTGGAATATTAACTCCCTTTTGAGAACCTAACTCTCCACCATTAATAACCGTACATATTATTTCGTCTTCTTTAATTTCTTTCACTTTTAATTCTATTAAACCATCATCAAGTAAGATAGTAGAATTTTCATTAATATCTTGAATAATATTATCATACTTAATCTGAAATCTGTCTTTATTCCCAACTACTTTTTTAGTAGTAATTTTAACTTCTTCATTATTATTTAAAGTAATATTATCATTTTTCATTTTACCAGTTCTAATTTCCGGTCCTTGTGTATCAAGCATAATCCCAATTGGTTTATCGAGTTCTTTTTCTACTTCTTTGATTAATTCTATTCTTCTTCCATGTTCTTCATGATCACCATGAGAAAAATTTAGTCTCGCCACATTCATCCCTGCACCTGCCAATTTTTTTATAGTTTCTTTATCATTGGCAGCAGGACCTAAAGTACAAACAATCTTAGTTTTTCTCATACTCATACCTCCAGTCTATAATGATAAAATCCTCGCTAAATTATAAATATCCATATCTATACTTTTTTCTTTGTTTAGTGCTTTATCAAGAGAAACATCAACTATATTGTTTGCTTGACAACTTATCATTCTACTTTCTTCTCCATCTAATAATAAATCAACCGCTTTTGACCCCATTTGGGTAGATATTATTCTATCCCTTGCTGTTGGAGAACCACCTCTCTGCAAATGTCCTAAAATAGTTACCCGAGTCTCAACAGAAAGCTCATTACGTATATGATTTCCAATAATATTTCCTATATTTCTATTGTCCTTATCTCCTTTTAAATCTTTTCCAGCACCTTCAGCAACAACAATTATATTATGCAGTTTACCTCTTTCAAAACCTGCTTTACAATTATTGATAATATCATCTAATCTGAACTCTATTTCAGGAATCAATATTGATTCTGCACCACCAGCCATCCCGGTATATAAAGCTAGATAACCTGCATCTCTACCCATAATTTCAACCACAAAAGTTCTTTCATGAGAGGTAGCTGTATCCCTGATTTTATTTAAAGCGTCTAATACTGTATTCATAGCAGTATCAAAACCTATACAAAATTCAGTCATGGCAAGGTCATTATCAATTGTTGCAGGTATTCCTATTACCGGAATACCAAACTCTTCATTCAATAATTTCCCTCCAGTTAAAGAACCGTTTCCACCTATTATTATTAAACCGCCAATATCAAGATTATCAATTTTTTTATATGCTTTTTCTCTTCCTTCTTTTGTTTCAAATTCTCTACATCTAGCAGTCCTCAAAATTGTTCCACCACGATGTACTATATCCCCCACAGATCTTCTAGTCATTTCAGTATAATTGCCATCTAATAATCCACTGAACCCATTATAAAAACCGATTACATCTTTATTTCTATAAACAGCTGTTCTGACTACAGATCTAATAGCTGGATTCATTCCGGGGGCATCGCCACCACTTGTTAGAACACCTATTTTTTTCACAATTTTTCCTCCTAATTTTTATAAAATATACATAAATATATATATAAAGAATATAATTTTTTAAAGTTAATGTCAAGAATTAATCTTAGGCATTATAACTAGAAATAAAGGAACTAGTTAAAATATCAGTGGATTATATATTTTAAAATTAACTTTTTCTTTTATTGAGGGCTAATAAATATTATATCCACTCTTTGTTAAAATTTTATTCAATTTATCAATTGTATTATTATCTAAATTTATCCAGAATTTTTTATCTGTTATTATTTTTTTTCCTTTATTATTAAATATAACAGGATTGTTCCCCTTTTTTTCATTTATTAAATTTTTTACCTTATTCAACTTTATTTTTTTCAAGTTTGTTAAATCAATTTCCAATATATTTTTATCTAAATTAAGTATTTTTTTTGCAATAACACTTTTATCATCAGATAATCTCCCAATTATTAATATAACTTTGCCTTTTATTAAAAAGTCTTTAAAATTATCATAGGTATCTGGAAAAACTATTATATCATTAGAAGTATCCCAATCTTCAATAGTCACAAAAGCCATTAAATTATTATTTTTTGTATAGTGTTGGTGAACTTCTGTAATTCTACCTGCTAAACATAGTATTTTTTTTCTATTTACTGAACTATTACAGGTCGCATTTGTTAGCTTAATCAACTTTTCCTTGTATTCATCTAAAGGATGCCCGGAAACATAAATTCCTAAATATTCTTTTTCCTGGTCCAACTTAATATCTAAATCAATTTCATCAATATTAGGATATTCTATATCGGTTTCAAAAAAATCATCTTCTTTTTCAAACATATCGAAAAAAGATGTTTGATTTTCATTTATCCGTTTTTTACTACTGGAAATTTTTTCATAAATTTCTTCATATTTTACTAAAAGCTGAGATCTTCTTTGCCCTAAATTATCAAAACAACCTGATTTAATTAAGGCCTCAATTGTTTTAATATTAATTTTTTTCAAATCAACTTTATCTAAAAAGTCCTGAAGTGACTTATAACCCTCTTTTTTTCTTGAATTAACTATAGTTTCTATTGAATTAGTGCCTACATTTTTTATAGCTTTTAAGCCAAATCTTATATCTCCCTTCTTATTAGGTACAAAATCATAATAACTTTCGTTTATATCAGGAGGTAATACATCTAACCCCATCTCTTTTGCCTCATTAATATATAAAGAAACTTTATCAAGATTAGTCATAACAGTTGAAAGAAGGGCTGACATAAATTCAGAAGGATATTTTGCTTTTAAAAATGCTGTTTGATAAGCCAACAATGCATATGCTGCACTATGTGACTTGTTAAATCCATAGCCAGCAAAATATTCCATCTGGTCAAAAATTTCACTTGCTATACTTTTATCAATTCCATTACTAACAGCACCTTTAACAAATTTTTCTCTTTCTTTTTTAACAAGTTTTTCTTTTTTCTTACCCATACCTCTTCTTAATAAATCCGCTTCACCCATCGAATAATTGGCTAATTTGCCAGCTATCTCCATAACTTGTTCTTGATAAAGAATCATACCATAAGTTTCTTCTAATATCGGTTTTAGTTTAGGGTGAAGATACTCGGGTTCTTTTTCTCCATGTCTGCACTTAATATAATCATCAACTATATCACTACCGAGGGGCCCCGGTCTTCCTAAAGCCAATAGTGCAATTATATCTTCAAACCTATTTGGTTTAAGTTTTTTATTTAAATCCTGGAATAAACGAGATTCCATCTGAAATACTCCGAGAGTTTGACCCTGTTGAAGCATTTCATAAACTGTTTGATTATCACGAGGAATATTTTCGATATCAAGAGTTACATTCTTATTTCTTTCTATCAAATCTAATGCTTTATTGATTATATTTAAATTTCGCAGCCCCAAAAAATCCATTTTTAATAATCCCATTTCTTCTAGATCATCCATAGGTAATTGGGTTATTACGTTATCATCCTGTAACTGCAACGGGATAATGTTTTCTAAATCCTCTGGTCCAATAATTACTCCGGCTGCATGGGTAGAAATATGACGAGGTAACCCTTCAACCTCTTTTGAAAAGTCTATTAATTTTTTTACTTCTTTATCATTTTCATAATTTTTTCTTAGCTTTTCACTATTTTGAAGGGCATATTCCAAATTCACGCCATGCTGAGATGGTATTAATTTTGCAACTTTGTCCACTTTACCGTATGAAATATCTAAAGCTCTTCCCACATCTCTAACAGCAGCTCTAGCGGCCATAGTTCCAAAAGTCCCAATTTGAGCTACTCTTTCTTTTCCGTATCTTTTTTTAACATAATCAATGATTTCATCTCTTCTTTCATCAAAGTCTATATCTATATCAGGCATCGTTACTCTTTCGGGATTTAAAAATCTTTCGAATATCAATCCATATTTCAAGGGGTTAATTCTTGTAATATCAAGCAAATATGATACTAAACTTCCTGCAGCTGAACCCCTACCAGGTCCGACTCTTATATCGTTTTCATTAGCAAATTCTATAAAATCCCAAACAATTAAAAAATATGATATATATCCCATTTCTTCAATTATTTCAAGCTCATAATTCATTCTTTCCCGTGCTTTTTTACTATTTTTTAAACCTTTTTCTTTTAAACCTTTTTCACATAGTTCCTTCAAATAATTAACCTCATTATCTTTTTCAACATCAGGATAGTTAGGCAAAAAGAATTCACTAGTGTCTAAGTTTACATTTATTCTTTTACTTATTTTTAAGGTGTTTTGATATGCCTCTTTAATATCAGGGAATAATTTATACATTTCTAAAGAACTTTTAAAATAATAATTATCATTGGGAAAAGTTAATCTTTTTTCATCATTAACTGTAGTCCCAGTTTGTAGTGCCAATAACACATCATGTATCTTAGCATCATCTTTTTCTTTATAATGAACATCATTACTTACAACCAAGGGAATATTTTCCTCATTAGATATCTCTATTAAAGTTGAATTAACTTTCTTTTCCTTCGACAAATTATGATCCATTAATTCTAAGAAATAATTTTCTTTACCAAATATATTTTGATATTTCTTTATTGTATTTTTTACTTCTTTTTTTGACTTTCCCTTAAGAATAGCCTGAGAAACTTCTCCTTGTAAACAAGCAGACATAGCAATAATACCTTCACGATGTTCATATAATAAATCTTTATCAACTCGAGGTTTATAATAAAAACCCTCTAACCAGGAAGAAGATACTATTTTCATTAAATTATGGTAACCCTTATTATTCTCCGCTAGCAAGACAAGATGATAACTATTGCGAACAGACTTATCAAATCTGTTTGTCGGAGATACATATACTTCACAACCTATTATAGGTTTTATATTGTTTTCCTTTGCTTTTTTATAAAATTCATACATACCATATAAAACACCGTGATCAGTCATTGCAACCGCAGGCATATTATACTTTTTTGCTTGTCGAATAAGGTTCTCTATTCTTAGAGCCCCATCCAATAAACTATATTCGGTATGATTATGTAAATGCACAAATTTATCAACCATATTATTCTCCCCAATCTTCAATTTAACTTGATAAATTCAGTAAATATTATTGTATAATTTCTAAAATATGTTATAATACAATTAGATTAATACATGGAGGTGTAATTTGTGGAAAAAGAAGAAGTAAAAGATGTTCTAGATCAAATTCGCCCAGGTCTTCAAGCTGATGGTGGAGATGTAGAACTTGTTGAATTAACTGATGAAGGTATAGTAAAAGTAAGACTTGTAGGTGCCTGTCATGGTTGCCCTATGTCTACTTTAACCTTAAAAAATGGTATAGAAAGAACCTTGAAAAAGAAATTGCCCGAAGTTAAAGAAGTAGTAGCTGTATAATTTAATCACTAAACACTCAGCACCCTTATTATAAGGGTGCTTTATTTTTTTATTAATCTTTATTTTCTTCTTCAATACCGAGTTCTAAATCACCAAAGACTATCTTTTGTATATCATTTAGTAGAATATTAACTCTATATTCTGCCTGTAAATATTGTTTGATATCTGAATTTAGATCAATTAACTCCCTCAACTCTTCTAATTTCTCAGTATCTTCTTCACTTAAATCTTCTCCAGACATTTTTTTAGCTTGTAACTTCATCTGTTCCTGCTGAAAATCTAATAACATTTCTTTTGTTTTTTTATTACTTAATACTTTTTTTCTTTTTTCTAAATATTTTTTGTACTCATCAGATTCCTTAAGTTCTTTTGCTAAATTATTAGCTAAATCATATACAGACATCCTATTAACCTCCTTTAAGACAACTTATTTTCTTCTTTTATGATATCATAAATACATTATTGTTGTAAATTTACTTATCTTGACTTTGTTTCTCTTCATAATTTTCAGCCTGTTTCACTGCATCAACAGTAGAAGATAATACCTTATCTTTTTCATAAAAAATATTTTCTTCTCCTATTAAATCTATTATTTTTAAATCTTTCAATATTGTATATTTTTTTTGATTAATCCCGGACATTAAGACTTCTTTATCTTCATTTTGAATCCTTTTTATGAACTTTTTAAGTTCGTTTATAGAAGTAATATCAATATTATCTATATTCCTTAACCTTAATATATAACCACAACCAGCATCTGAAACATGATCAAGTTTATACTTAAAGCTCTCTGCTGAACTAAAAGTAAAGTCTCCTACTAAATCTAAAATAACATATTCATCATCTTGTATCTCTTTAGGAACTGTTTGCACAATGTTAGAGTGGGAATCCTCATCATATTTTAAATGACTTACACTAGCTTCCGAACTATCCTTAAGAACTGAAAACAAGGACAATACAACTCCCAAATAAACAGCATATTCTATCCTGGGAGAACTAATAGTTGCCAAAAGGGTTAAACTAAAAATCAAAGTATCAGCTTTAGTTGCTTTAGCTAGTTCTCTAATTTCACTCATTTCTATCATATTATAAGCTACTAAAAGTACTAAACCAGCCAAGGATGCTATAGGTATATATCTAATAAAAAAGTTGAAAAAGAAGATAAATATTAAAATAGAAAGTGCTGAAATTAATTCTGATATCCTAGTTTCAGCTCCACCTTGATAATTAGCAAAAGTATTAGTAAATGAAGCAGAACTAGCAAATCCGTTAAAAAACGATAAACCAAAATTCATTATACCCTGACTAACAAATTCTTTATTTATATTTAGATCTTCTTTGGCCCGGTTAGAAATTGATTTAACAACTGCTAAAGTTTGAATTAAACCTACAATTGCAACTGCCAATGCTTTCGTCGAAATATCAATTATTGATTCCGAACCTAAATCAGGAATATTTAGTGCAAATCCACTTAAATTTAATTTACCGACAGTATTAATTGAATTTTCTAAATTAAATATAATAACAATAAGGGTAGCCAATAAAATACCTAATAGGTAAGCAGGAATCTCATACTGACTCCTTTTTATAAATAATATAGTTATAATAGTTATAAGACCTAATAAAAGTGCTAAGTAATTTATTGAACCTGCTTTTAACATTAATTGATAAATTTCTATAAAAACATTATAAGTACGTCCAATACTTACTCCTAAAAAGTTTTTAACCTGTCCAATTCCTATTATGATTGCCGCACCAGATGTTAAACCTACTATCACAGGGTGTGAAACATATCTTACTAATTTACCAAGTTTGAAAATCCCGGCCAAAATTTGGAATATACCTACTAAGAAAGTTAATAAAATAACCATTTCTAAATATTTATCATCTTGAACATAATTAAGATTACTTGCTATCGCCATTGCCATTAAATTGGTTGGCCCAACAATAATATAACTTGATTTGCCCGTAATAGTAGAAATAATTTGAGAAATTATCGAAGTATAGAGTCCATAAATAGGGTTTAAACCTGCTATAAGAGCATAAGCCATATTTTGCGGTATGCATAAAGTTGCCACTGACAAACCCGAATATACATCGGATTTAAAATAGTTATTTTTATAATTCTTAATTGTCTCTATTATATTCTTACCATTTTTATTATTCATAGTACCACCATTATTATATTTTATTTAAAAAACAATTTGCCTAAAATTGGCTTTTTAATACCAACAGCTTCATAAGAACATAATTCCTGACAGCAAAAACATCTTATACATTCATTAAGATCTACTTTAGGATAATCATCCAATTCAATAGCTTCAGCAGGGCAATTTGCCGCACAATCACCACATTTTACACATTGTTCTTTGTTAAATACTGGTCTTGGTTTTAATAATTTGTTTACTATATTTGCTAGAAATGATGGAAGATTATTCACATTTCTTGTATCTGATTCATTAATCTCCGGAGTTAATGTGTTTTCTGCAGGTACTAATTTATCACCATATAGTTTTATTTCCTCAATGTTACCTACTAACCCTTTTTTCTTCGCTTGTTTTATAGTAGGAATATCTTCTAGGTCGATATTAAATAAATACGCACCAGCAATATCTAATGAAAAACAGGAAGTGCTCGCCATTATATAACCGAATTTTCTTTTTTCTCCAGCAGAAGGTCCTGCCCCTTCCATACCGATAACAGCATCCATAATATTAATTTGAGGAGTTATATATCTTGCTAAATCAACTAACATTAAAGCAAAATTTTCTGCTTCAGGCATTCTTAGATGATATTCAGCCTTTTTCATACCGGGTATAGTCCCAAATAGATTTTTAACAGATCCCGTATATTTCATAAAAGAATGTGTCTTTAATTTGGACATATTAATAATCAAATCGGCATTTAAAATAAAATCTGATACTTCAAAACTTTTTACTAAAAAACCTTCTTCAAATGAAATTTTGGTTGAAGAAGTGTTATAATTCAAACTTACATTCTCATTTTCCGATAGTTTAAATAATCCCGTTTTTTTATATATCCTTTTTAGTCTAGATTCATTAAACGGTCCCCCAGGACTATCCCCAATCACGATTTTACATTCAAATTTCTTTAATCTATCAATAACTTGTTGAATTAGATCAGGATGGGTAGTAACTACCTGGTCAGGACTTTTCCCCAAAAGCAAATTAGGCTTTATCACAACGGTAGAATTAGGTTTTATTAGATTTTCAATATTATCCATCTTTTTAAATATATCTGTGACTGAACTTTTCAATTGATCATTATCATAAGAATCACATTTGCTGACAACAACATTGTTTTTTCCCATTTTATCACCTTGAGCTTTCTATTTTTACTTACTATGCAGTTTATAATAGCATAACACTAATCTATATTCAATGAAGATTTAAAATACTTAACATATCATATATACTAAAAATCTGCCCTAAAAAGGACAGATTTTATAGTTTAAATATATTTATCATTATTCTCTACCAAACATTCTATCAAGAACCATCGCTATTATTACTACACCTAATCCGGCTTCAAATCCTAGTCCTATATCAACAACTGAAAGTGATCTAAGTACTGGCTTACCAAGTCCGCCAGCTCCGATCATAGCTGCAATTACAACCATGGATAGGGAAAGCATGATACATTGATTTATCCCCATCATTATGGAAGGCATAGCCCCAGGCAACTCAATCTTTA
>JGI1684J13235_1000652_pt1 | contig 12698 bp, 8 predicted proteins | sample PonA232FremontCA_2_FD_13235 | JGI IMG/M metagenome (IMG submission 13235) | reverse complement strand
TTCGCTAAGGCTGTCGAGAGAGTCCGTGTATCTCCCGGCTAAAGCCGGGAGTTTTACTGCTCTCTCGCGCTCTCTCAATACTATAAGTGTGACTTTCATGGGCATCGGGACGTAGTTGGTGCCGCGAACATCAGGCGACGATATGTCGCCAAAAGGAAGTATGTCGGGTCTGACAATGAACCGACAGGTTCTATGACCCGTCTACCTGGTGTCATGGCTTCACCCTCTGGAGTGCGATTCCGTCCGCACCTCCAGTGTAGCTCGCGGAGCAGACGTAAGACCTCTCGGCAGTCTGTGTAGAACGCGAAGAATCTCCCGGCTTCAGCCGGGGGAGAAGTCAAACTGATCGGTATGAACCTGTCTTGTGAATGCGTATCGGGTTCCCTGGTGGGGACACCGATATGCCTCAGTTCCTGCTAAAGGCGTTTCTATTCTGGGTGCAGTCAAGCACCGACGCCCGGCTCCATTGGTGGTGGAGCCGGGCGTTTGTTTTTGCCTGAAGCTTTTCGGCGCGGATATTGGCCGCGGGTTTGATAATCACCGCCCTCCTCGTTTCCGCACTGTCCTCGCGTCCGGAGAGGAGAAAATCCTCCTGCAATCTGAAGCCACCCGCGTAAAGATACTAAGACCTCGGACATAAAAATACCCCGCGCCGGTCTGGTCTTTTGGTAGGGACGGGCCGACGCGGGGCGCTTACAGTCACCTGTAAGCAAGCCTACAATGTCGTGTAAGTACTCTAATGTCGCATGACTCTACTGTCGTGACAGTGCGTGTCGAGGGTGCGTGTTGGCAGGGACAGATTAGCGGTCCCCCGTGGCAGTCGTGTCCCCGTTCACCACGACGGCCTCCGCGGCGACGACCGGCTTGAAGAGGTACGTTCCAGTCTGCCCAGCCTTTACGAAGGAATCCTCAACGCTAAAGTCGAGGGTGACCTCGGCTCGATCATTCTCTGAATCGAGCGTAACGGGCTCGAAGTTAATCTTGACGCCGGTTTCCTTGGCACTGGGAAGCATCAGGTCGGCCTCCTTGGCCGTTCCGGTCGTGTCTTCGTACATGACAGACGCCTGCCGGGCGGTCTTCAGCCGGATTTGGCTGTAGGTGCCTGGGGCGAGTTGCACCTCTCCCAGAAGCTCGGTCACGCCTCCCTGAAGGGTTGTCAGGTCGACAGTAAACGAAGAGTCGGTCAGGATCGACGTGCCGCCTTCGGTTGCGTCCCCCTCGCTCGTGTCCTCGGCGGGGACGGCGGCGACCTGCTCGATCGTGACCTCCGCCTGAACGATGTCTCCGGGGGCATCGGTAAGCTTTACAGCCAGGGTGCCGCCGCTTCCGGAAGTGCCCCCGGAGTCGCAGCCTGCAAGGAGCAGTCCGGTGCTGACGACAAGAATAAGAAGAAAGTTGGGGGGATACTTCATTGTTGTCTCGATGGTCCTAAAAAGATGGTATGGGGAGTGGCCAGAGAAACACCCAAGACCCGGCCCGATGCCCAAATCCAGCGCGTGACACTTCGATGCCAGGCTCGGTGCAGAAGGTCGTCCTATCATCTCACAAAGGGAGGCAAGCGACCAATGGACGAGTGCCGTTGGGGATCGTTACATCACGCTGGTGTTACGTTTCTGTCTGGTGCACATCATCGCAGCTCTTTTCTGACGTATCCCCGCCGTCCCTATTTCTATAGTATTGGGGTAGAGCGCGGGAAGGGCCTGTAGGGCTCCCGGCTTTAGCCGGGGGAGAAGTCAACCCCCGGTCGAACCATTCCGCAACGAGATCAGTGCCCCGACTCTGACGAATCAGGTGGATTCCCATCCCCATTTTCCTGCTCGAATGCCCGACACGGACGCCCGCTACGCNCCCATTGAGGACTACGCCCTCATTGGCGACTGCGCGAGCGCGGCCCTCGTTGGGAAACATGGCTCGATCGACTGGCTCTGCTGGCCACGGTTCGACAGCCCGTCGGTCTTTGCGGCCCTGCTCGACGCCGACGACGGCGGATGCTTTCAGATCCGGCCGGTCGACGACTACACGGTGGACCGACGGTATCTCCCCGACACGAACGTTTTAGAGACCACCTTCACGACGGACACGGGGGTGCTCCAGCTCACGGACGTGATGCCCGTGGCCGGGCGAGCAGCGTATCGACAAGAGCTGTGGCCCGAGCACGAGATTCTCCGCCGAGTCGAGTGTGTCGAGGGAAGCGTCGAAATCAGTATCACCTGCGATCCGCGTCTGGAATACGGCCAAATCGACCCGCCGTTGGAGGACCGCGGTCCGCATGGCTTCTTCTACAACCACGAGGGAGCGGTCCTCATTGTCCGGAGCGAACTGCCCCTTACCCGGTCGCGGGGACGGGGCGCCCTCTACGGGCAACAGACGCTCCACGAGGGCGAGCGCCACTTCCTCTCGCTCACGTTCGACGAGGGCGAGCCGGCGGTCCTGCCCCTTCTGGGCGACCACGCCGAGCGCAAGCTGGCCCGCTCTGTCAACTACTGGCGCGACTGGGCCGGGCGCTGCGCCTACGAGGGGCCGTACCGCGACGCGGTGGTGCGGAGCGCCCTTACGCTCAAGCTGATGACCTTTGCCCCCTCGGGTGCCATCGTGGCGGCGCCTACCACCTCGCTGCCCGAGGCCATCGGCGGGGAGCGCAACTGGGACTACCGCTACTGCTGGCTTCGCGACGCCGCCCTCACCTTGCGAGCGCTCTACGAGCTGGGCTACGAGGCTGAGGGGCGCGCCTTCTTCTCGTGGCTTCTGCACGCCACTCGCCTCACGGCGCCCCGACTTTCGGTGCTCTACGACGTGTACGGCAATTCGACCGTGGAGGAGCGGACGCTGCCCCACCTGGAGGGCTATCGGCAGTCCCCGCCTGTGCGGATCGGCAACGGGGCCCACGACCAACTGCAGCTCGACACGTATGGCGAACTCATCAGCGCGGCCTACGAGTTTGTCCGGCGCGAGCAGTCGCTCGACACCTGGCATGCGGATCTGCTGTCGGCCCTTGGCGACGAGGTGTGCGAGCGGTGGGAAGAGCCGGACGAGGGCATCTGGGAGGTGCGCTCCGGCCGTCACCACCACACGTTCTCGAAGGCCCTGTGCTGCGTGGCGCTGGAGCGGCTCGTGGCGCTGGACGAGGCGGGATTTCTTCAGGTGGACGTCGCCCGCTATCGAAATGAAGCGGAGGCAATCCGGGCCGCCGTGGAGGAGTACGGCTACAACGAAGAGATGGAGAGCTACGTGGCCACCTTTGGGGGCGATCGGGTGGACGCGAGCCTGCTGTTGCTCCCGTATTACGGCTATACGGACGCTACCGCGCCCCGCATGGAATCGACGTTTGCCCGTCACCACGGGGAGCTGGCACAGGACGGGCTCCTCTATCGCTACCCGCCCGGCACGGACGATGGGCTCTCGTCTGAGGAAGGGGCCTTTGGCATCTGCAGCTTCTGGGACGAGGAGATGTTCGCCCGCCTTGGCCGGCACGATGAGGCGCAGGAGAACCTCGACCGGACGCTCGCCTACGCGAACGACCTCGGGCTCTTCGCCGAAGAGATCGACGTGGAGTCCGGCGCCTTTCTCGGCAACTTCCCGCAGGCGTTCACCCACGTCGGCCTCATCAACGCCGCCGTCACGCTCCAGAAGGCCCGCGACGGCACCCTCACCACTCTCGACGAACCCGTGGAGCACGCACGCTCATGACATTTGCCCTCACCCTCAATGTTGGGTCCGCGCTGCTCTGGGGCCTTTTCGCGACGGGTGTCCTCACGCTCCTGATGGCGACGGGACAGGGGCTGGGGTGGTCGCGGATGAGCTTCCCGTTCATGATTGGAAGCATGGTCACGTCGCACCGGGGCCGGGCCATGGCGCTTGGCTTCACGCTTCACCTTGGGCTCGGCATTGCCTTCGCGATCCTTTACGCGCTCGTCTTTGAGAGCTGGAAGTGGGCTACCTGGTGGCTCGGGGGACTGCTCGGTGTCTTTCACGGCCTGTTCGTCCTCATCGTCTTCATGCCCATGCTGCCGGACCTCCACCCACGGATGGCGAGCAAGCACCACGGCCCCACGCCCACCCGCCAGCTCGAACCGCCCGGATTCATGGCGCTCAATTACGGGGGCAGGACGCCGGCCCTCACGCTCATCGCCCATGTCGCGTACGGCATCCTGCTTGGGACATTTTACTGAGGGGAGCAGGGGCTCTTTCTCCCTCGGTATTGAGAGGTTGTGGGGCGGAGAAAATTCTCGCCTTGAGCTCAAATGTTCACGGCAGAGGAGCCTCAGGCCGACCCGTCCATAGTTCCCGGCTAAAACCAGAGGGGGGCTACTCCTTCGCGCATCCTCAATGCCTCAGGGCAAGAAATTCACGTCGCTGGAGGACTCGCGGACGTTCCCGCCGAGGTCCTCGCGGGCCGGCTTGATGGCGTCGCCCGAGAGCGGCCGCCGGCCTTTGCGACCCATCGCACAGAACGGCCCGTTGATCGCACCGGCCCGATCACGTCCCGGCATGAAGGGTACGAGCGGCGCCTCGGTATGAGGGGCGCCTCACGAGGGGCGCTTCAGTAGGAGGGAGGCCTCAGTGAAGCTAGGCCCCGCGGGAACGCCACCGCTTTCCCGACCGGCGGCACCCATCGTCAACGATCACGGCTCCAAGCACGGCTAGCGACGCATGACCCTTACGATCGAGAACGTCTCGAAGACCTACCCGAACGGCACGCGCGCCCTGAGCGACGTCTCCCTCACCATTCCGCCCGGCATGTTTGGCCTCCTCGGGCCGAACGGCGCGGGAAAGTCGACGCTTATGCGCACGGTCGCGGCCCTGCAGGAACCGGACACCGGCTCGGTGCACCTCGGGGACATCAACGCCCTGGAGGAGAAGCAGACCCTCCGCAAGCGTCTCGGCTACCTGCCCCAGGAGGTCGGGGTCTACGACAACGTCTCCGCCGAAACCCTGCTCGACCACTTCGCCACGCTGAAAGGCATCACCGATCGCTCCGAGCGGCGGCGCGTGGTCGACGCCCTGCTGAACCGCGTGAACCTAGACGGAGCCCGCGACCAGGACCTCGGGGGCTACTCCGGCGGGATGAAACGGCGGTTCGGCATCGCGGTGGCGCTGATCGGGGACCCGGACCTGATCATCGTCGACGAGCCGACCGCGGGGCTCGACCCCGCCGAGCGGGTCCGGTTTTTGAACTTGCTCAGCGAGATCGGTGAGGACAGCGTCGTGCTCCTCTCCACCCACATCGTGGCCGACGTGCGCGAGCTCTGCACGCAGATGGCCATCATCCGCGAGGGGGAGATCATCTTTGAGGGCGCGCCGGAGGCGGCCATCGCCGACCTGGAGGGACAGATCTGGCGCAAGACGGTCACCAAGGAGACCCTCCCGGAGCACGAGGAGACCTGCAACGTCATCTCTACGAAGCTCGTCGCGGGCCGCCCGGTCATCCGGACCCACGCGTCGTCCCGGCCCGGCCCCGCCTTTGAGGCCGCCGATCCCGACCTGGAGGATGTCTACTTTACGCAGATGAAGACGGGCTCCCGCGAAGATGCCCCTGCTGTGGCGTGAGCCCGTCCTCGCATGAGCCGGACCTCACGCAGGCTTGTCCTCACGACGACCGCACCCTCCGACCGCACCCTCACGACAACCGTACTCCACCCTTTCCGCTGGTATGTTTGCACACCTTCTTGTCCAGGAAGTCCAGCACCGCCTGAGGCAGCTCTCGACGCACGTCTACTTCGCGATTTTCTTTGGGGTTAGCTTCTTGCTGATGAATGCGCTGGGCGGCGCGTTCACGGACGCGAACATCACCATCTTTGGCATGGGACCGAACACCCACGCCAATAGCCCCTTCGCGATCAATGCCACGACCCTCTTCGTGAGCCTGCTGGGGCTGATGATCACGGCGCCCTTCATGGGGCAGTCCGTGTACCGGGACTACGACAGCGGCATCCACCCGCTCGTGTTTTCGACGCCGGTGTCGAAGGCCCAGTACCTGGGCAGCCGCTTCCTCGGGGCGTTTCTCGTACATCTCTACCTGTACGCCGGGCTCACGGCCGGGCTCATGCTGGGGACCGCCGTGCCGTGGGTCGACCCGAGCCAGTTTGGAGACTTTCGGCTGATGGCGTACCTGCAGCCCTACCTGCTCTACATTTTCCCCAACCTGCTGTGGGTGGGGGGGCTGTTCGTCGCGCTGCCCGCCTTCACGCGCCGCATGCTGCCGAACTACATCGGCGGCGTGCTGATGTTTATGGGGTACAACATCGCGGCCGTCCTGCTGGGTGGGGACGCCCTTCGCAACAGCACCGTGGCGTCCATCGTCGACCCGTTCGGGCTCATTCCCACGCAGCAGCTGACCCGCTACTGGACCGCGGCGGAGCAGAACGCGCAACTCGTGCCCCTGGAGGGGATGGTTCTGCTCAACCGGGCCCTCTGGCTGAGCGTCGGGCTCGCCGTGGTGGCCGGCCTTTACGCGGGCTTCCGATTCGCGCACCTGCCGGGCGGGTCGTCGGGGGACGAGGAGGAGACCGGCGCCGAGGGCCTCTCCCTGGCGGAGGTGACCCCGACCTCTCTCATCCATGCCGTTGACCTGCCGGAGGCCACCCTGTCAGAGCACTGGGGCGCCCGCCTGCGCCAGTTCGCGTCCATCGTCCGGCGCTCCTTCCTGTACGTCGTCCGCGACGTGTACTTCTACGCCATCGTGGGGGCGAGCATTATCTTTCTGGTCGTGGCCGCCTCCCAGTCCGGCCAGATCAACGGCACGCCCGTCCAGCCGGTCACCTACCACATCGTGGGCCAGCTGGGGAGCCAGTTCTTTCTCTTTATGGTGATCCTCATCACGTTCTACGCCGGGCAGCTCGTGTGGCGCGAGCGGGACGTGGAGGTGCAGCAGGTCCACGACACGCTCCCGCTGCCCACCAGCGTGACGCTCGCGGCGAAGGGGGTGGCGCTGGGGCTCGTCTGCGCGGCCCTGATGCTCGTGGTCCTAGCCACCGGCGTTGGGACGCAGCTCAGCTACGGCTTTACGGACCTCAACCTGGGCCTGTACCTGGCGGAGCTCTACGGCGCGCAGTTGGTCGACTACCTGCTGTATGCCGCCCTCGCCCTCACGGTCCACGCAGTCGTCAACCACAAGTACCTGGGCCACTTCATCGTGGTGGCGTTCTTTCTGGGACTGGCCTTCAGTAGCCAGCTCGGGATCGAGCACACGCTGTGGCGCTACGGGTCGGACCCGGGCCTTCCCTACTCCGCGATGAACGAGTACGGCCACTTCGCCGGCGCCTTCGCGTGGTACAAGCTGCTGTGGGGAGCTGTGGCCCTCGCCATGGCTACGATCGCCCGCCTCGCCTGGGTGCGCGGCGAGGAGTCGACGCTAAGCGTGCGACTTCGGCAGGCACGGCGTCGCCTCTCGCCGGCCGTGTGGGGGACGCTCGGCGTAGCCGGCGTCGTGGCCTTCGGCACCGGCGCGTACATCTACGTCAACACGTCCGTCTGGAACACCTTCCGCACCAGCAGCGAGCAGACGGCGCTCCAGGCCGAGTACGAGAAGACCTACGAGCGGTACGCCTCGATGCCGCAACCCCGCATCGACGCGGTGGACCTGGACATCGACCTGTATCCCGGCCGTCGGGACGCCCGCCTGGCCGGCACTTACGTGCTGGTCAACGGCCGGAGCGCCCCCGTCGATACGGTCTTTGTCGAGACCCCCTCGGACGCGGACGTCGACCGGCTGGCGTTCGGGCGAACGGCCGAGACNGTGCGTCGCGACGAGACGTACGGCGTCCGCCTGGTAGACCTGGCCGAGCCGCTGGCGCCGGGCGACACCACGACCCTCACCTTCGACACGTGGATCCGCAACGACGGCTTTACAAACGGCGGCAGTCAGACGTCGATCGTCCACAACGGCACGTTCATCGACAGCGGAGAGCTGCCCCGCATCGGCTACGACGAGCAGGTCGAGCTGAGCGACCGCTCGCAGCGGGAGGACCACGGCCTGGAGCCGGAGCCCCGCATGCGCCCCCAGAGCGACACGTCGGCGCGACAGCGCCCCTACGTGGCCCGCGACGCGACCTGGCTCGACTACGAGGCCACCGTGAGCACAAGCGCCGACCAGGTGCCCCTGGCCACCGGCACCCGCGACTCGTCCTGGACCACAGGTGGGCGCCGCCACGTGCGCTTCCGCACGACCGCCCCCACCGCGGGCTTCTTCTCGTTCCTGTCGGCCCGCTACGAGGAGGCGACCGGCACCTGGACCCCGCCCGACTCGTCCCTCAACCGGGGCCGGCCCGTCGACATTGAGGTCTTCCACCACCCAACGCACGACTACAACACGGGCCGCATGATCGACGCGGTCAAGCAGTCGCTCACCTACTACACCCGTCACTTCGGGCCGTACCAGAGCCGGGAGGTGCGCATCGCCGAGTTTCCGCGGTACGCCGGCTTTGCGCAGTCCTTCCTCGGCACCATTCCGTACTCGGAGAGCATCGGCTTCATCGCCCGCGTGGACCCAGAGACCGACATCGACTACCCCTACTACATCACGGCCCACGAGATGGGCCACCAGTGGTGGGGGCACCAGGTGGTCAGCGGGCCGGTATGGGGCGCGACCATGCTCGTCGAGTCGCTTGCCCAGTACAGCGCGCTTATGGTGATGGAGGAGACCTACGGGCGGGACAAGATGAAACGATTCCTGGAGTACGAGCTCGACGAATACCTGAGCGGCCGGAGCCTCGAGTCCCGGGAGGAGCGCCCACTCATGACGGCCGCCGCCAGCCAGGGATACATCCACTACGAGAAGGGCTCGCTCGTCATGTACGCCCTGAAGGAGTACCTCGGGGAAAAGACGGTGAACCGCGTGCTGCGGGAGTTCCTGCGGGCAAACCAGTACCAGTCGCCCCCCTTTGTGACCTCCGAGGCGCTGGTCGAGCGGTTCGAGGCGGCCGCCCCCGACTCGCTAGAGGGTTTGGTGGGTGATCTCTTTCGCGAGATCACGCTCTACGACAACCGCGCCACCGGCGCCACCTACACCCAAACGGNGGNGGGCCGGTACCGCGTGACCCTCACGGTGGAGGCCCGCAAGCAGCAGGCCGACAGCATCGGGGTGTCCCCCACGGAGGCGCCGATGGACCTGCCGGTGGAGATTGGCGTCTTCGCCGAGGAGAGCGACGTGGGCGCCGAGGACCAGCGGACGCTCTACCGACAGACGCACCGGCTCACGAGCGGGACGCAAGAAATCACCGTGACGGTCGACGAGAAGCCCGCCCGCGCCGGCGTTGACCCCTTCACGCTACTTATCGACCGGGAGACCGAGGACAACATGACGACGGTCACGCAGGCCAAATGACCGCACTTTTGACGTCTCTCCCGGCTGCTTGAGGAGCAGTTCCTTCGGGGCAAAGCCGAGAGCCACCGAGGCGACAGCTTCTGGCCCTTCTCTCGCCTACCCAACTGTAGCCGGATACTGCCGACCTAAAGCCCCCAGAAGATGGCGATGCCAAGGGTTGTCACGACGGCCATGAGAAGTTGGAGCGGCCCGCCGACGCGGACGTAATCGCCGAAGTCATACCCGCCGGGGCCGTAGACGAACAGGTTCGTCTGGTACCCGACCGGCGACATGAAGGCCGTGCTGGCGGCAAACGTCACCGCGAGGATGAAGGCGAAGGGATTTGCGCCCAGCCGGCTCGCCACGTCCACCGCCACCGGAAGGAGCAGCACCACGCTGGCCTGGTTGCTGATGAGGTTGGTCATCGCCGCGGTGAGCAGGTAGAAGAGGCCAAGCACGACGATTGCGGGGACGTACTCCGCGCTCGCCGCGACGAGGGCGCCGAGCAGATTGGCCCCGCCGGTCGTTGAGAGGGCCTTGCCGAGGGGGATGACGCCGGCGAGCAGGAAAATGACGTCCCACTGGACGGCCTCGTACGCCTCGGCCGGCTTGATGACACCGGTGGCGATCATGACGACGACGCCCGCCAGCGCCGCCACCATGATCGGCAGCACGCCCGCCGCGGCCAGCCCCACCACTGCGAGGACGGTCCCCACCGCGAGCGGGAGCTTCGAGCCCCGGAACTGCTGAAGGTCAAGCTCCCCCGCCACGATGACGTTCGGGTCGTTCGCCAGCCGGTCGACGGTCTCGGCCTTCGACTCGATGAGGAGCACGTCCCCGGGTCGGAGCGTGAACTTGCTCAGCCGCTCGTGGGCGGTCTCACCGCCGCGGCGAAGGGCCAGGACCGCCGCCCGGTAAAAGTCCTGCAGTCCCGCTGACTCGATCGTCTCCCCGACGAGGTCCGAGCCCGCCGTGATGACGATCTCGACGAGGGTCTCGTCGGGGCCCAGCGTTTCCAGATCCGCCTCCGTAGCGGCGTCGGGGACGAGGTCGATTCCTTCTACGTCGAAGAGGGCCTGCAGCGCGTCCTTCTTGAGTCGGATCGTGAAGATGTCGCCGCCCCGGATCGTCGTCGACAGGGGCGGCTCGCGCCGATAGCTGCCCGCCCGCACGATCTGGGTCACGTTCGCCTCGAAGCTCACCTCCGCGAGCGCTTCCTCGAGCGTCATCCCGACGAAAGGGGACTCGTCCCCGACGATGATCTCCGTGAGAAACACGTCCTGTTCGGTCGATTCCCGCGCGCTCCGCGGCGTGACGTGGGCAGGCGTGAGCCAGTACCCGACCGTTAGCAGGTAGGCCGCCCCGACGCCAAAGACGATGAGGCCCAGGTGCGTGAACTCGAACATCGAAAAGGGCCGTCCAATCAGGTCGCCGGAAATACTGCTGGCGAGCAGGTTCGTAGACGTGCCGATGAGGGTGAGCATGCCCCCGAACATCGAGGCGTACGACAGGGGAAGCAGCAGCTTCGACGGCGAGGTGCGGTTCTCGTGGGCCAGGTCGCTTACCATGGGCAGCAGGATGGCGACCGCTGCCGTGTTGTTAATGAGGCCTGAGAGCGGCCCCACGAGCCCGATTGTCGCCCCAAGTTGCTTGTGGACGTTCTCCCCCGTGTAGGACGACACGGCGGACTGGATGCGCTGAATGGCCCCGGTCCGCCGGACCCCCTCGCTCAGAATCATCATCGCGAGAATGGTGATGGTGGCGGCATTGGCAAAGCCCGACACGCCCTCGCTCGGCGACACGCCCGTCCACGGGCCGAGCACCATGAGCGTCACCATGATCCCGAGCGCGGTGACATCAATTGGCACCGGCTCCGTGACGAACAAGAGGAGCGCCACGACGATGATCAGGAAGACCAGAAGGGCGCCGACGCTCACAGGGGCATTGGCGGGGCTAGGATCGAGAGAGGGCGATGATGTGTGGTCCTCTTCCGAAGCTGCGAGTGCTCTCCCGACCACAGGATTGCTCCGGGGCTAAGCACTGTCTGGAAAAAAGGCTCTGTGCGGGCGGCATGGGCAGTCTTGATGAACGAGGTAGCAGGGCCCACGGAGAGGACGGCCACCCAGGCGGCCGGAGGCGGAGACGGCCGGACCGAGAGAGAAAACCCAAGGACGAACGAGAGCTCCAGGGCACAGTCATGGCAGATTTGGACAATCCTTCCATCTACAATCCCTCCATCCGAGACCCTACGCCAGAAGGGGGCCGAGCACTGACCACATGCTCAGCAGGAAAAGCGCGCCCGACCCCACTACGTGCACCCACCACCGGTCGGTCGCGATCAGGAGCGCCAGAAGCGCCGCAACACCTCCGCTCCACGCGGCCGATTCGAGTCGAGGGCCGCTCCCATTCAGCACCTCGTTGATCTGAAAGCCCATCTCGCCGATGAATACACATCCGGAAAAGACCCCGAAATACCACCGACGATGCGACCCCGAAAAGTAAAACGCCTCCAGGTCCAAGACCTCGTTCCTGGGGTTGGATTCGTCCCTGGAGCGGGCCTCGTCTTGGGCCTGTGACCACTCAGGGTCTGGAAGTGCAAAAGCACAAACCAGGTACAGAAGGAGGTAGGTCAGCAGGTACATTACGAAATAGTTCGCGGTCGACTCCTGGAGCAACTGGTACCCGTTCCACCAGATCTGCACCACAAAATAGAAGGTAATCACCGCCCACAGGAGGGGAAGCCAGTGCCAGCGGACCGGTCGCCGGGGCCGGACCAACTCCCGGAAGCTTTGGGCAAGGTCCACGACCCCGAGGCCGGCAATAATCGATGTGAAGGTGACGAGGTACTCAAACTGACTCATAAGCAGGGGGCATCGGACTCAGATAAGGACTGGGGGGCGACCAGGCGGCACGTTTCCTCAAAGCCCTGGGATGACCTCCGCGGCCTCGAGGACCTTCACGCCCATCATCTGCCGGAGGTAGGCGTCGAAGAGGGGCTTGTGTGAGGCCCCGACGACGACCAGAACCCGCCCGCCCGGATGCTGGGAAACCATCCGCTGGATCTGGGCGACCATGTGGAGGTTGCGGGTCTCGTATATGGCCACGCGGGCTGGGCCGACGTCCTTGGGGGTAGGCCTACGAAGCAGTTCTTTCCAGTGCACGTCGACTCGGTCCCGGCCCCACTCCTCTGTGTTTATCAGTAGGCGTTGGCCCGACATGAGGCGCTCGGCAGGTTGGGGAACAGGACGCGGAGAGCTCTCCACCCGCTTCGGAGGAGTTTCAATATAGATGCTCTCCCGTACAGAGCCCAAACCGGAGGGGGTTGTGCCTGCCGCGAATCAGTACCTGCGCACCCCGCCGGGTCCGACGCAGCGGTAGCGCGGCGCCCGCGAGATAT
>JGI1684J13235_1000649_pt1 | contig 12712 bp, 12 predicted proteins | sample PonA232FremontCA_2_FD_13235 | JGI IMG/M metagenome (IMG submission 13235) | reverse complement strand
TTTCATGTTTCGTTGTGCCCGAGTCGGCCCGGGAATGACGGTTGTATGAAAATGTGACTAACTTCTTGAATTGTTGGTTGATTAGTCGCGAGGCTCGGCGGGTGGAGCGCTTCGCTGGGTTTCATAATACACCTTGGCCTTGTTCAAACCGCAATAGGCGAAATTTGAGTCCAGTGCCGACTAGAGACGCGCCAAATGAATCCTGCCTCGAATACAAGTTGTTCAGGGAAGGTCGACAAGGTGTTGCGTATCCCAACACGTAAAACCCGGGATGAAACTCGCGCTTCAGCGTCCACCCGTCTTCGCCTCCCTCGCATTTTCATGTTTCGTTGTGCCCGGAGTCGGCCCGGGAATGACGGTTATATGAACGTGGACACTGCGCCGCGGAGCCTTGTTCCGTTGTCCGGGATCATCCCTCCGGGTCGGGATGTTAACGCCCCTCCGAAGTGGACATGGGGATGAATCCCTTTTTGCGAATGATGTCAGCGCATTCCGGTCCCTTGATGTAGCGGATAAAGGTTTCGGTCAGAGGGGAGGGATCTCCCTTGGTGTTCATGTACAATTTGCGCACCACAGTGTAATCGCCGCTCACGGCGTTTTTCTGGGTCGGTGCGACTCCATCTAGGGAGACCGGCTTGATGCTCTGGTCCACGTGCCCCATGCTCAAATAGCCGATGGCCCTATCATCCCTGGAGATAGCCACCTTCATGGCCCCGTTGGAGGAGACCACGTTGGCCTGTCCCGCGATTTTACCCTTGTTCAGCAGCTTTTTCCAGAAGACGGCCCGTGTTCCGCTGGCTTCATCGCGGGTGTAGAGGTTGATATCCCCGTGACCGGCTCCCAGCTCCGACCACTGGGTGATCCGACTGGCAAAGATCTTTCTGACCTGATCGGGGGTGAGGTCATCCACGGGATTGGAGGGGTGTACCCCCACGCAGACCCCGTCAATGGCGAAAGCGTAGCTCCGGAGCCCGTACTTTTCCTGTTCGGCGTTGCTCAGGGGGCGGCCGGTGTTGCCGATGTCCACAAGGCCTTCGCCCACCTTCTGCACGCCAACCCCGGATCCTCCTCCGGCTACAGTGATTCGGATATCGGGGTAGGCCCGCATAATGCGTTGGGCAGCTTCCTCCATGACGGGGATGTGCGCGGTTCCGCCGGCGATGTTGATTATTCCGGACATGCCCTTGAAGTCGGCGAGTGTGCCCTGGGCCCATACCTGGGGAGAGGCGGACAGGATCGCGACAGCCAGACAAAGCAGGATGAATGCGAATCGGTTTCGGGGCATGGGGCTTTCTCCTTGCTTGTTGCGTGGTTTCCATGGAGGACAGCGGGGGAGGATGGACCAAGGTCAGTTCCCAGCAATCGGGCTCCTATTCCTTGCCGTGCCCGCAGATTCCAGGGAGGAGCTCCCGTAGCGTCTTTTGGNCGTAAATCTCGTGGAGCGGCCTCTCCTGTTCGTTTTGCAGCCTGCGGGCCTCCATGATCTCGAGGTCACGGCTCGAGTCTGCCGTTTCCTCCTTCAGGGCCGAAACGAGCTCACCCTTTTCCGGATCCGGGTTTATGCCGTGGTGATTGCGGATCCAAGTGTCGCACTCGTCGTGGGTGCCGAGGAACAGAAAGATGAAGTAGCCGTGCTTCCTGACAAATATGAGCCGGTATCCATCTCCAAGGTCGAATTTGCCAGACTTGTCGATTCTGGCCTCTCCCTTTGCGGTCAGCTTGTTCCGGAGCCACTGCGGGAAATCCATTCTTCCGGCCAGTTCCAGGATGATGCTCCAGGCGCGCTCTGCCGCATCCTCAGCCTTTCCTCCCGACTTCCTCAGGAAATCCAGCTTGGCGCGGAGTTGTTCCGGGTCGTGAAGCAATGCGGCCATGGTGGATATCTTCCCCTGTCACTCGCGCTTTTGGAGAAAAGCAGAATCGTCTCAGGAGCGAAGAGACGCCTTGAGTCTTTGGGGACGGAGCAAGAGGTCCAGGGCCGGTAGAATTCCTGGAACCATAATGTCCGCGTTGTGAAGGGTCTCAGAGGCAATGCCCTCCTGGAGCATGACTGCCACGCCGAGTCCGGCGGCTTGGAGCATGAGCCGGTCGTTTCTGCCGTTGCCCAGACAGGCGCAGGCGCCCCGATCCAGTTCGTCGATGAAAGCCAGCTTTTCTTGGGCTTGATCTTCAGTGGAGAGGAGCTTGAGCCTGCAGTTCCAGTCCGCCATTATATCGTTCACTTGGCCGAAGGTGTCCGCTGTGATCACGAAGACGTTCAGATTGCAGGAGAGTTGATGCACACGTTCGCGGGTTCCGGAGAGGGGGAGGCCGTCGCAGGCCAAGGTTCCGTTGTAATCCAAAACAAGATGTTCCAGACGCAAACGGTCGAATCCGGAAATCGTTAATTCCAGCATAACGGGAGATCCATTTTTGGGGGATTTGTATTGCTGGACATATTACCCGCAATGCGCAATACATTTTTGTCTCTAGGAAAAAGTGTCTTTTATCCAGGTCCTCGGTCGCAGATCGGCGAGCAATTGCTCCAAATCCAGATTGTATTGCCCGGCTACATCGCGAAGGGTGTCCAAAAGGGCGTTGCAGCAGATGCACTCGCCGGCTGTCTTGTCATAGCTGCGGAACACATCCTCGGTGTCTTGATACTGTGAAACCACGTCCAGGAGGCTCATATCCGGGATGAGATATCCCGATGCCGGTTGCGACCTTGGCTCATGATGCGATGTACACCTCCTTGTAAAAAGGTTGGGCAACGGAAACGCTTCCGTTTTTGTCGGAGCCTCCCGCAGTGTGGAAAAAGATTTTCAGGATGTTCGGTCCCGATCCACAGGGATCGATCCGTGTCCAACTCTTACGGGCTCTAGGGGTCCATTACGTAAGCAGAAGGAACTGCTAACGGATATAGTAACAAGGGCACCTGAAGATCCAATGGTTTTTCGTGATTTGTATGGGTTTGTTGGATTGAAGGGGATAATCGAGGGCGAGCCCGCGGTAGCCCCGTGTTTTACTCGGAGGGTGTCAGGGCTGTCGACCAGTTGTGAGAGCGGAACCGGATACGTGAAAGACTTTTCCCCTACATTGGAAGAAACCGGGGAAAGGCCGATGAGCACCCTGGAAGAAATGGCTCGACAGGCAAATATCCTCTGAAGCCGCGAAAGGGGGCTTAAAGGGACCTGTCCCTCTGTTGTCCGTATACATGGTGGATCACCCCTTCGAGACGTTGTCCTGGCGGGAATCAGTGCCAAATCACATCTTGAGGGGTGTCATTCCACTGGGCACAGGAGAGGCAGACGGAGTGTCCGTGGAGCTCGACGGTCCTGGAGGCCAGGACCGGGTCGTGACACAGGGGGCAGGAGACGTACTTGGAAAACGATTCGGGGTGCGGGGGGATTTGGCACGCTTCCCGGGCACGGAAGATATCTTCCTCCTCCATGGACAGGAGCCATTCAATCCATTCATCGAGCATAACCTGCATCCTGGCGATCTGATACAAGGTCCCTCTTTGCTTTTGCAGGGTTTGTTCGAGCGCCAGGAATATTTCTTGATCCGGATAGGAGATGTCTTTCAATCTCATTTCCACGGCACGACTGTTTTGATGGGAGATAAAGGTGTAGGTGTGTTTTCCGTGATCCCGGACAACGAGTCTTTGATTTCCCAGGGTGCATCCGGTCAGGCATTGAATGGCGTCGACAGCGCTGGTGGTGTTTTGTGCGACAACGCTCAGTCCCTTTTGCAGGTCGTCGTGCTTGCCGAGCAGATTGAGCCCCAGATTGACCGCTTTGCAGCCGATAACCAGGTCGGGGCAGATATGCCCGTGGTAATCGGAAACCCGTTTCAGGTGTTCATTGCCCAGTAATCCGGGATCCTCTCCGTCCCAGCCCATAAGTTCGTCGTCCCGAAGGACCCGGGATTCGACGATCCACTGAGTGTGCCGTGCTTCCTCGTTGTTGGCATCCCGAGACGGGGTGGCATAGAGGAGAAAGATTTCGTTCCCTGCGGTGGTGACCAGGTAACTGGCATCATGGTCCGATAGATCGCCTTGGAAGGGCCCTAAAGCCGAAACAATCTCGTGATCCCGGTTCCAATGGAAGGAGGCCGGTTTTTCGGAGCCCATTTCCACTTCCACCTCGATCCCTCGTTGGATGACTTCGAGGTCATTGTTGAGGATACGTCGAAAGACACGTCCAAGGTGCATGATCCACCTCCTGGTGCTTGAAAACGGCTTTTTCGTTATTTTCCGGACAGGATCTTGACCGGATCCGATCCAGGGGACAGAAGCGCTTTGGGAGACCTTCCTTCCTCCAGCTCCACACTGCCGACCTGGTCCACAAATAATTCCGGCTCATCCAGATAGTCCGCGAACCACATGTCCATGGCCAGCTTGTTCACAATGGGAGAGTCTGTTTTTTGCCCGGAAAACATCCTGTTTGCCTTGTCAAAGTCGAATCGTAGCATCCAGCCCCGCCATGGTTGAGAACCATGTTTCAGGAAAACGATTGTATCGGCCCGACTCAATGGCTCGGGCCAGTTCTCGGCCTCCTGCTTGGTTGGATACACAGTACCGTACCCCCTCTTGCCGGGGGTGGCGTTGAGCAGGGTGGTCAGGGCGTCCTCCTTGCACCAGGGCTCCAGACTGAGGACGAAGCAGTCCGCCTCCGAGGCTCCGGAAAGGATGCGCTCCCGTATGAATCTGACCATAAGCACGCCGGAGGTCACTCCGGGGCAGTAGTGATCGTGCGTCTGGATGGCGGTGAGCAGATCATCCGGGCTGTTCTTCATGGCAGCGTTGGCGCAGGTCACCACGCGAAACAGGTTGTCCCCGAACAGGCCGTTTTCGGCTTTGGCCCGGAATTTCCGCGCATGTTCCATGATGTATTCCGCGTCGATTCTGGCCGTCTGTTTTATGACAAAAACGGGGCCCCGGGGCTCCTTTCCGGACAGGGCCGCTTCAGCGCTCTCCCGATCGGCCTGGAGATAGGCGCACTTTCCGGACTCTGAGCTGTAGAACGCGAACCACAAGGGCTGATCGAACCTCGATTGCAGGCTGAGCAGGGTCGAGCTGCCCGTGCTCGTGCCCGTCTCTGTTGCCAGGCCGTCCAGACAGCCCCTGCTGGAAAAGCCGCCCGGCCTGGCAAACTTTGCGTTGGTCAGCGCAACCACCTTCTGCCTTTCCCATTGCAGATCAAGGAGCCCGGCCGCGCGTTCCGCCGCCCTTTGTCCGAGGGAGCGGGCGGCTTTGTAATTGGGGGCCGTGGCTCCAAGCGGAGCTCCGTACAGGACACAACAGAAAAGGAGAGCGGCGATAATAAAGCGGGGTGAATGCATACAACACGCCTCCTTGACGGCTAAGTGATGCCGTTTAGGGAAAACAGGGTCCGTATTCGCCCTGAATGCCTGTTTCCGGTTCTGGACTGACCCGATTTGGCCCATGGATCAGAGGGCATGCGACGCACAGTCCAGGCAGTAATTGCCAAGGCCGGTCCGTTGCAGCTTGGCGGCCATAGTGGGTTCGTTGCATCCGTCGCAGGGCTCGGAGCAGTCGATGTCCGCTTGGACCGGCATGGGGCGGCGCGAGACCCACTGGATGGAGAAGAGGTCCTCGAAAGAGACTTCCAAAAGCTCCCGGCTCTTTTCGCGCTGCAGGTCCCAGAATTGGTTTTTTTCCTCGGTTGTTGCCGCATGCCGGCGCATTTTGGCGAAGAAATCGCTCGGTCTGGAGACCGGAGCGAAAACAACGGCCCGCATCGCCGCGCGCACTCCCTGTCCGGAGCTGCGGTCGAGGAAGGTGAAGGCCTGCTTGCCTCGGTCCTTGTAGACGAGGTTGCCCTTGCCGAAGGTGCATCCCGTGAGCATCTGAATCGCGTCCGCACCGCAGGCGTTGGACTCCAACTCCGCAACCAGCTCATCCTCCGTGGAGCGGCGAGCGCGCAGTTTTCCCAGTCCGGCCCGCGCGGCCAGGTACCCGATGGTCAGGCCGGGACAGATGTGTCCGTGGAACTCGGCGCAGCGCCGGAAATCCTCTGTTTGAAGCGGATCATCGACCATTGTCATGACCTCCTCGAACCGGCATGTTGTATTTCATGAGCGCCTCGACGCCCACCAGGCCCATATCCCGGAAAGCCCCAGGATGATGGCCAGCCCCAACCCCAGCTTCGTTGTCGGGGATGCTTCGCTCTCTGGCTTTGCCTTCGGGGAGGGAGCAGCTCTCAATCGGTCCAGGTCCTTGATGCGTCTGCTCAGGCTCAGGCGGTGCCCCATCCCGTCCGTTACCACCACGGACCAGGTGCCGTTTTTGTCTGGCAGAAACAGGAAGCGCCCCTGGCGGTCCAGATTACCCTGCTGGAAGGGCGTGTCCTCCCCGACGCGAGATATCGAGATGTTGGCATAAGCCATGGGCTCGCCGTCGCTGTATTCCGCCTCCACGAGCAGTCCCTGCCGGACGGCGATCCCCCCCTCCGTGCCGTGGGCCAGGGCCTGGGAGGGCGCGCCCGGGGGAAGCAGAAGGGCGGAGCCGAGGACCAGGAGAGGAAGGATGTTCCTCGCTCGTCGTTCAGTGGCAGAAGGCGTGGGCCCGTCCCCGTTGTTTCGCCTGTGGAAGTGCCAGTAGACCGCGAGGCCCGAGCCTATGGTGACCAGGCCGCAGATGGAGGACAGGGGCCTATTGGCGAGAGTGAAGTAGATGATCCAGGCGTTGCCCAGCACGAACAGAAGCGGGGTGACCGGATAGCCCAGGGTCCTGTAGCGGCTTTTCAGCTCGGGACGGCTCCAACGGATGCGGAACAACCCCAGAACGGTGAGCACGGCGAAAAGGGAGAGGGTAAAGCCCACGTACAACAGCAGCCCGTCGAAGGAGGTGGTCAGGACCATGGCGCAGGCGATCCCGGCCTGCAGGAAGATGGAGTGCGCCGGGGTGCTGCGCCCCTGGCGGACCCGGCTGAAGATCCTGAAGAAGACGTTGTCCCGGGCCATGGCGTAGTAGATCCTGGGGCCGCAGACGATCATGGCGCTCAATACGGAGAGAAGGCCCAGGGAAATGGCCAGGCTGAAGATCGTGCCGCTGGAGGCGCCGAAGAGAGCGTCAGCCGATTTGGTCCCGATCTCCAGGACGCCGCTGATCTCCTCCGGGGAGAGGGCGTAGAGAAAGACCAGGTTCAGGAGGAGATACAGGCCCATGACCAAAAGAGTTCCGGTCACCAGGGCCAGGGGGATGTTCCTGCCCGGATTGGTGATCTCCCCGCCCAGGTACGCGGCCGCGTTCCAGCCGCTGTAGGCGAAGGCCACGAAGACCAGGGACACGGCGAAGGACCCCTGGAACAGGGAGGCGGGCTCGAAGTCCGCGGCGATGTGCTCCGTGGAACCCTGGCCCAGCCAGAAACCGCAGATAATGAACAGAAGCAAAAACCCGATCTTGAATATGGTGAGCCCGTTCTGGACCTTGCTCCCCAGGGTGAGGCTATGGAAGTGGATCAGGCTGAGCAGGAGGATGACGACAACCGCGGTTACCGTAATCGGCGAGAGCTCGAAGAGGCGCACGCCTCCGAGTGTGAGCTCCAGCCCCTCGCCGGATAGCGGCAGGGCCTGGAAGAGGTAGGTGGCGAAGGCGATGGCCGCTGCCGCGATGGGAGCGGAGAAGCCTACGATCAGGGAGATCCAGCCGCTCAGAAATCCCATCGCCTTGCCGTACCCCTCCCGCAGATAGACGTATTCCCCTCCGGCCTGGGGGAAGAGGGCCCCGAGCTCCCCGTAGCACAGGGCCCCGAACAGGGCGAACAGGCCGCCCACCGCCCAGGAGGCGAGCATGGTATAGGGGCTGCTCACCTCCTGCATGATGAAGCCCGTGGTGGTGAAGATCCCGGTTCCGACCATGTTGGCCACCACGAGCATGATTGCGGAGAACAGCCCCAGCTCGCGACTGAGGTCGTAATTGTTCAATGCGTTCTTCAAGGCCGGCCCTCTCTTGGTGCTTGGCCAATCAGGGAGGCTCCCGGCGTTTGTCCGTGAGCTTCCGCTTTTCCTTCGCTCCGCGCCGACGGGCTCATCCGGGGCTATTCCGCGGACCGGGAGACCGCCTCGCCGATGAGAACCAGACCCATCCGGTTCTCCTCGCGGGATTCGATCCGGGACACGATGGTCTCCAGGGTGCCTCGATCCACCTCCTCCTTGTCCGGATATCCGGCGTAATAGACCACAGCCGTGGGAAGATCCAGGGGATAGCCGTCCTCCTTCATCTCCTCCACCAGCTGTTCCATGGATCGCAGGGCCATGTACAGGACCATGGTCGGGGTGTGCTCGGCCAGATCTTCGAGGACCCGCGTGCCCTGTTTGTTGTCATTCAGCAGGGCATGGGGGGAGGTGAGGACCACGAATCCCGCCTCGCCGATCATGGGCTGCTTCAGGGCCGCGCTTGCCGCGTTGAACGCGCTCATTCCGGGAATGACCTCCAGATGCTTCCGGGGAAAGTCCTTGAGCAGCCAATACAACGCGGGACCGTAGACACAGGGATCACCGGAATCCAGAATCGCGATGTCCTGTCCACGCTCGATGCGCTCCAGGGCGAATTCCCGGAGCTCTTTTCGCCTTTCCTTCACCCGGTTGAACCACTTGTCGTAGTTCTGTTTGCGAAGCTTTGTGGCGTTTCCGCCGTGAATCCCTTCCCAGGGATTGAAGGCGTACTTCTCCTCCGGGATGTATTTCTGGAATTTTTGATGTGTGTCGCGGTGGCCGAGCACGACGTCCGCTTCCTTGAGGGCCTCCAGGGCCCTGGGAGCGGTCAGGTCCGGGCCGCTGGGCCCCATGCCCAGGACATGGAGCATCCCCTGCCCCGAGGCGATGCCGGGGCAGGGCAGGAACAAGACTGCGGCCGCGAGCAGGAGTGCGATCTTCTTGAGCATTCCTTCTCTCCTTTTACCGGATTGATTCCGTTGTCTTCCGGATGGTTGTGTCCGGAAAGTCCGCTTTCCCCATTGAAGTCGAACTCGTCCCTACAGGGAGCAGGACAGGGCGCAACCAAAGGTCCGGTCCGTCATGGGAAAGCCCCTGGTTTGGGTATAGTCCTCGTCCAGGACGTTGTTGGAATAGACCTTGATCTTGAGGTCCTCGAGGTAGCCCTGCTCCCGGACCAGGGTGTGCTCCACGGCCAGATCGACAACCTGATGGCTGCTCATGCGGTTGGTGTAGGTAACCCAATTGTCCGATCCAGGGGGCTCCTCGCGGTGATTGTGGGCAATCTGATCAGATTGGTAGGAGTAATCCAGCATGCACAGGGTGTTCTCCATGATTTTGTAGCGGAGTCCTCCATTGACCCGGTGATGGGCCTTGTCGCTCAATCGGTCTCCCATCTCCGGATATTTCCCGTCATAGTCCCAATCCTGATAGGTGTACCCCGCGTTGAAGGCGAGGTCCTTCCAGAGCTGGCCGCTGAGCTGGACTTCCACGCCCTGCTTGTCCACGTCCTCCAGGTCGTAGGTTTTTCTCCCCCACGCGGCGGATTTGCCGCCGAAATCAATGTGGGAGTAGTTGGAGAGGTCGTAGTGGTAGAGGTTTGTTTTCAGGGTGATGTCCTTCCACAGCCTGCGCTGCAGGACCAGGTCGTAAGCAGTGCCTTCCAGGGGATCGGCCTCGATCCCTGAGCCCCAGCTTCAGACCGAGCAGAACTCCCTGGGCGTCCAGATGCGGCTCACCCCTAAAGATATCGAGGTGTCCCGCAGGTCCTCGGCCCAGTTGTCCAGCTCGTAGGTCAAGAAGGACTTGGGCACCAGCTGGGAGTAGTCCTTCTCGATATCCTCCTTGTGAGGCTCGATACAGTAATTTCCGGTGCGTACGTGCTCGTTGTTCCACCAGATGGTCTGGTGCTCGTAGCGCAGTCCCGTTTCAAGGGTGAGAGTGGGCAGGATGCTCCACTCGTCCTGGACGAATCCGGCGTAGGTGCGCTCCCTTTCCCGATCATCCCCGTCGTCCTGCATGAAGAGCCTGGCCGCGTCCAGGCCGAGGGTCAGGCTGTGGTCGACAAGATCGACCTCGTTCTGCAGTTTGCCCTGCCAGGTGAGCCACTCCGTCTTCGCGTCCTCCGCGCTGCTCGGCCGTCCCTGGAGGTGATCGGGGTCGAATTTGTAGACCTGATCCTCGCGCTTGCGGTAGACCCCCAATTTCCAATCCCCCCAGGGCGTGGGCTTTTCCGCGTCCAGCCGGACCAGGGAGATGTCCTTTTCCCTGCGGGGATCCTGTTCCGGGGCATAGGAGGCGTACTCGTCCTTCACCTCCGGATAGCTTGAGTCGTAGTCCGCGCGGGAGGGATCGTTCTTGACCGGAACCTCGCGCAGCTTGTCCGTATGCGAGCCAGAGAGCCGGACATACCCGCCAGCGGGCAGGAGGCAGCCCAGCCTTCCGCTGATGGTCCGGACGTCCGCCGCGTTGTTCCGGAGGTAGCCGTTCGTGCTGTAGTCCCTGTAGGAGAGGCCGTAGTTCAGGGCGTTGTATCCGCCATCCGCGCGGGCCAGATGGTTTCTGGTGTCGTAGCTCCCGTAACTGCTCTGCAGATCAACGTCCGGCTTGTAGCTGTCCCGTCTTTCCGGGGAGGCGGTCTTGAGGTTGAGCACCCCGCCGATGGCCTTCCCGGTATACAGGGCGGAGTGCGGGCCGGGAATGATCTCGATCTCCTCGATCTCAGCGAGGGGGGAGGCTGGTGAAGTCCAGATAGTGCCCTCCCCAGTATCCGCCGATCTTCTGTACCGCGAGCCCGTCCAGGGAAGTCACGAACATCCTGGAGTCGAAGCCGCGCATCTGGATCCCGTCCTCGGCGGGAGCCAGGTCGCTGGCCTGCCGGAAGTCGATCAGGGGGCTCCGCTCAAGCACGTCCAGGGCGTTGCTCGGGGATCCGGCGGATTCATACTCCTCGAGATCCAGGACGGTGCCGCTGGGAGAGAGAGACGTCCCTTTCCTCTTTCGTCGCGTTGACCACCACGCTTTCCAGCTCGTATGTGTTTTCATTCTTTTCCTGTTGAGCCATGGACGGATGAGCCGCAACAAGGATAACCACGAGAAGGGCCCATAGATAAAGCACGTGTTTCATGGGGAGCTCTCCTTGATTAACAGGTCGGGATGGCGGGCCGCGATCGGTTGCCGGGGCCCGGCCCTGTCGTGTGCTGAATCAAAACGAAAAAGGGTGAGCCCGGTTCAATCCAGCTGCAAAGAGGACATTGCGTACGTGTCGCTTAGAAGCCCACATTCAGGGCCGAGGTATAGAAGTATTCATCGCATACGGACTCATCCGGATAGGGCTTGCGGTATTCCGCCCGAAACATCCAGGGGCCTTCCTCCTTGACCTTGAAGTTGACAACCCCTTCTTGGTTCGTCTTCTGCTCGGAGATCCAGGGTTCTTCGTGATCCCTGGAAGAGGCCTTGACCGTGACACCGGACTGGGGCTCCCCCTTGAACAGGGCCTTGACTGCCAGGGTGTCTCCGGGGTCGAGCTCTGCAGGATCCTCGATGGGGATGAGCTGGAGGGCGAGGTCGTCCCGACCGGAGATGGATTCTTCAGCGGATCCGGCCTGGATGAGTGCCTTGGCGTTCATCCGATGGCGGAAGCAGGAGACGGCGTTGTCCAGCTCCTGCTTGTTTCCCAGCTTGTGGCCCTGGGGTGTCTTGGAGACGAATCCTGGCTCGGTTTGAACGATTATTTGATACATTCCCTGCGTTGTAGGGGTGAAGCGATACAGATCCGGAAAGATGCGTTCCGCCTGAGTTTGCGTCCCGTCCGGGGCGAGTACCTTGACTTCCCGGATTATATCGGGATTGATCATCTGATCGCGGGGATATTCATGGCCCCAGCCGATCCGGACATGGACTTCCTGTCCGGGATCAGGAGAAAAATCGCTTGCATTGATCCACAACATGTGCGCGGAAGCCGTTGCGGGAAAGAGGATGCCTGCCGCTAGGACCGCGAGAAAGATTCGGAGAAAGGACATGCGAAACCTCCTTGTTTGGTCCGGGGTCAAATTGATCCCGGAGCGTAATATGGATCTATTCGGGTTTTCGTGTTTCCGGATCGCTTAAATCGTTTTCGGCCCCTTTTTGATGGGAATAGCTGGTTACGCCCCGTTTTATTGATCGAATCAATTGAGTAGCATTAATTTTTTATTCGTGTTACTCAAGCTTGCACTGGATGTCAATCAAGCGCTTCGATACATGGCTTCACTCGGAAAGGGTGAAGGAGATGGGCAGCCTGACCCAGGTGGGGACGGGCTCGCCGTCCATCCGTCCGGGCTCGAAGCGCCACTTCTTCACCGCGGAGACAGCGCTGTCCTCGAAAACGCCCTTCGGCTCGGCGGACACAACGGTTGCCTTGTTCACCTCGCCCTGTTCGTCCACCAGGAACTTGAGCACCACTTCCCCGGTAATCTCCCGTTGTCTGGCCCTGCGGGGATAGAGGGGCTCCAACCGGCTGACAATCCGGGGCTTTCGGTCCACCTGGCGCAGGGAAACCGCTTCCGGACCCGAGGAGGGCTGCTCCGCGGCGTGCTCCGAGGTTCTCTCGGGGGCGGACACGGCAACCGTGCCCACACCCGGGTCCGGGAGCTCGAAGCTGGGCTCCGGAAGATCCAGATCGGTGTGCATCTGGGGAGAGTCCGGCTGGTGCTCCGAGAGATCCGGGGCCCGAGGCGTGGGCTCCGGCCGCTCGCTCTGAGCGCGCTCGGGCCGGGATTCCGGTTGGGAGTCG
>JGI1684J13235_1000648_pt1 | contig 12718 bp, 12 predicted proteins | sample PonA232FremontCA_2_FD_13235 | JGI IMG/M metagenome (IMG submission 13235) | reverse complement strand
AACGTGCGGGAGCTGATCAATGTCCTGGAACGCGCTCTCGTATCCAGGGAGGGCGAGGGGCTGAGCCCGGGTGATCTGCCCTTCCACCTTCGCGGGAAGCGGCCCCAATCCTTTGCCGGCCAGGGAAGGGGCACGCTCAGGGAGACGGTGGAACGGGCGGAAAAGGAGGCGCTGCAGCAGGCCCTGAGTGAGTCGGGACAGAACAAGACCCTGGCCGCCAGGAGCCTGGGCATTCACCGCACCCTCCTGTACAAGAAGATGAAGCGCTACGGTCTTTCTTCCTGAAGCAGGTGTAGCAAAATGACTACAGAAGGTGGCGCCTCACGATGTTTTGTCCGCAGGGCCGGCCCGGACCCAGCTCCGGCTCCTCATCCCGAATCCGGAGAACAAAAAGCGCCGGTTTGAATCCTGCCGGCCAAAGGAATATGTTGGCCGGGTTTTGCGCGGTACGAAATGGAGAGTGACTCCTCAAAGGACAAGGAAAAGATATGCCGGTTACCTTTGAGCCCGTTCGGCCCAAGAGCATCGCGGAACAGGTGTACGAGCAGCTGCGCGACCTCATCTTCCGGGGACAGTTCAGCCCCGGTGAAAAGCTGCCCCCGGAGCGGGAGCTCGCCCAGTCCCTGGGGGTGAGCCGACCCACGATCAAGAGCGCCATCAGCAAGTTGGTGAATATGGGGCTGGTTGAACAGCGGCAGGGGCAGGGATCCTTTGTCCGAACCTTCCGCTCGCAGTATCTGGATAATCCCCTGCGGGAGCTCCTGGATTCCAGAGAGGTCGACCTGAGCGACCTTCTGGAGGTGCGAAGCGGGCTGGAGGTCAGTGCCGTGGGCCTGGCCGCCAAGCGGGCCACCCCCGAGGACATCGAGGCCCTGGAGAACTGCCTCGGGGATATGCTGGACAAGGTGGACCAGGGACTGGTGGGCGCTGAAGAGGATGTGGCCTTCCACATGAACATCGCCTACGCCACCAGGAATCCGGCCCAGATCTTTCTCATGAAACGCTTTTACGACCTGCTCTTCTACGGCATTCGGGACAGTCGCTTCTATCTCCTGGAAAGCGGCAATCTGGAGAACATGGGGCAGCAGCACTCGGAGATTCTGGAGTCCATCCGCAACGGTGACGAGGAAGGGGCCCAGGCGGCCATGAAGCGGCACATCCATTTCGTTCAGGAGTTTTGCCGCAGCAGGGGGGTGTGATTTCCGGCGTGGAGATCCCGGAAGGCCCTAAATTGCTATGCCTATCAACGCTATTCGGACGGGATTTTGAGCGGGTTTATTCCTTGTTGAACGATGTGAAGAAACTGATCTCCGGCGCGGAAAAGGGGGCTCCGGCTTTCTATGAGCCCCAAAAAAGCAGACCCTTACATGCGCCTGTATTTGGGCATTTTTCTGCGGACCTTCCGGATAGAGTTCCGGGTTTCTTCATAGGGGAGGTTGCGGACCAGATAGCGAAAGACCTCATTACGTTCACGCATGCCGTCCCGATGGGAAACCCATCTCTTTCTGTCCGGGAGCGCGGCGTTGTCCCCTCCCCAAACCTCCGCCGCCTTCTCCCTGTATTCGGAAAAGGCCCTGCGGATTTCCTCCCGGTATTCCTTGCAGGACTGGGTTAAGGTCTCACTGAATTCCTTCGCCGCTTCCAGCCGCCGTTTCCGGAAGGATTCGAAATCCTCCCGGGCGCCGAGTCCGTGCGGGGCGATGCACAGGGCAATCAAGCAAATGAGGGAGACAATCCCGGTCTTGCTTCTCCGGGAAGACACGCCCATGCCTCGACGAGGGTGTCCGGAACGGCTGGCAAGCTCGGGGTCCTGATCCGCGTCCTTGCACTGCGTTTTGCATTCGAGCATTGGCGGCAGGATTGCGCCTATCCGTCCCGGGGGAACCTGCCGGCTCCCGTATCCACAGGTCACTATCCCTCTTGGGCATATTCCGGCAATTCCCATAGCGGGATAACATGAGGGCGATTATTGGCGAATTCGGGCATGATCATCAATTCCAGCTCCCGCTCGACGTGCGGGCCGACGGCGGGAAAGAGGCCCGTTTTGCTGAGGGCGAGGGCCTTTTTCGTCCCCTCGTAGTCGCCCTGGAAGGATAAGGCTTTTTCCTCTGCGTCATTCCCTCCGCGTTCTCCGCTTGCCCGGTTAAACCGGGGACCCCTTTGGGGTGTTTCACTGAGGCGCCTCGGCGGTGGGCTACTCTTTCTGCCGTAAAAGCGCAGAACGACCCCCCTGAAGGCTTACGGCGACGGGACCCGACAATGGATGCGGATTGCGCATCAAACTAGTGTCTTGCCAAGCGTGAATTGTCGTATTTTGTAAATCCTGCATAACCCCTTGTCGTTATGTTTCGGAGTGGTCTATGTAAATAGGGCAAGATACCAGCTTCGCTTCTTCTTTTGACAAAAGAAGAAGCAAGAAAATCAAAAGATTATTTCACCATCTTTTTGTTTCTTTTTTTGAAAAAGAAACGGATCTAGTGTCTTGTCTTCATGAATTATGGCTGTTTGTCTCTTCCATACAGAGCTTTCCGGATGTTCCTTTTATGCGAAAAATTAAAAATGACAAGACACTAGTTGTCCGAGCCGCTCAATCCTTCCTCCATCTCTTACTGGGCCTGCTCGGCCTTGAACTCCTGATACAGGATCTCCTCGTCGCGCGGACCGATTTCCCTGTCGGACCGCTCAACGAGCTGTTTGAAGAACTCCCTCATTTTGTTGCCGCCCATGCTCAGCATGACACAGAGCTGTTTCTGGTTGTTGAACTTCTCATATCCTATTTTTTCCGGGTCTGTACCCTGAAGGGTTTCCTCGGTAAGCTGCTTGGAGACGTTTTCGAAGATAGATCCGCTTGTGGATGTGTCCCCCGCTTCGACCCGGCGCTGATAGGTTTTGTCCATGGCCCGGACCTTGGTCCGGATCTGCTGGGCCAGGCTCTGTCGGGCATTGGCTACGGCCTCCTTGCGGTCCATGGAAAAGTCGTTCGAGGCGGGCACGCATTCCGTAACGGCAATTCCCTGCTCCACCTGGGGCTGGGCTACCCACTCGGGGATTTGCCCCACACCGACGGTGGTGGTCTTTCTGGAAAGCCCTCCGCAGGCCGTCAGGAGGGCCAGGCCCACAATGAAAAGAGGTACGAGGTGTTTCCATTTCATCCCCTGTTCTCCTGTTTTGACGTTCGGAACATATGATGCTGGAAGCGTGATACCACAAAGGCATCATTTTCGGGAGTGAGCGCAAACTTTCGACCGGGNCTTTCCGGCATTGTTTCCGGGCAGGCCTTTCAGGAGGGCAAGAGGCTGTTCACGGATTTTGGACAATTCCCTCGCAAATATTTTTCCGAAGGCGGAGAGCGCGCGCGGTATGGCACGCGAGCGCTCTCGCGCCGAAGAAGGGGAGCTATTTTTCGATCCCGGTCCTGGCCTGGACCCCCTGCTGGTAGAAATGCTTGACCTCTGTCATTTCGGTGACAAGATCCGCAATTTCCAGGAGCTCATCCGGGGCCTTGCGTCCGGTGAGGATGAGCTCGACACTGGGATGCCTCTCCCGGATTAGGCTCAATACGTCCTGCAGGTCCACGAGCTTGTACAGGATGGCGATGAAGATCTCGTCCAGAATGACCATCTGATACTCCCCGGAGCGGGCGATCTGTCTTACATCCTCCAGGGCGTTGCAGGCCAGGTCGCAGTCTTCCTGGGTGGGGTTTCCGTGGATGAAGCAGTCGCGTCCGTACTGCTTGATCCGGATCAGGTCGGAGTAGCGCGACAGGCTGTCCAATTCGCTATAGTGCATGCCCTTGACGAACTGGGCGATATAGACCTTCCAGCCGGCTCCCACCGCCCGGAGGGCCTGGCCCATGGCCGCGGTGGTCTTGCCCTTGCCGTTTCCGGTGTAGACCTGGACGTATCCCTGCATGGTCAGCTCCTTGCGTATTTGGCCATGTACCCCCGCGGGGTGAGCATGGTCCGGTTCAATCGCCTGGTTTGGGAGTTTCCTATGATCACTGTAGTGAACATATCCACCTCTTTCGGGTCAAGGGCGTCCACCGTGGTCAAGTGGACCGTCTCCCCCTCCCTGGCGGCGCTCTTGACCCAGCCCGCGGGACGCGCGCCCGCTCCGCCGGAACGATAGATCTCCAGGACCCGCGGCAGCTGCCAGTCCCGTTTCTTGGATCGGGGATTGTACAGGGCCAGGACGAAATCCCCGTCCAGGGCGGCCTGCACGCGTTTCTCGATGGTTTCCCAAGGGGTGAGCAGGTCGCTCAGACTGACCACGGCGAAGTCGTGCATCAGCGGAGCGCCCAGAAGGGAGGCTGCCGCGCAGAAGGCCGGAATGCCGGGGATAACCCGGAAGGGGACCGTATCCAAGAGCTCGCGCTCCTGCAGGATCTCCAGGAGCAGGCCGGCCAAAGCGTACACACCCGGATCGCCGCTGCAGACCACGGCCGTGTTCGAGCCGTCCAGGGACCGCTGCACAGCGGTGCGGCAGCGCTCGATCTCCCCGGTCATGCCCGTGCTGACCACATCCTTGTCCCGGAGCAGCTCCCGGGGCAGAAGGTTGATATACGTGGTGTACCCCGCGATGCAGTCCGCCTGCTCCAGGGTTTCCCGCGCTTCCGGGGTCAGGTGCTCCTCCCCGCCTGGTCCCAGTCCCACCGCCGCGAGCCAGCCCAGGCCAGGGCCAGGGTCACGTTCACGCTTTTGCGCTTGGGTTGAAGCATGCTCGTTGTCCGGGCCTGATGCAGGGCTGCCGCTTCGCATACGCTGGCCACTCCCATGTGTTTGCTGACTGTTTCCGAAGGGTTGGGGGCCGCGACCGCTTGCAGATCCTCGTCCTCCAGGCAGATCAGGGGCACGCCCAGGGACCTCGCGGCCCGGATCAGGCCGGTCTCGTCCCGCTTGGCCGCGGTGCTGGCCAGACAGGCCAGACTTTGTCGGGCCAGTCCGAGCTCGCTGAAGACGGAGCGGATGAACTCCAGGATTTCCTCTTCGCCAGTGCCGCGGTTGCAGCCCACTCCGGCGACCACTCGGCGCGGGTGGAGCACCAGGGCGCCGCGCTCCGCCGCTTGCGGGGCGCTGCGGTGGTCCACCCAGACCGCGGCGAGGGCCGGATCGATCGCCTCCAACGCATCGACGCGCCGCAGGGGAAACTCCGGTCCCAGCGTCGCGGCCAGGCCCAGGTCATCCAGCGGATCAAAAAGCTGCAGGGGGCGGCTGTTGGCCAGGGCGGCGTTGACCGGTGTGGCGGCACGGAAGTTGGCGATTTCTAGTCCCGCCTCCCGGGCCAGTTCCTCCACTGCGGGCAGGCCGAGGGTGTCCGTTGCTGTGGTGATCACCGCCCGTCCGCCCAGCACTGCCGCAACCTCCCGGGCCAGGCGGTTGCCTCCGCCCAGGTGGCCCGAGAGCAGGCTTACGGCGTGTTCCCCTTTCTGGTCCAGGACCACGACAGCCGGGTCCCGGTCCTTGCCTTCCAACAGAGGCGCGATGCTCCGCACGGCGATCCCCGCGGCGGTCACAAAAATGTGGCCGCCGTAGCGGGGAAAGGTTTCCGGCAAGAGCTCCTTGAGCCGGGAAAAGCCGTGTCCGCCGAATTCATTGGCCAGGGAGGCGGGGAAATACAGATCCGTTCCCCGTTCCCCGTTCAGGGTTCCCCGTTCTGCGTTGTTCGTTCTGGGTTCCCCGTTCCCCGTTCGTCGTTCAGGGTTCAGGGCCTCGGCGAGCCTGGCGGCAAGCTCGGCTCCCGGGCGGGTCAGGGCGTAGATGGCGATTCTATCCGCGATAGCCATGGGCGAAATCCGGGCTGTAGAGCTTGGAGAAGACGGGCTCCTCTTCCTGGCCGGGCAGGATCAGGAACAGGGCCTGGCGGGTGATCTGTTCCCGCTCCGCGGTCTCTGCCATTTCCTCCAGGCGGACCTTGAGGATGCGTTCCTCGGGCCAGCCCACGCGGTAGGCGATGACCACGGGTGTGTCCGCGGAGTAGCCCCCGTCCAGCAGCTGGCGCCGCACCTTGCCGATGTTGCTGGCGGAAAGATAGATGGCCATGGCGGCTTCGTGCTCCGCAAGGCGGTCCAGGTCCTCCTTGTCCGGGACCGGGGTCCGGCCCTCCGCCCGGGTCAGGATCAGGCTCTGGGTCCGCTCGGGCAGGGTGTAGGAGACCCCCGCCTTGGCTGCAGCGGCGAAGGCCGCGGTGATTCCGGGCACGATCTCGTAGGGCAGGCCCTCCTCCTCCAGGAGGTGGATCTGTTCCCGGATCGCCCCGTACAGGGCGGGGTCGCCGGTGTGGACCCTGGCCACTAGACGGCCGTCCTGCTGGCGGTCCCGGAGAAAGGCATGGGTCCGGTCCAGGGTCATGCTCGCGGAGTCGACGATTTCCGCGTCCGAGCGGCACCACTGCAGGATATCCAGCGGGACCAGGGAGCCGGCGTAGAGCACCGCGTCCGCCCGGGCCAGGATGCGTTGGGCCTTGACCGTGATCAGCTCCGGATCGCCCGGGCCGGCCCCGATGAAAGAGATGGGATGGGGATGATGGCTCATGGGGTATCGCCTTCAAACGGTTTGTCCAGGGAAAGCAGAAAGACAGGATTCTGGGCGGCGAGCCTGATATCCTCCCGGATGGGGGTGGATCGGTTGACCTGGATCTGGGTCAGCTCCGGCTCCAGGCCCATGTTCCGGGCCCAGTCGAGCACGGTCTGCAGGGAGCCCAGAAGCACCAGGCTGGCCACGAGACGTCCTCCCGGTTTGAGCCGGGACCAGGCCCGATCCAGGAGATCCCCTCCCTGTCCGGTGCCGCCACCGAGGAAGATGCGGTCCGGGTCGGGCAGATGCGGGAAGCAGTCCGGTGCGGCTCCCTGCATCGCCTCCACGCCGAAAGCTCCGGTGTTGGCGATATTGGCCTCGATCTGGGCTTTGCGGGCCTCCTCCCGCTCCACCGCCAGGATGCGGCCGCTGCGGATGAAAAACGAGGCCTCCAGGGCCAGGGAGCCCGAGCCAGCCCCGATGTCCCACAGGATGTGATCGCTTTCGGGCCTGAGCCGCCCCAAAGCGGCCAGACGCACCTCGGGCTTGCTGATCAGGCCGCGCTCCCGTTGCAGGGACTCCTTGGGCATGCCCGGAGTGGGGGGGACCCGCGGGGGGTGAGTGCGCTCGAGAAGGACGAAATTGGGTTCATCAAAGGACCGGTCCGCCGCCTGTTCCGGGCTATGGGCGGATATCCGCTCCCGCTCCCGGAAGAGGTTCTCCAGGACGTGGACACGGAAGTCATGAGCTCCGATCCCCGTGAGGAATGCGGCGATGCGGCCCGGGGTGTTTTCCGGATCGGTATAGACCCCCACCCGTTCGTTTTGGGCCAGGGCCCGCCGCAGGGGGAGCAGGTCCTCGCGGCCGTGCAGGGACACCGTGGCGATATCCCCCCAGGACAGACCGAGCTTGGCCGCGGCGGCCTGCAGGACCGACACTCCGGGATGCACCCGGACGGCGTCCGGGCCGAGCTCCCGGCAGAGGCGGATGCCGATGCCGTAGAACAAGGGGTCCCCGTCCGCAAGGACGACCACCTGGCTGCCCTGTTCCAGGCGGCTGACGATCTCCCCGATCCACTCGGACAGAGGGGTCCGCAGGGGCAGGAGCTCCACCCCTCTGTCGCTGAAGGGCTGCAGGAGCTCCCTGCCTCCGGCCAGGATGTCGGCCCTCCGCAGGACATCCAGCTCCTCGGGGGCAAGCCGCTCCGGAGCGGGACCGAGCCCGACGATCTGGAGCGGGTTGTCCCGCAGTGCGGCGCGATTACTGTTCTGGGCTTGATGGCTGGTGCTCAAGGCTTTCTCATCCGTTTTCTGCTTCCTCAGTGGTCCTCTGGTCCTCCGTGGTGATGTTCTTTTTACCACAGAGAGGAGATCAGAAGAGCAAAAGATGCCGGGCTAATACAAAACACCATTTGTGTACAACAGCCCGCCGTCGAAGTCGAAGACGTAGTACGCGATATCCGCGTCCCCTCCGGCGAATGCTTCAGCCTGTTCCCGCGCCCTGCGGGCGACATCGGCCACCACGTCATCCCGGTACGGACTCTGCTCCATGATCTGCAAAGCGTGGCGGGCGGTGTTCGCCCCTTCCACCTCGCGGGCCAGGCTGTCGGCGACTCCCGCCCTGAGGCACCAGTCCGCCAGGAGGGAGAAGTCGATGCGGCTCACCTTGGCGTGGGTATAGCTGTGGCCCTGGGCCATCTTGACCAGCTTGCCCCAGAAGACGCTCAGGTGAATAGTCCGGAAATCCCGTTCCGCTGCCTGCTCCAGGGAAAAGGCGAAAAAGTCGGCGATCTGGACCAAACCGTACTCCGGCATGCCGGGCAGATAGCCCGCCAGGAGCCGCTCGCTGCGGCCGCCGGTGGTAAGCGCGATCTCCCGCAGTCCTCGCGAGCTGGCCACATCCAGGCCCATGCGGATGGTCTCCCGATAGGATTCCTTGGAGTAGGGCAAGACCGTACCACGGGTGCCCAGGATGGAGACGCCGTCCACGATGCCCAGCCTGGGATTCATGGTCCTTTGCGCTAGCTTCCGGCCCCGGTCCACCTCGAGGACCACCTCTACCGCGGAGGAAACACCGGCCTCGCGCATGGCCTCGGCCACCGCCTCGCGGATCTGGCTGCGGGGCTCGGGATTGATCGCGGGCTCGCCCACGGCCACGGGAAGTCCGGGCTGGGTCACTCTGCCCACGCCGCTGCCTCCCGAAAGCTCCACTTCGCCATTTCCGCCGTCCGGCAGAAAGCGGATTCTGGCCCGGATGCGGGCTCTATGGGTGACGTCCGGGTCGCTTCCCGCGTCCTTGATCACCTCGGCGACGCCTTTCCCGTTGTCCCGATCCGCCCGATCCACCGGAACAGCGAGCCTCTTTCCGTCCGGCAGGGGAATGTCCATGCTCCGGGGAACATCCGCACCCGCAAGCACGAGGAGCGCCGCCTTGGCCGCGGCCGCGGAGCAGGACCCGGTGGTCACGCCGATGCGATCGCCGCTGCGGCCCATTACGACTCAGGCCTCCCGTTCCTGCCGGAGCAGCTCGGCCAGGGCGTTGAGGCAGGAGGCGGCGAGAGCCGATCCCCCTTTGCGGCCGCTCACAGTGATGTACGGGACCGCGCTTTGGGTTTGCAGGCGTTCCTTGGACTCGCTCGCGCCCACGAAGCCCACGGGCATGCCGATAATGAGCGCTGGCGATGCCTCACCCGTGGCGACGCGGTCGAGCAGGGCCTCCAGGGCGGTGGGCGCGTTGCCGATGACGAAGACGGCCTCCCCGCAGTCGCGGACCGCCACCTCCATGGCCACATCGGAGCGTGTCCGTCCCGAGGGCTTAGCCCGCTCCGCAACCTCGGAAGCGTTCAGGTAGCAGGCGGTCTCGCATCCCAGGCCCCTGAGCCGGGCCCCTGTCAGCCCGGAGCGGGTCATCTCCGTGTCAGCGACGATGGGGCTTCCCCCCGCCAGGGCCTTTTTGCCCGCCTCGACCGCCCCGGGATGGAAGCCGACCAGGGAGAGCATGTCGAAGTCCGCGGAGGCGTGGATCATGCGCCGAACCACTTGCCACTGGTCCCCCTGGAAGGGGCGTGGCTCCTCGACTTCCGCCTCGATGCGACGGAAGGACTCCTCCTCGATCCATTGTCCGTATGATTGTGCTTGTTTGGAGCTCATGGGTATCTCTGTATTTAGTGTGTACAGGGCGTTGAAAATCTTCCAATTGCTTCGTTGCTTCAAAAAGTTCAAGCTCTCACGTAGGCTCACTACGCTGCGAGCTTGAACTTTTTTTGCGCCTTGCACTTGAAATTTTTCAACGCCCTGTCGGATAAGGACTTTTCAACACGCTGTGTAAGTGCATGTTTTTGAACCGCCAAGTCGCCTTGGCGGTTTTCATTCTTCAGAACCATGTAAGTGTGTACCACAAGAGCCGGATTTTCAACGCCCTGCCCTGCTAAACCGCAAAGGGCAGGGTAAAAAGCCCATAGATTCCGCCCACGATAAGGAGGCTGAGGACTCGGGCCAACTGGCCCAGGAGCAGGATTTGGGTCCCCATGCCCGGGGTGTAGATGCCCAGATAGCGCGGCAGCTGGTGCCGCAGGGCCCGCACGGGAAAGGCGATCACGTTGCCCAGGAGCAGGGCCAGGGCCCCCTGGTGCAGGCCGAGAACCCCGTTTTCCAGCAGGGCCCCGGCTGTGGCGAAGCCGGAGGTGTAGTCCGCCAGGAAGGCGATGATGACCATGGACAGGGATTCCACCGGGAATACGGCGCCCACCGCCGTGCCGGAGAGGATCTGCCGCAGGGCGTCGAAGGCGCCCAGCTGGGTCAGAGTGTACACGAAAATATAGATGGGGACCACGTACTGCACGATCCCCAGAAAGCGCCGGGGAAACCTGTCCCGCAGCTGGGCTGCCGCCTCCCTGAGCCCCTTTCCGGGCGAGGAGGTCGCGCTCGGCTGATTATCCGCCGGATCGCTGGGCGGGGAAAGGAAAAAGCGTCCCGCGAGCAGGAAACAACAGGTGCGCAGAATGACCGCGGTAAAGACGAGCCCCATGTAGATCCCTCCGGCCAGGCCGGTCAGGGGCAGCACAATGAACAGGGTCGTGGGCAGATGGAGGAAGAAGGCCGGAAAATGGTTCACGAAGTTGGTCAGAAAGAGGTGGCCCTTGCCGATGTTCCCCTCGCGGTAGGTGTCCACAAGCATGGCGTTGGCCGCCACACCGGAGAAAAAGGCGGTGGTGAAGGCGGCGCCGCAGCGCGATCCCAGATTGGCGAAGCGGAACATGGGCCCGGCCAGCCGTGCCAGTTGCCGGGTCCATCCCGTGGCCTCCACCACCTGGCCCACGATCAGCCCAACGCCCACCAGAAGCAGAATCCGGGTGAGGGGCCAGGCCAGTTCCTTTGCTGCTGCGGCAGCCCCCAGGTCGCCCGCGCCGATAAGCCAGACGAGCAGGGCCGCGGAGATGAGCAGGGCGATGGAGAGGCCAAGAAGAGGATTGCGCTTCCTGCGCCGGGTGCTGGATGTATTCGTTTGCGTGCCGTCGGTCGTGCTCATAAGAAGCGTGCTGCTTGCGTGAGTCAGTATATCAGTGAATCAGTTAGTCGGTAAGTCGGTGTCTCAGTAAATGACTGACTCACTGATTAACCGTCACTGCCATGTTTGGCCAAAACCAGGCTCCAGTACTTGGGCCTCTGGTGCTTCATCTGCTGCAGATCGGTGAAGACCTCCTCTTCCGGGAAACCGCAGCGGACCACCCCGAAGCAGCGCTTGAGGCCGTTCTCGGACAGGGCCTCCACAATGTCGTCCAGGTGCTTGTACGCCTTGAGAAAGACCACGTTGTCCGACTCCTTGGCGATGCGGCGCAGATTGTCCCCACCCTTGACCCCGGAAAGGACGACCAGGTTCTCTTCCCCTTCCACCAGCGGTGTGTTCACCGCCGCGGCCCCGGCTTGGTAGGAGGTGATTCCGGGCACGGTCTCGATCTTCGTGTGGGGCGCCTTCTGCTGGATGATCCGCAGGAGGTAGCCGTAGGTGGAGTAGGTCAGGGGATCGCCCAGTGTGAGGAAGGCGGCGTCCTTTCCCGAATCAAGCTCCGCGATGATGGTGTCCGCGTGCTCGTGCCAGGCCCGGCTGGCCACCTCCTGGTCCAGGCTCATGGGGAAGGGGAGCAGCTTCAGGGGCGTCTCCCGGGGCAGATGGGGCCAGGCGATGCGCGTGGCCATGCTGTAGTCGTTCTTGCTGGAACAGGCCGAGAAGATGGAGTCCACCCGCTGCAGGATGCGAACGGCCTTGATGGGAATGAGCTCGGGGTCGCCCGGTCCCACGCCGATCCCATACAGGGTGCCCGTGTTCTGTCCGTTCTGCTGTGTTTCCGTCATAATGCACCATCACTCCTGATAGAGTCCGTGGACGACATGCCGTACCTCCTCCCCCACGTCGGGGGTAAAGCGCTCCGGATAGAGGATCCGGCCGATCCGGTATATGCCGAGCAGGAGCCTAGGGGCGGGGCGGGAGACGATGTGCTCGTTCACAATGTGGATCTCGCCGCGCCGCACCGCCTTGATCAGGGAAAAACCAGGCTCGTTCTGGATCATTTCCCTGGTGGGCTGATTCATGGGGCCCTTCTGGGCCAGATAGACCTCGATCTCCTCGGACTTGGCCAGGATGCGCTCCTTGCCGTAGGCCGCGATGTTCGTTTCCCGCACCGGCCGCGCCCCCTTCGCCACATTGATCCCACCGGCGGTGCCAAGGACGTGCATGGCGATGGACTGCGGAGAGAAGGTCTTCATTTCGCTGTGGATGGCCTCGAAGTAGACCCGCTTCTTGTCCTCCGCGGATTGGCCCAGCCTGCGCAGCTTGTTGCGGGTTTGCCGGAAGAGGCGGATCAGCTCCTTGGCGCGCTCCTGCTCGCCGGTCAGGACCCCCAGGATGCGCCAGTATTCCATGATCTCTTCGGGCTTGCGCGCCTGCAGGGAGACTACCGTGATCCCCGCGTCCCTGAGTCTGGAGACGAGGCGTCCGTAGCCCCGCTCGATCATGGGTCGGATCAAAACCAGGTCCGGGTTCACGGCCAGGAAGCGCTCCACCCCGTCGCGGTAGGAGAGGGTGGGCTTCTCCCCGGCCCGCGGGGGATAGGGGTGGCTGTCCGACACCGCAGCGACGCGGGAGCCGGCTCCCAGGGCGTAGAGCACCTCCGTGTGGGCCCCGTACAGAGAGGCGATCCGATTGAAGGG
>JGI1684J13235_1000647_pt1 | contig 12719 bp, 14 predicted proteins | sample PonA232FremontCA_2_FD_13235 | JGI IMG/M metagenome (IMG submission 13235) | reverse complement strand
AGGGGCCGGGACGCGACCTGTTCGAGACGGTGGAGCGCGAGCTGGGACAGGCCCCGTTCATCGCCGAGGACCTCGGGTTCGAGGAGCGGGCGATGAACGAGCTGATGGCGGAGTTCGGCTTCCCCGGCATGCGCGTCCCTCAGTACGCCGACTGGTGCGAGGAGGGGAACCCGTACCAGCCGATGCACTACCCGGAGGGGGTCGTCGGCTACACGTCGACCCACGACACGGACACGTGGGTCGGCTACTTCGAGGACCTCCCGGAGCGGCAGCGCGACTGCTTCCGGTACAACGTCGGCGCCGACGGCGACCGCGCGCCCGAGTGGGAGGTCATCGACGAGGTGTGGAGCTCCGAGGCGGTGCTCGCCGTGACGACGATGCAGGACCTGCTCGGGCTCGGCAGCGAGTCGCGGTTCAACGAGCCGGGAACCGTCGACGGCAACTGGGAGTGGCGCGTGACTCGGGACGACCTCGACGACGAGATCGCCGACCGCCTGTGGGAGCTCGCCGGACGGCACATCCGGTAACGCGGTGGTCGGTGGTATCCTCCCGCAGTCCCCCCTCGTCCACGTCGCGGTGATCGCCGCGGCGACCGCCGCCATCTGGGTCGGCAGCGGGTGGCTCGAAGAGGCGGCCGGGGTCCTCGCCGGGTACTACGGCCTGCCGGCGGTCGTCCAGGGCTCGGTCGTCGTCGCCGTGGGTTCGAGTTTCCCCGAGCTGGTGAGCGTGCTCGTCACGGCCGTCGTGGGCGTGTTCGATATGGGCGTGGGAGCGCTCGTCGGCTCCGCGATCTTCAACATCCTCGTCATCCCCGCCCTGTCGGGACTCGCCATTGACGGTCCGCTGGAGTCGAGCCGCACGATCGTGTACAAGGAGGCGCAGTTTTACATGATCTCCGTCGCGGCGCTCGTCGTGACGTTCTCGCTCGCGGTCATCTACGTGCCGGTTCCCTCGGAGGCGATCGCGGGCGAACTGACCCGGCCGCTGGCGCTCATTCCGCTGGCGTTGTACGGGCTCTACCTGTTCATCCAGTATCAAGACGTCGGCGACGCCGACATACAGCCGGTCCGGCACGGAGTCGACATCCGCAGGGAGTGGGGGAGGCTCGCCGCCGGGCTGCTCGTCATCGTGGTGACCGTCGAGCGGCTCGTCGCGTCCGTCGAATCGCTCGGAGCGACGTTCGGGATCCCGGAGTTCCTCGCGGGTGTCACGATCGTCGCGGCGGCGACCAGCCTCCCCGACACGCTGGTGAGCCTCCGGTCGGCGGAGGGGGGCCGCGGCGCGACGAGCCTCGGGAACGTGCTCGGATCGAACACGTTCGACCTCCTCGTCGCCATCCCCCTCGGCGTGCTCCTCGTCGGTCGGGTCGAGGTCAACTTCTCGACGGCCGTCCCGATGTTCGGGGTGCTCACGGCGGCGACGGTGCTGCTGTTCGCGGCGCTCCGGACCGACCTGTCGCTCACGAGCCGTGAGTCGTACGCGCTGCTGGCGGCGTACCTGCTGTTCGTGGCTTGGGTGGTCGCCGAGACGGTCGGCGTGACGGGGTTATTGCGAGGCGTCTGATCCCTTCCGCTACTTTCGGCCGATGATGAAGTAGAGCACGAGGCCCAGAAGCGGCGCGAGGAACGCGACGATCGCCCAGAGGAACGCGGGCTGGTCGCTGCGCTGTTGCGCGTCCGAGTAGATCCAGACGATGATGGCGAGCTGTACGAGCAGCATCAGCAGACCGAACAGGAAGGCGATACCGCCGGCCAAGGCCTCCTGCAGCAGTATCGGGGACATCGGCCGAACACACTCGGGGGCCTAATAAGTGTCTTTGGGGCTCGGCCCCGCGCCGACCACGAACCGTTTTGGTCCGGCGGCCCTCCGATCCGCGCATGGACCTGCCAGTCGACGCCGACCGCCTCCGCGCGGACCTGGAAGCGAACGCGGCGTTCGGACGCGTGGAGTACGACGACCCGGAGCGGCGCGGACGGACGAACCGAACCGGGAGCGAGGCCAACGCGGCCGCTCGCGACCGACTCGTGGGACGCCTGGAGGCGGCCGGCCTCGACGTCGCCGTCGACGGCGTCGGGAACGTGCTCGGGACGTGGGTCCCCGACTCCGCGGACCCGGAGGCCGCCCCCGTCGTGAGCGGGAGCCACCTCGACAGCGTCCCCGAGGGCGGTATCTTCGACGGCCCGCTCGGGGTGTACGCCGCCCTGGAGTCCGTGCGCGCGATGCGGGAGGCCGGCGTCGAGCCCGCGCGACCGCTCGGCGTCGTCAGCTTCACCGAGGAGGAGGGCGGCACCTTCGGGGAGGGGCTGCTCGGCTCGTCGGTGGCGACGGGCGAGACGGCCGTCGACGAGGCCCTCGCGTACGAGAGCGACGCCGGGGAGACGCTGGGAGAGGCGCTCGACCGGATCGGCTACCGCGGCGAGGACGCGATCGACCCCGCGTCGTGGGCGGCGTTCTACGAGTTGCACATCGAACAGGACACCGTCTTGGAGGAGGCCGACGCCGACGCCGGCGTGGTGACGACGATCACGGGGATCACCCACTGCGAGGTGACGGTCGAGGGCGAGGCGAACCACGCCGGCGCGACCGCGATGGGCGACCGGACCGACGCGCTCGCGGCCGCGAGCGAGTTCGTCCTCGACGTGGAGGCGGCCGCGAACGCGGTCGTCGACGAGTCGAGCGCCTCCGCGGTCGGCACCGTCGGGTCGCTCTCCGTCTCACCGAACGCGACGAACGTCGTCCCCGGGCGCGTCGAGGCCGGCGTCGACGTGCGGGACGTCGAGGCCGAGTCGATGGAGACGATCGTCGCGGCCGCTCGCGAGGCGCTCGTCCGCCTGGAGCGCGAGCGCGGCGTCGAGACCGCGTTCGAGCGCCCCTTCAGCGTGGCGCCCACGCCGATGAGCGACCGTCTCCGGAAGGCCGCCCACGCCGCCGCGGCCGACGCGGGGCGGACCGCGATCGACCTCCACTCCGGCGCGGCGCACGACGCGATGCGCGTCGCCCGCGTCACCGACGCCTCCCTGCTGTTCGCGCCCTCGCGAGACGGGATCTCACACAACCCCCGAGAGTGGACCGACTGGGAGGACTGCGCCGCCGCGACCGAGGTGCTGGCGGGAGCCGTGGCGCGGGCCGCGGTCGACGGGGAGTAGGCCCCACGCGTCGACAAGGACTGGCGGCGCACCGTGGCCGACGAGGGGCAGCTGGCGGGTCACAACCGTTTTGCCGGTCGGCCGCGACCCACGAGCGTGAAACGCCCAATCGCGCTCGGCGCCGTCGCGCTCGGCGTCGTCGCCGCCGTCCTCGGGACGGTGGTGGGGACCACCGGCGTCCTCGACGGGTGGCCCGACCTGATCGGCTACTCCGCGACGCTCGTCGTCGGCCGGGCGCTGCTCGTTTTCGCGGTGGGGGCGCTTTTGTACGGGTCGTACCGCCTCGCGGTCGGGGTGTTGATGCGATCGGCGAACAAGCGGCGCGCGTACAACACGCGCAACCTCCTCCGGCTCGTCTTCGGCTTCGTGGGGACGGTCGCGACGCTCGCGGTGGTGACCGAGAACTGGCTCGGACTCCTGTTCTCGCTCGGGGTCATCGGCTTCGCGGTCACGTTCGCGCTCCAGCAGCCGCTCCTCTCGCTCATCGCGTGGGTGTACATCACGGTGAAACAGCCGTACGGCGTCGGCGACCGCGTCCGGATCGACGACGCGAAGGGGGACGTGATCGGGGTCGACTTCCTCGTGACGACGCTGTGGGAGATCAACGGTGAGCTCGTCACGACGAACCAGCCCTCCGGGCGGGTGGTGACGGTGCCCAACAGCGTGGTGCTCTCCTCGAACGTCGTCAACTTCGGCGGGGGCGGCTCCCCCTACGTGTGGAACGAGATCGGGATTCAGGTCGCCTACGAGACCGACCTTGACTTCGCGCGAGAGGTGATGGCCGAGGAGGCGAGCGACCTGCTCGGCGACGAGATGGCCGCCGGCATCGCGGCGTACCGAGAGGCGCTCGCCGAGACGCCGGTGGAGCTGGAGGTACACGACCGCCCGACGGTGAACGTGACGCAGGGCGAGTCGTGGGTGGAGCTCCGCGTGCGCTACCTCACCCACCCGCGTCAGGGACAGCGCGTGAAAAACCGGCTGTACGAGCGGATCCTCGAGCGGTTCAACGACGCGCCCGACCGCGTGGCGTTCCCGGTGAGTCGGAGCCGGTAGCGGATCGAAGGTCGAACCGGCGGCGACGACCGCCTCGGAGACATTTATATAAGTCAGCCACGTTTTCGTGAGCGATCCTTCGATATTCTCGTGAACCGGCCGGGGTGGAAACGGTCGTCTTCGAACCTCTAGAGGGGTTTTACCGAGATTCATGGTAACAAAACACACAATACATTTATATACTCTCGAGACTTACTATTGGTTAACGAATCGGCGCGCCCGACACCAGTATTTTGTTCGGGAGTTCGATCGGAGAGAACCCATGACAGAAACACGCACGCGAGACTACGGCGGAGAAACGGAACAAGAGCGAACGACTCGGAACCGAGCGGTCGAGACGGAGTCGGCCGAAGAGGAGTCGACGGCGGCGGAGCGGACCACGACCTGCCCGGAGTGCGGCGGGAGCCTCATCAGTGATACGGAGCACGGCGAAACGGTGTGTGACGACTGCGGGCTCGTCGTCGAGCAGGACTCGGTCGACCGCGGGCCGGAGTGGCGCGCGTTCAACTCCGGCGAGCGGGACAGCAAGTCCCGCGTCGGCGCCCCGACGACGAACATGATGCACGACAAGGGGCTCTCGACGAACATCGGCTGGCAGGACAAAGACGCCTACGGCAAGTCGCTGTCCAGCCGCCAGCGTCAGAAGATGCAGCGGCTCCGCACCTGGAACGAGCGGTTCCGCACCCGCGACTCCAAGGAACGGAATCTCAAGCAGGCGCTGGGCGAGATCGACCGCATGGCCTCGGCGCTCGGCCTCCCGGACAACGTCCGCGAGACCGCCTCGGTCATCTACCGCCGCGCGCTGAGCGAGGACCTGCTCCCCGGCCGCTCCATCGAGGGCGTCGCGACTGCCTCGCTGTACGCGGCCGCCCGGCAGGTGGGGAACCCGCGGAGCTTGGACGAGTTCACCGCCGTCTCCCGCGTCGACAAGATGGAGCTCACCCGGACGTACCGTTACGTCATCCGCGAGCTCGGCCTCCGCGTCCAGCCCGCTGACCCCGAGAGCTACGTCCCGCGGTTCGTCTCGCGGCTGGAGCTCTCCGAGGAGACGCAGCGGCTTGCCCGCGAGCTCCTCGACGGCGCGAAGGAGTCCGGCATCACGAGCGGGAAGTCACCGGTCGGGCTCGCCGCGTCCGCGGTGTACGCGGCCGCGCTCCTCTCGAACGAGAAGGTGACACAGAGCCAGGTGTCGGAGGTCGCCGACATCAGCGAGGTCACCATCCGGAACCGGTACAAAGAGCTCCTCGAAGCGAGCGAGGGAGTGGCGGCCTGAGACGCCGGGGGGCACCGGACGCTCCCACCGGCGCCCGCGACAGACGAGATTCTCTCCGGACGGTTTTCCGATCTGTGATTCTCCGTTACTCTTTCGACTCTTTTCCCTCCGAATAGCTTCGCCGAGCCGCCGCGACCGCCGTCTCGATCTCCGTCGCGGCGGCCCGCGCAGTGACGTGTTTCTCGCCACGCGTGGCGCGTTGCTCGCCACGTACGTTTTTAACCCGGCCGCGTGTACGAGAGTCCATGGTGGATGCGTTCGTCAGACTCGTCTGTCCGGAGTGCACCAAGGAGTGGCAGGACAACCCCGCGGATTTGCAGGATCTCCGCTCTAATTTCAGCTGTCCCGACTGCCACGCGACCCGTCGGCTGACGGAGTTCATGCGAACGGAGCGTGATCTCGAGGCCGTCAAACAGTTCCAATAATCCCCGCTCGTCGAGCGCGCGAAGACGGAATCATTCCGATCCGGCCGGCAGAATCGTCCCGAGCCGGCGGGCAGAACCTTCCCGATCGATAACCCGAAAAGACCCGTCTACGCCTCGTAGCCGTCGAATACGCGAAGTCCCATGGTAACGTGACTCAAGATAGTAATATAAACCTCCGGTAGCAAAGGACTGTTACTCATGAAGAAGCAGGAGCTCATCCATCTTCACGGCCTTCTCGCGGAGGTACGAAAACAGTGCGAGTTCTGGAACGAGGATATCGACCTCGAGGCCTACGAGGAACTCGGCGTCAAACCGACATCAATTCACAAGTCGAAAACAGACCACAAAGCGGCCGTTTTTAAGCTGACCGAGGGGATCACGGAGCCGATGGAGGAGTCCGAATCGGAGCCGCTGGCCCCGACCGCAGACTGAGACTTCGCTCTCGTTCCGACCGTTTGTCGACCGCCTAGCGACGGCTCCGTTCCTCCCGTCTCACCATCGGCGCCGCCGGCCCTCCCCGGCGCGCCGCGGTCCGCGGAGCTCCCGCGGGCCGTCGACGCGCTACGGCTCCTCGTCCGGGGCGTCCGATTCGTCCGCGTCCTCGCGCTCCTCGTCCGACTCGATCTCCTCGACGTCGAGGACCGTTAACGGGATGTTTCGGAGTCGCTGGCCGATCTCCTTTCGCGCGACCCGACTGGCGTGTTCGGCGCGTTCGACGTTGAACACGTCCATGCTGAGCTCGAGCGCGACGAGCGCCTCGTCGGCGGCCACGAACGCCGGCGGCAGCTCCTCTCCCGCGGGCGACGTGCGGGTCCCGGTGTCGATCTCCACGTAGCTGAGGTCCGGATTCAGCATCTCGCCGGTCTTCGAGATCGCGATCCGGACGGCTTCGTCGGCGGTCCCGACGTCGTACACGGGGACGGCGGCCTCGACGACGACTCGGCAGTCCATCACGGTGACACGTACCACACGAGCGAATATGAAACTTCGGCCGACAGGTCGAAACGTCGAAACGTCAGAGCGGGGATGCCGCGGAGCGACGGGGTCGCCGACCGCGTGCGCGACCCTCCGGATTCACTCGCCGCCCGCGCGGAGGTAGTAAAACACGTACGTCTGGGCGTACCCGGCGTACTCGCCGCCGAAGCGGTCACGGATCGCCCGCGACGTCTCGGCGTAGTTGCCGCGCTCGCAGTCGGGGTAGTACTCTTCGATGGTCGTCCGGATCCAGGTGTCGAGCGGGACCGCCTCGAGGAAGCCGAGCGAGAACAGTAGCACGCAGTCGGCGACTTTGTCCCCGACGCCGACGAACCGCGTCAGCGACTCGCGCGCCTCCTCGTACGGGAGGTCCGCGGCCGCCAGCGGATCCGCTTCGCCCGACGCGACCATCGCGGCCGTCCGCTGGACGTAGGGCGCGCGGTAGCCCAGCGAGAGATCGCGCAGTTCCTCCTCCGATCGGGCGGCGAGCTGCTCGGGCGTCGGGAACGCGCGGTACGCCTCTCCGTCAAGTTCGACGGCGTCGCCGTACGTCTCCCGGAGGCGGCGCTGCATCCCGTGGATCCGCGCGACGCGCATCTGCGCCGAGCAGATAAAGGAGATCAGACACGGGAACACGGGGTCCCGCGTGAGCCGCATCCCCTCGTACGCGTCGTACGCCCGTTCGAGGAGCGGGAGGTCCGGGGTCGCGTCGAGGATCGCGTCGAGGTCGTCGTCGAGCCGGAACAGGTGTTCGAGGAGCGGGACGGCGTCGGTCGTCGACTCCCAGCGGAGCGTCCCCTCGTGGACGCCGCCCTCTTGTCTGACCCGCAGGGGGACGCGCTCGTCGACGACGCCGGGGATCGGGGCGACGACGGTCTCGTACCACTCCTCGCCGCCGTGGGCGTGGAGGTCGGCGTAGGTGTCGCCGTCGGCGCGGTTCCACAGGTAGCTCTGCCCGCTCTCGACGGTCGCCTGGAGGTCGAACGCGCCGGACAGGTCCGCGACGTCGATTTCGCCTCGTTCCATTACGAACTGGGTTGGGTCGCGACCGTATTCGCGTTTCGGTACCGGCGGCGCCGGGACCGCGAGCCTGCCGACGCCGACGGAACGCCGGCAACGCCGAGGGGCGAAGGGGGGTTTTTGCCCGGTCGCCACGTAGCGAGGGTATGCCGACGTACCGCCGGACGACCCGCGTTCCCGCACCCATCGACGAGGTGTGGGCGTTTCACTCCACGATCGACGGCCTCCGCGAGCTCACGCCGGACTGGATGAACCTCCGCATCGCCGGCGTCGAGGGGCCGGACGGGGAGCCGGACCCGGAGGTGCTCGCCGAAGGGTCGCGGATACGGATGTCGATGCGACCGTTCGACGTCGGCCCCAGACAGCGATGGGTCTCTCGGATAGTGGAGCGAGAGCCCGACGGCGACGCGCCGGTCGATGAGAGCGCACGCTTCGTCGACGAGATGGTCGGCGGTCCCTTCCGACGGTGGGAGCACACCCACGCCTTCTACGCCGACGGCGAGGAGACGCTCCTCGTCGACACCGTTTCGTACCGGCTGCCGCTCGGTCCCCTCGGCGACCTCGCCGGACCGTTCGCGAAGGTCGGATTCGAGGGGATGTTCCGCGACCGGCACCGACGAACGATCGCTCGGTTCGAGTCGTAACGGCCGGGAGAACAGGCGGTTCTCGATGTCAGGCGGGAGCGGTCGCCGCCTCCGTTCCGAAGGAGAGCTCGAACACCGCGCCGCCGTCGTTGTGGACGTCCAGCTCCCACCCGTGCGCGTCGGCGATCCGGTCGACGATCGCGAGTCCGAGCCCGGAGCTCCCGGCGGTCGAGAACCCCGAGTCGAACAGCGAGTCGCGCGCCTCGGGCGGGACCCCCGGCCCGTCGTCGGCGACGACCAGCCCGCGCGCGCCGGAGCGGTCCCCGTCAGTCCCGACCTCGATGGTGACGTCAGGGCCGCCGTGGTCGACGGCGTTCCGGAAGAGGTTCTCGAAGAGCTGTCGCAGGCGGCCGGGATCGGCCTCGATGTGACCGACGTCGTCCCCGACCGCCAGTGTCGCTCTCGGCGCTCTGACCGAGTTCCAAGCGTCCTCGGCGATCGACGCCACCGGGACGGACTCCGTCTCGTCGATCGCGTCGCCGCGCTTCGCGAGCATGAGCAGGTCGTCGATGAGCGTCTCCATCCGGAGCACCGCGCGCTCCATCGCCTCGTACTTCGGCCGGGCGACGTCGTCCTCGACGAGGTCGAGGTATCCGGAGAGGACGTTGAGCGGGTTCCGGAGGTCGTGCGAGACGACCGCGCTGAACTGCTCGAGCCGCTCCGTCTGGCGGCGGAGTTCGAGCCGGCGCTCGTTCCGCGCGATGGTGTGAGCGATCAGGTCGCCGAAGGTACGGTACGCGGCGACCTCCTCTTCGGTCCACGCGCGGGAGTCGTCGGCCTCGAACGCGAGGACGCCGATCAGCTCCCAGTCGCTGACGAGCGGGACGTGGACCGTCGCCGGCGAGGGCTCGGTATCCGCGCTCCTCTCGTCCGCGCCCTCGGCGGGGACCGGCGGGCGAACGACGTTCTCGAACGTGGAGAGCCCCTCCGGGTCGGGGAACGCCGCGAACGGTTTCGGGCCGGGATCGCACTCGCCGGACGACCAGTGATACGCCGGCTCGAACGCGTCGCCGTCCTCCAGATAACAGACGATTCGATCGACCCCGACCTGCCGACCGACGTTCTCCATCGTCCAGACGATCTTCGTCTCGACCTCGTCCGACCGGGTGCTCATCAGGGTCGTTCCCGCGTCCAGCAGCACTTCCCGGAGCCGCGCGACGTCGTCAGAGCCGAGCCGGGTCAGCGCGGGATCGATCCCCTCTCGAAGCCGCTCGACGAGGGGCTCGGTCGCGGCACCGTCCGGTTCGGTTCCAGATCGGCCGTCGCGTTCGACGGCGACGACGTCGTCGACGCCCGTGTCGAGGACCGCGCGGAGCGTTTCGATCCCCGGATCCTCGACGGCGACGACGACCGGGACGCTCTCTGGTGTCGCCGCGAGGCGATCCCCCACGACGCCCGTCTCGAGCGCGTCGCTCGTGGTGACGATCCCGCAGACGTCGGCCAGCGGCGAGGGAGCGTCCTCCGCGACAGCCGCCAACTCGGGGGGAGCGATCGGCCGATACCCCACCGACCCGGACCCGCTCCACGCGGCCTCCACCGCGTCGGCGACGCGGTCGCGCACGTCCGTGTCCTCGCCCACGTAGGCGACGACTGAACGACGGTGCATACGGGAACGCGTCGACGGCCGTATTTCAACGTTGACGCGCGAATATCGGCCGTGAGAACGTCAGCCGGTCGTCCCCGTCGACGTCAGCGCGATCCCGGCGAGGACGACGGCGCCGCCGACCAGCGTGACCGGCGTCGGCACTTCGGCCAGGACGAGGAACGCGAGCACCGTCGCGCCGACCGGTTCGCCCAGCAGCGACACGGACGCCACGCTCGACTCGACGTGCGCGAGCGCCCAGTTGAGGACAGTGTGCCCGAGCAGCCCCGGCCCGAGCGCGAGTCCGGCGAAGAGCGCCCACTCGCGGGACGGGTACCCCGTCAGCGGGTGGCCTTCCGCGAGGACGAGCAGAAAGAGCGAGACGGTACACACCCCGTAGACGACGACCACGTACGGAACGAGCGAGACGCGCTGCCGAAGCGCTCGCCCCGCGAGGACGTAGCCGGCCGCCGTCACCGCGCCGAACAGCGCCAGGCCGTTCCCGTAGAGCGGTCGGGGGCCGACGAGCACCCCGCCGAGGAGGTCGCCGAGGGACATCGCGACCATCCCCGCGATCGCGACCGCGATGCCGACGGCCATCCGGCGGGTCACTCGCTCCCTGAGGAGCACCCATGCGCCGAGCGCGACGAACACCGGCTGCGCCTGAACGAGCGTGACGCTCGCCGCGACGCTCGTCCACTCCAGGCTCTCGAACCACGCGGCGAAGTGGAGCGCGAGCGCGACACCGGACAGCGTCGCGAACGCGAGGTCGCGGCGCCCGATGCGGGCGAGGTCGGCTCGATACCGCCAGAGCGCGACCGGGAGAAGCGGCAGCGTCGTGAACAGCACCCGATAGAACGCGGCCACCGAACTCGGCGCCTCGCTGAGCCTGACGAGGATTGCCCCGGCGCTCACGGCGACGACCGCGGTCGCGAGAGCCGCGGCCGGTGAGACGCGCGGGTCGGTGGCCATCCCTCTGTCGACGGGTTTCGGCGCCCGTGGCTTACCGGTTTCGGGACGGAGCGGCGTGCCCGGCGACGTCCCGACGGAGATTTGCGACTCCGGTCCGAACGTCGACGCATGTGCGCAGACACGTTCGGCGTGGGAGTCCATCTCACCGAGGAGGAGCTCCAGTTCGTCGTTCATGTCCCGTCGGACGTCGATTCCGGATGGACCGATCCCGAGGCGTTCCAGTCGCTCGTCGCCGAAACCGTCTGGGACCTGCTCGATCAGCAGACCGTTCTCGGCACCATCGCCGACCGATTCGAAGCGGGGGAGACGGTCACGCTCGGCACGGTCACCCTCGATCCGGACGGTACCCTCGTCTCACACGACCTCGACGTTCCGAGCGGACTATCGAACGATCAGACGGAGTGACGCAGAGGAAACGACCGCGTCGGTGGTTCACCCGTCGTCGGTTTCGGCTCCACCGTCCGCGTCGGCTTCCGATCTACCGCCCGCATCGGTCTCGTCCGACGACGCGAGAACGGCGCCGACAACCCACATCCGGTCGGGGTCGTACGCGGTGAGGTCGTACCGCGTCGGACCTACCGTCTCTCCCCACGTGTCGAGCACGCCGAGTCGCACGAGCCCAGATAATGCCGCGCCGAGCGTTCGCGGCGTCGTCTCCGGGTCGGAAAGCGCTGCGTGTACCTGTCGGGACTGCGGGTAGTTCCGCGTACAGCGCTCTACCCCCTCTCGCGCCTCCGCCCAGTGACGACGCACGTACCCGAACGTTGTCGGGTCGTCCCGCCGCAGTCGGTCCACGGTCTCCGCGACGGGGTGGTCGACGCGTTCCACGTCCTCAATCGGGTCGAACAGCGAACGAATTCCCGTAGCCACTTCGGGACCATACGAACACCCGACGACGATGTCGTCGACGCCGGACAGCTCTCGCAGTGACGCGATGAACGACCGGGTCGCAGAGACCCCTCGGTCTGTCACTACCGGGGTGATGTCGTCCACGATCATCGAAAGCGGTTCACCCGCCGCGTCGTCGACGTGCGTCGAGACGGCGTCCGTCACGCGATCAAGCGTTGCAGACGCGTCGAGCACCGTGTACGCGAGTCGCCCTCCCGGAACGACCTGCGTCGTCGCCGTCGCTCCGCGGGTGGTGTCGCCCGCGGAGACGATCGCCTCCCGAGCCGGTCCCGAGTTAGGCGAACTCCGCCACCCGCGTCGCCACTCCTCGATTCCGGTTCCGAACAGCACGGTGATTACGCGCCCCGACGATGCGCCGTCCCGGACCGGTGGCTGTCCCGTCGCGGACAGTCGCACAGAGACGTTGTGCATGGACTCCGTCGGAACAGCCATCTATACCATTAGGTTCAGCGACAAAATTGATAAACTTATGGGTGACCTTCTCAATATTGAAATTCGCTTCCGTCGCGCCGCGGTCGCTCAACGCGCTTACGGCTGACGAAAGAGTTGGGCTGTCGCTAGGTCGGCAATCGAATCCACCCGCAGTCCAACCGGACTGCAGGTGTGTGGAGCTATCGCTCCGAATGAATAATCAGTATGAGTGGGCAGGCGGCGAACCGCGGTTCCCAGAGGATCGCTCACTCCAGTACTTCCCGGTACGCTGGTGGGCTTAACTTCCGT
>JGI1684J13235_1000645_pt1 | contig 12726 bp, 9 predicted proteins | sample PonA232FremontCA_2_FD_13235 | JGI IMG/M metagenome (IMG submission 13235) | reverse complement strand
TGCTGAATGTGGCGGTGGGCTATCGCTTTGATGTGGGCACAGCCCGGCTGGTGATAGAGCCGTACATGAAGCATCCCCTGGGCGATCTGGCCAGCCGCGACCTGCGTTTCGGGTCCCGCGGCCTTCGCGTGAGGCTGGGGTTTTGATGATACAGACCCCGCTTAGCGGCCCCCGCTTAGCGGAGGGGGATCTTCGAACCCCGCTTAGCGGGGTTGGACGCGGAGGTGGAATTTCGAACCCCGCTTAGCGGGGTGGTAAAAACAACTTTTTGAACAAGTAAAACAGATGCCATATGAAGAACAGATTTTTCAGTTATGTAATTTTAATTGCGTTAATCGCTCTGGCCTGCTTCACCGGATGTGAGGAAGAGAAAGGCCAGCAGTATGATTACTATCGCATCTCGGTGGACAGTATAGAAGTTCCTGACACGGCCACCGCGCAAAAGACTTTTAGCGTTCGGTTTTACGGGACTGTAGGAGAAGACGGCTGCCATAGCTTTTCGCATTTCAACACCCAGCGATCGCCCGGCAATCTGGACATTGAAGTGGTGGGTCAGGTGGCCACGGGCGATGACCTTGCGTGTCCGGATGAGATGGTTTACCTCGATGGAGAACCCCTGGAAATGAGTGTCTCGGAGCCGGGTGAATTTACGATCAAGGTTTTTCAGCCCAACAACACCATCTTCCGAAGGGTGATTCAGATTGAATAATGCCTTGAAAAACCCCGCTTAGCTAACCCCGCTCTACCCCCGCTAAGCGGGGTCCCATTTACCCCGCTAAGCGGGGTAGTTTGCTCCCGATTTAGACCCCGCTAAGCGGGGTAGTTCACCCAAGGTAAAATAACCCCCGCTTCAAGGCACAGCCTTGGGCGGGGGTTTTGCGGGAGTTATGATTTGGCAGAAGGTTTATTTGCGGGAAGGAGGGGCCATGAATTCGGGGCCTACCGGTTTTTTAACAGATTCTTCCAGTATCCGGTCGATTTGTTTCATGGCATCTTCCTCAATCTTCCATCCGTAGACATCTTCGATGCCCTGGACCTGGTCGGGTCGGCGCAGTCCCCACAGGGCCACACTGGCTCCTTTATCCAAAACCCACCGTACGGCCAGGTCGCGCACGGTCTTGTTGTAATTCTTCTGGGCGAACTCATCCAGCTTATAGGCGGCTTCCAGGTATTGGTCGAAGCGGTCGGGCTGAAACTTGGGATCCATCTTCCTGAGGTCATCGCCTTTGAATTCGCGGTCTTTGGTCATCTTGCCCGAGAGCAGGCCACGGCAAAGCGCACCATAGGTAAGGGTTTTGATGTCGTTGTTCTGGCAATAGGGCAGCACATCTTCTTCTATTTCCCGTTCGAAAAGGTTGTAGGGCGGTTCATTCATGTGAATGGGTGCTGTCTGGCGGAACCTATCCATCTGGTGGGGTGAGTGGTTGCTCACAGCAATGGAGCGGATCTTGCCTTCGTCCAGCAGCTGCTGCATGGCTTCGGCTGTCTCTTCGGAAGCGACCATCGGATCGGGCCAGTGGACCATGTACACGTCAAAGTAGTCGGTATCCAGTCGCTTGCGCGATTCCTCGACCTCCTGAAGGATGTATTCCTTTGATGCATCGCGTTTGACGTTGCCCTGCTCGTCCCAGCGTACGCCTACCTTGGTGACCAGGACAATGTCGTCGCGGTTTTTGTGTTCGCGGATGGCCCGGCCCACAATCTTTTCGGATGTGCCAAAGCCATAAATGTCGGCCGTGTCTACCAGGTTGAGCCCCTGATCAAAAGCGGTACGCAGGGTTTTTACCGATGTTTCCTCATCGGTGCCACCCCACATCCATCCGCCGATGGCCCAGGTGCCTATGCCAATGCGATTAACCGGTTGCTGCAGGTTGTGTAACTTTATTGTTTCCATAGAGATTTGATTTTTTGGGTTTTGTATTTTAACGTTTGATGCTCCTTATGTTGTCTTAATGATCTCTGCTTTTTATTGTGTTCCAATGATCGCTGTTCCTTATGATGTCTGAGTAATAGCTGCTATGTATGATGTTTCAATGATCGCTGCTCCTTGGTGTAACTAATTATTAAAAAGCTATGTGCCGGTAAAGCAAGCAAACCAGCCCCCTGCTGATTTGACGAGCAGGGTTGCTTCAAATGGTTTATTTCGTTGCCATTGATCCTGGAGATGAAGTACCACACTGTTGATTTTACGATCAGTCTTACTTCAAATGATTTGGCTTTTTAACAGGACAAATAAATTGCCCTACTAAGATACAATAAGTTTGGTTTGTTGTTTGCCTGCCGGCTGTTAAATCCTGTTAAACGGATTGAATCCCGATCAATGGGAAGGGAGAATCGGGGGTGTCGAAACCTGACCCCGCTAAGCGGGGTCATTTACCCCCGCTAAGCGGGGTACCCGGGGTTGGATTTTAATCCGGATAAAAATGCTACCTTTGTTCTACACTCAACGTTATGCCTATGAAGTGCAGGAAACATTGCGGGGCTTGCTGTATTGCCCCATCCATCAGCTCACCCATTCCCGGGATGCCCAATGGCAAACCCGCCGGCGTTCCCTGTATCCACCTGACTGAAGATTACCTGTGTGATCTGTTCAATTCCCCCGAGCGCCCTGAGGTATGCCGGGGTTTTGCCGCAGAACCTACGATATGCGGAAACAACCGCGAAGAAGCCCTCCAGAACCTCCGCTGGCTGGAATCCTTCTCGAGCGGATCCATCAAATAAAATGCATCCCCCCAATTGTTGTAGTCGACATGGCAAGGGTTACATAAGAACCTTGAATCAAGCCATTTCACCCTGCAGCTTCCCGGGTATGAACCGTGATCAACAGGTTAACAGCCGGAAAAGTGCATTAAAACACGTTCTAACCCCAGCGCGCTGCCCATGACTTTGCTTGCAGGCATCTTAGGCGGCGCTTTGGGGTCGCTTATGGGCACTTTATAAACACTTCATGGCTACTTTATGGCTGCCTTTTTTGGGGAAGGCACTTATTATAGGCCACTTTTATGAGCCTTTTGGAGACACTTTGGGGGCGCTTTTATCCTTTGCATATCTCCCGTAATATCCGCCTTATCGTATAAAATAAGAATATTGGACCTTTTATTCAGTAAAAAGTTTTTAGTTTTATCGCTTCAAACTTAAATGTGTAATCTATATGAAGAAGGTTTTTCAGAAGCTTTTTACCAAGTTCCTGAATGGCGTTGAACGGGTGGGCAATGCGTTACCGCATCCGGCGACCCTTTTTGCCATTTTTGCTTTGCTGGCGTTGTTGTTTTCCGGACTGGGTTCCTGGCTTGGCTGGTCAGCGGTTCACCCGGGTACGGAAGAAGTGGTTAAACCGGTGAACCTGCTCTCCGAGGAGGGATTGCACAAGATCATCCTCAATTTGGTGACCAATTTCACGAATTTTGCGCCTTTGGGGATTGTGCTGGTAGCCATGCTGGGTATCGGCATTGCTGAAGGCAGCGGTTTGATCGGTGCAGTGATCCGGGCCCTCGTGTTGTCTTCCCCGAAGCGGTTGTTGACATTTGTTATTGTTCTGGCCGGTATCCTTTCTAATTTGGCGAGTAATGTAGGTTATGTGTTGCTGGTGCCGTTGGCCGGGGTGATTTTTATGGCGGTCAAGCGCCACCCGGTGGCGGGTATGGCGGCCGCATTTGCAGGTGTTTCGGGCGGCTACAGTGCCAACCTGGTGCTGGGCTCGATCGATCCCTTGCTGGCCGGTCTCTCGCAGGAGGCTGCCCGCATCGTTGATCCCAACTATGTGGTCAATGCCACGGCCAACTATTATTTTATGGTGGTCTCTACTTTCTTTATTGCCATTGCCGGTACCTGGATCACCGAGCGGATCGTGGTACCGCGCCTGGGAACCTATAAACATGAAGGGGAACAGGAAGAGCTGGAGCGGCTCTCGAGGAAGGAGAAGAAAGGCCTGCTGGGGGCATTCATCACGTTTTTGGTGATGACCGGGCTCATCCTCTGGGGCATGATCCCGGAAGATGGAATACTGCGCGGTCCGGATGGAGGCATCCTTCAATCGCCCATCATTAAAGGCGTAATCACGGTGATCTTCGTACTTTTTGGGGCCACCGGCCTGGCCTATGGCCTGATCACCGGCAAGTACACCAACGATGAACAGGTAATGAAAGGCATGGGTGAGACGATGAAAACCCTTGCCATGTACATCGTCCTGGTTTTCTTTGCCGCCCAGTTCGTGGCCTATTTCAAATGGAGCAATTTGGGTATGATCCTGGCCATTAGCGGGGCCAAGTCCCTGATGGCAACCGACCTGGGTATCATTCCCCTGATGATCCTTTTTGTGATCCTTTCGGGCGGCATCAACATGCTGATGGGCAGTGCCTCGGCCAAATGGGCCATTTTGGCACCTATCTTCGTGCCCATGTTCATGTTCCTGGGCTACTCGCCCGAACTCTCGCAGGTGGTTTACCGCATCGGCGACAGCGTAACCAACATCATATCACCGATGATGAGCTTCTTCGCCCTGATCATTGCCTTCATTCAAAAATATGATCCCAAAGCCGGTATCGGCACCATCATATCCACCATGTTGCCTTATACCGTGGTGTTCTTCCTTTTCTGGGTCATATTGCTCATCGTGTGGATCCTCCTTGGATTGCCACTCGGTCCGGATGCCGGATTGTATTACTCGATGTAGCCGGGAGAATGAAGAAATGAGTGAATGCCTGCCCCGCTGAACGGAATGAAAGCGGGGATTGAATGAGTGAATGGCTGGATGGCTCAATGTTTAGATACACGAAGAAGTAGAAGGGTTTGGATGTAAAGCGATCAATGTCTGTTTGATTGGATGTAAGAAAGAAAGCGCCAGTGCCGCATAGTCGTGCATTTGCGCTTTCTTTTCTTCGGGAGAAAATTCGACCAGGTTTAAATCCAACATCAGTCTAAATCCAACATCGGTCTAAATTCGATATCGGACTAAATCCAACATCAGTCTAAATCCAACATCGGTCTAAATTCAATATCGGACTAAATCCAACATCGGGCTAAATTCAATATCGGTCTAAATTCAAGATCGGTCTAAATCCAATATCGGTCTAAATTCGATATCGGTCTAAAACCAAAAGATTAAATATTTCAGGCTGCAACTATCGGGTTGGTTCTTTCAAGCTGAATTCATTCGTATAAATTCGCCGGGATAGATTCCCCGGTTGAGTCCATTAAGCTAAATGTATCATAATGAGGCCATTGTATTAAGTTATCAGACTCAATTCATCAGGCTGCATCTATCGGGTTGGGTCCTTCTGGCTGAATTCAACGGGTAAAAAATGACTTATTCGAAGGCTCGTTTAAAAAAAAAGTGTAATTTAAACAATTGAACGGGAAGCGCGTATTAAAAGAAAAACACGGTATGATATACCTAGACAATGCAGCCACAACACGGCCTTTTGAGGAGGTGATCCGGGAGACCGAACAGGTGATGCGCCGGACTTTTGGCAATCCTTCCGCCGTGCATCAGTTGGGGGTGGAAGCGGAGGAGAAGCTGGAGGCCTCACGCAAAGCCGTGGCCGACAGCCTCCAGGTAAGCCCCGATGAGGTGTTTTTTACTTCCGGGGGAACAGAGACCAACAACCTGGTGCTAAAAGGAATAGGAGAGCGGTACGCCCGTAAGGGCAAACATCTGGTAGCGACGGCAGTAGAGCATAAATCGGTGCTGAACGTGCTTCGGGCCATGGAAAACCAGGGCTATGAGGTGACTTATATACCGGTTGACCGGCGGGGCATCATTGACCTGGAAGCCCTGAAGCAGGCTTTGCGTGAGGATACCCTGTTGGTCAGCGTGATGCATGTGAATAATGAAACGGGCGCCGTGCAGCCCATCGACGGGGTGGCTGACATACTGCGGAACCAGGACCATCCGCCGTTGCTTCACGTAGATGCGGTGCAGTCCTTCGGAAAAATCCCGGTGCATCCCAAACAATCCAGGGTCGACCTGCTGACGGTCAGTTCCCATAAAATACACGGGCCCAAAGGCATAGGTGCCCTCTACAAACAATCCCAGGTTGATTTGAAACCCCTGATTGACGGGGGTGGCCAGGAAAAAGGGCTTCGGTCGGGCACGGAGAACCTGCCGGCTATAGCTGGTTTTGCCCGGGCCGTGGAGCTGAATTTTGAGGATGTGATCGCCCAGCAGAACCATATGCATCACCTGAAAGAATTGCTGAGGGAGCAGTTGCACCATTCAATCCCGGATGCCGTGGTCAATACACCCGATGATCCCCACGCAGCCCCCCACGTCCTGAATGTATCTTTTCCCGGGGTGAAGGGGGAAGTGCTTGTCCGCCAGCTGGAATCGGCCGGGATCTATGCATCAACCGGTTCGGCCTGCACTTCTTCCCGGGAATCGGTCAGCCACGTGTTAAAAGCCATGGGACTGGCGAAAGACCAGCTGGAAGGGGCCATGCGGTTCAGTTTTTCTTCCCTTAACCGGGAAGAGGAACCGGACCAGCTGATGGAGAAGCTTGTGCCGGCCGTTAAAAGACTTCGCAGACTTGGCAATATCCAATCTTAAAACAGAGCTATGGAAGAACTGCTGATCGTAAAATACGGTGAAGTTGTGCTGAAAGGCAACAACCGTAGGGAATTTGTCAATACCCTGATCCGCAATATCCGCCAGGTGTTGGCTGGCCTGGGCCGATACCGTGTTCACAAGGCGCAGGCCATGCTTTATCTTGAGCCGGAAGAAGGCTTTGACCTGGATGAAGCGGCCCGGCGGTTGGGCCGGGTCTTTGGCGTGCATCTTTTTCACCGGGCGAAAAAAGTGGAAAAAAGCCTGGAGGCGATCCGCCAAGACACGGTCGACTATTTTTCGGACGATCTGAACCGGAGCAAGACCTTTAAGATCGAGGCCCGGCGTTCGGACAAACAGTTTGCCCATCGTTCGCAGGAGCTCAACAATATTTTGGGCAGGGATGTGGGGCAGGCCTTTCCGCATCTGAGGGTGGATGTCCACCATCCGGATATCACATTGTATGTGAACATTCGCAAGGAAGGTGTTTACATTTACCGCAACCAGGAGCGCGGTCCGGGCGGCTTGCCGGTGGGAACCGGCGGCCGGGCTACAGCTTTGCTATCGGGGGGCATCGACAGCCCACTGGCAGCCTGGCTCATTGCCCGCCGTGGAGTGGCCATTAATGCCCTGCATTTCCACAGTTATCCCTACACCAGCGAACGCAGCCGCAAAAAAGTCGAGCAGCTGGCCCGCATCCTGGCCCGTTATACAGGCGCTTTCCGCTTGTATGTGTTCCCCTTTACAGAAATCCAGGAAGCCATCGCCGATTATTGCCCCAAAGAACAGCTGACCATCCTGATGCGCCGGATGATGATGAAAAGTGCCGAGAAGCTGGCTGCCCAGAACCAAAGCCAGGCGCTGGTCACCGGCGAAAGCATCGGGCAGGTGGCCAGTCAGACCATGGAGAGTCTCTCAGTGACCGATGCCGCCGTTAACCTGCCCGTCTTCCGGCCCCTGATCGGAATGGATAAGGAGGAGATCATCCGTTATGCCCGGCATATCGGTACCTATGAAACATCTATCCAGCCCCACAGCGATTGCTGTACCCTTTTTGTGCCCAAACATCCCCAAACCAAACCCAAACTTCACCATATAGAGGCTTCAGAAAAACGGGTCGATTTTGATGGCCTCATTGATAAGGCCCTGGAGAAACTGGAGGTGGAGGAGGTGAATTAGTAAGAAGAAGTAGGGAGAAGTAGGGAGTAAATTAGTAGGGAGTAAATTAGTAGGTAGTAGGGAGTAAGGGAGTAAGGAGTAGATTAGTAGGGAGTAGGAAGAATAAGTAGGGAGTAAGGGAGTAGGTAGTAAGTAGAAGATTAGTAAGGAGAAGATTAGTAGGGAGGAGATTAGTAGGGAGTAAGGAGTAAATTAGTAGGGAGTAAATTAGTAGGTAGTAGGGAGTAGATTAGTAGGGAGTAAATGATTTATGGATCATGATTGGTAAAGAGGTTTTGAATTTTTTGAGTGATTTGAAGAAGAACAACCACAAGGAGTGGTTTCACCGGAATAAACCGGTTTACCAGCGGGTACGCCGGGAGTTTGAACAATATGTTGGCTTTTTGATCGCCGGTCTTGCTCAGTTTGACGATGCGGTGCAAAACCTGGAGGCCCGTGACTGCATCTTCCGCATCAACCGGGATATACGTTTTTCCAAAGACAAATCACCCTACAAGACCAATTTTGGCGCTTATATTGCACCCGGAGGAAGGAAAGGCGGTTATGCCGGCTATTACATTCATCTCGAACCCGGTGCCTCGTTTGTCGCCGGGGGCATTTATATGCCATCATCCCCGGCCCTGAAAGCCATCCGCAATGAGATCTACCACCACACCGATGAGTTTCTGGAGCTGCTGGACGATCCTGATTTTAAGAAGCATTTCGGGGGGCTGGACAACATCGAGAAGCTGAAAACGGCTCCACAGGGATTCCCCAAGGATTTTGAGCACATCGGCCTTTTGAACCACAAGCATTACACGGCCTCCAAGCCGCTGAGCGATGAAGACCTGGCCGGCGAGACCCTCATCGATGATGTGCTGGAAGCCTACGAAGCTTTGTATCCCCTGAACTACTTTCTCAACGAAGCCATTGACGCCACCCAACCCGGGTAACCCAATCCGATGCCTCTTAATAACACCCAAGACCTCCAGGGGCCATTATCAGAAGCACTCTCAATATCTATACTTCAAAAAATAGATATCCAACCTTATCCTTTTTCTTCCCATTATCATTAGCCTTCTCCATATCATTAGCCTTCTCCATATCATTAGCCTTCTCCATATCATTAGCCTTCTCCATATCATTAGCCTTCTCCATATCATTAGCCTTCCCCTTATCATTAGCCTTCTCCTTATCTTTCTCCTTTATATCTTTCTCATTAGCCTTAGTCTTAGTCTTAGCCTTAATCTTAACTTTAGCCTTCGCCTTCGCCTTCGCCTTAAATTTGGCCTTCGCCTTAATCTTAACCTTTAGCCTTCGCCTTCGCCTTAGCCTTAAATTTGGCCTTCGCCTTAATCTTAACCTTCCCCTTCAACCAACCACCTATTCATCCCTCAGCGAATGTGCCGGGTTCACGTTGGCAGCCCGGAAAGTCTGGTAACTGACGGTGAGCATGGCCAGCAGCAACGAGCCCACCCCGGCCAGCACGAACATGCCCCCTGTCAGGTCGATCCGGTAGGCAAAATTCTGCAGCCAGTCGTTCATAAAATAGTATGCCGCCGGCCAGGCGATCAGGTTGGCGATCAGTATCCACCGGGTGAACTGCCTGTTCAAAAGCAGCAGGATGTTGGAGACCGTTGAGCCCATCACCTTGCGCACGCCAATCTCTTTGGTTCGTTGCTCGGTGATGAACGAGGACAGACCAAACAGGCCCATCGATGCAATAAAGATGGCCACCACCGAGAAGATGCCCAGCAGCTTACCGGTGCGCATCTCGCTGCGGTGCAGCTCATCGAAATGGTTGTCCATGAAGAAATAGTCGAAAGGCTGGGCGGGGAGAAACTCCTTCCACAGGTTTTCCACCTTGCCCAGTGAGCTGTTGATGTTTTGGCTGTTTACCCGCACCGCCATGTAGGATGGCCGGTAGTTGCCGGGGTAGCGCATCACCACGTTGGGTATCTTCTCATGCATCGACTCGGTGTGGAAATCTTCCATCACACCCACGATCTTGAGTTTGACTTCGACTTCGCCGCCAGGACCGTAGCCCATCAGGTGTCTTCCCACCGGCTCGTCGTATCCCAGGGCCCTGACAGCCGATTCGTTGACCACCACGCTGGAGCTGTCTCCCGGATAGTCGCGCGAGAAGTACCTTCCCTTCTTGACGTCCATGCCCATGGCCTGGGGAAAATCGTAATCGGCCGTCATGGTGCGGAAATGAATCATCTCATCGGATCGGGCGCCTTCGCGCTGAAAGACGGCACCTCCAAAGCCTGTTCCGGGTACCTTGCTGGATGCTCCCACCGCCACTATTTCCGGGTTTCGGCAGCAGCTCCTCTTTGAAGGCCTTCATCTGGCCGCCCAGGGCGTGGGGTCTTTTGATCACCAGGACATTTTCCTTGTTGAAGCCCAGCTTCTTGTTTTGCATGTAATCAAGCTGTTGGTAGACCACAAAGGTGGCGATGATGATGGCCACCGAGATGGCAAACTGGAAGACCACCAGTCCGCTGCGGAACCAGGCCCCCTTGCTGCCTCCGGTTATCCGGCCTTTCAGCACCGTGATGATGTGGAACGACGACAGCGATATGGATGAATAGCTGCCGGCTATCAGTCCGGTGATCAAAGCCAGCACCGCCAACACCGGGATGAACAGGGGTTCGGAGCCATAGGGCAGGCTCAGGGTTTTCTGGGTGATCTGGTTGAAGACGGGCATCAGCATATGCACCAGCACCAGGGCGAAGGCCAGGGCGATGAAGCTCAGGATCACTGATTCCGAGAGAAACTGGCCTACCAGCTGCCGACGGCGCGCCCCGGCAACCTTGCGCATGCCCACCTCACGGGCCCTGTTGGATGCCTTGGCCGTGGTAAGGTTCATGAAGTTGACGCAGGCAATGATCAAAATGAAAAGGGCCACCAGGGAGAAGATGATCACATAGCGCTTGTCGCCCACAGGCTCCATCTGCATGGTGGCCTCCGAGTCGAGGTAGATGCCGGTGAGGGGCTCCAAAAAGTAACCATACCGGTTCCCTGACGAGAGCCACTCTTCCATGCTGACGCCCAGGGCTTCTTTGATCTGCGGACCCATGTGTTGTTTGAGAAAACCGCCCAGCTTGGGTTCAATGCTCCCCTCGGTGAGCCCTTCCTGGAGCAGGAGGTAGGTGGCATAGCGGTCGCTCATCCACGATTCGCTCCTGCTGTGCGGATACGACGAGAGGGAAGCCAGGAAGTCGAAATGGAAATGGGAGTTGTGGGGCACGTCCTCCATGATGCCCGTGATCTTGTATTCCGTTTCATTGTCAAAAGTAACGGTCTTGTTCATGGGATCTTCGTCCCCAAAATACTTCTCCGCCATGCTTTGGGTGAAAACGATGGAGTGGGGCCGGGCCAGGGCTGTTTGCGGATTGCCGCGGAGGAGCTTCCAGGAGAAGATGTCAAAAACCGTGGAATCGGCATAGTAGATCCCGTCTTCGATGAAACTGCGGTCGCCGTGGCGTATCATCGTGTTGCCGACGGATTTGAAGCGCACACCATTTTGTACTTCCGGAAATTCTTCGATCATGGTCCGTGCCAAGGGAGCGGCACTGGTGTGGGTCTTCATCTGCCGTTCACCGATCTTGCCATCGATGCCGGCCCGGTAGATGCGTTTGGCTTTTTCGTGGTAGCGGTCATAGCTAAGCTCGTCTGCCACATACAGCATGATCATTATGCATCCTGCCATGCCTATGGCCAAACCGGCCACATTGATCAGGGTAAAAACGCGGTGGCGGGCAATGGTGCGAAGGGTAGTCAAAAGATAATTTCTGAGCATGGCGTAAGAGATTTTAGTATGTGAATAAGCAGAAACAGCTCATTCCGGTCTTTATAGAATGACCAGATCAAATATCAGAAGATGTTTGATAAGTAGGACGCCTGATTAACTGGTTTTGTTACAGGCAGGTTAGAAAATTGATGCTTTTTTCAGCCCGGGGGAACTGATCAGCGATGTTCTGGTGAGCACTCCTGCAGCCACCGCTATGATATGGTGGGTGAGGACCAGGTGGACCAGCAGGCAGTTGTTGATCAGCAGGAAGTTGTTGACCGGCAGGCAGTTGATGACCAGCAGGCAGTTGTTGATCAGCAGGAAGTTGTTGACCGGCAGGCAGTTGATGTCCAGCAGGCAGTTGTTGATCAGCAGGAAGTTGTTGACCGGCAGGCAGTTGATGACCAGCAGGCAGTTGTTGATCAGGCACTGGCACCCGCTTTGCTGAGGCGCTTGCGCTCGTGTTCATCCAGGATGATCTTCCGCAGGCGGATTGACTTCGGGGTGACCTCGATGTATTCATCCTTGTTGATGTATTCCATGGCTTCTTCCAGCGAGAATTTGGTAGCCGGGGTTAAAACCACTTTTTCATCCGATCCGGCAGCCCGGAAGTTCGTCAGTTTTTTGGTTTTGGTTACGTTGACCACCAGGTCATTCTCCCTTGAATTCTCGCCAATGACCTGACCGGCGTACACCCGCTCATTGGGTTCAACGAATAGACGGCCGCGGTCCTGCAGTTTGTCGATGGAGTAAGGCACAGCCGTTCCTGTTTCCATGGCGATGAGCGAGCCGTGCTGGTTTGGGTCCATATCGCCTTTCCAGGGCTCGTAGGCATGAAAGCGGTGGCTGATCACCGCTTCCCCGCCGGTGTAGGTCATGATCTGATTGGTCATCCCGATCATTCCCCGGGCCGGTATTTTGAATTCCATCGCCGTGCGGTCGCCCCGGTTTTCAATGTTGATGGTTTCGCCCTTGCGTTGAGAGACCAGCTCTATGACGGTACCGGCATAAGATTCGGGCACATGGATGGTAAGCAGCTCCATGGGTTCATGCTTGCGGCCTTTTTCCTCCTTCAATATGACCTGGGGCTGCCCGAGCTGGAACTCGTAGCCTTCGCGGCGCATGGTTTCCACCAGGATGGAAAGATGAAGCACACCCCGGCCGTATACGTTCAGCTTTTCCGGCGATTCGGTCTCCTCAACCCGCAGGGCCAGGTTCTTTTCCGTTTCCA
>JGI1684J13235_1000643_pt1 | contig 12750 bp, 12 predicted proteins | sample PonA232FremontCA_2_FD_13235 | JGI IMG/M metagenome (IMG submission 13235) | reverse complement strand
CTCATTTTCGGAGGTATGAAAGTTCTCTATCACCTGCACTATATTACCCCTTGGAACACCTAGCTCTTTCACGAACTTGTCGGTGACATCTCTTTGAAAGTCGTTCTGATACGGGTTCTTCACGGCACTGAAATTGAAGAGATAGACATCATTGGTTTCTGTGGGGTCGTACAGACCACCATTTCTCTGGCTGTGCTTCATCTCGAAGTAGGTGGGGATAGGGTCGTCGTCGGCGTTGAAGACCACATCGAGAGAGAGCCTGTCTTCCTCCTCTGCTCTCTTTATCCCGAACTCCACCTCACCCATCTCTTCTGGTGTTATCTTCCCGTCCTCCAGTACACGACTGTAGATCTCGCCTTCTGAATAGTGCGACGCGAGCTTGTTTAGTCTATCCGCGGCCTTCGCTGCGTTTCCTTTCAACTTAACGACAGCATCTAAATATTTTGTAGCAAGGTCCCCGTTTTCTTCCTTCAAATCATTATGTTTTTCTACAAGATTTTTTGTTTCTTCTAGTCCATAATCTCCCGCAAGACTTCTTACATCTTGTATCCTTTCCCGAGTAACCTTGTCGAGAGAACTGAATGCATATGATTCTACGTCTGAGAGCTTCCCATCTTGAATGATTTCCTCAACAACCTTTTCCCTATCCCCCCTTGAAATGTTTTCCAAACCCTGGAGAAGATATTTCGCGTTCTCAGCCGAAATTTCCTGGCCCATCTTAAGAGCCAACTCCTCAGAAAGGCCAAGGTCAGTGGATTCCTCGAAAATTGGGTCTACCGTAAGTGGATAAGGATCTTTTGAGTTCCGGACGCCGTCTCCATCGTAATCGCCGTTGAGAGCACTCTCAGCGGCGGACTGTGAAACCGCATCGGTTTTGAGTACTTTATCCGCAGCCTGTGGATTCTTCTCCCAGAACTTCGCAAACTGTTGAATCTCCTTAGAATCGTAGTCTATAGCATCCCCCCAAGGGAAAATGAAACTGTCACCATACTGCTCCTGGAATTCCCTTGCCTCGTCCGCGGTTATACCTGCCTCCTGAACCGAATCCACAGCAGCAGCCTGAGCCTGCGAGTCATGATAGATGAAATAAACTCCACCAACTATCACACCAAAAATGATGACGAAACCAATAACCTTACCCGAATTCAAGCAAGTTCCTCCATAAACCCATTACAAGTGAAAATATTTTACTCTTACCAAAATCACACCAGATAAAAAACCTGTCCAACATATCAAGAGGTTAAACTCCAAAAAACAAAAATGGCGGGCCCGGAGGGATTTGAACCCCCGACTTGCTGGTTTCTCCTCCGTTTTACGGAACCGAAGCCAGCCGCTCTATCCGAACTGAGCTACGGGCCCTGTCTTTTCAATTTTTACAATGTTTCTTTTGTTTGTTTCTGGGAAAGGCTTTTCTATCTATAGGTTATTTATTCATTTGGTGGTTTTATTTGAAGGCTGTGCTAGCTATTTGTGATGGTCTCGGCGGTCGTCCTACCGATCATGATGGTCAGACTTGTCTCCAAGCCGCTGATACTCCTAATTTGGATGAATTGGCCGAGAGAGGTGTTTCGGGACTTTTGGATCCGGTCGGTCCGGGTGTGAGACCTGGCAGTGATACTTCTCATCTTTCGATTTTTGGTTATGATCCTAACGAGTTCTATACTGGGAGGGGTGTTTTCGAGGCTTTTGGTATCGGGATGGATGTCGAAAGGGGTGATGTTTGTTTCAGGACCAATTTTGCTACTGTGGATGATGATTTGGTCATTCAGGATCGTAGGGCCGGAAGGATCGGCGAAGGTCAGGACGAGTTGGAGGAAGCTCTTCAAGAGTTGGAGTCTCCGGAGGATGGTGTCGAGGTGGATTTTAAGGCGAGCACTGAACATAGGGGGGCTCTGGTTTTGAAAGGTGATGATTTGTCGGGACGTTTGAGCGATGTGGATCCTCATGAGACGGGTGTGAAAGCGCCTGAAGCGGAGGCCATGGATGGAAGTGAGTCTGCGAATCGAACGGCTGATATTGTGAATAATCTTGTCCGGCAGAGTCATTCTATTATGGAAGACCTTTCCCTTAATGAGAGGCGAAGGGAGGAAGGTAAACCGCCTGCAAATATTATTCTGCCTAGGGGTGCGGCCACTTATCCGAACATCCCTTCTATTGAGGAAAGGTATGGGATTGATGGTGTGATGGTTGGTGCCGGTGCTCTGTATATTGGTGTGGCTAGAGCTTTGGGCCTTGAGTTCAGGAAGGCGAAGGGCGTTACGGGAGGAGCAGATTCCCCTATTATAAACAAGGCGAAGAAGGCCGTGGAGGAGTTGGAGAACGGTGAGGATTTTGTCTTTGTTCATATGAAGGGTGCTGATTCTTGTGCTCATGATCACGATGATGAATGTAAGATAAGATATCTGGAGAAAGTCGACGATGTCATCGGTTACTTTTTGGAAAATTTGGATTGGGATGAATCCCATCTGGCTCTAACCGGGGACCACACGACGCCTATAGCGTATGGTGATCATACTTCTGATCCCGTTCCTCTGACGATTAATGGCCCTAATATAATAGGCGATGATTTGGAAGAGTACAGCGAAAAAGCCGCTCAGAAGGGGGGTATGGGAAGGTTCAGTGGAGACGTCGTTCCGGTACTTTTCGGGTTCAGTAATTGGCTAGAAAAGTTTGGAGAATAGATTTTTTCTTCAGAATACTTTTCGTCACCTGTGGGATAGGTTTCTAAAAAACAGGGGATAATAAACATTGTCAAAACAGGATGATTAAATGTTAGAGACTGCAAAAAAAGCTGCCGAAAAAATTCTAAAACATGAGAACGATTCTATAAAGATAATTTCACATATGGATGCTGACGGAATTTCTGCCGGAGCCTTATTGTCCGAAGCTTTAGACCGTGCGGAGATAAGGCATCAGGTCAAGTTTGTGAAAATGTTGTATCCTGAAACCGTCGAAGATCTTGATATGAATAAAATAACCGTTTTCACCGATTTAGGAAGCTCTCAACTGGGGAATCTAAAACCTAAATATGGGGGAAGCGATGTCGTGATAGCCGATCACCATGCCCCCAGCTCTGAGGACGAATGGCCGAGACTGGTCCATTTCAACGCTCATAAAGAAGACCTTGACGGTGTAAACGAGATCAGTGGGTCTGGAATGTCGTATCTCGTCGCCAAGGCATTGGACGAAGAAAATAAGGATCTGGCCAAATTGGGACTGGTCGGGGCCATCGGCGATGTTCAAAATGCTTGGGGGGAGCTTAAAGGTTATAATCGGAAGATAGCTCGCGACGGGATCGAAGCTGGGGAGATAAAGAAGGAGAAGGACTTGCTCTTGTATGGTCGTCACACTCGTCCGATTTTCAGAGCTTTGAAGAACTTGACCGACCCTCCTATCCCTGGAGTGAGCAATTCTATCGAAGGGTCCGTTAGTCTGTTGAAGGATTTGGACATCCCTTATCAAACTGATGATGGGTATAGAAAACCTGTCGACCTATCCGATGAGGAGAAGAGAAAGCTAGCCAGTGAACTGATCACTCGGGCAATTTCTGAAGTCCCTGAGGAGTTGGTGGACTACGTTCCCGGTTTGATCATAGGGGAGGTCCATTCTTTGGTGGATGAGGAGGATGGTTCTATCTTGAAGGGGGCTGACGAGTTCGCGACCTGTATAAACTCCACCGCTCGACATGAACAACCTTTGATCGGTCTTGAAGTGGCTAAGGGGGATAGGGATATTTACTTTGGTCGGATGCAGAAACTTCTCCAATATCATCGGAAGTGCATAGCTGAGGGAATGAGCCACATCGAAGACAAGGGTGTGAAGACCGGGCCGGAAGATTTCTTGCAACATTTCGATGCTTCGGATATTTTGAGAGAGACCTTTGTGGGGACTGTCGCTAGTTTGACCCTTGGACAAGAAAATGCGGATCCTTTCAAACCTATGGCAGGGGTTGTGAAACATGATGGGGTTGCTAAGATTTCCGCTCGTTGCTCTAAATTACTGTTTTTGAAAGGGTTGGATTTGGGAGAGGCGATAAGACAGGCGGCGCTTTCCGTTGGCGGTGAGGGAGGGGGCCATGCTGTGGCTTGCGGTGCTCAAGTCGATGACGATAAGGTTGAGGAGTTTTTGGAGACTTTTGAGTCGAAGATTCTGGACAGTTTGTAGATTTTTGAAGTTTTGAAAACGAACCTGTGAAAATGTGGACAATTTTTGTCGCTTCTCGATATTTCTGGAAATAAGTCGCCAGAACTTAAAAAGGGTTTTGTAAGATTTTCGCAGGACTTAAATAAAAAGCGAGATTAAATTAATATGTGAACCTTTTTACTAACTGACAATTTTTGTCATTTACAGTATTTCATTCAGTCTTCTCTCTCTCCTGTCACTCCAACGTTTTACCCTCTGTCTGACATAGGCTAGAACTTTCTCAGTTTCCTCGTCCTCTTCTAACTCTTTAAACCGCCTGGAGAGCGTTCGGGGTGAAACATCGACTGCTTCGGATAATTTTTTCTTGGAGAGTTTAACGCCGTCGACCTTCTCAGCCGCTATCTTTATCGATAGGGCAGAAAAGCTCCTTTTTTGAGAATCGCTGAGGCCTTTACCCAACCCGTTTAGAACTCTATATATTAGTGTAGCTGCTGTGTAAGCGTCTTCAGAAAAATCAAATTCGTGCTTTAGCTCCTCTATTTCGTGCTGGTTGAAAAGGATATCTCTCGCTTCCTGCTCTACCTTTTTTGATGAATCCTTCTTCGAAGGCATAAAAATTCGCCCCACATTATAACGTTCTTAATGATGAGTTATTTATTTTCGGAAAATTTGGACTCAAACCATTCGATCAAATCCTTTTACCGACTATGAGCCCTCCGACCAACCCGCCTATGTGAGCGCTCCAGGCTATATTTGTCCTCATCATCAAAATGTCAAACAAGAAGAACAATACCACGAAAGCTATAACCGTTTTTCGACCTACGAGAGCGCTCATCATCCCTATGAGACCGTAAACTACTCCGGAAAATCCGACTACCAGAGGAATTCCTCCGGAAAATACTGCATATCTGAATATCTGTGAGTATACTGTGAATAGAGAAGTCGAAAAAATAGTGAACAATATACCCAAAACAATCATCTTCTTTTCTACACCCGCCTGTTCCAACCCGCCTGTTCCAAGATCGTTCCGAAAAACAATAATCCTACTAAATTGGAGAAAAAATGAGCGACTCCACCATGGATGAAATGGCTCGTGATCAAACGCCAAGGCTCTGATGCCAACAAGGGTAGAGCCATACCGTACTTTTCGACAGCGTTTTCAGGTTGCAGAAAGAAGGCGAGAGTAGTCAAAACGATGAAAAGTATCGTAACTAGGGGGTACCATTTCAATTCCCGTTTGATTTTTCTAAATTTACTGACCATGTAGAAACCCCATAGAACTAAGTCAGACTTTCGATTAACTCTAACGGAAAAATTCTCAAATATCGCTATTGGAGGGATTTACTCCTTACCCTCGCGCTTCTCTTGCCTTCTGAAAAGCTTTTCTATATCTTTCACAGTATCGGCCGATTTCGCATCTAAATCTTCTCTTATCCTCACATATCTCGGAAATCTCAGCCCGTACCCTGTTGTGTGGGCTTCTGAAGGGGATTTCTGTATCTCTTCGTAATTTATCTCAAAAACTTCCTCCGGTCTGAACCAATAATCAGGATCTATTTCGGAATCGACTCCGGTAGGTTTGCTGTCAATCCTATACTTTTCAAATCTATCGGTCAATTCCACAAGTTCTTCATCCGTAAACCCGCTGCCTACCTTCGTCACGGTTTTGAATGTATCCGTCTCTTCGTCTCTGGCAGCTAGAAGATAGCTCCCGTAGGTTCCGGCTCTATCCCCTTTTCCTGCAAATGCCGCGACCACGGCTAGGTCAAGCGTTTCTACTTCCGCTTTCATCTTGAGCCATGAAAACTCTCTCTTTCCCGCCCTATACTGTGAATCCAAGTCTTTCGCCAGGAGTCCTTCGTGCCCTTTCGAGATGGCTTCGGACTGGAAGTTTTTTATCTCATCTTTATCTTCCAATATTTTCTTTTCCACTATCTTGATACGGTCCGTGGGATCTACCATCTTTTCCAGTTCTTCTCTCCTCTCCTCGTACGTTTTTCCAATCATGGTTTTATCTTCCGACAGAAGTATGTCGAAAAGATGTATCTGTACGGGTATTTCTTCAGCCGCCTTTTCTATGTCGTATTTTCTCCTCCTTCTCAAGACTTCTTGGAATGGCATAGGCTCCCCCGTCTCTTTATCTATAGCCAGGAGTTCCCCGTCGAGTATCGCCTTTTCGGGTTTTATCGCCTCTCTAGTGCTTTCCTTGAGGTCCGGGAACATTTTTGTATAATTCTCCATCCTCCTGGTGAAGAGGTAAAATTCGTCCTTTCCTTTGTGCGGTTGGATGCGTATCCCGTCAAGTTTTATTTCGAAAGCGGCTTTTCCGTCCATCCTTTCCAATATCTCTTCTATGTCTTCCGACCTTTGAGCCAACATAGGGTTCACCGGATGTCCGACTGTGAGATCTAGCTTTTCTAACCCGTCCTCTCCTTCTTCTGATATCGCTTTCGCGACTTTTCCGTAGTCGGTTGTGAGCATATATGCGTGCTCTACCTTTTCAGCAGGTATTTCAAAAGCTTCGGAGATCGCATCTCTCAGTCTTCCTTCTGCAACTCCTATTCTCAAATCACCTAGTATAGTTCTCGTTATGAATTTCGCTTCAGAGGGGGTGGATGATGTTAAAAGTTTTGAAATTGTAGCGATTTTTTTGCCTACAGAACCCTCTCCCGTTATTTCTGGCAGTCTTCTCAGGTTTTCGTACACCTTTTCAGCCGTAATCTCTTCCTGAGCGAGTGTCATCTGTTTTCTCTGTTCGGTAAGTTCTTCGGCGACTTTGCCCAAATCCCCCAGTTCCTCCATCAGTTCATCTATTTTATCCTCGGAATATCCAGTGGATTTCGCGACCGCTTTTTTTAACTGTTGGAGACCGAGTCCCGTTTCTTGGGATTTGTAAGCCGGAAAAACCCTCCCCAAGATCAGTGGGACGACCATTTCCAACTTTTCCGACGGGGTTTCTTGTAGAAGGTTTGAAATTATTTCATTTTTTTGCAGATAGGATGATGTGTCTTCCAGTTCTTGACAAGAATCGGCTATTTTTTTATATTCCATCTCGAAACCAACCTGGTTTTTAGTTTGGAAAGCATAAAATCTTTGGAAGATGTCACTGAAAGCTATCGAGATTTTTCACGACTTGGAAGAGAAAGATTTCCAATTTTTATCTGAGTTAGAAGAAGCCGGTTCTCGATATAAGTGGATTCCTGATGATAAACTTACCGAGTTCAGCGATATGCCGAGACAGGATATAGATTATAGATTGGACAGGATGAACAAGCTCGAACTGGTCGAGAAAGGGTTGAAAAAATATAGAGGTTACAGGATTTTACCGCCGGGATATGACGTGATGGCCATCCACAGCCTTGTCGAAAAAGACATCTTGGAAGCTTTCGGGATAGCCTATGGTATAGGTAAGGAAGCCGATATCTACAGCGGTCTAACACCCAATGAGAAAAAGGTCGCCGTCAAGTTCAACAGGGTCGGTTTGAGTTTTAAAAAAGTGAAGGAGAAGAGGAGCTATCAGCCGGAACATGGGTGGTTCGACGCTTCCAAGGAAGCTGCGAGGAAAGAGTTCAATGGATTGAGAAAAGTACATCCTGAGGTCGAGGTCCCGGAACCCATCGCTTTCGATAGACATGTTTTGATCATGGGGCTTATCGAAGGGGAAGAACTCGCCAAGGTTAAAAAAATCGACCAACCTGAAATGGTCCTGGACGAAATAATCCGCAATGTAAAGGTCACTTACAAGAAAGGGGTGATCCATGGCGATTTGAGCGAACATAATATTATAGTAAAGGCAAATGGGGAAGTCCTCATCATAGACTGGCCTCAATGGAAATCGGTGGAGGAGGAAAATTCGGACGAACTGCTAAGGAGAGATATTGAAAACATATTGAAATTTTTTGAAAGAAAATTCCGGATAGATCGAGACTTTAAACAAGTTTTAGAAAACATCAAAGATTAGGTTCTTCCGAATTCTCTATAAGTTCCTCTTTCCTATCTTTTCTCCATTTCTTGATTTCTGCTTCTCTCTGCATTGCCTCACTCCTATTTTCATGTTTTTCCAAATAAACCAATTCAAAAGGAAGTCTGCTATTGACGTACTTGCTTCCACGGCCCTGTCTGTGTTGTTTCATCCTTTTTCTAGGATTTTTAGTTATTCCACAGTATATAGAATCGTCTGAAAGCCTCAAAAGGTACAGATAGACCATTTTTTCACTTTTAGGTTTTTAAACTTCTTCAAGCATCTTGGTCCGAGGATCAACCCTTCCCAAAACCTCACCGTTCGAAAATATCCGGATTTTGCCGTCAGTCCCGGAAACAGTTATTGCCTTGGCGTGTGTGGCGGCCGTCATAGCTGCCGCTGATAGGTGTCTGGTCCCTAAACCGTTCGGGATATCTATGTCCGCATCGGCTTCTAGGAATCTTCCCGCGGCTATTACATTTCCTTTCCCGTCTAGAATGAACGCTCCGTCGAGAAACGCATATCTTCTGATCAATTCCCAGTTGTCCCGGTTGGTTATTTTGATATCTTCGTAGCCTTTGAACGGGTTCAATCCAAGCTGGTGCGACTGATTCATCACCTTTTCCACATCCCCAAGTATGAAAGTCGCCCCCAATGGCTCTCCTTTCCGACCTGACCATCCTAGTTCTGTCGCTATTTCTACGATTGAATTCATCACCGGGTCGGATTCTATAACTCCTGCAAGTGTGGATTCTGCTTCGGATATTTTATACACTGATATCGTATCTATGCCTTCTTGAGCACCCATCTCCCCTATCAAACAAACTATCAAATCACCGGGAGAAAGCAATCCGTCGCCTAATCCCCTCCATACGGCGTGACGCACCTGTCCTGTTCGAGTGGGATCTCTCACTGAGAATTCTATTACTTTAGCCCCTTCTTTCCCTGACAACTCTTCAAAAGTTTTCTCGTTCGGAGTCATGGCTATTACGTCTATATCTTCAAAATCTTCCCGAATTTTGTCATATGCTTTTCCAGTCTCAGTCAGTACGAGAATGGAATCGGCACCAATATTTTGAGCCAATTCTACTGATTTCGAAATCATATCGTCTTGAATTTCCATCTTTATCATCTATTTTTTATCATCCGATAAATTAAGGATTTTCTATTCTATGACCTCTAACCTGTCCCCTAGTTCAAGATTTTCCTCGTCGACCTTTCCGGACCGGAATTCCACCAAGTTTTTGGCCTCTTTCTCGGGGGAATAACCTCTGAAGGGTGAAACGTCTTCTTCTATTTCTATTATCTCGAAGCCCTCGTTCAGATAAACCAAATCTATCGAAAAAAATACGAAGAAAGTATGTATGTCAAACTTCCTTTCCTTCGGAAAGGTGAAGAGGAGGGCTTTATCTTTAGAAAAATTGCGTCTGAACATCAACCCTCTAAACCTGGACCAGAAAGAGTCCGCCCTTTCCAGTTCTTTGGCGATTATCTCCCCTTTATCCTGATCGATTAAGCGAATAACAATCCCCTTGAAAATTTATAGTGGGTTAATACTTATCAAAACTTGGAGCAAATGATACCGAAAAAAGATTTCAAAGAAACTTTGAAGAAAATGCTTCGACTTTCAGCAACACGCCTACCTAGAGACATAAAAGAAAAACTAGAAGAAGCGAAGGGGAAAGAGGAGAACGAAACTGCCAAAGAACAGCTTAACAATATCCTAAAAAATCTAAAAATCGCCGAGGAAAAGGAAAAACCTCTCTGTCAAGACACCGGAACACCTATCTTTTTCATAAAGAAACCAACTCAAAAATCGCTCAACTTCAATCTGGGAAAAACCGTCAAGGAAGCCGTAGAAGAATCCACAGAAGAAATACCTTTGAGACCTAACATCGTAGATCCACTGTCGAGAAAAAATCTAGAGACCAATACAGGATTGAAACATCCTATAATACACTTAATCCCCAGCAAATCAACTCTACAGGTGGAAACAATGCTGAAAGGCGGGGGTAGTGAAAACTGGAGCAAACTATTCATGTTGAACCCTACAGCGAGCGAAGAAGAAATAGTTCAAAAAATTACGAACTTCTTGAAAGAAGCAGGCGGCCAGTTCTGTCCTCCCGGGATAATAGGAATAGGTATTGGTGGAACAGCCGATTATGCATCATTCTTAGCTAAAAAATCCTTATTGAACCCTCTCGACAAGAGTAACGATTCAAAAAACCTTGGCGAACTCGAGGAAAAAATCACGGAAAAAGTAAACGATATAGGTAGCGGTCCCATGGGTTTAGGAGGAAATACCACGATACTTGGAACTAACGTGGAAAAGGCCGGATGTCACACGGCAAGTCTACCTTTGGGAATCAATCTGCAGTGTTGGGCTGCCCGCAGGTCCAAAGCCAGGATGATAGATGACGAACTCACTATAGAGGTGCCCAAATGATAACTCTTGAACCCCCGCTGACGGACAAAGATGTCGAAAAACTGGAGGTGGGAGACTCGGTCAAAATATCTGGAAGGATTATCACAGCTAGAGACGAGGCTTACGAACGGATTTTGGAGTTTATCGAAGAAGGAAAGAACCTACCCGTGGACCTAGAAAACGGAGTAGTTTATCATTGTGGTCCTCTCGTCGAGAAAAGGGAGGAGGGTTGGAACATAGTCTCGGCAGGACCGACCACCAGTGGGAGACTTGACGAAGTTCAAGCTGATTTCGTGAAGAAGACCGGTACGAAAGTCCTTATCGGAAAAGGAGGAGTGGGAAAAAAAGTGGTTCCGGAAATCAGTTCCATGAACTGTGTGTACCTGTCCTTTACAGGGGGAGCAGCGGCTCTAGCGGCGGACTCCATCGAAAGTATTGAAGACGTTTTTTGGAAAGATCTGGGACTTCCGGAAGCATTATGGGTCCTAAAGGTGGAAGAATTTGGTCCTCTGACCGTTTCGGTCGATAAGTCGGGCAGAAATCTCTACCATGAATAAGGTTTAAAACTTTCTTCGCGTTTTAAGCTACTATTTCTGTTTTTTCTTCAATAAAAACGACCTCGACATAAATCTAGACCGGATTCTATGGTTTCAAAAAATCACAAACTTAAGATTCTCTTCCTCGGGATTGTTTTAGTCCTTATTATGGGTGGAACCGTTTCCGGATACAACTATTTCCTTGCGAGCAACACTTTGGAGGATGAGATAAGTGTAACTAGGGATCCTAAAGACCTCTTAGAGCTCGACTACGCTCCAGGAGGAAAGTTAGGGGATGAAAATAACGAAATCACTACAGGAGAGCGGTCCGAATTTGAACTTAAATTGAAAAATCCTAACGGTTCAAAGTCCGATTTTTGGGACAATATCCATATCAGGGGAAAATTTCTCGGCGTTTCCGAAGAAAACGTTTCTATATCTATATTTGAAGATGGAAATTGGACTAACCAAACTACTTACGATCTTAGACTGGTAAACTTGAACGAAAATGGAACAGGTGTAGATATAGGACCTGAAAATAAGTGGAAAATAAACCCTTCCGAGCAGCAGAAGATAAAACTCAGGTTGAATATTAAAGAACACGTTGAAAATATGGACCTACAGTTCCAAGCGGTCACTACTAGTGAAAAAAATTATGAGATGCTTCCCAACTTGAACGGTTCCAAAGCAAAAAGCATCGCCGACCCGATAGAAGACACTTACATCGATTCTAAAAACTACGGAGATAAGAATTCCGACCTAAACCATTTAGAAATATCCCAAACTGAGGAGGGGGTAAGATATGCCTTACTCTCCTTTAAAATTGAAGATATCCCTGACAATGCGAAAAGTGCCAGTCTAAACGTGCATCAATATTGGGGTTCTAACTTTTCAAACCTAAGAGAAAAAGGTGCGTCGATAGAGCTCTACTCTACTGAAAATTATGAAGAAGGCAAAAATTCATCCCCAGAAGAGATAGTTCTAGGTAAAAAAATCAGGGAGAGGGGAATCTCTGGAAATGGAAAATGGTACCACTTCGATATATTGAACTATCTCCAAAACAAAAGTTCAAAGGAAAGAATAAATCTAGTTCTAAAATTAGAACATGAAAATCTTAGCGCTGAAAATTGTAGAATAAGATTCTATTCTAAAGAGGGAAAACATAAACCTTCTATTAGGTTTAAATAAAAAATACAACTCTCTTCTTAATTTATTAAAAATAAAAAGTTAGAATTGAAGGGGATTTCCGCATATACCCCTTCAAGGGTTGTTTATTGACGTCTAAGGATTGCCAATGCAGCTAGGATGATAGCTATAATTGCAGCTATCGTAGCGTACATTGCCCAAGGAGCGACCGTTCTGGTCACCTTAATGCTATCCGTAGCAACATTTTTAGTACCGTCTATTGCAGTTACCTTAATCGTGTTTGGTCCTTCTTCTAATGGAACATCAATGTCCAATACACCTTCGTCTCCTAAAGTTACACCACTTTCCGGTATATCATAATTTGGTGCACTTACAGTAACTGTAAGATCTTCATTTGGTTCTGCTATCTCATCAGTGATTGTTGCTTTTATGTCTATACTGCTTTCATTGGTCTCTGTTCCGTCTAGAGCTTTGGTGTCTTCGTCCCACTCAATAACAGGTTTGGTGGTGTCTATAGTAATTGAACCCCACCTTTGTTT
>JGI1684J13235_1000637_pt1 | contig 12793 bp, 11 predicted proteins | sample PonA232FremontCA_2_FD_13235 | JGI IMG/M metagenome (IMG submission 13235) | reverse complement strand
ATATCATTTATATTTGTTGTGCATATTGTATATTAGATTATGGGTTTATGTCAATTTAAATTTTTTTCAGGTCAATATAACGGAACTTTGTATTTGGAGATAAGTTGAGGTTGGTAACTAATTATGGCAATTTTTTTTAAGCTCTGTTGTTGCTGTTGAATAATATCCAGCTGTGATTTTTGCCAAATAGTAAAAGTATCTAATCCGGTTTTGATTTTCGAGCATGATCAAGTTTACAGAAAATGATGTCCTGGTAACAACGCCTGTGTCTCCGGATGCAGAGGACAAGGAGTTGGCCCTGCAATTGGCTGGCAAAATTGGAATCTCTTTTTGTCCAAGGGGCAAAAATACGATCAGTTATCTTACGCATCGCTGCAACCTAAGTGCGGCAATCGTTGTTAGTTCAAAACAAATCCATCTTGTCTGTCAAGGCCACAGATACGGATTCCATCCCAATATGTCACTGCAGCGCGTGTTGGCCTTGAAAAAAGGGGAAAAGGACAGGCTGGTCGAAGCTGCGCAGCTGAAGTCCGGAGATAGTGTCTTGGATTGCACTTGCGGATTAGGTGCTGACGCGGTTATTTCAGCTTATGCGGTAGGGGAGAGGGGCAGGGTCAGAGCGCTGGAATCCTCGGCACTACTTGCAACAATTGTCAGGTTCGGGTTGTTGAGCTATGAACACAAGGAATCCGCATTGCTGGATGCAATGCGCCGCGTTGCAGTAGTTAACCAGGACTATGCAGAGGCGTTGCACGAGTTGGATACAAATTCATGGGATGTTGTCTGTTTTGATCCCATGTTTGAAAAGTCGTTTTCCGATACCAAGGGTATAGATCTGGTGCACCTGCTGGGTTCTAGCAGTTTGCCAAGTCCTGAAGTCATTGATCAAGCCCGTCGGGTAGCCAGTCGAAGTGTAGTGATCAAGGACCGTTATCCCGGAAATTTCCTGAAAACTATAGGTGCGCCTATTGTATCGAATTCTAAACGGATTTGGTATGGTAGATTAAAATCTTCCTGAACTATGGGCAAGTTTTAGAGGATCCCCTATTGGACAGTTGATTTTACAAGGGGTATCTCAGGATTCGGCAATCTGATTTTTATTGTCCTGTCTCTATTTTGTTAATCCAGATCCATCTCTTTTTCCAATTTCTGGATTTCCTGTTCAATTTCCCTTTTGTCTTTTTCCGGGAGTTCCGGGTCTTGCAAGCGCTTTTTAAGGCTGAGCAGGATCATTTCCTGCCTGTAATCCTGACAGGTATAATTATGTGTCTTGTCACTCATGATTTTGTTCTCCAGCTTGGTTAATAAGTTTTTCTAGTGTATCCGATTTAGTTTAGGCTGTAAAATATTACTTATTGCTTGGACTTTAATTCATCATTACGTAAAAACGTAACCACTGGAAGATAGTTTACATTTGCTGTAACATCTGGTAATAGCGGAAAAAAATAAAACAAACTGTTTGGGAGGTTTTATGGAAATCAAGTTCAAAATTGCAGGATCTGTGTTATTGGTTGTTGTTATAGTTGCAGTAGCGGGTGTTTCCCCGGTATTTGCTCAAAACCAGGAAGGCCGGCCAATGATGCAATGTAAAGAGCGTTTTGATTCCATGGATACGGACAATGACGGAATTGTCAGCAAGAAGGAATTTATGGATTTTTCGCACCGAGGAAACAGGAATCCGGAGAATGTTTTTGATTCCAGGGACGGGAACAACGACGGGGAATTGAACAGGGATGAATTTTGCAGTGGTGATCGAGGAATGCGGAGAAAGGGAAAAAGAAAGGGCAAAGGGAAAAATTCCTGGTGAGATGGAAAAAGTGATTGCGCAAGAATAAGCTTTGCAAACTTGTGATTCCATAATTAAAAGTTTTTTCATGCTGCGGTTGTCTCCAATGTGGAAGGGAGGGCAACAATAACGTATGGGGATGTGATGCAAATAGAGCGCGACCAGGACAAGTGCAACTACTGCATGCTCTGTGTCCGGGATTGTATTACCGGTGTATGGCAGGATGTTGAGGGTGTACCAACTCCCGGGCGTCCGGAACTCTGCAATCTGTGCAGTCATTGTGTAGCGGTGTGTCCAGTTGATGCCATTATCCACAAGGGATTGCCTGATAACGGAGAACTTGCTGCGGTAAGCAGGGATATGCTGGATCCGGATGTCTACAGGGAGGTGGTAAAAACGCGGCGCAGCATCCGGGAATACAAGCAAAAGCAGGTTTCAGTGGAAACAGTGGAATCAATAATCGATCTTGCCAGGTTTTCGCCTACAGCCAGTAATTCTCAGCATGTGGAATATATTGTTGTGACTGACCCAAACATTCTGCAAACTGTATCAGAACATGTCTTTTTGTTTGGGGAGAATCTTTACAAATGGTATAATAGCGGATTGGGGAGGGCGCTTTTCAGGATTTTCGGAAATATCGGTGCAGTGAAAAAGCTTTCCGGATATATGAATGCTATGGACTATTATATAGAAAGACACAGGGAGGGCAAAGACTACATACTTCACAACGCACCGGTTCTGATACTTGTATGCGCTCCCTCCGGAGAAACATTCGGTGTTGACAACTGTAACATAGCTGCTTCCAATATCATGAATTATTCCCATGCATTGGGCTTGGGAACCTGTTGTATCGGATTTTTGACCGTAATGTTAAAGTACAGCCGCAAGCTGCGCAAGCTTCTGCAACTACCCAATAACCGTACGGTCCATGCCAGCCTCGTACTGGGATATCCCGCTTATTCCCACAAATACGACGTTCAGCGCCAATTGCCGCGTACAACTTGGCTGGAGTAAGATCGAATACCGGGAGAAGCTTATAATCCCTGAATGAAGGCGTGAACAAAGGAAGCGAATAATCCCGGGTAATTTATTTCCTGTCTTCAGAAAGGATGGACAAGGATTGGACTATGCAGCTTCGAACACTGCATGATCTCATAGTTCAAATGCGGAACCTGAAAGACCTGGAAGCATTGCGCTATAACAACGGTTACCGTACCTTCAGTTATACATACACTGAGTTGTATAGGTCTATTGCCGGGGTTGCCGGTTTTCTAGCAGAAATTGGCTTGCAGCCCGGAGATACGCTGATTGTTCAAGGCGAAAACCGTCCTGCGTGGGTGATTCTGTTTTGGGCATCCATAGCAAGGGGAGTCCGGGTGGTACCCATAGATACCGGAGTTTCCGGTCAATTTGTCCATAAAATTATTCAGCGGAGTGGAGCCAAGGTGGTTTTTGGCAGGGATACCATGAATTCCGATTCTTTCCCGCTTGCAGTATATCCCTTGCAATCCCTGGAGGAGGTGCAGTACAGGAGCGAGTGCGATTTTGCACCCGTGCACCCGGAGACTGAAGTGGAAATGGTTTTCACATCCGGTACTACAGGTACTCCCAAGGGATTGCTGCATACCCATGAAAACATATGTTCCGATCTTCGGCCATTTCTTCCGGAATTTGAACGCTACAGGAAATTTCTCCTCCCATTCCGTCCCCTCCGGATCTTGAATCTGCTTCCCTACAGCCACATGTTCGGCCAGGCACTGGGGCTCTTTATTCCGGTTCTTCTGGAGGGGTGTACCGTGATCTCCCGCGAGATGAATCCCAATTCCTTGATCTGGCTGATAAAAAAGGAAAAAGTCTCGGTACTGAATACCGTGCCCGGACACCTGGACAAGTTGAAAAATTACCTGGATGCCAGGTATGGTTGCAGCGAGCGGCCTGTTAAGAGGCACGGGAAAACGGGTATTATCGAAAGGATCTTGCGGTTTCGGGACATACATTCCCTCATGGGCTGGAAATTCTGGGTAGTGGTTACCGGGGGGTCCAAGCTGCCTGAGCAACTGGAATCCTGGTGGCGCAGGACGGGATTCTTGATGGTTCAGGGCTACGGCCTGACTGAGGCCAGTCCCATAGTTGCACTTAATCATCCCTTTAATTCCAGAAGCGGCTCCCTGGGAAAGGTACTGGAGGGCCAGGAAGTCAAGCTGGCATCGGACGGGGAGATCCTGGTCCGGGGACCCAATATTGCCGGACAATATTGGGAACAGGATCCTTTCGGGTCCGGGCCCAAACAGAGCAACGGAACCGATGAAAACGGCTGGTTTCATACCGGTGACATCGGATATATGGACCAGGAAGGCAGGTTGTATTACCAGGGCAGAAAAAAGGACACCATTGTAACTGCCGAAGGTTTGAACGTCTTTCCTGAGGATGTGGAGAAGGCCCTCTGGCAACAGGGTGGTCTCAGGGATTGCGCGGTTGTGGGAGTGAATAGAAACGGGCAGGAGGAAGTGCACGCGGTTTTGCTGGATCCGCAGATCCGGGACCCGGAAAGGATAGTCCGCGGAGCCAACGCGGATTTGGAAAGTTATCAATATATAAGGAGCTGGTCTGTCTGGCCCTATGAGGATTTTCCCCGCACTACGGCCACCGGCAAGGTCAAGCGCACCAGGGTGAGGGAGATACTGCAAGGGGAGCAGGTAGAGGAACAGAACAAACAGAGTTATCCTCCGGATTCCGGAAGTGGTTTTTTAACCCTTTTGGCCAGGATTGCAGGGATGCAAGAGGACAAAATAGATTATGATTTCAGGTTGAATCAAGACCTGGGACTTTCCTCCCTGAAGAGGATAGAGCTCTTGTCCGAACTCGAGGAACACTACCAGATTAGAGGGGATGAACAGGCCTTTGCCGGTATAGAGACAGTGGGCGAACTAAGGGACTGGATTTTCCGGGGCAGGGAGGAGACTTTTTCCAGAGCGGAAGATCCAGCAGGGCAAATAGCGGATTCCGGGAGGGCAAGCAGGGAAGGCAGGCACAGTGAGCAGGGAAGGGCTATGGCGGAAAGGTCCCTGGGACCTCCCCGCTGGAACAGGTACAGGCCTGTTGCCACTTTGCGGGCTATTTTGCAGGAATGTTTATTGCTTCCCTTTTTCAGGTTCTATCTCGGTATCCGGGTGAAAGGGCTTGAAAATATCAAATCTCTTACTCCGCCTTTTCTAGTGGCTGCAAATCACAGCAGCCATCTGGACGTGATCGCTATACTTTGCGCATTGCCCCGGAAACTCAGAAGAAAACTGGCTCCCACAATGGCCCAGGAACATTTCTATCCCCTGATTTATCCCGGGAAATACTCCGGCTTCAAAAAGGCGGGATTTTGGATGCAGTATCTGATGAGCTGCTTTTTGTTCAATGCGTATCCGTTGCCCCAAAAGACCCCTGGAACCAGAAATGCTTTGCGTTATTCCGGGGAACTGGCTGAAAACGGATATTGCACTTTGATATTTCCGGAAGGAATCCGCAGTCCGGACGGAAATATCCGTAGTTTTCAGCCCGGGGTGGGATTACTGTCCAGGGAATTGCAAGTTCCGGTCATACCGGTCAGGGTAAAGGGCTTGTTTTCACTGTTTTCAGTACATCATAAGTTGCCCCGTCCCGGGAGAGTGGAAGTGGAATTCTTGCCTCCGGTGCAGGAAGTTCCCTTTCAGGGACCGGAGGAGATAAGTGCAAAGCTGGAACAAGCTGTCAGATCTGCAGATAAAAAATAAGCTTGTCCAGGGGCTGGATTTCAAGAAAGCGCTTTTCGGCATTTGGCTCTCGGACAATCCGGTGCAGGAGAACCTGAAAAATGACATGCTGGATAAATAATCAGTTTGAGGTGAATCTGTTGGATACAGTCATTGGTGGTTTGAGGAGCCTATGATGGCAGTGGGGTAGGCGTAGACAGTTTCAAGTTTCGGGCAAACAAGAGCGGGTTATTAGGCGACATATAACCCGCTCTTTAAAATATTTCTGCAGTGCCCTTACCCTAGGCAAAAATCTTTTTAACTTCCCGGCTGGGAGTTTTGTCCAGCAGGCTGACCAGTATTGCTGCTATAGAGCAGAGGATAAAACCGGGCAGTATCTCGTAGAGCTCGAACATTCCACCTGAGAGATTCTTCCAGATGATTACGGTTGTTGCTCCCACTATCATTCCCACTAGTGCGCCGTTTCTGGTCATCCTTTTCCAAAACAGGGACAGGATAACAATGGGTCCGAAGGCTGCCCCGAATCCTCCCCAGGCATAAGCTACCAGGTCAAGTACCTTGCTGTCAGGATTGGATGCCATGCCGGTCGCGATCAATGCCAGTACCACAACCGAGATCCTGCCGATCCAAACCAGTTCCCCGGGCTTGGCGTCCTTTCTCAGGATCTGTTTGTAAAAGTCCTCTGCAATAGCGCTGGAACAAACCAATAGCTGGGAATCTACAGTGCTCATTATCGCTGAAAGAATGGCTGCCAGGAGTATCCCGGCCAACCAGGGATTGAAGATGGCCTGGGTCAGGGCGATAAATACTGTCTCGGAATTGTCCAGGGGAGAGTTGGCAAAATAGGCAATGCCAGCAAAACCAGTAAATATGGCACCGAAAAGCGCAAGTACCATCCAGGTCATGCCCACCAGCCTGGCCTTGGGTACGTCCTTGGTGCTACGGATAGCCATGAATCTTGCCAAGATATGGGGTTGTCCGAAATATCCCAATCCCCAGGCCATAAGAGAGATGATGCTGAAAAAGCCCATCCCTGAAAATGCATTCAGGTGTGTTTTGTCGATTTCTCCCACCTCTGCCACCACAGCATCCCAACTGCCCAGCACGTTGATAACCAGGACCGGCACAGCTAGCAGTGCGAGAAACATCAGCGTACCCTGGAGAAAATCGGTGAGGCTGACAGCCAAAAAACCTCCCAGAAAGGTATATGCAACAATAACCGTAGCACCTACCCAGAGGGCGAGCTGGTAGTTCATACCAAAGGTTTCCTCGAACAGGATTGCTCCGCTCACCAGGCCGGAAGTTACGTAAATAGTGAAAAAAACCAGGATGACAATAGCGGAAATTACCCGCAGAATCCGGGTGTTGTCCTGAAAACGGTTTTCCAGGTAATCCGGAAGGGTGATGGAGTCACTGGCTCTCTCGGTAAATCTACGCAAGCGCCTGGCAACGAATTGCCAGTTCAAGTAGGCCCCAATGGAGAGCCCGATAGCGATCCAGATATTGCTCATTCCCCCTGCATACAAGGCACCGGGCAATCCGAGCAATAGCCAGCCGCTCATGTCAGATGCACCTGCACTCAGTGCTGCCACGGAAGGACTGAGTCTCCTGCCTCCCAGTATATAGTCGGTGAGGTTCGTTGTCCGGAAGTAGAAGAATAGACCGATACTCAGCATCACAACAAGGTAAACTATAAAGGCGGAAAATGTGGGTGCATCCATTTAGTTGTCCTCCTTGTCAGTGAACAGTGTGATTATGGACAGGATTATCACCAAGGGCATGGGAATTAACAGCCAACACCAGGTTGCAAGGGTCAAAGACGCTTCCTCCATAATAACCTCCTCCTTAATACAGCGCCTGTATAGATAGCAATTGTTGCTATACAGTGTTTTTCGAATTTATGCACATCCTGCATATTGCAGGATTGTTCCCGAATTTGCTGATTGGGCCTGCAGTGACCTATGCAGATATTTGCCTGTGCTGTCAAGCTGGAATTTGGGACTGGAAGGATACGTTTGGATAGTTAATTATTTTCCGCCAGTTCGATTGTTCTTGGAGGATCCCTTTTTGCCGGATTTTCCTGAAGATTTGCCCTTGGAGGCCTTAACTGGTCTTTGTGCCTTGTGGGAAGACTTTTTTCCGGATACTGACCGTTTTCCACCCCCTTTCCCGGATTTTCCGGGAGCGGAATTCCTTTTTGTCTTGTTCTTGGTATCTTTGTGATCGTGGTCGGATGTGGACGGCTTGATCAGACATTTGGGTCCGTGTCCGATCAGGTCTTTCCTTCCTGCCTTGATCAGGGCTTTTTCTACCAGGTGCCTGTTTTCCGGGCGGTGGAATTGAAGCAGGGCACGTTGCATGGCACGTTCCCCGGGATGTTTGGGCACATGAACCTTTTCCCCTGTATGGGGGTTTGTTTCAGTAAAGTACATACAGGTGGAGAGGGTGCCGGGAGTGGGATAGAAGTCCTGGACCTGTTCCGGGGTGAAACGGATCTTTTTCAGGTATTCCGCCACCTTCACCGCATCAGACACTCTTGCCCCCGGGTGGCTGGATATGAAGTAGGGAACCAGGTATTGCTCTTTTCCGTGTGTACGATTCAATTGATTGTACTTTTCCCTGAATTTCTCATATATGGAAAAATCCGGCTTTCCCATGTGTTTTAGGACCCGGTTTGACACGTGTTCCGGGGCCACTTTCAGTTGTCCGCTTATGTGGTGTTTCACCAGTTCGTGAAAAAAACTGTCCTCACTGTCAGCCAAGAGATAGTCATGGCGAATGCCGGAGCGTACAAACACCTTTTTTACCCCGTTCAGATTCCGGAGCTTTCTCAAGAGCGAGAGGTAATCCGAATGATCTACCTGCATGGAGGGACAGAGACTCGGGGTCATGCAGGCCCTGTCCTTGCAGGCACCTTGCTTGAGCTGCTTCTTGCAGGGAGGCTTTCGGAAGTTCGCGGTGGGTCCGCCCACATCGTGGATGTACCCCTTGAATTCCGGATCCTCTAGAAAACTTTCCGCCTCTTTTATTATGGACTCGTGGCTCCTGGAACGCACGATCCTTCCCTGGTGAAAGGTCAGGGCGCAAAAATGGCAGCCTCCGAAACATCCTCTGGAACTGATGATTGAGAAGCTGACTTCCTCCACTGCAGGGATCCCTCCCTGGCTTTCGTAGTCCGGATGTGATCGCCGGGTGTAGGGGAGTTCGTGTACGCGGTCGAATTCGGCTTGGGAAAGGGGGAGTTGAGGTATGTTCTGGAGAACGTAATAGTCGAAATGGCGTTCAGCCAAGGGCTTGGCATTTATGGGGTCGGTGTTTTTGTTCTGAATATTGAAGCTGTGGGCAAAAACAGTGGGATATTTTTTTATCTCCTGGTAGTCTGGCAGGACGGATCCCTGGAAATCAGCGGACAGTTCTTTTACCTTTACCACTGTGCCCCGGATGTCGGTCATTTCCGAAAGTGGTTCCCCGGAATCCATGCGCTGGGCAATTTCCAGGATGCTCTTTTCACCCATGCCGTATACGAGCATGTCAGCCTTGGAATCCACGAGTATGGATCTGCGCAACTTGTCGGACCAGTAGTCGTAATGGTTCAATCTTCTCAAGGAGGCCTCCAGGCCGCCCAATATTACCGGGACCTTCTTGTAGGCGCGGCGTATGATGTTGGTATAGACAAGTGTGGCCCTGTCCGGCCTAAAACCGCCCACGCCGCCCGGACTGTAAACATCCTTCTTTCTGAACTTGCAATTGACCGTGTAGTTGCTGACCATGGAATCCAGGTTCCCGCCGGTTACCAGGAAGGCCAACCTGGGCCTTCCGAAGACCCGGAACGCTTCCTGATCAGTATAGTCTGGCTGGGCTAGTACGGCAATACGGTATCCTTCAGCCTCGAGCACACGCGCAATTACTGCTGCCCCAAAGGAGGGGTGATCCACATATGCGTCCCCGGTTACCAGGATAAAGTCCGGTCTGTCCCAGCCTCTTGCATTAATATCCTCTATTGTGGTGGGTATGAAATCTTTTCTATTCAAGGCCTGCCTTGGATGCTTCGTAAGTGTTCAAGGTTATACGGTTGAACGCTTACATTTTCAAGGGTTTATAAAATAATTATTTTCCGGAAATTTTTTTATGGTGCAAGACTTAACACTACTTTGAAAATTTAAATTAACCTTCCGAGTTAATATGAAAAAGTTTTAGGGTTTTATGGTGTTTTAAGTAAGAAAAAGAACCAATAGCCTGTTTATTCTTCAAGTTGAGCCCTTTTTTCATGCTTCGTTGTGCCCGTCAGGGCATGGGAGTTAACTTGGATTATTTTAAGCCGCAGCCGGGTTGTCCACTGTGCGACTTGCTTGGCTTGCAAAGCCAAGCACTCGGAGCAAAAGTGGGCCAACCCGGCAAGGCTTAAAGTTTTGTTGTATTTTTAATTGAGCGGAGCAAGTTGTTTCCAGCAAGGGTATCAAATATTGATTACCAGGGTCACGGAAAGAGTAGTGTCAGTTTCTTCCAGGTCTTCTGGTACTGGACTGTTGTCGTATTTGACTTCGTAACTGGTCTTCATTGATAGAATATCTGTCAAGGATGTGATAAGCGCGGTATCTGAAGTGATATTGAAATTTTCCTGTTCTTGAATATCTTGAAGATACTTCAGTGATTGGGTGAAGCGGGTCTTGTCCGTGAATTCGTAAGTATATTTTGCAAATAGTCTCCCCCGCAAGTAACTCTCGTCTGTTTTATCNGTATATTCGTCGAAATTGTAATCAAAACCCGGTTCGGCCCTGAGATAATGTTTTGGACCGATTAATATCTTGTATCCAAGGGTAGGGCCCAAGTAATAGCTGTTTTCAATACCGGAAAATTCGTCCCGGGTCCAGCCTGCCAGAAAAGCGGAGTAAAACCTCTTGCTAAAGGAATAATCCGCCCTCAGTTCAGTAGAGTAGCGTTCCGCGGTCCGGTTGCCGTCGTTTTCATTGTAGAGCGCCTTTGCCTCCCAACTTGTTTCAAACCTCTGGTGCGGGGCATAGGTCAGCAGATTCTTCAGGGAAAGGTGCTTGGTTTTTGTGTTGCCCGTTGTCTGCACGTAGGAAACTTCCGCTTCATCCTCCCATGTCTTGTTTTGCTGGGCAAGGACGTTTCCGGAAACAAAAACAAATAGTATAAAAAGTACAATTGTATACCTGGACATTATATTGATTTCTTTCCCAAGGGGTAAAAATTCAGCTTGGTTTTGGACATTCGAATTGATAGCTTTGATGTCGCTGTAGTTAAGGAATAAGGTTTTACTTGCCCTGTGTCAAGGATTTGATGTTTATTTACTACTAGACAGTAAGAAGTTTTCAAGATAAAAAAAATTATTTAAAGTTGCTTCGTCAATAGCACTAACGTATTTCAGGAACCGTCAAAATTTCCCAAATATTGCAGACTAGATTAGATATTCTACTTCTTTTTCCTTCAGGGCCTTTCCGGGATTGAGCTTCACAAATTTGTTTGCCGGAATTGTTATCTTCTCTCCATTCTGAGGATTTCTCCCTTCTCTTTCCTTGCGGTGTTCCACCTTGAAACTGCCAAATCCAGTCAGTTGAAGATTACCCCCGCTTTGCAAATATTCTTCGATAGCTTCTAGAAAAGTGTTAACCGTCTTTTTACTGTTTTTCTTAGTAAAGTCAGTCTGTTCAGAGATGTTGTCAATTAAATTAGACTTAGTTGTCATATATCCCTGACTTTTTAGGACTGAACTTCACGAGTTTTTTTGCTAGAAAAAATTATTGACTTTATGTTGTAATTGGATTATTTGAAACGTTAAAGATTTGAATATTGGTAGATGCCACTGCAAAAAGTAGCTTTAGCTATTAAATTTTGAAACATGTTAATTATAAGCCTCTGATTTTTCATAAAACTTTAACACTCTAAAACTATAAAACTGCCTGCAAAATACTTTTTGCAGGCGCGTCTTGGTAGATTCCTTGCAAGTATGTAGCCCAATGACCAGAGGGTACAGCCAGTCAGGGGAAGAGTATTGAAGAGGCTATAAAAAATCTGCAAGAAGCCACTTAACTGTATTTGGAAGAATGCCCGGTAAAACAACCCTATCATCCTATCCTGACAACTTTTGAGGTACTAACCATGCTTAAATTGCCAAGGATATCCAGCAACTAGGCAATAAAGGTGTTTAAAAACTCGGGTTTTTCAGGTCCGCCAAAAAGGAAGTCACCCAGAGAAAAATGCAGATCAAGAAACTGCCGACAGAAGCGCTGCACCGTCTCCCGATTTTTCTCGATGCCAGCACTTTAAAGGCCAGGTAGGGGACTTTCAACCAAGGAAGGATCAGAAAACGCACATAATTCACTACTTGATGCAAATTTTCTGGTTTGCTGACTCCAGCCAATGAAATTGTCTCTGCAAATGACCTTCCAGGCAGCTGATCCCCAACCCAAACAAGCTACAACCTGTCCATCCAGGTAGTGCTTTCCTTTTTCAATTCTTTGGACACTTTTATATTTTCTATGACCGGGGATAAGAACAAACAACGGAAGAACAGGCAATTCGTTTTACTCATGGCTATTCCAAAGATAATTCCCCGGACCTTAAGCAGGTCGTCCAAGAGCTAATGTTTTCTCAACACGTAGGCATTCCTTTGCTTTCCAAGAGTTGGGACGGAAACACCGATGACCATCGATGTCTATTTGGCCAATCCAATTTTGGCGCTATTTTTGCATAATTTTAAACAAAAAATAACGGAGCTTATAAGAAATGACACAAGAAAGTAATGCCAGTTTGCGCAATATTGCAATTATTTCCCATGTGGATCACGGCAAGACCACCCTGGTGGATGCCATTTTCCGGCAGAGCGGTCTGTTTCGGGCTGATCAGGAAGTAGACGATCGCCTAATGGACAATATGGATCTGGAGCGGGAGCGCGGCATCACTATTACCGCCAAGAACTGTTCGGTGATGTGGGAAGGGGTGCGGATAAATATTATTGACACTCCGGGTCACGTCGATTTTGGAGGAGAAGTGGAAAGGGCTCTTTCCATGGCAGACGGTGCGGTTTTGTTAGTGGACGCTTGCGAGGGTCCGCTGCCCCAGACCCGGTTTGTGTTGAGCAAGGCTTTAGAGGCGGGGCTTCCCATAATAACGGTCATAAATAAGGTGGATCGACCAGACGCCAGGATAGAGGAAGTCCTGGAGGAAATCTATGATCTTTTCATCGAGCTGGGAGCGGATGAGAGCCAGTTGGAGTTTCCGGTATTATACGCGATAGGAAAGGAAG
>JGI1684J13235_1000634_pt1 | contig 12834 bp, 9 predicted proteins | sample PonA232FremontCA_2_FD_13235 | JGI IMG/M metagenome (IMG submission 13235) | reverse complement strand
CCGCCGCGGGCCAGCCGCCACGGCTCGCCGGTGGCGGCGGCGAGGTGCTCCACCCAGTCGCTCGGCGCGGCGGGGCGGTTCTCCATCTCCTCCAGCACGAGGATGTCGGCGCGCAAGCGGCCGGCCGCAGCGACGAGCTTGGCGCGCTGGCGCGCCAGGCCGGCACGGTCGGCTGCGCCCCGCTCGCCGAGGGTCAGGAAGTACCCCCCGGTATTGAGGGCGGCTACGCGCACTGTCCCCGCAGCCGGCTCCGGCAGCGAATCCGGCCGCGGGTTGGCGGCCTCGAAGGCCGGCGCCTCGGTCGGGTGCAGACGCCACGCCCCGAAGGCGCGGGTGAGCACGCCGGTCAGGCGGCGGACGCGGCTGCCCACGCGCCGGGTGCCGTCGGCGTCCAGGTAGGGTATCGGCTCGGGCCGGCTGCGGTAGCTGCCGTCGTCGAGGCGCAGCCGCTGCCCGCCCAGCGCCGGATCCGCGGGGCCGAGCCCGGGGCGGAAGTTGGTCGGGCGGAAGGCACGCCGGCGCGGCGTCAGCGCAAGGCTGCCGTAGCGCCGCAGCTCACGGTTGCCGGTGACCACCATGGGCGTGGCCAGGCGCACGTGCACGCCCTCCAGGCGCCCGGGGTCCGGCGGCGGCCAGGCGATCTCGTGGGCGGCCACCGGTGCCTTGCCGCAACCGCGGACCCTCGCCAGCCACGCCAGCTGCGGCCGGCCACGGTGCTCGGCGGCCTTGCCGGTGAGCAGCAGCCGCCGGCCGGGCTCGATACGCTCGCGCTGCGCCGGCTCCAGCTCCGGGGCGTAGACGAACAGCCCGGACGGCAGGCCGTCCGGCGCGGGCTCGGTGCCGCGGATAAAGAAGCCGTCGAGCCCCTCCTCGCCGGGGAAGACGCCGGTGACCACGCCCTCGACCCGTACCCGGCCCTCCGGGGCCCGGCGCTCGACGCCCTGCCCGGCCAACTCGTGGACAGGCGTGGTATCGGCGCGCTCGCAGGCGTCGCCGGCCGCCGGCAGCGGCACGCCCAGCGCTAGCGCCAGGAGCAGCCCTCGCAGCAAGGCCACCGCGCTCAGCCCCCTCGCCAGACGTGCTCCACCCGCCCCGAGGCGGCCAACCTGGCCATCAGGCGCGAGAGCTGGCGGACGTCGCTGACCTGGGCATCCACATCGATCCGGTAGCCGTCCGCGGACTCGGCGTGGGTCTGCACCCCCTCGAGGTGCACCCCCTCGTTGCTGCACAGGCGCGTGATCTCGCTCAGCGAGCCGTCGAGGGCGCCGGTGCGGACGTGGATGTGCACCGGGTAGCGCTCCCCGGGGGTTGTCCGCCAGTCCACATCGAGCAGCCGCTCCGGCTCGCGCTGGCGCAGCTGCTCGACATTGGGGCAATTCTGCCGATGGACAGTAACCCCGGAACCGCGGGTGATGAAGCCGACGATGGGGTCGCCGGGGGCCGGGGTGCAGCAGCGGGCCATGCGGGTCAGCAGATCGCCCACCCCCTCGACGGTAACGTCGCTGTCGCCACTACGCCTGGCCCGAGGACGCCGGCTGCGCTCCGGTGGCCCTTCGGGCACCTCGGGGCGCTGCGGCAGCAGCAGATCGCGCAGCAGCGCCGCGATCTGCCCTGGCGTCACCTCGCCGCGGCCGAGGGCGGAGAGGAACAGATCCGTACGCGCGTAGCGGCTGCGCCGGGCCACCTCCTCGGTGCCCACGTCCGCCAGGCCGAGCCGGCGTAGCTCCTTGTCCAGCGCCTGCCGGCCGGCGGCGACGTTCTTATCGTGGTCGCGCTGCCGGAACCAGGCGCGCACCTTGCTCCGGGCGCGATGGGTGTAGAGGTAGCCGAGCTCCGGGTTGATCCAGTCCCGGCTCGGGCGCTGCTCCCGGCTGGCGAGGATCTCCACCCGGTCGCCGCTCTCCAGGGGTCGGGTGAGCTGCACGATGCGGCCGTTGATCTTCGCCCCCCGGCACCGATGACCGAGGTTGGTGTGGATGTGGTAGGCGAAATCCAGCGCCGTCGCCCCGCGCGGCAGGTCGAGGACGTCACCGTCGGGCGTCAGGGCGTAGACCCGGTCGGCGAAGACCTCGGCACGCATCCGGTCGACAAAGTCCCCGTCCTCATCGCTATCCTCCCGGCCCCAATCCAGGAGCTGGCGCAGCCAGGCGATCTTGCGCTCGAAGGCGGCATCCTGCTTGCCGCCCTCCTTATAGCGCCAGTGGGCGGCGATACCGAGCTCCGCCTCGGCGTGCATCTCCTGGGTGCGGATCTGCACCTCCACGGACTTGCCCGCCGGGCCGATCACGGCGGTGTGCAGGGAGCGGTAGTTATTCTCCTTGGGGGTGGCGATGTAGTCGTCGAACTCCCGCGGGATCGGCGTCCACAGGCCGTGGACGATACCCAGGGCGGCGTAGCAGGCCCGCTCGTCGGTAACCAGGATCCGCACCGCGCGCAGGTCGTAGAGATCGTCGAAGCGCACCCCTTTGCGCTGCATCTTCCGGTAGATGCTGTAGATGTGCTTGGGGCGGCCGTAGACCTCGGCGCTCAGCCCGGCGTCCGCCAGGGCCGCGCGCAGCTGCTCGCAGACCTGCTCGATGTACGCCTCGCGGTCGCGCCGGCGCTCGGCCAGGCGCCGGGCCAGGTCCATGTACGCGTCGGGCTCCAGGTAGCGGAAGGCCAGGTCCTCCAGCTCCCACTTGATCTGCCAGATCCCGAGCCGATTGGCGAGCGGGGCGTAGATCTCCCGGGCCTCCCGCGCCAGGCGGATGCGCTCGGCCTCGGGCAGATAGCGGGCCGTGCGCAGATCGTGGAGGCGCTCGGCGAGCGCGATGAATACCACCCGCACGTCCCGGGCCATGGCCAGCAGCATCTTGCGCAGCCCCTCGGCGCGCTCACCCTGCATGGCCGCCTCCAGCTCGGCGGCATCGCGGAAGCGGCCGATGCCGTGCATGCGGCAGACCCCGAGGACCAGGTCGGCGATCTCCGGGCCCAGATCCTTGCGCAGGGCGTGACCGGCCCGCTCGTCGAGCTCGGGGAGGTCGTGGACCAGCGCCGAGGCCAGGGTCGTCGCGTCCAGGCCCAGCTCGGCCAGGGTGGTGGCGGTATCGATGGCGTGGGCGAAGTACGCCTCGCCGGAGGCGCGCTGCCGCCCGGCGTACCCGCTACGGGCACGCTCCCAGGCGCGTGCCAGGAGATCCCGCTCCGCCTCGCCGAGGCCCACCGGCAACCGGCGCAGCCACGCCTGCGGCTCCAGGGCGGTGACGTCGTCGAGGTCGGCAAGGGCAGATTGGACCATGGGTCTCCGGATCAACGCTCAACGGAGGGGATCGGGCACCGGGGCCCGCAGCTGGCCTGCGCGGACACGGGGTAGCCCGCAGGGGCCAGGGCGCGGCCCGCTAGGCCGGCTCGCCGGTGACGACCCGCGCGCCGGCGCGCTCGAGGGCGTCCTGCACCGCCGCGTCGTTGCCCGCATCGACCGGGCGGGTCAGGTCCCACAGGAAGTGCACCCCGAAGCCGGCAGCGGCACCGTCCTCGGCGCTCCACAGGGCGCAGACGTCCCGCGCCAGGCCGCAGACGTAGAGGGTCTCCACCCCGCGCTCGCGCAGGCACCCCGCCAGGCCGGTCGGTGGCCGGCTGCCGTCCGGCGCGAGGTTCTCGCGGAAGGCGCTGTAGGAGTCCACCCGCGGATCCGTGGCCTTACGCAGGACCGTGTCGGCGTGCTGCCAGGGCACGCCCGGGTGGAGCTCGGCCCCGTAGGCGCCCTGGACGCAGTGGTCCGGCCAGAGGACCTGCTCCGCGCCGTAGAGCTCGACGGTCTCGAAGGGGGCGCGCCCGGGGTGGCTGGAGGCGAAGGAGACGTGCCCCGGCGGATGCCAGTCCTGGGTCGCCACCACGTGCCGGAAGCCGCCCCGCTCCAGCAGCCGGGCGATGGGCGCGACCACCGTATCGCCGCCCTGGGTGGCCAGCGCGCCGCCGGGCATGAAGTCCGGCTGCACGTCGACGACGAGCAGGGCGGCGCGATTCGGGTCCTGGGGGATCGACTCGTCCAAGGCAACCTCCCGCAACGAGGGCTACGCCTTCAGCATGTGCCCTGCGGTTGGCGGGAGCAACCCACGCCCGCTGCGGGAGCGGGCGCACGCCCGGCTACTCGTCTTCCTCGACGGCCTTCATGGACAGGCGGATGCGTCCCTGCCGGTCCACCTCGAGGACCTTGACGCGTACCGAGTCGCCCTCGGCGAGCTCGTCGGTGACGTTCTCCACCCGGTTGTTGGAGATCTGCGAGATGTGTACCAGCCCGTCGCGGCCCGGCAGGATGTTGACGAAGGCGCCGAAGTCCATGAGCTTGGCCACCGTGCCCTCGTAGACCTTGCCCACCTCGACATCGGCGGTCAGCAGCTCGATCCGCTTCTTCGCCTCCTCGGCCGCCGCCTTGTCAGCGGAGGCGATGGTGACCACGCCCTCGTCGCTGATATCGATGTTGGTCCCGGTCTCCTCGGTCAGGCCGCGGATCGTGGCGCCGCCCTTGCCGATGACGTCGCGGATGCGCTCCGGGTCGATCTTCATGGTCATCAGCCGCGGGGCGTACTCGGACATCTGCTCGCGCGGCCGGTCGAGGACCTGGTTCATCTGCCCGAGGACGTGGAGCCGGCCCGAGCGGGCCTGCTCCAGGGCCTGCTCCATGATCTGCCGGGTAATCCCGTCGATCTTGATGTCCATCTGCAGGGCGGTGACCCCGTCCTCGCTACCGGCGACCTTGAAGTCCATATCGCCGAGGTGGTCCTCGTCGCCGAGGATGTCGGTCAGCACGGCGAAGTCGTCGCCCTCCTTGATCAGGCCCATGGCGATGCCCGCGACCTGCGCCTTCAGCGGCACGCCGGCGTCCATCAGCGACAGGCTGGTGCCGCAGACGGTGGCCATGGAGGAGGAGCCGTTGGACTCGGTGATCTCCGAGACGACGCGGACCACGTAGGGGAACACCTCGTCGTCCGGCATGACCGCCTGCACGCCGCGCTTGGCGAGCTTGCCGTGGCCGATCTCGCGGCGCTTGGGCGCGCCGATGAAGCCGGCCTCGCCGACGCAGTACGGCGGGAAGTTGTAGTGGAGCATGAACGGCTCGCGCCGCTCACCCTCGAGGGCATCGACGACCTGGGCGTCGCGCCCGGTACCGAGGGTGGTGACGACGATCGCCTGGGTCTCGCCGCGGGTGAACAGCGCCGAGCCGTGGGTACGCGGCAGCGTCCCGGCCTGGATGTTGAGCGGCCGGACCGTCTCGTTGTCGCGCCCGTCGATGCGCGGCTCGCCGCTGAGGATGCGGCCGCGGACGATCTCCTTCTCCAGCGCCTTGAAGGCCTCGGCCACCTCACCGGCGCTCCAGCCCTCGCGCTCCGGGTCGGCGAGCTCCTCGGCCGCCTGGTCGCGCAGCTCGCCGACGCGGTCACTGCGCTCTTGCTTGTCGGCGATGCGGTAGGCGGCCTCCAGATCCGCGCGCATGCGCTCCGAGAGCGCCGATGCCAGGGACGCGTCCTTCTCGGGGGGATGCCAGTCCCAGCGCGGCTTGCCGGCCTCAGCGGCCAGATCGTTGATGGTGTCGATGGCCACCTGCATCTGCACGTGGCCGTAGAGCACGGCGTCGAGCATCGTGCTCTCGGGCAGCAGGTTGGCCTCGGACTCGACCATCAGCACGGCGTCCTTGGTACCCGCCACCACCAGGTCCAGGTCGGACTCATCGATCTGGCTGAAGGTGGGGTTCAGGACGAACTCGCCGTCGAGGTAGCCGACCCGGCAGGCGCCGATGGGCCCCTCGAAGGGGATCCCCGAGACGGCTAGCGCCGCCGAGGTGCCGAGCATCGCCGGCACATCGGCGTCGACCTCGTCGTTGAGCGAGAGCACGGTGGCGATGACCTGCACCTCCTGCCGGAATCCCTCCGGGAAGAGGGGCCGGATCGGGCGGTCGATCAGGCGGCAGGTCAGGGTCTCCTTCTCCGAGGGCCGCCCCTCACGCTTGAAGAAGCCGCCGGGGATCCGCCCTGCAGCGTAGGTGCGCTCCTGGTAGTTGACCGTCAGCGGCAGGAAGTCGCGGGCAGACCCCGGGTCCTTCTTGCCGACCACGGTAACCAGGACGACCGTATCGGCCATGTTGACCAGGACCGCGCCGTCGGCCTGACGGGCAACGCCCCCGGTCTCCAGGGTGACCTCGTGATCGCCGAACTGGAAGCTGCGCTTGACCGGGGTCAGGGGTAGCTGGCTCTCGCTCATTGTCTTCTTCACCTCTAGCGCTTAGCGGGCGCTTACTTGCGGATGCCGAGCCGCTCGATCACGTCTTGGTAGCGGCTCCGATCCTTGCGCTTGAGGTAGTCGAGCAGCTTGCGGCGCTGGCTGACGAGCTTGAGCAGCCCTTGCCGGGAGTGGTGATCCTGCTTGTGCACCGAGAAGTGCTCAGTGAGGTACTGGATCCGCGCCGACAGCAGCGCGATCTGCACTTCCGGCGAGCCGGTGTCCTCGGGAGAGCGGCGAAATTGCGCCACGATCTCCGCTTTCTGTTCAGCGTTCAGCGACATGTACAAACTCCTGGTGCACTGGTTTCGAGCCTGGATAAAAGCGCTAGTCTAGCCCTCGCAAGGGCACAGGCACAACAACGTGGCCTGGTGGCGCCACCGGCCACCGCGACGGGGCCGGCTCAGCGCCGCGCCACCAGCCGCTTGGGGCCGATGCGCCCGTCGTCCAGGGCCTGGCCCATCCCGATGAAGCTGCCGGCGCGGTCATAGAGCCGCAGCCACCCCTCGGTGGGCGCCTTGGGGACGAAGATCGGCTGCCCCTGGGCCACGAAGTAGGCCAGGTCGTCGGCGAGCTCAACCCCGGTGTACTGCTGCAGCGCCGAGTCCATGGGCAGCAGGGTGGCGTCCAGGGCCTCGCGGCCCGTCTCGGCCCGGGCCTCGAGCATCTCCATGGTCCACATCGCCGGGTCCTGGTACGGGCCCAGGCCCAGACGGCGCAAGGCGCAGACGTGGCCGACCGTGCCGAGCGCGCGGGCGATATCCTCGGCCAGGGTCCGGATGTAGGTGCCCTTGGCGCAGTGCACCGCCAGCTCCAGCTCGTCCTCGCGCTGGGCGATCGCCTCCAGGTGGTAGATCTCCACCTGGCGCGGCTCCCGCTCGACCTCCACCCCCTGGCGAGCGAGGTCGTAGAGCCGCTGGCCCTGGTGCTTGATCGCCGAGTACATCGGCGGCAGCTGCTCGATGGGGCCGCGGAAGCCGGCGAGCGCCGCCTCGACCCGATCCGCGTCGAGGGCCGGCACCGGAGCACGCTCGGCCTCCTCGCCCTCGGCATCGCCGGTATCGGTAGCGACGCCGAGCTTGCAGGTAACGACGTAGCGCTTGTCGGCGTCGAGCAAGAAGCCGGAGACCTTGGTCGCCTCGCCGAAGCAGATGGGCAGCAGCCCGGTGGCCAGCGGGTCGAGGCTGCCGGTATGCCCGGCCTTGCGGGCCCCGAAGAGGCGCTTGACCGATTGCAGCGCCTTGTTCGAGGTCAGGCCCGTCGGCTTGTCGAGCAGCAGCACGCCGGTGACGTTGCGACCACCCCGCCTCTTTGCCATTCGCCTGTTACTCCTTGCCTCGTTCGTCGTCGTCCGGCGGCGGCGCCACCTCATCGATCAGGGCACTGAGCCGTGCCCCGCGGTCGAAGGCCGTGTCGTGGACGAAGCGCAGGCTGGGCGTGCGCTTCATGCGGAGCCGGCGCGCCACCTGGGAGCGCAGGAAGCCGTGGGCGTGGTTGAGCACCTCAACGCACGCCTCCACCTCGTCGGCCTCGGCACCGAGGACGTCGATATAGATGGTCGCGTGGGACAGATCCCGGCTGACCCGGACCTCCGAGAAGGTAACCGAGCCGACCCGGGGATCGTCGACCTCGTCGCGGACCACCTCGGCCAGCTCCCGGCGGAGCTGCTCGGCGACCCGGCGGCTGCGTGGATAGTCCTTGGCCATAGGCGTGCGCTACAGGGTGCGCTGCACCTCCACCCGCTCGAAGCACTCGATCTGGTCGCCGACCCGGACATCGTTGTAGTTCTTGACGCCGATGCCGCACTCGGTACCGGCGCGGACCTCATTGGCGTCGTCCTTGAACCGGCGCAGGGACTCCAGCTCGCCCTCGAAGACCACCACGCCGTCGCGCAGGACGCGGATCGGGTTGCGCCGGCGCACGACGCCGTCGACCACCAGGCAGCCGGCGATCTTGCCCATCTTCGAGGAGCGGAAGACATCCCGGACCTCGGCGGTGCCGAGGATGTGCTCCTCCAGCGCCGGCTCGAGCATGCCGGCGATGGCGTTCTTGACCTGCTCGATGGCGTCGTAGATGACGCTGTAGTAGTGCAGATCGACGCCATTCTCCTGGACCAGGCGCTTGGCCGCCGCGTCGGCACGCACGTTGAAGCCGATGAGGATCGCCTCCGAGGCCAGGGCCAGGTTGACGTCGGACTCGGTGATGGCGCCCACGCCGGAGGCGACCACGCGGATCCGGACCTCCTCGTGGGAGAGATCCTCCAGGGACTGGCGCAGGGCCTCGGCCGAGCCGTGGACGTCGGCCTTGACCACCAGGTTGATGGTGGAGACCTCGTCTTCCTTCATCTGCGAGAAGAGGTTGTCCATGCGCGCGGCCTGCTGCTGCGCCAGCCGCTTGTCGCGCTGGCGCTCGGCGCGGCTCTCGGCCACCTCGCGGGCCGTGCGCTCGTCCTCGACCACGAGGAAGTCCTCGCCCGCCTCTGGCAGGCCGGACAGGCCCAGGATCTCCACCGGCGCGGTGGGGCCGGCCTCCTTGACGCGCTCGCCGGCCTCGTTGACCAGCGCCCGGACGCGGCCGAACTCCGTACCGCAGATCAGGTTGTCGCCCTGGCGCAGGTAGCCGTTCTGGACCAGGAGCGTCGCCACCGGACCGCGGCCCTTGTCGAGCCGCGACTCGAGGACCACGCCCTGGGCCGAGCACTCCTCGACCGCCGTCAGCTCCTGGAGCTCGGCCTGCAGGACGATGGCCTCGATCAGGTTGTCCACCCCCTCGCCGCTCACCGCGGAGACGTGGACGAACTGCGTCTCGCCTCCCCACTCCTCGGGGATGACGTCCATCTGCGAGAGCTCCTGCTTGACGCGGTTCGGGTCCGCGTCCTCCTTGTCCATCTTGTTGACCGCCACCACGATCGGGACCTCGCCGGCGCGGGCGTGCTCGACGGCCTCCTTGGTCTGGGGCATGACGCCGTCGTCGGCCGCCACCACGAGCACCACGAGATCGGTCATCTGGGCGCCGCGGGCGCGCATGGCGGTGAACGCCTCGTGGCCCGGCGTATCGAGGAAGGTGGCGCTGCCACTCTGCCCCTCCACCCGGTAGGCGCCGATATGCTGGGTGATACCCCCCGACTCGGTGGCGGTGACCTTGGCGCGGCGGATGTAGTCGAGCAGCGACGTCTTGCCGTGGTCGACGTGGCCCATGACGGTAACCACCGGCCCCCGGCTGACCCGCTCGCCCTCCGGCTCCTCGGCCTGGCGCAGCAGCTCCTCCTCGACGCCGCCCTCACGCTCGAACTTGGGCTTGTGGCCCATCTCCTCGACCAGGAGCGCCGCGGTGTCCTGCTCGACGGACTGGTTGATGGTCGCCATCACGCCCTGCTTCATCATCTCCTTGATCAGGGCGCCGGCCTTCATGCTCATGCGGTCGGCGAGCTCGCCCACGGTGATGGTCTCGGGGATCTCCACCTCGCGGACCACCGGTGCTGTCGGCTTCTCGAAGCCCTGCTGCAGCTGCTGGGCGGCGTTGCCACCGGAACCGCCTCCCTTCTTGCCACGCCGGCTGCCGCTGGACTGCGTCTCCTTCTTCTTCTTGGGCTTCTTGCCCTCCTGCTTGCGCTGCGCGCGCTCCTCCGCTTCGCGCTCGCGCTTGGCCTCGATCTCGGCGCGCTTGCGCTCGCGCTCCTCGTCCCGCTTCTTCGCCTCTTCCTGCTGGCTCTTCGGCTTCTCCTTGAGGGCCTCGGCCTGGGCGCGGGCAGCCTGCTCGGCGGCGGTCTCCTCGGGCGCCTCCTCGCCTGCGGCGGACTCGGCGCCGGCCTCGGCCGCAGCCTGCTCCTCGGCGCCACCGCTATCCGCAGCGGCGGACGCCTCCTCCGCCTGCTCACCGGCAGCCTCGGCATCGGCGGGCGGCTGCGCCTGCTCGGCCTGCCTCTCGGCAGCCTCGCCGGCCGCATCCTGATCGCGCTGCGCCTCTTCCTCCTCGAGGGCGCGCTCGAGCTGCGCCGCCGCCTGCTGGGCGTCGTCCGCTTGCTCCTCCTGTTTCTTCGCCTCGGCCTCGATGTCGCTACGCTTGACGTAGGTACGCTTCTTGCGCACCTCGACGTTGACCGTGCGCGTCTGCCGAGGGCCGCGGCTGCCCGCCTCGCGCCCGGCCGGCATCTTCAGCTGGCTGTGGCTGCGCCGCTTGAGGGTGATCTTCTTGGGAGACGCGCTAGAGCCGCCGCCGTCCTCCTCTTCCTGCTCGCCGCCGCCCTGGCGCAGGTGCGCCAGCAGCGTAGCCTTGTCCTCGGCCGATAGCTCTGCCTGCTCATCGCGCTGGCCGAGCCCCGCTTCCTGCAGCTGCGCCTGGAGCCGCTCCACGGGGATCCCCACCGTCTGCGCAAATTGCTTTACCGTCGTTTCCGCCATATAGCACTCTCCGGACGCGGCCCAAGTCAGAGACCTCGTCTCTCCCCTCGTTTCAGTCGGCGCGCTCGCTGCTCTCGCTCGCTGCGAACCACGGCTCGCGGGCCTTCATGATGAGCTGCCCGGCCCGGTCCTCGTCCATGCCCGCCATCTCCAGCAGATCGTCCACGGATTGCTCCGCTAGATCCTCGACGGTGACGATGCCCTGCTCGGCAAGGGCCTTGGCACTCTGCTCGTCCATCCCCTCCAGGTGGCGGAGCTCCTCGCTGGGCTGGTGCTCCTCGGCCTCCTCGGCGATCGCCTGCGCCAGGAGCACATCCCGGGCGCGGCTGCGCAGGGCGTCGACGATCTCCTCATCGAACTCCTCGATCTCCAGGAACTCGGAGGTGGGCACGTAGGCCACCTCCTCGACGCTGGAGAAGCCCTCCTGGACCAGCACGCCGGCGACGTTCTCGTCGACATCGAGCTTGTCCATGAACAGCTGCAGCAGCTCGCCGGCCTCGCGCTCGCTCTTCGCCTCCGCCTCCTGGGCGGTCATGACATTGAGCTCCCAGCCGGTGAGCTCGCTGGCCAGGCGCACGTTCTGCCCGCCCCGGCCGATGGCCTGGGAGAGCTGCTCGTCGGCCACGGCGATGTCCATGGCACCGCGCTCCTCGTCGACGACGATGGACTCCACCTCCGCGGGGGCCAGGGCGTTGATGACGAACTGCGCCGGGTTCTCGTCCCAGGGGATGATATCGATACGCTCGCCGCTGAGCTCGTTGGACACCGCCTGCACCCGCGAGCCGCGCATGCCGACGCAGGCGCCGACGGGATCGATGCGCGGATCCAGCGGGCGGACCGAGATCTTGGCGCGCTGGCCGGGATCACGGGCGGCGCCGAGGATATCGATCAGGCCCTGGCCCACCTCCGGGACCTCGAGCTTGAACAGCTCGACCAGGAACGCGTTGGCGGTGCGGCTGACGAACAGCTGCGGTCCGCGCGGCTCCGGGCGGACGTCGCGCAGGTAGCCGCGCACCCGGTCGTTGGGGCGGATCGACTCGCGGGGGATGAGCTCCTCGCGCGCGATCAGGGCCTCGGTATTCTCGCCGAGATCGATGATGGCGTTGCCGCGCTCCATGCGCTTGACCGTACCGTTGACCAGCTCGCCGATACGCCCCTTGTAGGCGTCGATGACCTGGGCCCGCTCGGCCTCGCGCACCTTCTGCACAATGACCTGCTTGGCAGTCTGCGCGGCGATACGGCCGAAGTCCACGGACTCGATGGGCTCCTCCAGGTAGCCGCCTTCCTCGGCGCTCGGGTCGCGCTCGCGGGCCCGCTCCAGGCTGATCTGGCGCTGCGGCTCCTCCACGGACGCCTCGTCCGGGACCACCAGCCAGCGCCGATAGGTGGTGTAGTCGCCGGTCCGCCGGTCTACCGACACCCGGGCGTCGATATCCTCAGCGTGACGCTTGCGCGTCGCCGAGGCCAGGGCCGCTTCGATGGCCTCGAAGATCACCTCCCGGTCCACGCCCTTCTCGTTGGAGGTGGCCTCCACGACCAACAGGATATCTTTACTCATGCCTCCGACTCCGCTGTTCTCTTGCGGCCGAGCCCTGTCACGGCTCCAGGTCGAGCCGTGCCCGATCGATCAGCTCCAGGGGGACGCGCAGCTCGCTGCCGTCGGCGTCGCGCACCATGACCTGCTCGCCATCCAGCCCGCCGAGGACGCCCTTAATCCGGCGGCGCCCCTCGTGGGGCTCCAGCAGCCGCAGCCTGATGCGCTCGCCGCTGAAGCGATCGTAGTCCACCGCCTTGAAGATGGGCCGATCGAGCCCGGGCGACGAGACCTCGAGGTTGTACGCCCCCTCGATCGGGTCCTCGACATCGAGCACCCCGCTGACCTGGTGGCTGACCGCCTCGCAGTCCTCCACACGGACCCCTGCGGGGGTGTCGATGTACACCCTGAGGGTGCGGTTACCCTTGGCACCGACCATCTCCACGCCCACCAGCTCGTAGCCGAGCCCGGTGACCGTCGGTTCCAACAGCGAGTGAAGCGTCTGGGTTCGCGACATCCGGCACCACAAACAAAAAGAGGGCCTGCGGCCCTCCCCCAGTCCGCACGCCGGCGAACCGGCGGCGGGCGCATCGACTCTGGCCAGGCCTGTAAGCCTGCACCGTCAGAGGGTCATCATACACGCTC